>Ga0136611_10002061_pt1 | contig 13971 bp, 13 predicted proteins | sample AntDrymUQ2232306_2_FD_106645 | JGI IMG/M metagenome (GOLD analysis project Ga0136611, IMG submission 106645) | Polar desert sand microbial communities from Dry Valleys, Antarctica - metaG UQ223 (23.06) | ecosystem: Environmental > Terrestrial > Soil > Desert | place: Antarctica: Dry Valley...
GCACCCAGGTGATGACCGGGGCCGTGCGCGGCATGTCCAGCTTGCCTGTGCGAAAAATGAAGGACGCGAGCCTCTTTGTGACCGTGGGTAGCGGTTGGCCGACGCTGACCGGGACGTCGCTGGCAGGCGAGCTGGAGCTGCTGGCCAAGAACCACCAATGGCGCCTGGACGATGTACGCAACGCGACCACCCGCGCCATCGAGGCCGCGTTCATGGACGCCACGTTGCGCTTTCAACTCGCTAGGACCATTGAGATTTGGCGCCACCGACCGATGGCCCCCGTGGCCGGCAAGGGCGACAACTGGTCGATGTGAGCGGCGCGCGCCCTGCCCCGATCGCGAGCTCGGACGGCGTGCTGGCGTAGCGGTCTGCTCGCTTGCTTCCGGTCGACGAGGAACCCGTATGCGCACCCTGTCCTTCCTGCTTTGCCTCACGTTTGCCGCTTGCGCGACCGCGCCACCCTATCCCGTCGGCGCCCCTGCGGCAGGGTACGGGGACGCGGGCGGCGACACTTCGCTTGCGGCGGACAGCGCCTCAGGTCAGGACACAACATCAAGCCAGGACGCAGCACCGGGTCAGGACGCGCCCGGTGCCACATCGCCTTTGGTCGCCAAGGGTTGCATCGACGGCCAGTACCAGGAGGCGGTGCCGGCCAACACCGCGAGCCTGGCCGAACTCAAGGCGTCCTATGACCAGGCCGACGCGCAAGGCTTCCTCGACGCCGTGCTGGCCTTGCGTTCGCCGGTGGGTCGCCACGTCCTGCAGGTCGGCATAAAGGCCAAGCTCGGCGGCAACCCCAAGAATTGCTTCGACACTTTCTTGAGCGCCCAGCAGCGCAAGTCGGCGGGTGGCGTCCTGGGCATGGCGTCGACGCTGGTACACGAATGCGGCCACTTCGCCGACCTGGCCGCGGGCGGCTTCGCCAATTCGACGTACATCATCAACCAGACCACGCAGTTCTCGTGTGCCGGTGCGAGCCACGGTGGCAACAACCAGAGCTTTGCGCGCAGTCTGCTGCTCGGGGACGCCTACGCGCCGTTGCGCCCTCCCTGCGGCGGCAAATTCGGCCAGGATTGCGACCATTACGCCGACATCTACCTGAACGGCGATGCCAACGACGCGACGTTTCAGGGCGGCGACCAGGGCTATAGCTCGGTGCTCGAAGAAACGGTGCAATACGTCAACTCGCTGGCCACCGACTATGCCCTCGAGGACCAGATCCAAAGTGGCGGCAAGATCAGCGCACGCGACGGAATCCTCACGTTTCTCTGGTACTTGCAACGCTACTTGCGCTTGGCTCGGCTGGAGCATCCCAAAGTCTATGCGTACATCGCGGGCAACGACTGCTGGCGCAAGGCGACGCTGACCACCTGGGGCCGGGCTTGGCTCTACCTCGAGGCGACCAAGGGCCATGCCAAGCTCTCGCTGGCGGGCGACAAGCTGTACGAATTGGCGACGGCACCGGAACTCCTGTCCGAAATCCAACGCTTGCGTGAGGCGGCGGGCTGTCAATAGCGCACGTGGCGGCCCGGGTCGGCGAAAAAGCTGCGGTTGGCGGCGGCGGCGTGCGTTCGCTATGCTGAAACCACAGTTTTTACAAAGCCGTGGGATTTTTCGCCAAATGGGCAAAAAGTTGCCAGCGGCCGGCGCAGGCTTAAGTTGGCCCGCGGCGCTCGTGTGGAGCAGATCCTTCTGCCAGCGCCTTGCCTGCTGCGGGTTTGTCGGCGCAGCTTGCTTTCACTCTCTCCATGTCCCAGCCGGTGTCCCCGCGGGAGGACCGTGATGCTCGAAGTCCCCATAGTCGAACCGAATTACGAAGCGCTGCCGCTGTTTCCCCTGCCGAATTTCGTGATCTTTCCGAACACGATGACGCGCCTGCACATCTTTGAGCCGCGCTATCGCCTCATGGCATCCGACGCTTTGGCCACGCAGCGCCTCATCGTGCTCGTCGGCCTCAAGCCGGGCTGGGAGTCGGATTATTACGGCTCGCCGCCGGTCCACGAGGTCGGCTCGCTGTGCAAAATCATCAATGATGAGCGGTTGGAGGACGGGCGCTACAACCTGTTTGTGCACTGCCTGGCGCGCGTCCAAATCACCACGGTGCACCGCTTGATGCCCTACCGCACCGCGGGCGTGAGCGTGCGCCCGGACCATACGGTGGACGTGCGGCGGCTGGACGATTCTGTGCAGCGGCTGGTCAGCGTGGTCCGCGGCCTGATCCTCAAGCTCGGCGAAAACGGGGCGCTTTTGGGCAGTGTCCTGGCTGCCACGCGCAAACCGACCATCCTGACCAACCGCTTGGCAGCCGCGCTCGCCACGGATCCGGCCGACCGCCAGCGCCTGTTGGAGGCCGCTGACCCGGTGGAGCGCGCCGATCGCCTCACCGACCTCGCCGGCGACCTGCTGTTGCGCGTCGATCAGCCCGAACTCGGTGATCTGGAAGGCTTTGACCTGTCGATGGTGAATTAGGGCTCGTGCAAAAACAACTCGGTCGAGTTGTTGAGCTCGAGCGTCGCCGCGAGTCGAACTCTTTCGCGAGCTTGGCGGCCCAGCAAGCTTAGTTCTCGTGCAAAAACAACTCGGTCGAGTTGTTGAGCTCGAGCGTCGCCGCGAGTCGAACTCTTTCGCGAGCTTGGCGGCCCAGCAAGCTCAGCGCCCGGGGCCCGAAGTCCTTGAAGCCACTCGCAGACCCGCCCCTGGTCGACGTGCGCGGGCTGACCGTGCGCTATGGCGACACCACGGTCTTGCAGGACGTGGCGCTCACGCTGCACCCCGGCGAGCGGGTGGCTGTGGTCGGCGCGAGCGGTTCAGGCAAGACCACGCTGGGTCGCACCCTGCTTTGCCTCACGCCGGGCGCGCGGGTGTCGGCGCAGGTGCTCACGGTTTGCGGACTCGACCTCTTGCGCGCCAAGCCTTCGGAATTGCGCAGCTTACGCGGCGGTGGCGTGGGCTTTGTGTTTCAGGACGCGCTCGCGACGCTCGATCCCCTGCAGCGGATCGGCTCTGCGTTGCGCGAGGCGATGGCGGCCCACCTGACGCAGACGCGCGCCCAGGCTGAAGCCCGGCTGCTGCACCTGCTGGCCGAGGTCGAGCTGCCCGAGCCCGAGCGCATGCTCGCCGCCTATCCCCACGAAATCTCAGGCGGTCAGCGGCAGCGGGTGGGCCTGGCCCTGGCGTTGTGCGCGGAGCCATCGCTCATCGTGGCCGACGAGCCGACCAGCGCCCTGGATCCCCCGTTGGCGCGCGGACTTGCGGCGTTGCTGCGGCGCCTTTGCAGCCCGGGCCCGCCGGATACCGCAACCGCTCCGCCAAGCAAAGCTCGGCCAGCGCTGCTGCTCATCAGCCACGACATGCAGTTGGTGCGCGCGACCTGTGACCGGGCCCTGGTGTTGGCTGCTGGCAGACTGGTCGAGACCGGGACGCTGGGCCGCCTACTCGCCGACCCGCAACACGAAGTCACCCGCGCACTGCTGCAAGCGGCGGGTCTGGCGGAGGTCGCATGAGCCTGCAAGCCGCGGGCCTGCACCTGACGCTCGGTGCCCGCGTTGTGCTGCGCGGCGTGGACTTTGCCCTGGCGCCCGGCGACCGCGTGTGCCTCGTGGGCGATTCGGGCTCCGGCAAGACGAGTCTTTTGCGCTGCCTGCTGGGCCTGCAAGCCGCCGACCGGGGCACCGTGACGTGGCAGGGGCGCGAGTTGCGACACCTGGACCGGCGCGAACGTCTGGCCTTTCGGCGCGCGGTACAACCCGTGTTCCAGAACCCTGCGGCGTCGCTGCCCCCTCGCATGCGGGTGGCTACTGCGCTCTTGGAACCGCTGACGATTCATGGGCTTGCGCATGGATCCGAGGCCCGTCAGCGCATCGAGGCGGCGTTGCGGCGGGTGGAGCTGGACGTCAGCCTGGCCGAGCGCTTTCCCCACCAGCTCTCGGGCGGCCAACAGCAGCGGGTGGCCTTGGCCCGGGCGCTGCTGCTCGAGCCCCGCTTGTTGCTGGCCGACGAGCCGACGTCCGCCCTGGACCCCGTGGTGGCGCTGGCGGTGGCTGGCCTTTTGCGCAAACTTTGCGAGGACTTGGGCCTGGGTTTGCTGGTGGTCACACATGACGCCGCCCTGCCCCAACACCTGGGCGCGCGCGTGGTGCGTATGGCCGATGGTGAGGTCGGCGAGGCGATGGCGGCGGCAGCGTGGGCGGCCACAGAGCGCGCCGCGTGGCAGACTGTGCAAGCGACGGCGGGTAGCCAGTGCCCGACCAGCGATCCACGGAGCACATGAGCATGGCAATGGAGCGAGCAGGTTGGCGGCGGTGGGCCGCGGTGGCGGTCCTGTTGGCCTGCGTGGGTCTTGCGTGGTGGACCTGGCGCGAGCGGGCGACCGAGGTGCGGGTGGTCTGGCTGCTCACCCACGCGGAGACGGCGCTCGACGGCGTGCTGCTCGACAAGTCGCGGCTGGTCCGCTTTCACTGGCGGGTGCCCGTGCCGCAGCGGGCCGTCGAGACCGCGCGTTGGCAAGAACTGCCGTTTGCGGTGGGCAACGCGCCCGATGCCACAAGGCTGTTTGTCTTTTACCTGCCGGCAGGGGTGCAGGAGGTCGAGGTCGGCTGCCACTTTGCGCTGGGCCCCGGCGCCGAGCCCATCCGCACCCGCGGCAAAGTGCGCATTGCGGCAAGCGACGGCGAGCAGGTCATCGACATCGACAGGTGCGGCGACCGGGTGCGCTGAGGGCTCGTGGAAAAACAACTCGATCGAGTTGTTGTGCACGAGCGTCGCCGCGAGTCGAACTCTTTCGCGAGCTTGGCGGCCCAGCAATCAGCAAAAGGGCCTCACTAGACAACTATGCTGTTTAGTGAGGCCCTGAATTTCAGGGCTGCGTCGCTTGGCCGGGCACCCGCGTCGGGCTCGGAATCCGCGGCTCGACCGGCGCCACTTGCGGCACGCCCGACTCTTTGGCGACACCCGGCGCGCTGGGCAGCCCTGGCTCGCCTGCGCGCAACTTGGCGTGTTGTTTGTAGTCGGTGTCGTAATACTTCTGCTTTTGCGCCTCGCTCATCGACTCGACGTCGGCATAGCGGCTCGGGCATTTTACCGTCAGGTTCGAGGCTTGCAGCACGCCGCCCACCATGCGCCCCTGGACGATGGCGTCGCGGCCCTCCTCGAACGGATCGGGCAACAGCCGCGGATAGGCCACGGTCAGGCGATGGGTCGTGCCATCTTCGAGGTCAAAACGGAAAGTCGGGCTCGCCGCTTCGCCGCGCACGCTGCCTGCCGCCACGCGCCCCACGACCTTGATCTCCCGGCCCTCCGCGTCTGCACCGGCGCTCGCGAGTTGGGTCAGCGAATAGTTGTAGAGTCCCGCGCCACCCGACGTGCTGGTGCCGAGGACCGCCAAACCGATGCCAAGTACGCACGCCGTCACGACAATCGGAGCCCACGACATGCGCTTGCGGCGCACCATCGGCACGCTCGGCGGCGGTGGGTCGGCGTCGCGGGCCGGGGTGGACTCGGCGGCGGGTTCGGTAGGCGTGGGCATGGCAGCTCCTGTGCGGGCGGACGATGGCGCAATAGAATAGCACGCTGCGGGCCGGGGGCCACGGCGAACGCACACCGGGTCGCCAAAGCCCGTCCGCTTCGATGCTGATTGGCCTGCATCATGCGCGCAAAAGCAACCCTGCACCTGCACCAGGAGTTCCGCCATGCGGGCCAGCCCGAGCCAACCACACACACCCCTCGAATCAATACCGGGCGGGTCGCCACTGCCGCTACAAGCGCCGCTTGGCGTCGATTCGCGCGGCCTGACGCTTGCCGGTGCGCCGCTGGCCGAGCTGGCCGATCGCCACGGCACACCGCTCTACGTCTACAGCGCCGGGCCGGTGACCGACCGCCTGCGCGAGGTGCAGGGCGCGCTGCGGCACCACGGCCTCGTATCGCGCGTACACTACGCCATGAAAGCCAACCGGTTTTTGCCGCTACTTCGCACGATTGCCGAGCTGGGCGACATCGAGCTGCACGGTCACCTACGGCGTCGGCCCCGAAACTGCTTGTCCGGTTTTTGCATTTTCGGTACGGTATTTGCATGAACGGCGACGACCTCACCATCGAGATTCTCAAAGGCATCCGAGCGGACCTGGCTGATCTGCGCGGCGATTTGCGCGATTTGCGTGGCGAGGTCGTCAAGACCAACGAGCGGCTGGATTCGACCAACGCGCGGCTGGAAACGACAAATGAACGCCTGGAGCGGGTGGAAGCCTGCCAGATCGCGAGTGAAATCCGCCTGGCAACGGAGTTGGTCGCCGTGGCGCAGGCCGTCAATCAGGTGCGCGATCTGCTCAAGGCCAGCTTGGATGTGCAGAAAGCCGTGACCGACCACGAACGGCGGATCCTCGCGCTGGAATCTCGCCCGGGCCACTAGACCCACGCAAAAAACAACATCGTTGTTCAGCGACGCCCCACATCGGCTCGAATGGCCACTATGGCGAGGGCACCGCATCCGGCCCCTTGCCGGGAGTCGCCGGCATCGGCGTCGGCGCGACGGCAGCAGCCGCGGGTGGCGCTTCCCTTTCCGCTTCCTCTTCGCGGACCTTGGGCGTGCCATCGGGCGTACACCCCATGCGATCCAAGATGAGGTCGCCCGGGACCGCGATATCCAGGCCAAAGCCCGCGGCCTTGCCCGACCCGGCTGAAGACCCCGGCACCACCTTGGCTTGCGCGAGCAGGTCGGCGATTTGCGTGCGACCGTTGCGAATCGCCTCTTGCCGCACGATGGTCAGCAACGATTGCACGGCTTTGCCGAGGTCGCCCGCCGCCGCCGCGTCCTTGGTGTCGAAGTCCAGGCTGACGGCCGCGTGCTCGCCCACGTCGATGCGCACCCGGGCCTCGCGCACCAGCTCGAGCATGCGCACGGTCATCGGATCCTTCTCGTCACCGAATAACTGCTGCAACCACGCCGCCGCAAACCGGCCGTTGACCTGGGCGCCGGTCACGTCGGGCGGTGCTTCCTCCACGGCTGTGCGCCCTTCCACCCGGTCCACCGCGGCGCGCAAAGCGTCGGGCTCGCCGAGCAGCAGCAGGCCGTCGCCGACCTTGGCCATGGTCGGGTGGCCCGGCTTGGTGTAGATGGCGGCGTTTTTGCCATACGGTTCCGGGACTTCCGCGTCGGGCAGGCGCAGCGCGTGCAGGCGACCGCCGACCACCAGGATGCCATCGCTGAAGCCGATCTCGTCGACGTCGCGCTGCAAGTCCAGGCCCGATTGTTCGCGAAAGGCCTCGAATCCTCTGGCGAATTGGGCACCACGGCAACGCAGCACGCGCGCCGCGAGATCGCTTGCCCGCAAGGCGCCGACGCCGATGACGACGCTGCCCCGACCCGGCACCGCCAGGGCTTTTTGCAAAGGTCGCGCCTCGCGCTGCAGCGCCAGCTTGGGCAGGGTGCCGGGCAAGCGCAGCCCCGGTTCCACCTGCGGCACCGCGGGGATCGCCTCGTCCTCGGCGGCGGCTTCGGCCGTTTGCGCAAGCCGATCGCGGGGATACACGACACGCTCGGGTTTGGCGCGCGCGGTCGAGGTCACGAGGTCAAGCTGCGACAAGAGTCCGGCGCCCAGCACCAGCAGCAGCGCGAGCACCAGCCACACCATCCTGGACTGCTTGCGCTGCACCGCCATGTCCGCCCTCTTCCGCGTGCCGCTATCTGTCGATGGAGTTCTGTTGATGCCGCGACCGGATAGTTACCTGTATCTGCCGACTTTTCAGTAGTCGCGACCCGACACCACATAGGCCGCCGCCGCCACGCCCGCCCCGGCAAAGGCCAAGGTGCCCGCCACCGCACCCAACGCCGTCGCCGGGGCCAAGCTGCCATCGGCGGCCAAGCCCGTTGCCACGTCGACCAGCGCGCCGAAACGCGGCAGCGGCGCAATCAGCACGCCCATCACGGCCTGGGTCGTTTCTCCCTGAAACCACGAGGTAAACGTCTCGCGGTTGCTCGTCACCAGGCACAGCACATAGACGACAAGGCCCACGCCCGACGCCAAGGCCGGCGCCCGCACCAGGGCCGTGCTCAGCAGCATCGCCGCGTACACCGCCATGAAACCTACGGTCGCACACGCAGCCCCGGCCAGCGCGGCAGGCGTGGCGAAGCCGGTTTTGAAGTACAGGATCACCGACACGCCCGTCACGGCAAACGTGGTGCTGAGGATGGCAACGCCGATGACGCCCAGATAAGTCCCCACCACCAACTCGGCGCGGCGCACCGGCAGGGCCAACAGCAGCTCGACGCGCCCCGGCGCCAACAGCTTGGCCGCGACGTCCGAGCTCGCGACGATGCCGAACAGCAAACCCAGGTGAAACACGGCGGTCGCCAGCGCCTCGAACACCGGCCGCAGCTTGGATTCCACGGAACCACCGCTGAGTTGCGAGCCGAACATGCGGCCGGCGACGATGGCGCCCTCGACCACATCGAGATCCAGCGCCAAGGCGAGCGTCACCTGACCCAAGAGCAAAATCGCGAACAAACCCAACAGCGCGCGGCGCGCGAAGGCCTCGCGAAAGACATCGAATGCGACGAGCAGCGTGGTCATCGGCCGGCTCCGTGCTCGAGCGCCACCGCTTCGGCCAAAAGGGTTTCGAGATCGCGTAGGTGCGCGGTGACGTCGATGACGTGCAACCCAGCGGCGAGCGCGCGGGCCAGCGCGGCCGACAGTTCCGCAGGGTCAGCACCCGCAAAGTCGCAGAGTCCTGGCGCCGCATCGGGGCTCACCGTGAAACCGGCCGTCTGCGCGAGCGCCGCACCATCGTCTCGGGGCACGAAGCGCACCCGCCAAGCGTTGCTCCCTCGCAAGGCGGCCATGGCGCCCGCACGCACCACGCGGCCGCGGTGGACGATGGCGACCTGATCGCAAATCCGTTCGGTCTCGGCGAGCAGGTGGCTATTCAAGAACACGGTGGCGCCGCGAGCGACCGCAGCCCGAATGACCTCGCGGACTTGCGCGCGTCCCAGCGGGTCGATGCCGTCGGTCGGCTCATCGAGCACCAGCAGCTCCGGCTCGCCCAGCAGCGCTGCTGCCAACCCCGTGCGTTGGCGCATACCTTTGGAAAACGCCTGCGTAGGTCGCGACCAGGCCGCCGGTTCCAGGCCGCAGCACGTCAGGAGTTCGGGCACCGCGGCGTCGAGGTGGGCCGCGGTCAGGCCTTTGTAACGCCCGACACTGCGCAAGAAAGCGGGCGCGGTCAGCCCGACGGGAAGCTGTAGGTTCTCGGGCAGATAGCCCACGCGGCGGCGGATCCGCACGTCCTCGGGGTCGCCGCCGAGCAGCGTCACCTGCCCCGCCGAAGCGCGCACGATGGCCAACATCACCTTGATGAACGTGGTCTTGCCCGCGCCGTTCTGGCCGATCAGCCCGAACACCGAGCCCTGCGGCACCTCGAGGTCGATGCCGTCCAGGGCCCGCGTCGCACCGTAGCTCTTGGTGATGCCCCGCGCCGAAATCGCGGCCGCGCGACCCGAAGCGGCGACGCTGGCGACCGACGACGAGGGCAAAAGCGCAGCGTTCACAGGGTCCAAACGCGGTGGTGCAGCACAGGCCTCAAGGCAGGAAGCGCCGAACCAGCTGCAAATCCATGCCTTGGAGGTGGTACAGGAACAAAAGGAAGTACGCAATAAAGGCGAGGAAGGTGGCGACCACGGCAGAAGCCCGTGTGCGGTGCCGCCACAGCAGCAACGAACCCATCGACACCAAGGACAGCTTGCAGGTCACAAACGAGAACGGGTGCTCGTGGACCATGTCGGCGAGGATCGGGTTGGCTTCGACCGCAAGCCCCTGCGCAATCCAGATCATGGTCAAGACGGCGTCGACGACGTTGAGGACCAGCACGCACTTGACTATCGACTCGAGCCACGCGAAGTGCTGCGGCGCGCCGATCCACCCGGGCGCCGGGCCAGGCTCGTGGTCGAACAGGGGAGAGCGTTGGAGCATGACGTGCCTCACTCGCCGGTCCGCATTGACTCCCCGAGTATAGCCGGCCCGCCAGGCCTCAAGCGAACTTGGCCGTCGCGCCCGGGGTCGAAACACGGCAGTGATCGTGGAGAAATGGCAAGGCGGCCGTGTTGCCGTTGACAGCGGCTGCCACCGTTTGCAAGGTGTCGAGCCGGTTTTGCCGCCGCGTCCGCCAGCTGCCCCACCTCGATTTGCACCCTTTTCATCGCCGCCCGCTGCCTTCTGGCCGCAAAGGTTTTGCCTCATGCATCGTCCCCACCTGCGCGTTTCCGGATTCCTCCTGTGTCTGGCGATGGCTGCGTGCGGCAGCGAAACGCCCGTCGTAGGCCCGTCGTTGGCCGATGCCGCCGGCAGCGCAGATCAAAGCGCAGGCGATCTGGCCGCCGGCAGCGACGCAGACGTTTCGCCGAGCGCTGACGCCACTGACGCGGACGCCGTTGGCAATCCCGACGTCGCGGTCGATCCGGATGCCGCCGGCGACGCGGACACGATACCGCCGCCGGATGCGAGTGAAGTGGCCGATGACGCGGTGGCGGGCTCAGACTCGGTCACCGACGAAGGAATTGCGCCTGACGCGCCGGATACGGACAAGGACGCCCCGGCCACGCCCGATACCCAGGACGCTGACAGCGCCGACCCCGACGTCGGCCAACCCGATGTGACACCGGTGGATGTGGTCCCGAGCGATACCGCACCCGTGGGCTGCACCAGCGACGCGCAATGCGTGGGCAAAGCGACGGTGGCGGCCTGCCAAGCCGCGGTTTGCGGTGCGGACGGCTTGTGCGCAACCAAGGCCACGGGCGACGGCACCGTGTGCGACGACGGCAACGCCTGTACCAGCAAAGATGTCTGCAAAACGGGGGCTTGCCTGGGCGAATCGTCGACCTCGTGCGACGACGGCAACGCTTGCACCAGTGACGCTTGCGACCCCAAAAGCGGACTTTGCGTGTTTGCCGCAGGCGCCGGGGCCTTGTGCGATGACGGCAACAACTGCACCACCACGGACACCTGTGCCCAGGGCAAATGCACAGGCAAAGCGGTGGCTTGCGACGACGCCAACCCCTGCACCGCCGACAGCTGCGAGGCCAAGGTAGGCTGCGTGTTTGCGCCCAACACGGCGACTTGCGACGACGGCAATGCGTGCACCGAGACCGATGGCTGCGCGGCCGGCAAGTGTGGCGGCAAGGCCAAGGTTTGCAACGACGGCAGCCCCTGCACCGACGACGCCTGCGACCCCAAGACGGGCTGCACCAAGACGAACAACAAGGCGACATGCGCTCTTGGCTCGGCTTGCGAAACCGGTCAATGCACCGATGGCCAATGCAAAACGGTCGGCAAGACCGGCTGCGACGACAACAATGCTTGCACGGTGGACACTTGCGACGCGACCAAGGGCTGCCAGTTCAAGCCGGTGGCCGACGGCAACAAGTGCGGCACGGCCAATGCGTGCGTCGCGCAATCGACCTGCCAAGCGGGCGTCTGCGCGGCGGGCACCAAGACGGATTGCAGCGACGGCAACGCCTGCACCACGGATTTCTGTGACGCTGCGGCCGGTTGCTCGTGGACGCCGAACACAGCGCCTTGCGACGACGGCAACGCGTGCACCAAGGGCGAGGTCTGCGGCGTGATCCCCGGCCAGGGCCCGACGTGCAAGCCCGGCACCGCTGTCGACGTCGCGACCGCCTGCAATGACCAGAACGTGTGTACGCAAGATAGCTGTGACCCCAAGGCAGGTTGCGTGTACGCGCCGATCGCCGGTGCCTGCAACGACGGCAACGTCTGCACCTCGGGCGAGGCCTGCACGGCTGGCAAGTGCGCGGGCGGCAGCAACACGAGCTGCGACGACGGCAAGCCGTGCACCACCGACAACTGCGACCCCAAGAGCGGCGCGTGCTCGTGGACCGGCAAGACGGGCACCTGCGACGACAACAACCAGTGCACGGAGCAAGACGTGTGCAGCAACGGCAAGTGCGCGGGCGGCGCTGTGCTGTGCGACGACAAAAACCCTTGCACCAAGGATGCTTGTGACCCGGCCAAGGGCTGCGTCTTCACCGCCGCGGACGGTCCCTGCAACGACGGCGACGGCTGTACGGCGGGCGATGCGTGCGCGGGCGGCAAGTGCGCGGGCAAGCCGGCGGCGGTCACCTGCAACGACGGCAACACCTGCACCACCGATAGTTGTGACCCCAAAACAGGAACTTGCACGTTCGTCGCGGCGCCCGGCCCCTGCGATGGCGGCGACAAATGCACCAGCGGTGACACCTGCACTGCGGGCAAGTGCGTGACCGGCAAGGTGGCCGCATGCGACGACGGCAGCGCGTGCACGAGCGACAGCTGCGACCCGGCGACCGGCAAGTGTTCGTTCACGGCGGCCGCCGACGGCCTGGTGTGCGACGACGGCATCGCCTGCACCAGCGAGAGCGCCTGCAAGGGCGGCGCGTGTGTGCCCAAGACGACGAGCTGTGCGGTGTTCACCGACACCTTCAACTGCGCGACGCCCGGTGCGGGTTGGACGTTGGATGCGCCGCCTGGCAAGCAAGTGCGGTGGAAGGTGGACCAGTTGCCGTTGGTGCCCGACCAGGCCAAGTACGCGTGCACGCTCAACTTCAACGACGACAAGGATTATTGCGATCCGGTGCAGGGGCCCGGCGGCGCGACCAACTACTGCCAACTGCCTACGGGCGTGGCGACCTCGCCTGCCGTGGATGTGAGCAAAGTCGTGGGCACGCCTGCGCTTTCGTTTGACACCTACATGGACCTGGACACGATCAACGCGAACAATGACCGGCCGCGCGTGACCATCCGCGACGCCGACACCAAGGTCGTGCTCGAAGTCCACCTGTTGCCAAACACCGCGGGCGACATGAAGAAGTGGAAGCTGGTGTCGATGCCCCTGGTCAAGGCCGTGGGCAAGAAGATCACCGTAGGCTTTGACCTGGCGCAGGGCGACAACCTCAGCACCAACAACACGGGCGCCGGCTGGTTCATCGACAACTTCAAGGTGGACGCGCAGTTGGGCGCTGAGGCCTGCGGCGACGGCATCGACAACGACGGCAACGGCAAGGTCGATTGCGCAGACTTTGCCTGCAAGGGCAACGCGTTGTGCGCCGAGGTGTGCGACGACGGCAAGGACAACGACTTTGACGATGCGATCGACTGCGCGGACGCGGACTGCACGACCAAAATCCAGTGCGGGATCAAGTTGGTGAATGCGGACCTGAACTGCGGCGAGGGCGGCTGGACGTTCGCCAACAGCTCGCCCTCGGTCATCTGGGCCATCGACGGCTCGCCGGCGGCACCCGTGGGCCCCACGCCGGTCAGCGGCCAGTGCACGCTCAACTACAACAATGGCACCAACTATATGTCGACCAACCAATTCAACCAGGGCACGCCCAATGCGGGCCTTGCGACCTATGGCGCGACGATCGACGGCACCGGCACCAAGCAGCTCGCGGCGCAGTTCTTCGCCTGGGTGGATGTCGAGCCGCTGACGGCGCAAAGCGAGAACTTCGACCGCACCTGGTTGCAGGTCTCGACGGACGACTTTGCCGGCTGCTGCGGCGCCACGGCCAACTGCGGCGACCTGTCGAATACGTGTAACACCGCCAATACCAAGACCTTCTTGCTGCCGCGGATCAAGGCGTGGACCAAGCACATCATCGACCTCAAGGACTTCCTGGGCAAGAAGTTCAAGGTGCGCTTCCGCTTCAACTCGGGCGACGGCCAGCTCAACAACTTTGCCGGGCCGTTCGTGGACGACTTCCGCCTCTTCAGCATCAAGTAGGGGCGCTTAGGACCTGTGTCAAAATAACTCGATCGAGTTTTTTGCAGGGCGTTGCCGCAAGTCCGCATCGGCTTGCTTGGCAACCCAGGCAGCAGCGGGCCAAATCGTGCGATAATTATGGCACGAGCCCCTACTTGGCGTCCGCTGACCACACGCCATCCCAGTCCGCGGCCGGCGCTTCGGTGAGCCAAGCGCTGACCCTCGCTA
>Ga0136611_10002062_pt1 | contig 13971 bp, 10 predicted proteins | sample AntDrymUQ2232306_2_FD_106645 | JGI IMG/M metagenome (GOLD analysis project Ga0136611, IMG submission 106645) | Polar desert sand microbial communities from Dry Valleys, Antarctica - metaG UQ223 (23.06) | ecosystem: Environmental > Terrestrial > Soil > Desert | place: Antarctica: Dry Valley...
CATGCCCGCCCCCGTCGCCGACCACCGGCCCCGCACCCGGAACCCGCCCGGGCCGGGTCGCGCACGACGGATGGTGCCGCCGCTCGCCGCGGCCGGCACCATCGGCGGTGTGGCGCTGGTGCTGCACCTGCGTGACCCGCACGTCCAGGGCAGCTGGGGGTTCTGCCCGTTCCGCGCGCTGACCGGGCTGGACTGCCCGGGGTGCGGGGGTCTCCGGGCGGTCAACGACCTCGGCAACCTCGACCTGGCCTCGGCCGCGTCGAGCAACCTGCTGTTCGTGGTCGCCGTGCCGCTGCTGGTCGCACTCTGGATCGCCTGGGCCCGCCGGGCCTGGCGCGACGGCGGCCCCGCGGGACCGCCGACGCGCCATCGGATGCTGGTCGGTCAGGTCGCGCTCACGCTGATGGTGGTGTTCACGCTGATGCGCAACCTGCCGTTCGGAGGCTGGCTGGCCTCGTGACCCGTCAAGGGGTCGTGTCGAAGCTGCTGCTGAGGTCGAGCACGCCCGTCGCGTAGAGCAGGATCGTGATCACGCCGAACACGATCGACACGATGCCGAGGATGAAGCCGGCCTTCGCCATGCCGCCACCACCCTGCCCGGTCTGGGCGATCTCGTTCTGCGCCGACCGGCCCAGGAAGATCGCCGGGATGCCGGTGAAGAAGCCGCAGCACAAGATGCCGAGGATGCCCAGGACCAGGGACCAGATGGCCTTGGAGTTGGTGCCCTGCGGCACCGGCGCGCCGTACGGCGACTGCTGGCCGTAGCCCGGCGGGGGAGGGGGCGGTGCGTCGAAGCTCATCTGAGTGCTCCTCAATCGTGTGGTGCTCGCATCGATCGGGGCCATCGTCCCCAGTTGCGGCCGAGGCTACACATGGTCGACGTGAGAGGCTGGATGCCGTCCATCGCCTGCCGTTCGGAGGTCCTCGCGTGTCCGTGCTCGACGACATCGTCGCCGGCGTCCGCCTCGACCTGGCCGAGCGAGAGGCGCGGGTGAGCGGCGCCGACCTGCGCGCCGCCCTGGCCGACGTGGACCCGCCCCGCGACCCGATGCCGGCCTTCCGGGCCGCCGGCGTCAGCGTGATCGCGGAGGTCAAGCGCAAGAGCCCGAGCAAGGGTGCGCTCGCCGACATCCCCGACCCGACCGTGCTCGCCCGCGCCTACGAGCGCGGCGGCGCCGCGGCCATCAGCGTGCTCACCGAGGCGCGGCGCTTCGGGGGCACGCTGGCCGACCTGGTCGCCGTGCGGGCCGTGGTCGACACCCCGCTGCTGCGCAAGGACTTCATCGTCACCGACTACCAGCTCCTCGAGGCGCGGGCCGCAGGCGCCGACCTGGCGCTGCTGATCGTGGCCGCGCTCGACGACGACGAGCTGCGCCGGCTCCACGACCTCGCTCGCGAGCTGGGACTCACCGTCCTGGTGGAGATCCACGACGAGGCCGAGGCCGAGCGGGCGGTGCACCTCGGCGCCGAGCTGATCGGAGTCAACGCCCGCAACCTGCGCACCCTCGAGGTCGATGACCAGGTGTTCGGCAGACTGGCAGCACAGCTCCCCGACGACGCGGTCCTGGTCGCCGAGTCGGGGATCTCCGGACCCGCCGACGTCCGGCGCTTCGCGGCCGAGGGTGCCCGCGTCGTGCTGGTCGGCGAGGCGCTGGTCAGGGACGGCGACCCGGAGGTAGCAGTCCGCAGCATGAGAGGAGCAGGGTGAGTCTCGACAAGCTCGATCACCGACTCGACAAGGCCGATCAGTGGACGGCCGATGACCGCGGGTTCTTCGGCGACCCCGTCAACGGCTGGGGCGGGCGCTTCATGCCCGAGGCGCTGGTCGCCGCGCTGGACGAGCTGACCGAGGCCTGGCAGGAGGCGATGGCCGACCCCGGCTTCGTCGAGGAGTTCAGGCTGATCCTGCGCGAGTACGCCGGGGTCCCGAGCCCGCTCTACCACGCCGAGCGGCTCTCCGAGCTGGTCGGCGCCACGATCCTGCTCAAGCGCGAGGACCTCAACCACACCGGCGCCCACAAGATCCGCAACGTCCTGGGCCAGGCTCTGCTCACCAGACGGATGGGCAAGCGCCGGGTGATCGCCGAGACCGGTGCCGGGCAGCATGGCGTCGCCAGCGCGACCGCCGCGGCCTACTTCGGCATGGACTGCACCGTCTACATGGGCTCGGTCGACGTGAAGCGCCAGGCGCTGAACGTCGCCCGGATGCAGCTGCTCGGCGCCCGGGTGATCCCCGTCGACTCCGGCAGCGCGACCCTCAAGGACGCCATCAACGAGGCACTCCGCGACTGGGTCGCCAGCGTCGACCACACGGCGTACCTGTTCGGCACCGCGGCCGGACCGCACCCGTTCCCGAGCATGGTCCGCGACTTCGCCCGCGGCATCGGAGACGAGGCCCGGACGCAGTGCCTCGAGCGGTTCGGGCGACTGCCGGACGCCGTGGCGGCGTGCGTCGGCGGCGGCTCCAACGCGATCGGGCTCTACCAGGCCTTCCTCGACGACGAGGACGTGGCCATCTGGGGCTACGAGCCCGGCGGCGACGGGGTCGAGACCGGTCGTCACGCGGCGACCATCCACGCCGGCGCCAGTGGTGTCCTGCACGGAGCCCGCACGTTCGTGCTCCAGGACGAGGACGGCCAGACCGTCGAGTCCCACTCGATCTCGGCGGGGCTGGACTACCCCGGGGTCGGCCCCCAGCACGCCCACCTGGCGAGCATCGGGAGGGCGACCTACCTGCCCGTCACCGACGCCGAGGCGATGGACGCACTCGCCCTGCTGAGCCGCACCGAGGGGATCATCCCCGCGATCGAGTCGGCGCACGCGGTGGCCGGGGCGATCGAGTCGGCGAAGGCACTGGCCGCGGAGAAGGGCCCCGATGCGCTGGTGCTCATCAACCTGAGCGGCCGCGGAGACAAGGACATGGAGACCGCGATCGAGTGGTTCGGCCTCGGCGACGCGGCGAAGGAGACCGGTCAGTGAGCGTCGCCACCGCCTTCGCCACCGCCCGCGCCGAGGGTCGCTCGGCCCTGGTCGGCTACCTACCGGCCGGCTTCCCCGACGTCGACGGGGGGATCGCGGCGATGACGACCCTGGTCTCGGCGGGCTGTGACGTCATCGAGGTCGGGCTGCCCTACAGCGACCCCGTGATGGACGGGCCGACGATCCAGGCGGCCGCCCAGCAGGCGCTGGAGGGTGGCGTCCGGACCAAGGACGTGCTGCGCACCGTGGAGGCTGTCGCCGCGACCGGCGTCCCCACGGTCGTGATGACCTACTGGAACCCCGTCGAGCGCTACGGCGCGGCCCGCTTCGCTGCCGACCTGGCCTCGGCCGGGGGAGCGGGCCTCATCACGCCCGACCTGACGCCCGACAGCGCCGAGGACTGGATCGCTGCGGCCGACGAGCACAGCCTCGACAAGATCTTCCTGGTGGCCCCGTCGTCCACCGACGCGCGGATCGCGATGACCACGGCGCAGTGCCGAGGGTTCGTCTACGCCACCGCGGTCATGGGCGTCACCGGAGCGCGCGACGCCAGCAGTGACCTGGCCGAGCCGCTGGTGCGCCGGGTGCGCGCGGCGAGCGACCTGCCCGTCGCGGTAGGCGTCGGCGTCGGCAACGGTCGCCAGGCGGCCGAGGTCGCGGCGTACGCCGACGGCGTCATCGTCGGCTCCGCGCTGGTGCGGCTGCTCCTCGACCACCCCGATGACCGGGCGGGTGGGCTGAAGGCGCTGGCCGCGCTCACCGAGGACCTGGCCGCGGGGGTGCGCGGTGCGTAGGTTGCTCGTGGCGATCGGCGCCCTGGCCCTGCTGGCCGGCTGCGTGAAGGTCGAGGACGGGTCCGCCGCCATCGTGGTCGGCGGCGACGACGACGGCTACCACGGCGCCGTGCTCACCGAGCCCTACGACGTGCCCGACGTGGCGCTCGTCGACACCGACGGCGCCGACTACTCCCTGGCAACTGACGTGACGACGCCGTTGACGCTGGTCTTCTTCGGCTACACGCACTGCCCGGACGTCTGCCAGATGATCATGTCGACGATCACCTCCGGACTGACCCGGCTCAGCCCGGACGAGCGCGCCCAGGTCGGCGTCGTGTTCGTGACCACCGACCCGGCCCGGGACGACGCCAGCACCCTGCGCTCCTACCTCGACCAGTTCGACGACGGGTTCACCGGCCTGACCAGTGACCTCGGCACCATCTCGGCGGTGGCCGAGGACCTCGGGGTCTACGTCGCCAAGGGTGAGAAGCTGCCCGGCGGCGGCTACGAGGTCGACCACAGCACGCCGGTGGTGGGCCTGGACGACCGGGGGAGCGCCCCCATCGTGTGGACCGAGGGGACTTCGTCGGCGGAGTTCGCCCTGGACATCGAGAAGCTCCTCGTCGAGAAGGTCCGCCCGTGACAGGCGCGCTGGCGCTCGCCTGGACGATCCCGAGCCCCAGCAACGGCACCTGGTACCTGGGCCCGGTCCCGATCCGCGGCTACGCCCTGTGCATCGTCGCCGGCATCTTGGTGGCGATCTGGATCGCCGAGCGCCGCTGGGTCGCCCGCGGGGGAGCGCCCAACGAGATATCCGACCTGGCGATCTGGGGCGTGCCGTTCGGCCTCGTCGGTGGCCGGCTCTACCACGTCGCAACCGACTGGGAGCTCTACTTCGGTGAGGGCCGCAGCCCGGTCACCGCGCTCTACTTGTGGCGTGGCGGGCTCGGCATCTGGGGCGCTATCGCGCTCGGTTGCCTGGGCCTGGTCATCGGCGCCCGGGTCAAGCACATCCGGCTCCGGCCGATGCTCGACGCGATCGTTCCGGGCGTGCTGGTCGCGCAGGCGCTGGGTCGCTGGGGCAACTGGTTCAACCAGGAGCTCTTCGGACGGCCCACCGACCTGCCCTGGGGGCTGGAGATCGACGCCGACCGCCGGCCCGACGGCTACCTCGACGCGGCGACCTTCCACCCGACGTTCCTCTACGAGTCGTTGTGGTGCCTGGCTGCCGCGGCGTTCCTGGTCTGGGCCGACCGCCGGTTCACCCTCGGTCACGGCCGGGTGGCGGCGCTCTACGTGATGACCTACACCCTCGGTCGCGGCTGGATCGAGATGCTGCGCATCGACGACGTGCAGCTGCAGGACGTCTTCGGGCTGCGTCTCAACGTGTGGACGTCGCTGGTGCTCTTCGTCTGCGCGGCGGCGTACTTCGGGTGGGCCTCGCGCGCCCGTCCCGGGCGCGAGACCAACGTCTACACCCGCGAGGAACCCGTCACCGAGAGCGTCTGACCGGTCGATCCGGACGCGACGAGCCAGTCGCGAGATCGCCGTCTTCGCCCGTGAGATGAGGCCACGAGCGGGTCGGTTCCCTGGTGCTACCGTTCCGATCTGGGCCAACGTCGTCCCGATCGCACTGCCAACGTCCCGCGTTTGCGGGTCACCAGCCGAGATCGCACCACCGAGAGCCCGCAGCGTCGGGCGCCCGGACTGCGACGACGACGACGGGAGGATGCCCGCCATGCACGCATTCCCGCCGCCTCAGGGCCTCTACGACCCGCGGCACGAGCACGACGCGTGCGGTGTCGCCTTCGTGGCCACCCTGACGGGCGAGCCCAGCCACACCATCGTGGCCCAGGCGCTGACCGCCCTGCGCAACCTCGACCACCGCGGTGCCGCCGGGGCCGAGACCAACTCCGGCGACGGCGCCGGGATCCTGCTCCAGGTCCCCGACGCGTTCCTGCGCGAGGTCGCCCAGGACGCGGGCTTCGAGCTCCCCGCGACGTTCTCGTACGCCGTGGGCATCGCCTTCCTTCCCGGCGACGACGAGCAGGTCGCCAAGACCCGCCGCCGGATCGAGGAGCTCGCCGACGAGGAGGGTCTCAGCGTCCTGGGGTGGCGTGAGGTCCCGACCGATCCCGACAGCCTCGGCGCGACGGCGCGCTCGGTGATGCCCGCGTTCAGCCAGCTCTTCGTGGCCGGCGCCGGCCAGCGGCTCTCGGGGATGGCGCTCGAGCGCCGCGCGTTCTGCCTGCGCAAGCGGGCCGAGAAGGAGACCGACGTCTACTTCCCGTCGCTGTCGTCGCGCACCCTGGCCTACAAGGGCATGCTGACGACCGACCAGCTCGACCACTTCTTCCCCGACCTGGTCGACGAGCGCGTCGCCTCGGCGATGGCGGTCGTGCACTCCCGCTTCTCCACCAACACCTTCCCGAGCTGGCCGCTGGCGCACCCGTTCCGGTTCATCGCCCACAACGGCGAGATCAACACGGTGATGGGCAACCGCAACTGGATGCGGGCGCGCGAGGCGCTGCTCGCCTCCGACGTGATCGGCGGCGACCTCGACCGGCTGTTCCCGATCTGTACACCGGGTGCCTCCGACTCGGCGTCCTTCGACGAGGTCCTCGAGCTGCTGCACCTCGGCGGCCGTTCGCTGCCCCACTCGGTGCTGATGATGATCCCGGAGGCCTGGGAGAACCACACCGAGATGGACGACGCCCGCCGGGCGTTCTACGAGTTCCACTCGACCCTGATGGAGCCCTGGGACGGGCCCGCCTGCGTGGTCTTCACCGACGGCTCGCAGATCGGCGCCGTCCTGGACCGCAACGGCCTGCGCCCCTCGCGCTACTGGGTCACCGACGACGGCCTCGTCGTGCTGGCCTCCGAGGTCGGCGTGCTCGATCTCGACCCGGCCACGATCGTGCGCAAGGGCCGCCTCCAGCCCGGGAAGATGTTCCTCGTCGACACCGACGAGCACCGCATCATCGAGGACGAGGAGATCAAGTCCGCGCTATCCGCGGAGCACCCGTACGACGAGTGGCTGCACGCCGGGCTGCTCCACCTCGACGACATCCCCGACCGCGAGCACGTGATCCACACCCACGCCTCGGTGACCCGTCGCCAGCAGATCTTCGGCTACACCGAGGAGGAGCTGCGCATCCTGCTGACCCCGATGGCCAACAGCGGCGCGGAGCCGCTGGGCTCGATGGGCACCGACACCCCGATCGCGGCGTTGTCGGAGAAGCCGCGGATGCTCTTCGACTACTTCAGCCAGCTCTTCGCGCAGGTCACCAACCCGCCCCTGGACGCGATCCGCGAGGAGCTCGTCACCTCGCTGCACGGCTCAATCGGGCCCGAGGCCAATGTCCTCGACCCGACCCCGGCGTCGTGCCGCCAGATCGTGCTGCCGTTCCCGGTCTTCTCCAACGACGACCTGGCCAAGATCCGGCACATCAACCGCGACGGCGACATGCCCGGCTTCAGCACCCACGTGGCCCGCGGGCTCTACCCCGTCGAGGGTGGCGGGGCGGCGATGGCCGCGCGGCTCGACGAGATCTGCCGCGAGGTGTCGGAGGCGATCGCCGAGGGCGCCCGGATCATCGTGCTCTCCGACCGGCACGCGACCGGGGAGCTCGCGCCGATCCCGTCCCTGCTGCTGACCGGGGCCGTGCACCACCACCTGGTCCGCGAGAAGACCCGCACTCAGGTCGGCCTGCTCGTCGAGGCCGGTGACGTCCGCGAGGTGCACCACGTCGCGCTCCTGATCGGCTACGGTGCGGCCGCGATCAACCCCTACCTGGCCATGGAGTCGGTGGAGGACCTCGCCCGCGACGGCTACTACGTCAAGACGGAGTCCGAGCAGGCCGTCAAGAACCTGATCAAGGCGCTCGGCAAGGGCGTCCTCAAGGTGATGTCGAAGATGGGCGTCTCCACGGTGGCCTCCTACACCGGCGCCCAGATCTTCGAGGCGGTGGGGCTCTCCCAGACGGTCGTCGACCGCTACTTCACCGGCACCACCTCCAAGCTCGGCGGCATCGACCTGGACACGCTGGCCGAGGAGGTCGCCCGGCGCCACGCCACGGCGTACCCCCGCGGTGGCATCGCGCCCGCGCACCGTGAGCTCGCCATCGGCGGCGAGTACCAGTGGCGTCGGGAGGGCGAGCCGCACCTGTTCGACCCCGACACGGTCTTCCTGCTGCAGCACGCCACCCGCAACGGTCGCTACGACATCTTCAAGACCTACACCGCGAAGATCGACGAGCAGTCGACGCGGCTGATGACGCTGCGCGGGCTCTTCCGTTTCCGCGACCCGGGGTCGACCGGCCGGGCGCCGATCCCCGTCGAAGAGGTCGAGCCGGTCTCCGAGATCGTCAAGCGCTTCTCGACCGGGGCGATGTCCTACGGCTCGATCAGCCAGGAGGCGCACGAGACGCTCGCCATTGCGATGAACCGCCTCGGCGGCAAGTCCAACACCGGCGAGGGTGGCGAGGACGCCGACCGCCTTCACGACCCGGAGCGCCGCTCCTCGGTCAAGCAGGTCGCGTCGGGCCGCTTCGGCGTGACGTCGGAGTACCTCACCAACGCCGACGACATCCAGATCAAGATGGCGCAGGGCGCCAAGCCCGGCGAGGGCGGGCAGCTGCCCGGCAACAAGGTCTACCCGTGGGTCGCCAGGACCCGCTACTCGACGCCGGGCGTGGGCCTGATCAGCCCGCCGCCGCACCACGACATCTACTCGATCGAGGACCTCGCCCAGCTGATCCACGACCTCAAGAACGCCAACCCCGAGGCGCGGATCCACGTCAAGCTGGTCTCCGAGGTGGGGGTCGGCACGGTCGCGGCCGGTGTCTCCAAGGCGCACGCCGACGTGGTGCTGATCTCCGGCCACGACGGGGGCACCGGAGCCTCGCCGCTCACCTCGCTCAAGCACGCGGGCGGGCCTTGGGAGCTCGGCCTCGCCGAGACCCAGCAGACGTTGCTCCTCAACGGCCTGCGCGACCGGATCGTGGTGCAGACCGACGGCCAGCTCAAGACCGGCCGCGACGTCGTGGTCGCCGCGCTGCTCGGCGCCGAGGAGTTCGGCTTCGCCACCGCGCCGCTGGTCGTCTCGGGCTGCATCATGATGCGGGTGTGCCACCTCGACACCTGCCCGGTGGGCGTAGCCACCCAGAACCCCGTGCTCCGCCAGCGCTTCACCGGCAAGCCGGAGTTCGTGGTCACCTTCTTCGAGTACATCGCCGAGGAGGTGCGCGAGCTGCTCGCCGAGCTGGGCTTCCGGTCCATCGAGGAGGCCGTCGGCCAGGCCGACGTGCTCGACGTGACCTCGGCGGTCGATCACTGGAAGGCCGACGGGCTCGACCTGACGCCGATCCTGCACATGCCGGCGGTCGACGGCGACTTCGGTCAGTTCGCCGGCCAGGCGCGGCACCGCACGCAAGGGCAGGACCACGGTCTCGACAGGGCACTCGACCACGAGCTGGTGCGGCTCGCCGCCACCGCGCTCGAGTCGGGGGAGCCGGTCCGGGCGCAGCTCACGGTCCGCAACGTCAACCGCACGGTCGGCACGCTCCTCGGCCACGAGGTCACCAAGCGCTATCGGGGCGAGGGTCTCCCCGACGGCACCATCGACATCACGTTCACCGGCTCGGCCGGCCAGTCGTTCGGTGCGTTCCTGCCGCGGGGGATCACTTTGCGGCTCGAGGGCGACGCCAACGACTACGTCGGCAAGGGGCTCTCGGGCGGCCGGATCGTCGTACGTCCGGACCGCGGCGCGGTCTTCGCCGCCGACGAGCAGATCATCGCCGGCAACGTGATCGGCTACGGCGGGACGAGCGGCGAGATCTTCCTGAGCGGGCAGGTAGGGGAGCGGTTCTGCGTCCGCAACTCCGGGCTCACCGCGGTCGTCGAGGGCGTGGGCGACCACGGCTGCGAGTACATGACCGGCGGCCGCGCCGTGGTCCTCGGCCCGACCGGCCGCAACTTCGCGGCCGGCATGTCCGGGGGCTACGCCTTCGTGCTCGACCTCGACGAAGGCCGGGTCAACGGCGAGCTCGTCGACCTGACCTCCGTGCTGGGCGAGCGGGCCGACGAGTTGCACGCGCTGGTCCGGCGCCACGAGGAGGAGACCGGGTCGAGGGTGGCCGCCGAGCTGCTGGTGGACTGGCCGACATCGGCCGGGCGCTTCTCGCTGGTGATGCCGCGCGACTACAAGCGGGTGCTCGAGGCACGCGCCGAGGCCCTCGAGGAGGGTCTCGACGAGGACCAGGCCAACGCCCGGATCATGGAGGTGCTGCATGGCTGACCCAAAGGGGTTCCTCAAGACCGGCCGCGAGATCCCGTCGCGGCGTCCGGTCGAGGAGCGCGTGCGCGACTGGGACGAGGTCTACCCCGACGGCATCGGCCGCGCGCTGCTGCCCATCATCACGCCGCAGGCCGGCCGCTGCATGGACTGCGGCATCCCGTTCTGCCACCAGGGGTGCCCGCTGGGCAACCTGATCCCCGAGTGGAACGACCTGGTCTGGCGCGACGACTGGGACGGTGCGATCGACCGCCTGCACGCCACCAACAACTTCCCGGAGTTCACGGGGCGGCTGTGCCCGGCGCCGTGCGAGACCGCCTGCGTGCTCGCCATCAACCAGGACCCGGTGACGATCAAGAACGTCGAGGTCGCCATCATCGACCGCGCCTGGTCGTCGGGCTACGTCCGTCCGCAGCCGCCGGAGTGGCTCTCCGGCAAGACCGTGGCCGTGGTCGGGTCGGGGCCGGCGGGTCTCGCCGCCGCCCAGCAGCTGACCCGCGCCGGTCACACCGTCGCGGTCTACGAACGGGCCGACAAGATCGGTGGCCTGCTCCGCTACGGCATCCCCGAGTTCAAGATGGAGAAGAAGCACCTCGACCGCCGCCTGGACCAGATGAGGCGGGAGGGCACCGTCTTCCGGGCCGGCGTCGACGTCGGCAACGCGCTGACCGGCCAGCAGCTCCGGGACCGGTACGACGCTGTCGTGATCGCCACCGGCTCCACGGTCGGGCGCGACCTGCCGGTGCCGGGACGCGAGCTTGCGGGCATCCACCAGGCCATGGAGTTCCTTCCCCAGGCCAACCGTGTCTCGCTCGGGGAGCCCCTGCCGGTCGGGGTGGGCGCCCAGATCACCGCGACCGGCAAGCACGTCGTGATCATCGGCGGCGGCGACACCGGGGCGGACTGCCTCGGCACCACGATCCGCCAGGAGCCGGCCTCGGTCACGCAGCTGGAGATCATGCCCGAACCACCGGCGACGCGGCCGTCCACCCAGCCCTGGCCGTCGTACCCGATGACCTTCCGGGTCTCCGCGGCCCACGAAGAGGGTGGCGACCGCGTCTACGCGGTCTCCACCCGGGAGTTCCTCGGCGACGAGCACGGCAACGTCCGCGCCCTGAGCCTGATCGAGGTCGACGCGAAGTTCCAGCCGATCGAGGGCGCCGAGCGCGAGATCCCGGCCGACCTGGTGCTGCTCGCGATGGGCTTCACCGGCCCGGAGCAGCCCGGCCTGGTCGAGCAGCTCGCGGTCGAGCTCGACGAGCGCGGCAACGTCGCGCGCGACCAGCACTACGCGACCTCGGTCGACGGGGTCTTCGTCGCCGGCGACGCGGGGCGCGGCCAGTCGCTGATCGTCTGGGCGATCGCCGAGGGCCGCGCGGCCGCGGCGGCCGTGGACACCTACCTCACCGGCTCGACCGCCCTACCCTCGCCGATCAAGCCCACCGAGCGTCCGCTCACCGTCTGACGCCGAGTCGGCGCAGATGGCGGGCTGACACCGCCATCAGCGCCGACTCGACGCGCCATCTGCGCCGACTCGGCATGTGACGTTGTTTGTTGGAACGATCCAATGACCGCTAGGGTCGGAGGGTGCGAAGAGCCAAGATCGTGTGCACCCTGGGTCCTGCCGTGTCCACTCCGGAGAAGGTGCGTGAGCTCGTCGACGCGGGCATGGACGTCGCCCGCCTCAACATGAGTCACGGCGCCTACGCGGACCACGAGCGTGCCTACCGCCTGGTCCGCGCGGCCTCCGACGCGACCGGGCACGGGGTCGGCATCTTCGCCGACCTCCAGGGCCCGAAGATCCGGCTGGAGACGTTCGCCGACGGACCGGTCAAGCTCCAGAAGGGCCAGGCGTGGACGATCACGATCCGCGACGTGCCCGGCGACGCGGTCGAGTGCGGCACGACGTACAAGGGCTTGCCCGGTGACGTCGAGGTCGGCGACCCGATCCTGATCGACGACGGGAAGGTGCGGCTCCGGGTCACCGGCGTCACCGACACCGACGTGAGGACCGAGGTGGTCGTGCCCGGCAAGGTGAGCAACAACAAGGGCATCAACCTGCCCGGGGTCGCGGTCTCCGTGCCAGCGTTGTCCGAGAAGGACATCGAGGACCTCCGCTGGGCACTCCGGCTCGGCGTGGACTTCATCGCCCTCAGCTTCGTGCGCAGTGCCGCGGACGCCGACGACGTGCGCAAGGTGATGACGGAGGAAGGGATCATGCTCCCGATCATCGCCAAGATCGAGAAGCCCCAGGCCATCGACAACCTCGACGAGTTGGTCAAGGCCTTCGACGCGTTCATGGTCGCTCGCGGCGACCTCGGGGTGGAGTGCCCGCTCGAGGACGTGCCGTTCCTGCAGAAGCGCGTGGTCGAGAAGGCCCGACGCAACGCGAAGCCCGTCATCGTGGCGACCCAGATGCTCGAGTCGATGATCACGAACCCGGCACCGACCCGCGCCGAAGCCTCCGACGTCGCCAATGCCGTGCTCGACGGCGCTGACGCGGTGATGCTGTCCGGCGAGACCAGCGTGGGGGACTACCCGGTCGAGGCCGTGGCCACCATGGCCCGCATCATCGTGTCCACCGAGGACCACGAGCTCGCCAAGATGGCCGCGATCGACTGGCAGCCGCGCACCCGGGGCGGTGTCATCGCCAAGGCGGCGGCCGAGGTGGCCGACCGCATCGGCGCGAAGTACCTCGTCGCGTTCACCCAGTCCGGCGACTCGGCCAAGCGCCTGGCGCGCTACCGCGGCTCGATTCCCGTGCTGGCCTTCACCCCCCAGGCGAAGGTGCGCAGCCAGCTCTCGTTGAGCTGGGGCGTCGAGACGTTCAAGACCGACTCGGTCGAGCACACCGACGAGATGGTGCGCCAGGTCGACGAGGCACTCCTCGAGATCGGCCGGGTCGAGGACGGCGACACCGTCGTCATCATCGCCGGGAGCCCTCCGGGTATCCCCGGCTCGACCAACGCCCTGCGCATCCACCAGATGGGCGACGCCATCAACGAGAGGGCGCCGGCCTACCGCCGTCGGCCTTGAGGGCCCACGGTCGGCAGGTGCCCCGGGTGGGATTCGAACCCACACTGGATGGTGTTTGAGACCACTCTCTCTGCCGTTGGAGTACCGGGGCGGGCAGCAGAACCGTACCGGAGCGGCGGGAGGAGTCTTGGATGTGCAGCCGCGGAGCACGAGCGGCAGGACGGCGCGGAGTACGGCGTGGCCGCCCGCTAACCTGTCGGCGTGACCCACGCCCCCAGCACCACGAGCCCCACCCGCCGGGTGGTCATCGCCGAGGACGAGGCGCTGATCCGGATGGACCTCGCCGAGATGCTCGTGGAGGAGGGGTACGACGTCGTGGGCGCGGCCGGCGACGGGGCCAGGGCGGTCGAGCTGGCCGAGGAGCTGCGGCCGGACCTGGTCATCCTCGACGTCAAGATGCCGGTCCTGGACGGCATCGCCGCGGCCGAGCGGATCGCGGCGGCGCGGATCGCGCCGGTCGTGATGCTGACGGCGTTCTCCCAGCGTGAGCTGGTCGAGCGGGCCCGCGAGGCGGGCGCGATGGCCTACCTCGTCAAGCCGTTCGGCAAGCACGACCTGGTGCCGGCGATCGAGATGGCGGTGAGCCGCTACGCCGAGCTGACCGCTCTCGAGCGCGAGGTCACCGACCTGACCGACCGGCTGGAGACCCGCAAGGCCGTCGACCGGGCCAAGGCCGAGCTGCAGCGCAGTCTGGGACTCTCCGAGCCGGAGGCGTTCCGCTGGATCCAGAAGACCGCCATGGACCTGCGCCTGAGCATGCGCCAGGTCTCGGAGGGCGTCATCACCCACGGGCCCGACCTCGTGGGTTGACCTCGGGCCCACCACGGGGGGGCCGCCCCGGTCGCCTGAAACCAACGGTGACCTTATGGTTACGCACCGATGTAC
>Ga0136611_10002063_pt1 | contig 13968 bp, 13 predicted proteins | sample AntDrymUQ2232306_2_FD_106645 | JGI IMG/M metagenome (GOLD analysis project Ga0136611, IMG submission 106645) | Polar desert sand microbial communities from Dry Valleys, Antarctica - metaG UQ223 (23.06) | ecosystem: Environmental > Terrestrial > Soil > Desert | place: Antarctica: Dry Valley...
CTATGTGCCCATTGGGTGGCTTCCGAGCGCCAGTGCCCACTATCGTAAGTTTCGGAAAGGTTTTATGGCGGCTGCAACACCACATGAATGTGAGTCTTCAAGCGGCGGACGAAGTACGCGTTCCAGTTGAGGCTCCGGACATGCAAGCAATCAGACTGCAATAACGCGGTGAATGGCATGTGGCACGTCATACACGTCACGAGCACCCATTTTCTTGCCGGAAAGTTTTTGAAAACGGTATCCAAGTGAAAGCAAAAGTTCGACTACTTCGCGAGGAGCTTGGCCACGCCGCTCCATTATGTCGAGGTGGAACTCGAGCATGAGAATCGGTCGGTGGCGCGAGAGGAGGTCTCGAGCGCCCATGAGAACGGCCTGTTCCGCGCCTTCGACATCGATTTTCACCACAGATGGCACAGGGAGGCCACGAAGAATCATTTCGTCGAGCGTAGTGACATTGATCAACGCGCCGGAGCGAGACTCGGAGCTTTCGTCGAAGATCGCGAAGCCGACGTCGTTTACCCATGCGGACGCTTGGCCTGGCGCACTTCCGACGCTTACTTCCTCGAGGCGGACCCGATCGTCGAGTGAATTCAGCCCGCGCAATCGGCCGGCTTCGTCCAGAGCAGGGCGCGACGGCTCAAAGCAGCAAGCGGTGTTCCCTGCTCGTGCAAGGCAGAACAGCACCCCAAACATTCCGTGATACGCGCCTACGTCGAAAATGCATCCGCCCACTTCACGCGCAATGCGCAAAAGCGCGTGCATCTCCTCGACCGCTTCCCCATTCTCCTGGAAGTGAAACCGGACATCGCCCATAACTCCGGACGGCGCGCGCAGTATCAGCTCATCATCGATCATAACGTCCACCACTCCGTCTTCAGCTGGCAAGAGCCGTAGCTTGAATGGAACGGTCGTATGCCGATACCCAAAGAGCCGGGCCCTGAAAGGCTCCTTGATGAACTGTGGCAGCAACCGGGCTGCAAACAACTTTGCGCGACGGGATCCGTACATGAGGGGTCTGTTGGAGCGAATTGACTGTTTTGACGTGAGATCGCTAAGTCTTGACGAACATTCTCCCTGTGTAGTCGATTCGATGCAGGAAGACGGGAAGGCCGATTTTGACAAAGTATTCATCGACTGCTTTCCGAGCGCCACTCCAGTGGCCGTAATCATCCACGATCAATACACCGCTTGACACGAGTCGAGGGTATAGGTGTTCAAGCTCGTGTTTCGTCGATTCATACCAGTCGGTGTCTAACCGAAGTATTGATATCTGGCGCGGCAGAGTTTCGGGAATAGTGTTTTCGACGGGACCTCTCACGAATACGACGTTTTTCATAGGGTAACCCACTGTACCCAGATTGCGTCTGACGTCGTCTATCGAAGCGTAAGCCCACACAAGACTATCGGACTTAGGTTCGGCACGCTTGGCATGCTCCAGAAGTCCGTCGGCCGAACGGTTCCATGCGTCAACGTCTCCACCACCGGGATCGGTCATGCCTTCGAACGTATCGTAACAATAAATGATCCGCGAAGTGTCATTGTGCTCCATCAACGTGCGAGCGATGGCCATGGAGCTTCCGCCCCTCCAGACGCCGCACTCCACAACGTCGCCGGGAATGTTGTTCAAGGCAACGTAGCTCGCCGCCTGAATGGAGGCGAGAACACGTTCCAGTGATGTCATAGTAAAAGGCTTGACCGCCAGAAACGTCGCCCATTCCGACTCGGATATGTCAGGGTTCAGGTCGCGAATCGCCGTTGGGGAAGGGATTGGAGTTATCTGGTAGCCAAGGTTTTTCACCAACATTTTGATCAGGTCCTTCACTTATGCTCCGATTTTTATCTTCACTAACCTACAGGCGACTACCTTGGAATCTTCACACCTTTTGAGCGTTCTTGTCACAACGACATGTACCCCGCAACCATGTGTGCGGGGTTACCTGGCCACTGAAGCCTGAAAGTTCCCTTTCACAATATGACCGTGCTGCTCGACTGGCTCACCCAGACAAACGGCGTGTTCGCACCTTGGCACCTCGGCATTTGTATCGCCGCGGCCGGCCTTGCGTACGCGTTGCCCTTCTTCAGAACATCCTCCGGTCGCCTTTTCCTGAGCGTTACCTCGTCGATTCTGATTTTACAGGAGGGTGCGCTCGGCCTGCTTCTTATTTCATCGTCGCTATACGGTTTTATCCTGGCCAGTCGACGCGGCCCTCTCACGGCGCTCGCGCCACAGACTCGTTGGCGTCGATGCTACATCGCGATTCTTGCGGCGATGCCGTTGTTTCTCGCTCTTCGTTGGTGGTTTGAGAATGCGATGCAAACTATGCCTCGCCCCGTCGTCTGGGCTGCGATTGCCTTCGGGATGTGGACGCTGCTTCGTTTCATCACTCTGCTGTGGGAGGTCGGATCCGGCAAGGTCGACATTCCGAGTCTGTCAATCTACCTGGCCTGGCTAACGATGCCGTTCACGTTGGCTGGTCCGCTTTTCAGATACTCCGAATTCGAACGGCAGTACGTGCAATGCCGAGCCTCGAAGGACGCTCGATTCTCGGCGACACCGGCTTGGTGGAAGGGATGCGGGGCCGGCGCCGGAAAGCTCGTTTTGGGCTTGCTCCTCGGTTTTCTCTGGCGGCGAGGCTTGCCCAGTTACGGAGTGGGCCAGGTTGGGACTGCTCTGGGACTCGGTCTCTGGAGCTGGTATTTTGTTGCGGCGGGCTATTATCAACTCATGGAGCGGTTAGCGGAACTCTGGGGCTTTACGTTGCCCCGCAGCTTTGACAAGCCCTTCGGCAGGCCGAATGTTTCCGAATTCTGGGCGCGTTGGAACATGAGCGCGACTTTTGTTTTTCGGGACTATATCTTCTTCAACCGCTGGGGAAGACGCCGTATGCACCGATATGTCAATGTCACCGTGTTGTTTTTGGCCGTCGGAGCATGGCATGGGCTGTATCCCTACTGGCTCACTTGGGGGCTCATGCAGGCTCTCGGTTTCGCCGCTTACCTCTGGTGGAAGACTCACAAGGACAGGTTCAACCATGTTCGAAATCTGATTCCGGCACGCAGGCGAGAACAGCTGAGCATAGGTATCACCTATGCTTACCTTCTGGGCTGTTGGATTTTGCCGACACCTCTCCTCCGCGCGGTGGGACTCCTGCACTAGCAATTTCGGCACTAGTCGTTTTCAATACTACTGACATCAGACGCTAGCCACGCAGGCTACGGCGCTTACGCGCTGGCTTTATCGCTCTTCATCTCCACATCCCATGTCTGACACTACTACTCAATCCCTCGAATCGCGGATCCGCGAGGTAGTCGCGCGCACATTCGAGTTAACTCCAGACGAAGCATGCGGAGATCTCCGAATGGGGAACCCTCTTCGGTGGGACTCCCTCGGGCACATGGATTTGATTTTCAATCTCGAGAACGAGTTCGGAATAATGTTTCCTACACATGAGGTCGCCGAGCTGCAATCGGTACCGTCGATTGTATCTGCGGTCAGCGCCCATTACGCGCGCGACTGAAGGTTCAGCAATGCCGTACGTGGTGTGTCTTGAAGATAGCATGCCGGCCGAAATTGCTCCCGATTTCCTGAGCAAGTTGCATTACATCTCGGAGTCTGTGACCGGCTTCGCGTTCGAGGGTGCAACGCTCGACCGCGTGAGATTTGACCTTAAACCCGGATTTACGGACGCTCAGACCGTTTCAGACCGGATAGCAGCCACCGCTCGCAAAATGTGCCGTGGGTACCGGCCGGCCGAACAGAAGATATTGAAAAGCCGGAGTCTTCGACCTGGCTCTTACGTGGAGGATCCGCACGCGGAGCTCGAACTCCGAGGCGATCTCTTTCGGTTCGGCCCGGGCAGGTATGGTCTCGGCCCGCGCCTGGTGGAGCTTGTGGAGGTGTTCGACAACCGGCTGCGCGAGCTGGCCCGAGCGTTTTCTGCATCCCCATTTCAGTTTCCGAGCTTGATTGGAGCTGAGGCTCTCCAGCGATGCAAATACCTCAGGAGCTTTCCCCATTCACTCAATTTCGTTGCGCATTTGCGCGAAGACGTTGGTGCCATTCAGCATTTCGCGGACAACGTGACATGGAATGACAACCACCTTCGGGTAGACGGAACCGACCTTGCCGAGATCAAGACCATGCTCGCACCGTCGATATGTTTCCACTACTACAATCAGCTTCAGGATCGGGTCCTGCTGGAACCATCGACAGTGACTGGTATTGGAAAATGTTTTCGATATGAGTCTGGGAATCTCAGGGGACTGGAACGACTTTGGGACTTCACCATGCGCGAGGTGATATTCGTTGGTTCGAAGGAGTACGTCCTGAGCGAGCGCGAGAAATCGCTCGAACTGACGGCGTTGATCTTCGACGAGTGGGAGCTGGCTTATGAGATCCGGAGCGCAACCGACCCTTTCTTCATCGAGGAGTTTGCGTCCCAATCGCGCTTTCAGCTTGCATTTGATCTCAAGTTCGAGATTCGTGCAGACCTTCCCTACAAGAACGACTCGCTTGCGGCGGGATCATTCAACTTCCACCAGGATTTTTTCGGCCGTTCGTTCAATATCAACGATGCAGCGGGGCGTCCGGTGAATACTGGTTGTATTGGTTTTGGACTTGAGCGCCTGGCACTCGCCTTTGTTGCGCAGCATGGGTTCGACCGCCAGGACTGGCCAGCGTCGATAGCCGACCTCATCGTCGAACGATAGAGTGAAACTCCCCTTTGAAGTGCCGGGGCAATCTCCAGCCGTCACCTTGCGTTATGGAAGTGCTGACGACTTGTCAGCCGTGGAACCACTCTGGAGAGGCCTTTACGAGCACCATCGACAACGCGGGATGGTATTGCACGTGCCTTCGGACGGCTTCGAGAAATGGGTCGCCAGCCTGTTGCCAGGATTGGGGCGTTTCACCTGCCTTATTGTGGCAGAATTGGAAGGCAGGCTGGCGGGCTTCATAGCCGGCCGATTGCGACCTGTTCCGCCCTGGTATGGAGGCGGAACTGCGGGCTGGGCTACCGACATGCTTGTCAATGATTCACTCCGCGGCCGCGGAATTGGAACCAGTTTGCTCGACGCGATGGTGGTCTGGTTTCGCGCGCAAGGCATCGAGCGCGTAGAGGCGCAGGTTATCACCGGCAACCAGTCAGCGCTCGGCCAATACCTCAAGATGGGATGGACAGCGGAAACTGTTCAAATCGTCTGGCTTGGCGGCGATCCACCGGAGCGGGGTTCACCGTCCGAAACCGCTCCTGGCGACAGTCCGGCCTGAGGTGAATCCGCTGAAACGGCCCTCGCTGCCGCCATGGTTGATTGTGGCTGGCGGAGTCGACAATCGCGGGGGAATGGATAAAGGAAACCTCGCGTTGGCCCAGTATCTCGTGCGCGAGAAACGCGAGGTTCACATCGTTGCGCACCGCGTGGAACTGGAGCTCTCCAGAATGCCGAATGTCAAGGTCTACCTCGCGGCCTCGCCTCTGGGATCGTCATTCCTGGGCGAGCGCAATCTGACTTCGATCGGCCGCGGGGCCGCAAAGACACTTCTCAGCACTTCGAAACACGCAGTCGTTTTGACAAATGGAGGCAACTGCGCATGGCCCGGCGTTAACTGGGTCCACAGCGTTCACCACGCGTGGAACCGCGTGGACGGATCTGCGCCTCTTTGGTTTCGCGCCAGGAACGCAGTCACGAAGTCGGCCGCGAAACGTCGCGAGGCACGTGCCTTCGCCGCATCAAAAATCATCGTCGCAAATTCAGAGCGAACCAGAGCCGACATCGCCCGTCTCAACAGTGCGTGGGGCGAGCGTGTTGTAACCGTTTATCTCGGGAGTGCCGCTTCTGCGCACGGGACTACCCCGTCTGAACGGGCAGCAGCTCGTGGTAGCCTTTCCCTTCCTGAGTCCATCCCCGTGGCGCTCTTTGCGGGCGCACTCAGCTACGACAACAACAAAGGTCTGGACGTTCTCATTGACGCATGGTATCGATTCCTCAAAGCCGGCACCGGGTCAGCTCACCTGTTGATCGCAGGTGGAGGCAATGCAGTCGATGCCTGGCGGGCCCGGTTGGCTGCTGACCCGGTTCTGGCCAACACAACTACCGTTCTGGGATACCGGGAGGACATCGAGATACTTCGCGCCGCTTCCGATGTGCTGATCGCACCATCCCGCTATGAAGCCTACGGTTTGGCTGCCCACGAGGCGATCTGTTCGGGGTTGCCGGTTATCACTGGAGCGAACGCGGGGATCGCTGAGAGATTCCCAGCCGAGCTCCGGGACGTTTTGCTGACTGATCCGACGAACGCTGCTGATCTTGCGTCCCGTCTCGGTCACTGGCGAGCCACTCTGCCAGAGCTTCAACTTCGCTTCGCCTCGTTTGCCAGGGCATTGCGGTCGTACACCTGGGACGACATGGCCGCCAACATCGTCGATGTCGCAGAAGCCCGAGCATGATGCCAATACATTGAAGGTGACGTTCGTTGTCGAAAGCGGAACGGATGTTCGGCTGGCCGAGGGATTTGCCCGGATGTTTGATCTCACGATTGTCGGGCGAACGATTCCGAACGGAGTGATCATCAGCCAGCCGCCACAAGTTGCGCTCAAGCTCATTTCCGGCCCAAGCTCCCGAGCGCGGTTCGCCTGCTTCGTGATGAAAGAGCTACTGTCAAAGGGTCATGCGACCGATCTCGTCATTGTCCAGGGTTATGGCGCAGCCGCGCTTACCGCAAATCTGAGCTCGCGCCTGCGTAGAAAGCGGTGCGTCATGCTCGTGTGCAGCCCAGTCGAGGCCTACTATCAGGAGCGCAAAGGTCGTCATTACGACGGCAAGCCGTTCCGTGAGCGAGAGATCCTGGCACTGCGCCTGATAGCCGGTGTCAATGCCCGCATCGGGCAACAGTACTGCGTACTCAGTGAGTACCTCGCCTCAGTGGTTCGGTCACATGGATCCACGCTTCGTACCGACACTGTTCCGGTTTACGGAGTCGATACAATCCAGTTCCGACCCCCGGTGGAGACGAGATCCGATATCCGTCTGCAAGCTGGACTCGCCCCCGGTGTTCCTCTCATTTTCTTCAGCAGTCGCGTGGCCCCGGAAAAGGATAGTGAGACGCTCCTGGAGGCAGTGAGAATTCTTCGCGACGAAGGACAACTGGTCGCCATCCTTCACCGGAGCGGCGGATACCGGGAGTTCCTCGAATTAGCCCGGCGATCTGATGTGGAGAAGCAAGTCACCGCCACCGACGCGGTAAGGCCCGGGCCCGGCCTCGCCCTCGATTATCAAACATGCGATCTCTGCGTACAAGCAAGTCGTGCGGAAGGGTTGGGTTTCTCGGTGCTGGAATCGATGGCCTGCGGTACGCCGGTCATTGCCAGTGCTACGGGTGGGTTGATGGAAACTGTGATCGACGGCGTAACGGGTTGGTCTTACCCGGTTGGTGACGCGCGCCAGCTTGCAAATCGGATCGCGTATGCGCTCTGCCACCCGGAAGAAGGGGCTGCGATCGCCATCAGAGCGCGTCAACTGGTAGTGAATCGATTCGACACAAGAATAGTCTTCCGCGCGTTTGCCGAACTCATCGCCAGAATCCCACCGCAACCGGAGTATCGGCTCGATTAAATGATCGGACGCTCTGCCGAATCTGGCCGGGGTCCTCCAAAGTCCAAGGCAGCAAGCCGGCCTATGCGTTCGGGCACGTAATGCGACAGAGGCCCATGAAGGAGCACCGTGCGCATGACAAGGGCGTACGAGATTGTAACAATAATCGCAAGCAATGCGACCCCCGTTACGCTTTGCGGAACAAACCAGCGCTGGAGTAAGACACATGCCGCTGCAAGCGGAACGAGACGGAAGACCCACGCCATCAGCGGCCGCAGGAAGGCACGAACATTTGATCCCGTTACAGACAAGAGGGCCGAGTAGTTCGCCGGCAGGCTCACAAGTGTTACTCCGGCAATGAGTCCCACCGTCGCACCAACTATTCCGACAACGGGTATCAGGACTGCCGCCACCGCCATGGAGACGACGCCATCGAGGAGGTTCACGATGGCAATTCGTCGTTCGCGGCCAAACGCAAATATCGTGTAGATGGCGCCAACATTGAGATGCCGCAGCAGGAGGGCGATCAGCATGAGAAACGTCAACAAGAACCCGCCGAAGTGCTCCTTGCCAACCCAGGCCCAGACAAATGCCCGGTTAGTCGCCAGGACAATGCAAACGACAAGTCCCGTTATAAGGAGCATTCCCTGAGTTAGTGCGGACGAAACTCGCACGATCGCAGCCGGGGCCGATGACGATCTCATCTGCGAAAGCCCCGGTACGGCCACCTGCATCAGCATCTGTGGCTGATTCGCGAGCACCGCTATGAGTTTTCCTGTAAGCGCGTAACTGACGACAGCCTCGGGCCCAAGAAGTTTTCCAATCAGGAGAACGTCAGTGCCGGCCAGGAGCATTTGTGAAACTTGACCGACGCTGACCCACCCGCCCTGTGCCACTAATTTCCGCCCAACGCGGAGATCGAAGACAGAATGGCGCCGCGGTATTGTCTCAGGAAACCGAACCTTCAATCGGACTATCGAGCAAACCGACATGCATGATTGTGTCAGTATCCACCCGGCCGCCAGAGAGGCAATTCCATGCCCTCTGATAACCAACAGGACGCTTGCCACTGTCCCGGCCGTCCACGCGGCCAACTGGACCAAACCTACAAAACGGCTGTCCTGAAGACCTGCCAGAACCGCCTGCGGAAGACGGAGGGGAAAGAGCACTACATAAAAGGTGAGCAAAGTCGTCAGCAACGATCGCAATGGTTCCCAACGGGGGGGTAGTAGCCGAAGCAGCATCGCCGCTGCAACGGCGGCGAGCAAAGTCTGGGCAGCAACGATGCGGAGCGTGGAGGCGAGGAGCTCGGCAATCGCCCCATCTCGCCCCGCCACGCCGGCAACCGCTCTCGGCACTATTGCAACGATGCCCAGGTCGAGCAGCCCTAGATAGAGAAGGAATTGAGCCGCTACAATCCACAGTCCGTATTGCCCGGTACCAAGCCTTTGCAACAGAAAGGGCGTCAGCCATAACCCGGCCAACATTAATAGCGCCTGGTTAATGTATCCGAGACCAACACCGTGTATGAACCGCCGTGTTCTGGTCACTCTTTTCCTTGTTTTCGTTCGGCATCGGCGCGGTCGCGAAATTTGCGCTGACCTTCGCATGGAATATCATATAGTTTGGGCAACAGTGCCTGCGTTGCGAATTTGAGAATAGCATTCGTCCACGGCGTCCCTCTTGGTATGGGTGGGCTCGGCGTACAGTCCGCCAATGCTCTCGCACGCCTGGACGAAGTTGGGAAAGTCGTCAGCCTCGGACCGAGCGGCGCGGGCCATACCGCGTCAGCAAGCCGTGCGCAGGCAACGCCGCATCGTTCATCACCCTCTCCCGTCAAGCCGTGGATGCGTCGGTATACAAGTCTCCGCTGGGCGCGCGGAAAGGCGCAGGAGCTTACCGACCGTGCGATAGGGAAGTGGGCCGCCGGCGAGCTCGACGCACTGCGACCTAATTTCTGCTACGCCTTTACCCAGGTCGCGCTCGAGACTCTAGAATGGGCAAAGCGGACCGGCACTCCGTCAATGCTTGAGTCACCCAACGGCCACATTCGGAACTTTCGCGACGTTTACGATCGTGAGGCTCGCGCATGGTGCGGAGGACGATACCGCGGTCACCCCACCTGGGAAATGGTTCACCGAGTCGAAGAGGAATACGAGCTGGCCGACAGTATTCGTGTTTCGTCGGAATGGGCGAGATCTTCTCTAATCCTTGGCGGCGTAGCCCCAGAAAAGATCGCGGTATTTCAGCAGTCGGTCGACCTGGAAAGATTTTGTCCGAGTGTCCGTGAGCTCTCTGCTTGTTCCGGTCGGCTGAAGATATGCTTCGTTGGCTCGCTCGATCTTCGGAAAGGATTCGTGTATCTGCTACGAGCCATGAGAACTATCGGAGCAGACAGAGTATGCATTGAAATAGCCGGCGCAACCGGCGATCGCTGCTCAGCTGAGCTCTTCCGCCGCGAGCGCAAAGGCCTCGTCGTCAATCAACGAGTCGGAGATCCAATTCCTGTGTACCATGGCGCGGAAATTCTTGCATTCCCTACCCTTGAGGACGGGTCTCCTTTCGCCGTGGCAGAGGCCATGTCGTGCGGTCTTCCTGTGATCGTGACCGACGCTTGTGGTGCGGCCGAGTGGGTGACTGAAGGCATTAACGGGTGGGTCGTCAAGGCAACCGATTTCCGTTCAATGGCCGAAGCGCTTGAAAGCGCCATAACTCGGCGAGCCGAATTGCCGTTTATGGGGGAAAAAGCCCGGGTATCAACTGAACTCCGCGTGAGCCACGAGTCTCAAAGCCGACTCGCTACGTGGGTGAGACAGGCCGCAGGTATGACATGATTGGTCGGCTGATCCCCAGGTCGGTCAAGCACTCGCGCTTCGGAGTCTATCTGCAGCGAGTGCTTTATCCTTTAATGCCGGGTTGGGTCGACGAAGGTCGGAGACTTGTGCAAGTCTCTCATTTGGAGGAAATGCTGAGAAGAGCGAACCTCGACCATTCACAGGCTCGCCAAGTACTGAACGCCGGAGCCGGCGAAGGTCTTTACTCCGATCTGCTGGCAAGTATACCGGAGGCATCTTCGATTGTAGAGTTTGACGTGAGTTATGCACACCACAATCGTGCAAAGAGGTTTGGCTCGCAGATGTTTGTCGCGGCGTCGCTGACAGCGATTCCGTTTCGCTCCAGCCACTTCGATTTGATCTTATGCTCCGAGGTTCTTGAGCACGTTCCTGATGACAGGGCCGCCCTGAACGAACTGGTTCGAGTCATGCGCGTGGGAGGTTGGCTGCTGATCTCGGTGCCAACGTTGCCTGCTGTTTTCGATCCGAACCATGTAAGAGAGGGATATACCGCCGAAGACTTGTCAGGGCTCCTTGAGGATCGCAAGCTCGACATATGTGCTGTGACGTTCTGCATGCATGCTACGTTCAAGTTTTTTCTCCGTAGTCATCGGCCAGGTCTGACCCCAAAAGCCTGGGTATGGCTCTTGGCCTGGCTTGACCGCCGCTTTCCCATCGGTTCGCCAATGGATCTAATAATCCTGGCCCGAAAACCCGAGATCCACGCCCCCTGAGCGATACCTTGAAGGTCTGCCTCGTTGCCGACATGCTCGAAGAAGGCTGGCCCAGCATGGATCTGTATTCCGAGATGCTGCTGGAGTACCTGCGACGAGAAAATCACACACTGTCCGTCGAGATGTTTCGACTCCGTCTTAAAAAACGGGTTGGAATTCTGACTCGGAGCAACGACAGCATTTCTGACCGTCTTATTGGAAGACACGTGGACTATCCGAGGGCGCTTCGCCGAATCGGCGGCGGCGCCGACCTTTACCATGTGATCGACCAGAGCTATGCAGCCTCGATAAATGTGCTTTCGCGGACTCCGACAGTCGTGACGTGCCACGACCTTGACGCATTCTCCCCTCTGACTCTGAGGAATTCCTCGGCGGCGTCAATACTGCTTGGCCCTCTTGCGAAGCGCACTCTGAGAGGTCTGACGGCGGCAACTCATGTCGTTTGTGTTTCCTGTTCGGTTCAACGCGATCTTGTCGCTCGTGGATGGCAGGCTGAGGAACGCACGAGCGTCATTCCAAATGGCGTTGACCCCCATTGTTCTCCTGTACCGTCGCCGCTCGCAGATTGCGCTGTCGGCGAGTTGCTTCCCTTCGACTCTCCTCCTGTGCTTATGCATGTGGGAAGCACGATCCAGCGCAAGCGCATCGACATACTTCTCGAGGCATTCAAAATGGTCAGCCGTCAAAGACCAGGGGCGAGGCTGATTAAAGCGGGCGGTGCATTCACTGCGAAACAGAAGGAAACGATTGAGCGTCTTGGGCTCGATAGTTCGATCACGGTTCTGCCTTTCATGGACCGTCCGACCATTGCCGCATTCTATCGCCGCGCTGACATCGTACTTCTCCCATCCGAGCGAGAAGGCTTTGGTCTGCCGATAATTGAAGCGATGGCCTGCGGCACGCCGGTGCTCGCCAGCGACATTGAGGTTCTTCGCGAGGTTGGCGGGTCTGCGGCCTCGTACGCGCCGTGTGGCAAAGCGCAAGATTGGGGAACGGCAATCCTCTGCTTGCTCGACGAACGCGACAACCATGCCGAGCGTTGGTCACGGCGAATTCAGTTGGGCCTGACGCATGCCCGCCAATACTCATGGGCCGACCACGCGCGACGGCTCGCTCAACTTTATCATACCCTTATCAACCAATAGTTCGTGCGAATAGCATTCCTGAATCCGTCGGGCACAATTGGAGGCGCCGAGAGAGTTCTTCTGGATCTGCTTCGAGGTATTCGCGCGCTTGAACCGGATTGGGAGCTTTTCGTCATTGTCGCTGGTGAGGGAGATCTCGACGAGGAGGTAACAAAGCTTGGAGTCACGTGCGCAATCGTGCCGTTCCCCGTCGGTGTCACCCTGCTTGGGGACGCGGACGTTGGCGGACGAAGCGGACAGAAGCCTCATAAAGCCCGGATAGTGGTTGCCCTCCCGTCGGTCGTCCGTTATGTGGCCCAGCTCCGACGGATTCTAAGTCAGTACCGGCCAGCCGTCGTTCACACGAACGGACTGAAGATGCACGCACTCGGCGCCCTGGCGAAGCCTGCGGGGTGCAGCGTTGTGTGGCACATGCACGACTACGCATCGTCCCGGCCCGTCATGGCGCCTGTCCTTCGCTTCCTTTCACCGCGTTGCGCGCTCGGGATAGCGAATTCTCACAGTGTTGCCGCCGATCTCAGAGCGATATGCGGGATCAGGATTCCGATCCGCACTATTATGAACGGTGTAGATCTCATGGCTTTTCGGCCCGAGGGACCTACAATGGATCTTAAGGAGAATCGCGAGGATGCACCGTCTGATCCGGTAGCTGTAAAGTTTGGACTCGTAGCCACGATGGCGCCATGGAAAGGACATTCAGTCTTTCTGCGCGCCGTGGCCCTTGTGCACCGCTCGGTTCCGATTGCCGCTTATATCATCGGCGGGCCGATCTATGCCACTTCGACTGAGCAGGAAAATCTCGGATCACTTAAAGAAATGGCAACGTCACTGGGCGTCTCGGACCGCGTCTTCTTCACCGGTTACGTTCGCGATGTTGCGTCCGCAATGCGTGCACTTGACGTCATCGTTCACGCCAGCACGCGCCCGGAACCTTTTGGTCTCGTCATTGTCGAGGCAATGGCGACTGGCCGGCCAGTGATAGTAAGCCCGCTCGGCGGTGCCGCTGAAATCGTTGCTGAAGGATCTTTCGCGGCCTGTGCTAATCCTGGTGACGCGGTCAGCCTGGCTGCCCAGATCACGCGCCTTGCCCTCGATGCAGATCTCCGCCAATCGATGGGCAAGTCGGCTAGAGCTGAGGCCGAACGAAGATTCGATGCACGAGCCTTCTCGAAAAGTTTTGTCGAGGCCTACAAGGCCTTGGCGCCACTCCATAATTGAGAGTGCTCCACATTACCGCCGGCAACATCTACGGCGGCATCGAGAGGACCCTCGAAACAGTTGCGCTCGAATCAGACGCGTGTTCGCGAATGAAGTCCGAGATTGCAGTGTGTTATCGAGGCAGATTCGCGTCGGAAATTGAAGCTGCCGGCCTGCCCGTGCATTATCTGGGGGAAACGCGCGCGCGAAAGCCATGGACTGTGATGCGCGCGCGACAAGCCCTGGATCGGGTCATTCAGGATCGAAAGATCGATGTCATCGTCACGCACGCTTCATGGCCGCATGCGATGTTTGCTCCCGTCGGAAAGCGCCGGGGCATCCCCGTTGTGCTGTGGCTGCACGCCGCGTTCCGCGGAAAGACCTGGCTCGAGAGGTGGGCAGCGCGGACGTCCGCCGATGCGGTCATTTTCAACAGCCGGTTCACAGGAAGTAAATCGCAGCTTCCCA
>Ga0136611_10002064_pt1 | contig 13966 bp, 15 predicted proteins | sample AntDrymUQ2232306_2_FD_106645 | JGI IMG/M metagenome (GOLD analysis project Ga0136611, IMG submission 106645) | Polar desert sand microbial communities from Dry Valleys, Antarctica - metaG UQ223 (23.06) | ecosystem: Environmental > Terrestrial > Soil > Desert | place: Antarctica: Dry Valley...
AGCGATAGCTTCCCCGCGATCCCGCACATGTCCCGATCCAAGCGTACTCCCTCGCCGACCCCCGGGCCATTCGGGTGGCGTCGCGATGGACGAAATATGGCCGCAGGCTCCGACGACTAGGCCGTTTGCGCGGTGAAGGCGATCATCTTCTACGTGATGACCGACGCAACGCGAATGGTTTCTTGGCACCTCGTTGTCGACGACGGCACCGTGTATTCAAGGGGAGCCGCCGTGGCGCCGCTTCTCGAACTGCTCTCCGGTGGACACCTGCTCGCCGGCGTCTCCCGCGGCTAACGAACCGCGGCTACCCCTGGGTCGACGGGCACCGCACAGGCTCGCGCGACCGCTGAGCCCTCGCGCCGTTCGCCGCGCGTCGGCGCGCATCGACAGCCACGCCCGCTGACTCACTGGTTCGCAGCGACTACACCGACGGGGTGTCGGCGGCTCGTATCGCCTGTGTCCGTGAGGTGTGCCTGCGTTGCGGTGCTAGGCGTGCTTGGCACCCGCGCGCGGGCAAACGAGTACTTCTCGTGGGATTTCCGGTTCCATGAGGTCATGTCCAGCTATTCGGAGCCCGAGTTCAACGAGTTCGCGGACGACGTGATCAGCCTCTTCCTGCGAGCCGGCGTGGACGGCGTCGCGCTCGCCGTTTCGGCAGGTTCGGCGCACGTGCTCAGAGCCAGCGGTCGATTCCGCGCTTTTTGGTTCGTCGTGAGCTCCGTCGTCTGCGCCATCCTGCTCACGTTCCTTCTGAAGAGCGTCTTCGAGCGATCCCCGCTCGATCCACTCGGGACGTACGAGATCCCGAGCGGCCATGCCACGCGATCGTCGTGGCCGCGGGGATCCTCGTTGCGCTCACGTGGAGGATGCGCTGGAGACGGCCGGCGACGGCCGCAGCTGCGCTTTTCGTTGCCGCCGTCGGCATTTCGCTCGTCTACGCGGGCTGGCATCTCCCTTCCGACGTGCTCGGCGGGTGGGCAGTCGCGGTGGCAGCCGGCGCTGTGTTTCCCATTTCGGTGAGTGTCGCTCTGCCCACTGCGGCGACGCAGCGCACGCGAGGTTGAGGCGACGAGCAGCATTAGAAACCGCGCAGACGCGTCGAGAACGCGGCTGCGCTCTACACTCCCGCATGGTGGAGCACGCGCAGCACGGAGACATGGTCCGCGGCGACCTGCACGATGTCGCCCTCGTTCCGCACGGCTTCGCCGACGAGCCGCTCGACCGCCTTTGACTCGTACCGCGGACGAGGCCGACGATGTGGAGGCTGTCCCGCGCTGCGAGTCTTCCAATACGCGGGTTGACCGGATGCTGGAAGAGTACGACGTACTCGTCGAACGAATACCGGACTGGGTTTGACTGCTCCACCAGCGCTTCTTCTCGGAGGAGGCCCGATCGCTCCGCCCGTCGCGCGAAGCCTCGGAGCCGCGGGCGTCGTCGTCGATGCCGTTGGAGCTTCGACCGACCCGGTGCGGCACTCACGTCACTGTCGCGCTTTCTTCGACCTCGGCGCCGGGGAAGGCGTGCAGGAGCGCTGGCTGACCTGGTTGACGCAGCGGGCGGGAGCGGGCAACGTGCTCTTGCCCTGTGACGACGACTCGCTCGAGCTCCTAGCCCGGAACCGCGAAAGGCTCGTCTCGCTCGGATACCGCCCCATCGAGGCGAACGACGAGGTCGTCCTCGCTCTGCTCGACAAGAACGAGACGTACGCGCGAGCGCGCCGCCTCGGTGTACCGACGCCGAGCACGGCGCTGCTCCGGCCGGAGGACGACGTCGCGACGGTCGCGGAGAGCATGGCGTTCCCGCTGGCGCTCAAGCCGCGGCACTCGCACCTCTTCCAGCGGCACTTCGGATTGGCGCGGAAGGTGTTCCTCGCGGAGAATCGAATCGAGCTTGCGCGGTATGCGGAGCGCATGGGTGACCTCGGCCTCGAGATGCTCGTCACCGAGGTGATACCCGGCGCGGACGACGCCTACCACTCGTACTACACGTACGTTGACGAGGAGGGGAAGCCGCTCTTCGATCTGACGAAACACAAGCTGCGCCAGTATCCCGTCGGCTTCGGTTTGGCGACCTACCACGTCATCGACCGCAACGAAGCCACGATCGAACTCGGAGTGCGCTTCGTCCGGGGAATGGGAGTCCGCGGTATCGCCTGTGTCGAGTTCAAGCGCGACGCCCGCGACGGGCAACTCAAGCTGATCGAGTGCAATCACCGCTTCACCGCAGGCTACGAGATCGTGCGGCACGCCGGGATCGACGTCGCGCTGCTCGCGTACAGCCGGGCAGCCGGTCGGCCCGATCCTCCGCTCGGCTCGTACCGGACAGGTGTGTCCATGTGGCATCCGGTCGAAGACATGCGTGCCTTCGCGTCGTACCGACGGAGCGGAGAGCTGACGCTGGGCGGCTGGCTGAGGAGCATTGCGCGCCGGCAGCACTTCCCGATGTTCTCCTGGCGCGACCCCAAGCCGAGCCTTGCGAGCATCTCGCGGTTCCCGATGCAGTTCGTACGCCGCTTGAGAGGATGACGGCCGGGCGCGAGCCAACGACCGCCGCGCTGGCCGAGGACGTTTACAACGAGGGCCGTCGCCGGCCGGCAGAGGGTTGACGCGCGGGATGCGCGGCGTCAACGCGAATCGGCGGAGCACCCGCGAGCTGCGCGGCTCCGAGGCGCTCGGCCCTGCCATCAGATCATTGCTCGCCGTGAAGGCATCATGCGTTCCGCAGAGGCTGGTGCAAGGAAGGCGGCGTTGTACGCGTCATCATTCCCGTTGCCAAGCTCGCAGCCGGCCACGCTGCCTCTGTTGCCGCCTACACCCGTCGCGTCACCTCCCACCGGCCGTCTGGCCTCAGGGGTTACGCTGCTTGCGTGGAGAAGACGCTCATCTTCTACGGCCAGGATTGCGGTTTTTGCCGCTGGTCGCTCGCAAAGCTCTTGCGTCTGGACCGAGCGCGGCGATTACGCCCCGCACCTTGGCCAGCAGCCCGTGCTGCGGCCGCCCGAGCTCCGGGTCGTCGCCACCACGGTCGACAACGCGTCTCTCGCCGCGCCTTTCGTACGTGACGCGAAGCTCCGGCCGGCCGGAAGCATAGTCGCGGAGCCTGTACCAAACGAGCTCCGTGTCGGTGCCCGCGTAGCGCGCGAGCCAAGGATCGTCGCTTTCGATGATCCGCACGAGGTCGTCCTGGAGGGAGAAGATACCGGATCTCGGGGGCAGCAGCGCGTCGTTCCAGCGGCCGTTCTCGGTCTGCAGGTTACCTGTACATCGTGAACGTGTTCTGCGTCTTCAACCCGACGTAGGGATTTACTGCGTTGACAACAATCGTCTCGGCAAGAGCCGAACCTCGGTCCGTTTCCGCCGCGAAGGCCCGCCGGCCCACCGGGGCCGCATCGCCTCGTAAAACGCGGTTACATTGACGCAAACGAATCGCGGGAGGACCGAGCGTGGTTGGCAAGCCGAAAACAGCCGAGATGCATCCCGGACCGGGCTTCCGGATCCGGTACGAGATCGAGCGTCCCGATCCCGCGATCGTCGAGGCGTTCGGGCGTTTCGAGACACCGCAGATCTCGGACCTGATGAACCGGCTCTACACGATGGCAGCGGAGATCCGCAACCTGACGGATCCGTCGCTGCGGCTTGTCGGGCCCGCATGCACGGTGAAGGTGTACCCGGGCGACAACCTCATGGTGCACAAGAGCCTCGACGTCGCACAGCCCGGCGACGTGATCGTCGTCGATACGGGCGCATCCGGGCAGACTGCCGCGCTGGGCGATCTTGTGTCGATGAAGGCTCGGCACCGCGGCATTGCAGGCTTCGTCGTCGACGGGATGGTGCGCGACATCCCAGGGATCATCGAGCTCGGAAATTTTCCCGTCTTCGCACGCGCTGTCACGCCGATCGGGCCGCTCCATCGCGGCCCCGGAGAGATCAACCATGCCGTCTCCGTGGGTGGAATCGTCGTGCAACCCGGAGACGTCGTCGTCGGCGATCTGAACGGCGTGGTCGTCGTTCCGCGGGACTTCGCCGAGGAACTGCTCGACCGCCTCGTCGCCCGCACCGCCGCGGAGGCTGACTACACGGAGGCGATTCGCCGCGGCGACTTCTCGAACGAATGGGTCGACCGGATCCTGAAAGAGAGCGCCGTACCGGTCGTTCGAGTACCGGGCGACCTCTGAGCAGGCCGCCACGGGCCGCGAAGCGGCTCGCACGACGCCTCGACGCCGAACTATTGCTGCTCGAGTTCGATTGCGCCGCGGGTCGCGAGCCGGCGCACGTCGGACTCGAGCTCGCTCAGCTCGGTGCCCAGCTCCCGCGCCAGCTCGTCGAGGTCCCGGGACCCGTCGACTGCACGCAGGAACCGGAACTGCGTGTCGGTCAGCGGCATCAGAATGGGATCCGGCTCCCAGACGAGAGCCTGCAGGAGCTCCTTGCCGTCCCGCGTGTGCTGCCGCGACACCCCGTCCATCCGCCTGCCGAACACGGGAACGGCAGAGTCGAGGCCGTCCCCGGCCGCCAGGAGCGCCAGCGTCCGCTCCTGTCGCTCGACGGTCGTGGGATCTTCGCCGAGCGGGTCGGAGTTAAAGTCGTTCAGCTTGAGGTAGAGGTTGACCGCTCCGCAGCCTTGCGCCGCAGGTGCCACACCGCGTTGCCGGGGAACATGACGAGGTCGCCGCCTGCGTCGTCGATCTCGACCTCCCTGGCCCCTACCAGCGCCGTCTCAGGCCGTTGCTCGGGGTCGAGGCTCAGCCGAAACGCCGAGCTGATGTTGAACGGATTCACGCTCACGTCGTCGAACGAGTAGAGGATGAGCCGCGACTCCTCCGGGATGTCGATCGAGAGGCCGATCGAGACCTGTGACGCGAATCGATCCTTGTGCGCGTGCGGCTCGGGGTTCGCATCGTCGTCGTATGCCTTGATGTGACGCTCCGAAAGGGTCATCGTCGGCCTGTTGAGCCCAGCCACTGCACTCACGACGTCGAAGAGCTCCCCCGGGAAGTCCACGTCTGCCGGGGGCTCGTAGAGCGCCTGCTCCTTCTGGCCGTAGACGGCAACGCCCTCCACCCGTGCCTCGCCCGCTCTTTTGCTGACGAACTCGCGCAGAGCTGCGTGGAACTCCGGGCTGAGCCCCTTCTGCACGTGAACCCAACCGTGGTCTTGGTAGTGCTGCCGGTGCTCGTCCGGATCGAAGGCGAACATCCTCATTGTTCGAGACGCTCCTCTCACGTTGACTCTGGGCAGCATGCGCCGCACCGCACCACACGATATAACGCGACTGGTGGCGGAAGAGGCACCCCGGCGCAAACATCGCATCGTGCTCCTGCCGGGAGACGGCATCGGCCGGGACGTGACTGCCGCCGCGCGGCGTGCCGTCGATGCCGTCGGCGTGTCCGTCGAGTGGGAAGTGCACGAGGTCGGACTCCGTGCGCACGAGACCTCCGGCGACGCGCTCCCGCCCGTGGTGCTGGAGGCGATCAGGCAGGCGCGGGTCGCGCTCAAGGGGCCCGTCTCGACACCGCTCGACGGTCGCTTTCGCTCCGTCAACCTGGCGCTGCGCGCGGAGCTCGGCCTCTTCGCGCAGGTGCGCCCGTGCAAGAGCCTCCCGGGCGTTGCCACACGCTTCGCCCCCGTCGACGTCGTCGTCATCAGGCAGACGGAGGAGGATCTCTACGCCGGCATCGAGTTCGACCGCGGCACCGACGAGACCGTCGAGCTGATTGCGTGGCTCGTCGCGCGCGGGAGGCACGTGCATCCGGAGTCCGGTCTCTCGCTCAAGCCGATCTCCGAGCCGGCCGCACGCCGGATCTTCGAGTTCGCGTTCGACTACGCCCGGGTGAACGGCCGTCGCTCGGTGACTGCTGTTCACAAGGCGACGGTCATGCGCTCGACGGACGGCCTGTTCCTCGCCGCCGCGCGGGACGTCGCAGCCGAGAACACCGACATCGAGTTCCGCGACGCTCTCGTCGACAACCTGGCTGCTCAGCTCATCCTCCGTCCCGCAGAGCACGACGTCATCGTCGCGCCGAATCTCTACGCCGACGTGCTCTCCGACGTCGCCGCCGCTCTCGTCGGCGGCGTCGGCGTCGCTCCCGGAGCGAACGTCGGCCCGACCGCCGCGATCTTCGAGCCGGCCCACGGATCCGCCCCTCGCCACGCCGGCTCGAATCGAGCGAATCCCATCGCGGCGATCCTGTCAGCGGCGCTCATGCTGCGGCACCTCGGTGCAGAGTCGGCGGCCGCGCGGATCGAGGAGGCCGTCGCCGCAGTCGTGCGTGAGCGGCGCCGGCTCACGTACGACCTGCACGCGGTCGACGACGAGGCGACGGCGGCAGGGACGAGCGACGTCGCCGACGCCGTGGTCGAGAAGCTCAGCCCGCCTCCGTAAGGAGCCGCTCGAGGATGGGTACGGCGACTCGCGTCGCGGCTGCGCGGTCGGCCACGAGCCGGTGGTGGCTCAGCCCGGGGGTGCCGTTGACCTCGATGACCGTGGCGCCTGCGGCAGTCTCTGACGGGTCGGGTACGATCACGTCGACCCCGCCGAGCCGGAGGCCGACCTCCTCCACCGCCAGGAGTGCTGCGGCGACGAGCTGCGGCGGGAGCGTGTGCCTGACCGTCTCATTGTCGTGACACGCGTTCTCCCTGGTTGCCGTTTTCACCGCGATCCGCTCGCCCGCGGGCACGACCGACCTCAGTGCGAGTCCCGCGCGGTCGAGCGTGAAGAGGCAGTCGAGGTCGACCCGCAAGAGCCAAAGGGTCCTCTCGCCCCGTTCAGCGATGCGCCGCTCGTTCTCGGCGTGGATCAGCTGGAGGATCGGGGAGCGGCCATCCCCGCTGACCGTGGGAGGCCGATGGCGCACCGCATCGATCAGGACGCCGTCGAGGACGAGCAACCGGTACAGCGCGCCCTCGACCTCGCGCTCGATCAGGACGCGCGGCGCGTAGCGCGCTGCGTTGAGTGTCGCGCGACGCAGCTGCGAGCGCGAGCGAACGGCGACGGTGACGCCCCAGCCGGCGCCGGTTCCTGCCGCGGGCTTCACGACGCAGGCACCGCCGGCGGCGAGGAACGCGTCCGCCGCTGCCGCGTCCTCGGGAGCGAACTCAAGATGCTCCGGAACCCGCACCCCGACTTGCTTCAGCAGTCGGTGGACACGTGTCTTGTCCAGTGCGAGGCCGAGCGTGGCTGCGTCGTCCAGCATGACGTGCTGCCGCGAGACTCGCGTCGTAGCGCCGCTCCGGCGAAGCTCCAGCGTTCCCTCGGTCACGTCGACGACCTCGGCCCCGACGGCCTCGGCGGCCTCGAGCCAGATCGCCCGGTAGACGGCGTCCACCGGGCCCGGCTGCAGGGCCTCCCAGCGTCGCGCCTGCTGGCGCCGGCGCCAGGCGTACCGCGCCCCGGTCGAGCGCAGCAGATCGAGCCGGCTCAACAGCCCGGCCAGCCGGACCGCAGCTCGCCACGCCCAGGGCGTCACCGGCCGCGGAAGAGACTGCGACGCCGGCGGAGGCTCGAAGGCCGCTCCGGTAGCCGCTCCCCGTCGACGAGGGATCGAGGGACGTACTCAGTCAGCCAGCGGGCGAGGTCCGGGTCGCCGACCGCCTCCGCGGCCACGCGGAGGCCGACCCGGCGCACGTCAGGCGTGTGCGCGTCGCTCGCCAGCGTGTGGGCGAGCCCACGGTCGAGCAGGACGCGCGCGGTCTTGCGCGACGCGCTGCCGAGCCGTCCGTCCAGGGCGGCCGCCGTCACCTGCACCAGCACGCCGCGGCCGACCAGCTCTCCCAATGAGGCCGGATCCGCCTGCACCTCGACGTTCCGTTCCGGATGGGCGAGCACGACCGTCTTCCCGTCCGCCTGCAGCCTGAAGACGAGGCCGTCGAGCCCCTGCGGCCAGCCGACGTACGGAAACTCGAGCAGGACGACGGCGGGGTTCCCGCCCAGGCCGAAGCGACCCAGCTCCTCCGGCGTCAGCTGATCGAGCCAGTCGAGCGCAAGCTCGCCGCCCGGCAGGATCTCGATCGGGATGCGCGCCTCCTCGACCGCCGCCCGCACCTCGCCGACGAGCCGCTCCATCGTAGCCGGCTTGGTCGGGTACTCGAAGCGGACGTGCGGCGTCGCCGCCAGCGTCCGCACGCCGTCCTCAGCGGCCGCCCGGGCGAGGTCGACGCTCTCCTTGAGGGTACGGCAACCGTCGTCGATGCCCGGTAGGACGTGCGTGTGGAGGTCGATCACCAACCCGCCCTAACTGGCCGGGCTGCGATCACCGGGAGTTTCGCTCGTGTTGGAGACAGTGGCTCGTTCCAAGATGCGCTGGCAGTACAAAGCGGCTGTGCAGAAGACCTTGAGCCTAGTGCCTGGAGGGGAACGGCTCAACTACCTACTCCAGCGCCACGTCACCAAGAAGCTGCCCGCCGACGATGGACAGTTCTTCCTCCACTTTAACCAAGCCACCCGACACGTGCGCGGAGCACGGCGAGCGGCAGGTGGACGCCATGCGCGCGTACGAGTTCGGCGCCGGATGGGCTCTGATCGGCCCGCTAAGCCTCTGGGCGCTGGGCGTTTCCCAGCAGGTACTCGTCGACGTCAACGCGCACCTGCGCTTCGAGCTTGTCAATCACTCGCTTGCCCAGCTGGCGCGCCATCACGAGGCGCTGGAGGAGCGCGCGGGCCGGTCGCTGCGGCCGGGTTGACTCGTTCCCGGTCCATTCGTTCGCAGAGCTGCGAGAGCGCTTCGGCATCGACTATCGGGCGCCGTGCGACGCTCGCGACACGGGCCTTGCCGCCGACTCGTTCGACCTGAATTTCGAGCACGTTCACGCTTGAGCACATCCCGCGGGACGACATCGCCGCAATCCTCCGCGAGTGCGCACGGCTTCTCGCCGCAGGGGGCATCCTCAGCTGCTCGATCGACATGAACGACCATTGCGCCTTCGACGATCCGAGGATCTCGGTCTACAACTTTCTTGCGCTACTCGGATCGCCGGTGGCGGTTCATCAACTCGTCGCTGCATTACCAGAACAGGCTACATAGGTCAGCGACGCTTTCGGCGGCCCGATTTTGGGCCGCCGCGACCTCAAGCGTCGTAGGAGCGCGGCAGCGTGGGCACGGCGAGCTCGAGCTGCTGCAGCTCGAGCACGACCTCGACGAGGACGCCCGTCGAGGCGTTGCGGGCTGCGCTCGTGGCGGCCGACGTCGAGATCGAGGAGACCGCGAACGCGGACGACGCGGAGGCCGGGCTCGACCTCCGGCCCTCGGCCGGTGGAAGCACGGACAGCCTGCAGCTCTTCCTGAACGAGATCGGTCGGCGCACGCTCCTGACCGCCGCCGAGAAAGTCGCGCTCGCGAAGCGGATCGAGAAGGGCGACCAGGTCGCCAAGGAGCGGATGACGAACGCGAACCTGCGGCTCGTCTCGATCGCGAAGCGCTACCAGGGACACGGACTGCCGCTCCTCGACCTGATCCAGGACGGCATCGGCCTCAACCGGGCGGTGGAGAAGTTCGACTACCGCAAGGGCTTCAAGTCTCGACCTACGCAACCTGGTGGATCCGCCACGCCTGTCAGCGCGCGGTCGCGAACCAGTCCGACACGATCCGCATCCCCGTCCACGTGCAGGAGCGCCGGCTGAAGCTGCGGCGCGCCCGCCAGCAACTCGAGGTGACGCACGGCCGGCCGCCGACGATCCAGGAGCTCGCGAATGCGACGGAGCTGAAGGAGCACCACGTCCAGGAGGCGCTCGACGCCGTCGAGGCATCGGTCTCGCTGAACCAGACGATCGGCGACGGCGACGGCGAGCTGGGCGATCTCTTCGCCGACCGCACCGTCGAGGATCCGATCGAGCAGGCTGACCGTGTCGCTGGAGCAGGAGCGCATCCGCGATGCGCTCGCAACGCTGCCGGATCGCGAGCGGATCGTGCTCGAGCTGCGCTTCGGGTTTCCAGCGGCGCCCGGAGGGCGCGAGCCTCGAGCAGATTGGCAAGAAGCTCGGGCTGACGCGCGAGCGGATCCGCCAACTCGAGTTGACCGCACTCGGCCGGCTCGAGGAGCGCCTCCGCACGGAGTCACTTCCGTCGCGAGAGAAGCTCGCCGGGGCTGCTTAGCCGAACGGGCGCGCGCGCCTCGCCATTCCGCTAGGAAGTGGCAAGGCGCGCCAGCTCAACTTCCGCATTGCTCGAGGGCTCGCTGAGAAGACCGTGAAGCTGCGCCCAGCGTGCCGCTTCGGTGCGATTCGATACGTCCAGCTTGCGGTAGATGTTCGACAGGTGAAACTTGATCGTCTGCTCCGTAACCCACAGCTTTTTCGCGAGGTGCGCGTTCGAGTGCCCCTCGGCAACGAGCTGGAGGATCTCAAGCTCCCGCCGTGTAAGATCGTGCTTCTCAGGTCGACTGACCGCCTGATGGAGTGCCGCTGTCTGCGGCCGAGTTCCGACGAAATACACAGAATTCCCGAACACCTGGCGGACAGCCGAGGCGAGCTCATCGGGATAGGCGCTCTTGAAGACGTAAGCGACTGCGCCGACTTCGAGCGCCCTGTCAATGCAGGCGGTGTTCGTCTCCCTCGAGAGCACCACAGCGCTGAGTTGCGGAATTCGCTCCCTCGCGGTTGCAATGCAGGTGATGCCGTCCATATCGCCTTCGCCCATGTGCACGCCAGTCACGAAGAGCTCGGGTCTGAGTTCGTCGATCAACTCGAGGGCACGCGTCGGTGTCGTCGCCTTACCGACCACGTTGACGTCGACTCGCGCCAGCACCTGCTCAACCGCTTCGAGCCACAACGGGTGCTTGTCGAGTAGTACCGCAGCTTGACCTGCCACGAAAGGGCCGCCTCTCGTCTAGATGATATCCGCATCCCCCGCCGCGTCGACCTTCCTAGTTGCCGCCATTCGGGCCTGCGCGACAGGGTAGGTCTATCCTACACCAGGTCGTGGACAAGTCAATGAGTCTTGGGGAAAAGTCTCAAAAGATGTGGATAACTGCCCACGGCCCCGGCTCGGATGCGACCTTCCGTACGGTGATACCTCAACCTTGGAGGGGCATACGGACAGATCCGCGCCCTTTGACCAGGGGCCAAGGGCATGGCCGGCGTTGTAAAGTCGTCCATGGCTCGGCGGGCCGCCGCCGCGCCGCACGGCTGGTGTTTGGCCGGTCGGGGGTTACGCGGGCGCGCCCGAGACCAAGGGGTGCGTCCGCGTCACCCTTTCGGGGGTGGAAACTCCTTTTCCCAGGTGGGCATGATGCTGGTCAGCGGGTTCGATAACCGCACTGCGGCCGCCTCTGCTTGGTCGAGAGGCGGCCGTTTCTTTCCCCCCGGTCCGCCCAGGTAGGACGCGCTAGAGGCCGGGAAGTCCGAGGCAGCCCAGGCCGCCGGGCAGCATCCCCTGCATCTTCGACTCCATCAGCGTGTTCGCGCTCCGCAACGCCTCGTTGACGGCGGCGAGGACGAGGTCGGCGAGCAGCTCCGGATCGTCCGGGTAGCATGAGTTTGCGTGGCAGCTGCACTGCGAGAGCCCGTGCGCGCGATCCGGCTCGAGACGCGGCCCCGACCTGGTGTGCGGCTCGACAGCCCGTTCTCGCTCCGCGCCACATGATTGGCCACAATGGCCGCTGCTGCGTAGACGCGCAACACGCGCCCTTGTCGAACGCCGGGCCGAAAGTGGAGCGCCCGTGCCTGCCGGCAGAAATCCAATCGGAACGTTTGGCTTGAGCGAGCTGTTCAGCTTTACGATCAGCCCACGACGGGCCGCCGCCTCAACTGTCGTTGGTTGGCGTAGAACAGCGGGGGCTAAGGCCGCATTCGATCGCGCGCCGGATTTGGGTGAAGCCGGCCGACGCCTCGCCGCCCGAGGCGCCGACCGTTACCGTTGCCAGCGCCGGCGCGTGCGATGGGTGTCCTTGCCGATACCGACGCCCCGAGGCGGCTCTGTTCAGCGTGCCAGTCGCGCGCCTACCGCCCGAGCCGGCGATCCGACGGTTTCTCTACGACCCTCGGCCAGCGAGACGCTGCTCGTCACACCGCTCGAGGACGAGGTCGACACGGCGGTGCTCGAGCAGTTCATGACCGAGATCGGCACACGCTCCCTCGTCTTCCTGCGAAGCATCCGGCGCGTCGCGCAGGTACGTGGGCATCACGAGCAGCACGAAGCCGGACAAAGCACACGACACGCGCAAACCCCGCGAAGCTCCGACGGACGCTCTGCCGAAGGGAGTGATCTCCGCCTGCGTAGACAGGCACTCGTCGCCTGAACCCACGACACTCCGACGGCCTCATCCGGCAGTCGATGACCTCCTACTCCCGCTCTAGTCGGCGTAACCGCCGCTGCAAGCGTTAGCGAACGATCCCGCGATCCCGCTGCGAAGTTGGCTCAGGACGCAGCCCACGGATAGTCGAGCGTCAGGGCCCGTAGCGGACTGGCAGCCGCTCTAGGCCGCGGGTGAGTAGCAGCGGCTGGTACTCGAGCTCGTCCGTCGCCACCGCGGCGTTCGCGAGCCGGCGGAGCATGCGCGGCAGCGCGATCTGCGTCTCCAGCCGCGCGAGCGGGGCGCCGAGGCAGTAGTGGATCCCGAGCCCGTACGCCGCGTGGCGGTTGTCCGCGCGGCGGATGTCCACCGTGTCTGGGTCAGCGAACCGTCGCGGGTCGCGGTTCGCACTCGCCACGACGAGCAGAACGCGCCGGCCGGCCTCGATCCGGCGGCCGCCGAGCTCGAAGTCGACTGCCGCCCGCCGCACCACGAGCTTCGCGGGACCGTCGTAGCGGTTGAGCTCCTCGACCGCACCGGGCACGAGCGCCGGATCCTCGAGCAGCGCGCGCGCGTGGTCGGGGTTGCGCAGGAGCGCCAGGAACCCGTTCGTGATCAGGTTCGTCGTCGTCTCGTGTCCCCCGAACAGCAGGAGGACGCAGGTGTTGACGATCTCGTCGTCGGTGAGCGACCGGTCGTCGCGCTGGACGTCGAGGAGCGCGGACATCAAGTTGTCGCCCGGGTTGCGGCGGTGCCGGGCGAGCAGGTCGTGCAGGTAGCCCGCGAGGGCGACGAGGCCGTCCTGCGAGTGACGGCGGCCCTCGGCGGTGCGCGCCCCCTCGAAGATCAGCGTGCTGACCTGGTTCGACCAGTCCCGAAAGAGGTCGCGGTCCTCGGGCGGCACGCCGAGCATCGCTGCGATCACGATGGCCGGGATCGGGTACGCGATATCGCCGACGATGTCGACCTCGCCCGCGTCCGGCAGGTCGAGGACCTGCTCGACGACCGACACGATCTGCGGCTCGAGCGCGGCGACCGCGCGCGGGGTGAACGCGCGCTTGACGAGGTTGCGCAGCCGGGTGTGGCTCGGCGGGTCCTGGAACACCATCCAGTCGGCGAGCACCGCGTAGGCCGGCTGCCGGGCGGCGCGTTCCTCCGCGCTGAGCTTCTGCTCGTAGATTGCCTCGACGCGGTCCGAGGAGAGTCGCTTGTCGAGGAAGCCCGCCGCCACGTCGTCGTAGCGGGTGATGACCCAGGACTTGTGCGCGGGGTTCCAGTGGACGGGGTCGTGCTCGCGCAGCTCGCCGAAGAACCGGTAGGGGTCGGCGACGGCCTCGGGGCTGAGCAGGTCGGCGCCGGTCGAGGGGATCGTCATGCGCTCACCCACCCAGGATCGCAACAACGCAGCCGTTGCCGTCGAGGCCGGCGGCGCCACCGCCCATCGTTTCCACGAGCGCCGTCCGCGCGCCCTCGACCTGCCGGTCGCCGGCATCGCCGCGCAGCTGCCAAACGAGCTCGGCGACCTGCGCCAGCCCGGTGGCTCCCAGCGGATGCCCGCGCGAGAGCAGGCCGCCGGAGGGGTTCACGGGCTGGGTGCCGCCGAGCGACAGCTCACCCGCACGCACGCGAGCCGCGGCCTCGCCCTCGCCGGCCAGCCCGAGCGCTTCGATCGTGACGAGCTCGCCGATGGTGAACGCATCGTGGAGCTCTACGACGTCAGCGTCGTGCGGGCCTAGGCCCGC
>Ga0136611_10002065_pt1 | contig 13960 bp, 10 predicted proteins | sample AntDrymUQ2232306_2_FD_106645 | JGI IMG/M metagenome (GOLD analysis project Ga0136611, IMG submission 106645) | Polar desert sand microbial communities from Dry Valleys, Antarctica - metaG UQ223 (23.06) | ecosystem: Environmental > Terrestrial > Soil > Desert | place: Antarctica: Dry Valley...
CATCGTGGTGGACGATTTCGAGTTGCGCGGCAAGAAGCTGGGCCGGCTGGATATCGAAGCGGCGAACCGGGGCGGCGGCAGCGCGGCGACCGGCGCGGCCCGCGAGTGGCAACTCTCCCGGCTCAACCTCACGATGCCCGAGGCGGTGTTTGCCGCCACCGGGCGCTGGGCGGCCGCGCCGGCTCCTGGCGTCACGGCGGGCGCACGACCGACTGCCGCGGCCACGCCGGAGCAACGCCGCACGGTGATGGACTTCCGGCTCGACATCCTCGATTCCGGTCAGCTGTTGACGCGCTTTGGCATGCCCGACGTGGTCCGCCGCGGGCGCGGGCGCATGGAAGGGCAGGTCGCCTGGCAAGGGTCGCCACTGTCGCTGGACTATCCGTCGATGACCGGCGCCTTCTATGCCGGTTTCGAGGGCGGTCAGTTCCTCAAGGCCGATCCGGGCCTGGCCAAGCTGCTGGGCGTGCTGAGCCTGCAGTCGCTGCCGCGCCGGCTGACGCTGGATTTCCGCGACGTCTTCAGCCAGGGCTTCGCCTTCGACTTCGTGCGCGGCGACATCAGCATCGCGCAGGGCATAGCGGCCACCAACAACCTGCAGATGAAGGGCGTGAATGCGGCCGTGCTGATGGAGGGCCGCGCCGATCTCGCGCGCGAGACCCAGGACCTCAAGGTGGTGGTGGTGCCGGAGATCAATGCCGGTACCGCCTCCCTGGTGGCCGGCGTGATCAACCCGGCGATCGGGCTGGGCACTTTCCTGGCCCAGATGTTCCTGCGCGAGCCGCTGATGCGCGCCGCCACGCAGGAGTTTCATGTCGACGGCACCTGGACCGATCCGCGGATCACCCGGATCGACCGGCGCACCGGCGAGCCGCGCACCCAGGCCGAGGCCCGGCCCGCGGCGCAGCCCTCCACGCAAGGAACGAACTGATGCAGGTCGCAGCCCTCCAGATGGTCTCAGGTACCGGGTTGCAGGCCAACCTGGCCAGCGCCCGGGCGCTGCTGGCGCAGGCGGCGCAGGCCGGCGCCGAGCTCGCGGTGCTGCCGGAATATTTCTGCTTGATGGGCCACCGGGACAGCGACAAGCTGGCCCACCGCGAACAGTTCGGCGACGGGCCGGTGCAGTCCTTCCTGGCCGGCGCGGCGCGCGAGTTCGGCCTGTGGATCGTGGGCGGCACCCTGCCGCTGGTGGCGGACGACGCAACGCGGGTGCGCAATTGCAACCTGGTGTTCTCGCCTACCGGTGCCTGCGTGGCGCGCTACGACAAGATCCACCTTTTCCGCTTCGACAACGGCGCCGAGAGCTACGACGAAGCGCGCGTGATCGAAGCCGGGCAACTGCCGGTGAGCTTCGAGCTCCCGTCGCGCGACGGCCGGCGCTGGCGCATCGGCCTGTCGGTCTGCTACGACCTGCGTTTCCCCGAGTTGTACCGCGCCCAGTTGGCCGAGGTACTGCTGGTGCCGAGCGCCTTCACCCATGTCACCGGCCAGGCGCACTGGGAGCTGCTGCTGCGGGCACGCGCGATCGAGAACCTGGCCTACGTGATCGCGCCGGCGCAGGGCGGGCTGCATGAGAACGGGCGCCGCACCTGGGGCCACTCGATGCTGGTCGATCCCTGGGGCGCGGTGCTGGCGCAGCGCGCGGACGACGGCGCCGGCGTGGTCGGCGCCAACCTCGATGGCGCGCGACTGGCGCAGCTGCGGCGCCAGCTGCCGGCGCTGGAACACCGGCGCCTGTGAGCAGTCGATGGCGCTGACCACCCGCGACGCATGAAACCGACGGACATGCAAGCGGTCACCGCGGAACCGGCTTCGCCGGGCCGCTGGTGGCGCCCCCCTTGGGGGGAGGCGCAGCAGGCGCTTCGGGGGGGGGTTTCACGCCAGCGCTGGAGCCTGTGGGTGCTGCTGGTCAGCCTGGTCGCCGCGCTGCTGGTGACGCTGGTGTGGCTGGCCGGGCGCTATGAGGCCAGCCAGGTGCAGGCAACGCTGGAGCGCGATGCGGCCGATGCGCTCAGCGACATCCGGTCCGCCCTGATCCGAAACGTGCAGAGCCTGCAGGCCCTGCATGCCGATCTGCCCGGTGCCGCCACCCGTGCCACCGAGGCGCACCGGCTCCTGCGCGAGCATCCGGAATGGGTCCGGCTGGAGTGGCGCGACGCGGGGCTGAAGGTCATCGAAGCCTTCGATACACCTTACGGCAGCCCGGTGTTCGCCCGCGTCGGCCGCGACAACGCCCAGGCCGACGTCGCATTGGCCTGCGCCAATGCGCACCGCATTAGTGGTCCGGCCTATGCGCGCAGCTACTTCGTGCCCCAGTCCGATGGCCTGGGCCTGGAGGTGATGGAGCTGTGCCTGCCCCAGGTGGCGGGCGGACGGGTCACCGGGTACGCGGTTGCCACCTATTCGCTGGGGGGCATCCTGTCGCAACTGGTCGGGCCGCAGCTGACACGCAGCCAGGAGGTCTCGTTCATCGAGGCCGACGGCACCCGGCTTGCCCTGCACGGCGGCATTCCGCGTGGCAAGCGCACCTTCAGCTCGCAGCAGCTGCTCGACCTGCCGGGCACGGCGCTCCTGCTTCGCATGGACAGCTGGCGCGGCGCCCCCGACCTGTTCCCCAACGTGCTCACCGCGCTGGTCACGGCGATGTCGATCGCGCTGGTCTCGGTGCTGACGCTGCTGGCGCGGGACACCCGGCGCCGCCTGCAGGTGGAGCACGACCTGGCCGATGCGCTGGCCTTTCGCAAGGCGATGGAGGATTCTCTGGTCACGGGGCTGCGCGCGCGTGACCTGTTGGGACGCATCACCTATGTCAATCCGGCCTTCTGCGCCATGGTGGGCTTCTCGCAGGAAGAGCTCCTCGGGCACGCCACGCCGCTGCCCTACTGGCCGCCCGAGATGGCCGGCGAGTACCAGCGGCGTCAGGATGTGCGGCTGGCGAGCCAGGCCGCGCCGCCGCGCGAAGGCATCGAGAGCCTGTTCATGCGCAAGGACGGTTCGCGCTTTCCGGTGCTGATCATCGAGGCGCCGCTGATCAACGCCCAGGGCCTGCAGACCGGCTGGATGAGCGCCTTCCTTGATATCAGCGAACAGCGCCGCGTCGAGGAACTCTCCCGCGCCAGCCAGGAGCGGCTGCAGGCCACGGCCCGGCTGGCCACCGTGGGCGAAATGGCGTCCTTGATGAGCCATGAGCTGAATCAGCCGCTGGCGGCCATCTCCAGTTATGCGGCCGGCTCGCTCAACCTCATGAAAGCATCGGGTAGCGGGCGGGCCGACATCGCGCTGGCGCTGGGACGCATCGCGGAACAGGCCGAACGCGCGGGCAAGATCATCAAGAGCGTGCACGGCTTTGTGCGGCGCCGGGAACAGGACCGGGAGCCCGTCACCCCGCAGTCGCTCATCGACGCGATCCTGCCGCTGGTGGGGCTGCAGGCGCGCAAGCTGGGCGTGCGCGTGGAAACCCGGCTCCAGCCCGGGCTGCCGCCGGTGCTGTGCGACCGCACGATGGTCGAGCAGGTGCTGCTGAACCTCGCGCGCAACGGCATGCAGGCCATGGACGGCTCCGGCGCGGGCGCGCGCCTGCTGATCATCCGGGTCACGCAGGCCGGGGAGCAGGACGCGCCATGGCTCGAGTTCGCGGTGGCTGATCACGGCTGCGGCATCTCCGAGGAGACGCGGTCCCGGCTCTTCACTCCCTTTTTCACCACCCGGGCCGAGGGCATGGGCCTGGGCCTGTCGCTGTGCCGCACCGTGGTGGAGCAGCATGGAGGGCAGTTGCGCATCGAGCCCCATCAGCCGCAGGGCACGATCTTCCTCTTCACGCTCCCGCTGTCGCTGCCCCTGCCTTCGCCCGTGCCGCAGGAAGCGCCGCAGCGCCAGCCCGCCTGATGCAGCCCTCGCTGGACGCCACCGTGTTCATCGTCGACGACGACCCGGTCGTGCGCGAGGCGCTGGCCTGGCTGCTGCGTTCGCGCCAGCTGCCCAGCGAAAGCTTTGCCGGCGGCCTGCAGTTCCAGGCCTTGCTCGAAAGCGGCTTCGTGCCCCGGCAACCCTGCTGCGTGTTGCTGGACGTGCGCATGCCGGGCCTGAGCGGACTGGCGCTGTTCGAGCGCATGCTGGCGCTGCAGCTGACAGAGGCGCTGCCGGTGATCTTCCTGACCGGCCATGCCGACGTGGCGACCGCCGTCGCGATGGTCAAGCGCGGCGCCTTCGATTTCTGCGAGAAGCCGTTCTCTGACAACGCCCTGGTCGACCGGATCGAACTGGCGCTGGCCCGCAGCGGCACGGTTCTGGTGGCGCAGCGCAGCCAGGCGCAGCTCCAGGCCCGGCTGGCTGAACTCACCGAACGGGAGCGCGAGGTCATGCACCGGGTGGTGGAGGGCCTGGCCAACAAGCTCATCGCCGAACAGCTCGAGATCAGCGTGCGCACGGTGGAAGTCCACCGGTCGCGGGTGTTCGAGAAAATGGAAGTGAAGTCGGCGGTCGAACTCGCCAACGTGCTCAGGAATGCCTAGCTACGCGCCGCCCATGGCGATCAGCCGGCGCGCACGCGCGGGGCGGCCGATGGCTACGGTTTTTCTTTCTCGTCCGGCGCCGGCGCGGACGGCGGCGCTGCAAGCTCGCCCTTGCTGCGGCCGGAGAACATCGTCCACCAGACGATACCCACCAGCAGTAGCAGCGCGAGCAGCGCTTCGAGCAGAATCAGCAGCATGAACCGTTTCCTTTGGATGGCCGCCATTGTAGGAATGCTCGGCGGGTGCGGCACTGCGCCCGTGTACGACGACCCTCCCCCGACACCAGCGGCCATTCCGGGCGTTGCGCCCGCAGCGCTGCCCGCACCTGCAGCCGGCGCGGTCCCGGCGCCGGACGCAGGCCCGCTGCCGCCGCCGCTGCTGCAGGCCAAGAGCCGCTGGCAGGCGGTGGCCTGGAGCGAGCTGCCAGGGCTGGAGGGCGACGCCCTGCACGAAGCCTGGAACGCCTGGCTGCGCAGCTGCGAGCGACCCGGGCCGGCGTTTGCGCCGCTGTGTCCGCAGATCCGCCGGCTGGCGCTGGCCTCCACCCTGGAGCAGCGCAGCTGGATGGTTCGCACGCTGCAGCCCTACCGGGTCGAGCCGCTGCAGGGCGCCGGCGAGGGCCTGCTCACCGCCTACTACGAGCCGCTGCTCGATGCGTCCCGGGTGGCGACGCCGCTGCACACGGTGCCGCTGTATCGGCCGCCCGCGGGCCTGGTGCAGCGCCGCCCCTGGTTCTCGCGCCAGGAGATGGAGTCGCTGCCGGAGGCGCGCGCTGCGCTGCGCGGCCATGAGATCGCCTGGCTCGCCGATCCGCTCGACGCGCTGGTGCTGCAGATTCAGGGCTCGGGCCGTGTGCGGATCACCGAGCCCGATGGCAGCCAGCGGCTGGTGCGGCTCGCCTACGCCGCCAGCAACGACCATCCCTATCGCAGCGTGGGCGGATGGCTGCTGCAGCAGGGCGCGATCCGGGATGCGACCTGGCCCGGCATCAAGGCCTGGGCCGTGCGCAATCCGCAGCGGCTCAATGAGATGCTGTGGAGCAATCCGCGCACCGTGTTCTTCCGCGAGGAGGCGTTGCCCGGCTCCGACGCCGCCTTCGGCCCGCGCGGCGCCCAGGGCGTGGCGCTGACCCCGGGGCGTTCCATCGCCGTGGACAAGGAAAGCATTCCCTACGGCACGCCGGTCTGGCTGGCATCGCCCGGACCCACGGCCGTGCTGCAGCGGCTGGTGCTGGCCCAGGACACCGGCAGTGCCATCACGGGCGCGGTGCGGGCGGACTACTTCGTGGGCTGGGGCCCGGAAGCGGGCGAACTGGCCGGCCGGCTCAAGCAGCCGCTGAGGATGTGGGTGTTGTGGCCGCGCTGATGGCGCTGCCGCGGGGCGAGTGACGTCACAATGGAAGGGCAAGCATTTTGAAAGGCTTTTCCGTGACCCGAGCCTGGACAGGTCCCCTGCTGCTGGCTGCCGCCCTCGCCGGTTGCACGACCGGCGGCCCGCGCCTGGCCGACGGCCAGCAGCGCTACCGCTGCGAGCACGGGATCGAATTTACCGTGCGCTTCGTCGACGACACCGCCATGCTCGACGCCGGCTCCCGCGGCTACGACCTGCTGTACCGGGATGCCGGCGGCCTGACGCCGCAGCAGTCGGTGTTCAGCAATCCGCGCCTGCGCGCCGAGTTCGGCCTTGGCAGCGGAAACAACGAAGCGCGCCTGCGCTACCCGGCTCAGCCCCTGGTCGCGCGCTGCGTGCGCGGCTGAAAGGTCTAACCCGGGCCGACGGCCATACACTGTCAATTTCGTCGGCACCGGTCTCGCGGCAGCGGGCGCATCCCGCCAGTACCCCGATCCCGGCCCCCACTGGAGACTCCTTCGCATGAACGCACCGTTGCCAGAACACATCCGCAAGTCCCTCGAGACGGTCACCCTGGACGACAAGTACACACTGGACTACGGCCGGGCCTTCATGAGCGGCGTGCAGGCTCTGGTCAAGTTGCCGATGCTGCAGCGGCTGCGGGATGCCCAGGCGGGCAAGAACACCGCCGGCTTCATCAGCGGCTACCGCGGCTCGCCCCTGGGCGGCTACGACCAGGCGCTGTGGAAAGCCAGCAAATACCTCAAGGCGCAGAACATCGTGTTCCAGCCCGGTGTCAACGAGGAGCTGGCCGCCACCGCGTTATGGGGAACGCAGCAGCTGGGGTTCACCGATCCGGCCACGCATCGCTTCGACGGCGTGTTCGGCATCTGGTACGGCAAGGGGCCGGGCGTGGACCGGAGTTCCGACGTCTTCAAGCACGCCAACATGGCGGGCACCACGCCGTGGGGCGGCGTTATCGCCGTTGCCGGCGACGACCACGTGGCCAAGAGTTCCACCGCCGCCCACCAGAGCGACCACATCTTCAAGGCCTGCGGGCTGCCAGTGTTCTTTCCGTCCACGGTGCAGGAGATCCTCGACCTGGGCATCCACGCCTTTGCCATGAGCCGTTTTTCCGGCGTCTGGGCCGGCATGAAGACGATCCAGGAGATCGTCGAGTCCAGCGCCACCGCGATGATCGATCCGCAGCGGGTGGAGATCAGGATTCCCGAGTTCGTGATGCCGCCGGGCGGCGTCCACATCCGCTGGCCCGACACGGCGCTCGAGCAGGAGGCCCGCCTGTTCGACTACAAGTGGTATGCGGCGCTGGCCTATATCCGGGCCAACCGGCTCAACTACAACGCCATCGAAGGGCCGAACGACCGCTTCGGGCTGATCGCCAGCGGCAAGGCCTACAACGATACCCGGCAGGCGCTGGCGGACCTGGGGCTGGATGAGGCCACCTGCCGCCAACTCGGCATCCGTCTGCACAAGGTGGGCGTTGTCTGGCCGCTGGAGGCGCAGGGCACGCGCGAGTTCGCCACCGGCCTGCGCGAGATCCTGGTGGTGGAGGAAAAGCGCCAAGTCATCGAGTACCAGGTGAAGGAAGAGCTCTACAACTGGCGCACCGACGTGCGGCCCAACGTCATCGGCAAGTTCAGCGAGGTCGGCGGCGATTTCTCCGGCGGCGAGTGGTCGATGCCGAACCCGTCGGCCAACACCCTGCTGCGTGCCAATGCGGACCTGTCGCCGGCGCTGATTGCCCGCGCCATCGCGCAGCGCCTCAAGAAGATGGGTCTGGAAGGCGACATGGCGGCGCGCGTGGACGCGCAGCTGGCGATCCTGGAGGCCAAGGAGCGTTCGATGCAGGTGCTGGAAGTGCAGGGCGACCGCGCGCCCTGGTTCTGCTCGGGCTGCCCGCACAACACCTCCACCGTGGTGCCCGAGGGCTCGCGCGCCATGGCCGGCATCGGTTGCCACTTCATGGCGACCTGGATGGACCGGGCCACCATCGGCTTCACCCAGATGGGCGGCGAGGGCGTGCCGTGGGTCGGCCAGCAGCCCTTTAGCACCGAGCCGCATGTGTTCGCCAACCTCGGCGACGGCACCTATTTCCACAGCGGCTCGCTGGCGATCCGCCAGGCGATCGCGGCCGGGGTCAACATCACCTACAAGATCCTCTACAACGACGCCGTCGCGATGACGGGCGGCCAGCAGGTGGGCGAGCGGCCGGAAGGCCATTCCGTGATCCAGATCGCGCACAGCCTTCTGGCCGAGGGCGTCGCAAGGCTGATCGTGGTGACCGACGAGCCGGAGAAGTACGACGGGGCGCGCAAGGCATCGGGCGTCTTGGCCCTGCCGGCGGGGGTCGAGGTGTTCCACCGCGACGAACTCGACCGCGTGCAACGCGAGCTGCGTGACACCGCCGGCGTGACGGCGATGGTCTACGACCAGACCTGCGCCACCGAGAAGCGGCGCCGCCGCAAGCGCGGCACGATGGTCGATCCGGCGGTGCGGGTGGTGATCAACGACCTGGTCTGCGAAGGCTGCGGCGATTGCAGCGTGCAGTCCAACTGCCTGTCGGTGGAACCGCTGGAGACCGAGTTCGGGCGCAAGCGCACCATCAACCAGAGCACCTGCAACAAGGACACCAGCTGCCTGAAGGGCTTCTGCCCGAGCTTCGTCACGGTGGAAGGTGGCAAACTGAAAGAGAAGACCCGCGGCAAGGGGACCGTGCTGCTGGACGCCTTCGGTGACATTCCCCAGCCGCAGCTTCCAACGCTGGACGGCGCCTGGGGCATCGTTGTTGCCGGCGTCGGTGGGACCGGCGTCATCACCATCGGACAGCTGCTGGGCATGGCGGCGCACATCGAGGGACGCGGCGTCGTGACCCAGGATGCGGGCGGCTTGGCGCAGAAGGGCGGCGCCACCTGGAGCCATGTGCTGATAGGCAACAGCGCCGACGACATCCACACCACCCGGGTCGGCATGGCCGCAGCGGACCTGATCATCGGCTGCGACCCCATCGTCAGCGCCGGCAAGGAGACCGTGCTGCGCATGCGCAGCGGCCGCACCCATGTGGCGCTCAATTCCCACAGCACACCGACGGCCGCCTTCGTCAAGGACGGCGGCTGGGCCAACCCCGCTGATGCCTGCACGGCGGAGATCGTTAAGGTGGTGGGCATCGAAGGGATCGCTACCTTCAACGCCGACGCCGCTGCCACCCGTCTGATGGGCGACAGTCTCTACACCAATCCGATGATGCTCGGCTACGCCTGGCAGAAGGGCTGGATTCCGCTTGGTCTCGAATCCCTGATGCGCGCCATCGAGCTCAATGGGGTGGCGGTGGCCAACAACCAGACCGCCTTCGCCTGGGGCCGGCGTGCCGCCCACGACCTGACTTCGATGGAGAAGCTGCTGACACCCGAGGGCAGCGAAGCGAACCGCGGCCACGGTTCGCAGGTGATCGAGTTCAAGAAGCGGGAGAGCCTGGACGACATCATCAGCCGCCGGGTGCAGTTCCTCACCGACTATCAGGACCCCGGCTACGCACGCGGTTACCGCGAGCTGGTCGACCGGGTGCGTGCGGCCGAGGCGCCGCTCGCGCGCACCACGCTAACCGAGGCCGTGGCGCGCAACCTGTTCAAGCTGATGGCGTACAAGGACGAATACGAAGTGGCGCGCCTGCATGCGCAAGCCGGCTTCCAGGAGAAGATCGCGGCGCAGTTCGAGGGCGACTACAAGATCCATTTCCACCTGGCGCCGCCCATGATTGCCAGGCGCAACGAGAAGGGCGAGCTGCAGAAGAAGAAGTTCGGCCCCTGGATGCTCGGCGCTTTCCGGGTGCTGGCGAAGTTGAAGGGTCTGCGCGGCACCGCCTTCGATGTTTTCGGGCGCACCGAGGAGCGCCGCACCGAGCGGGCGCTGATCGAGCGCTATCGCGCCACGGTCACGCAGCTGCTGTCAGGGCTCTCGGCCGGCGGCCATGCGCAGGCGGTGGAGATCGCGCGCATCCCTGAGCAGATCAAGGGCTTCGGCCACGTCAAGGAGCGCAACCTGGCGGCCGCATCGGCGCGCTGGGAGCAGCTGCTGCAAGCCTGGTCGACCGCGCCCGAGCCGCTGCGCCGTAGCGCCTGAGCGCATACCCCCCGGCCAAGCCGGGCGCTGCGGCCGCGGAATCAGGACGGCCCTAGTGGCGTCATACAATCACGCGTTGCGTCCTTCCGATCCTTCCCTGGCGCGGGTTGGGTGTGGGCGCCACTTTTTCAACGATCTCCTGGAGTCACCGTGTTCATTTCCTCCGCTATTGCTCAAACTGCACCCGCCGCTGCCGGCGGGAGCGACATGCAGTCTTCGCTCATGAGCATGCTGCCGCTGGTGTTGATGTTCGTGGTGTTGTATTTCGTGATGATCCGCCCGCAGATGAAGCGTCAAAAAGAGCATCGCGCCATGGTCGAGGCGCTGGCCCGCGGCGACGAGGTGGCCACCGCCGGAGGCGTGCTGGGCAAGGTGACGCGCCTGGGTGACGTCTATCTGGGGGTCGAGATTGCCAACGGCGTCGAAATCCAGGTCCAGCGCAGTGCCGTGGTGCAGGTTCTTCCCAAGGGAACGGTCAAGTAACAGACGGCCAGGCGCAGTCCTTTCGGCGCGCTTAACCAGAGAGCCATCGCGACATGAACCGATATCCGGTGTGGAAATACGCGATCATCCTGATCGCGTTGCTGGTGGGGGCTATCTACACCCTGCCCAACTTCTTCGGCGAGGCCCCTGCGGTGCAGGTCTCTGCCGCCAAGGCAACCATGCGGGTGGACGCCACCACCCGGAACCGGATCCAGCAGGCGCTTGCCGGTGCGGGCATCCCACCCGAAGCAATCACGCTGGACCCCAACTCGGTGAAGGTGCGTTTTGACAGCACCGACACCCAGCTGAAGGCGCGGGACGTGATCCAGAAGGCGCTGGTGCCGGACCCAGCGGACGCGGGCTATGTGGTGGCGCTGAACCTGCTGTCGGGGTCTCCGCAATGGCTCACGGCGCTGCGCGCTGCGCCGATGTACCTGGGGCTGGACCTGCGTGGGGGCGTGCACTTCATGCTGCAGGTCGACATGCAGGCGGCGCTCACCAAGAAGGCGGAGTCGCTGGCAGGTGATCTGCGGCTGTCGCTGCGGGAAGCCAATGTGCGCCATGGCGGCGTGACCCGCAGCGGACAGGCGATCGAGGTGCGGTTCCGCGAGTCGCAGGCACTCGAAGCCGCCAAGCGCATCATCGCCGACCAGTTCCCCGATCTGCAGGCCGTCGATGCGCCCGAGGGCACGGAATACAGGATGACGGCCACCATCCGGCCGGACGCGGCGCGGCGGATCCAGGACCAGGCGCTCAAGCAGAACATGGTCACCCTGCACAACCGGATCAACGAGCTCGGCGTGGCCGAGCCGGTGATCCAGCAGCAGGGGCTCGACCGCATCGTGGTGCAACTGCCCGGTGTGCAGGACACCGCCAAGGCCAAGGACATCCTGGGCCGCACCGCCACGCTCGAAATGCGCCTGGTCGATGAAAGCGCCGAAGCCCGAGCCGCCGAGATGGGCACCGGCCCGGTGCCGTTCGGCTCCGAGCGCTACCTGGAGCGCGACGGCCGCACGGTCATCGTCAAGCGCCAGGTGATCATCACCGGCGAGAGCCTGACCGATGCCCAGCCGGGATTCGATTCGCAGACCCAGCAGCCCAAGGTCGATCTGACGGTGGATGCCAAGGGCGGGCGGATCATGCGCGATACCAGCCGCGAGAACCTGAGGAAGCGGATGGCGATCCTGCTGTTCGAGAAGGGCCGCGGCGAAGTGCTCACCGCCCCGGTGATCCAGGGCGAACTCGGCAACCGCTTCCAGATCTCCGGTTCCATGACGGTCAACGAGGCCAACGACCTGGCCCTGCTGCTGCGCGCCGGCTCGCTGGCGGCGCCGATGGAGATCATCGAGGAGCTGACCGTCGGCCCGACTCTGGGAGCGGAGAACATCTCCAAGGGGTTCCAGAGCGTGGTCTGGGGTTTCATCGTGATCTGCATCTTCATGGCGGCGTACTACATGCTGTTCGGCGTGATCTCCGGGATTGCGCTGGCTTTCAACCTGGTCCTGCTGGTGGCCGTGCTGTCGATGTTGCAGGCGACGCTGACTCTGCCCGGCATGGCCGCGATGGCGCTGGCCCTGGGCATGGCGATCGATTCCAACGTGCTGATCAACGAGCGGATCCGCGAGGAGCTCAGGACCGGCGCGGCGCCGCAGGCCGCCATCAACACAGGCTACGACCGCGCCTGGGCGACCATCCTGGACTCCAACATCACCACGCTGATCGCCGGCATTGCCCTGCTCACCTTCGGCTCCGGCCCGGTGCGCGGCTTCGCGGTGGTGCACACCATTGGTATCCTGACCTCGATGTTCTCGGCCGTGTTCTTTTCGCGCGGACTGGTCAATTTATGGTACGGGCGGCAGAAGAAGCTCAAGGCCGTGTCAATCGGCACGGTCTGGCGCCCGGCCGGCGGCAAAGCGCTTGCGCCTTCCGAATAGGATAGGGCCCAGAGCATGAGGTTTCCGGCCACCCATTCCCGCCCGCAGGTGCAGCTCCGGCTGCGCCGCGCCTGAAGCTCCGAAAAGGATTACGACGTGGAGTTTTTCAAGATCCGCCGCGACATACCGTTCATGAGACACGCGTTGATTTTCAACGTGATCTCTTTCCTGACTTTTGCCGCCGCGGTGTTTTTCCTGGTCACCAAGGGGCTGCACCTGTCGGTGGAGTTCACCGGCGGGACCGTGATGGAGGTCGGCTACTCCCAGCCGGCCAACGTGGAGAAGGTGCGCAGCACGGTGGCGGGCTTAGGCTTCTCCGAAGTGCAGGTGCAGAATTTCGGTACCTCGCGCGACGTGATGATCCGCCTGCCGGCGCAAAAGGGCGTCAGCACCGCGCAGCAGAGCGAGGCGGTTTTGACTGCGCTTCGGCAGGAAGATCCGGGTGTCACGCTGCGTCGAACGGAGTTCGTCGGCCCGCAGGTGGGCGAGGAACTGGTCACCGACGGCCTGAAGGCGCTGGCCATGGTGGTGGCGGGCATCATGGTTTACCTGGCCTTCCGCTTCGAATGGAAATACGCGGTGGCGGGCATCATCGCCAACCTGCACGACATTGTCATCATCCTGGGCTTCTTCGCCTACTTCCAGTGGGAGTTTTCGCTCGCGGTGCTAGCTGCGGTGCTGGCCGTGCTCGGCTATTCGGTGAACGAGTCGGTGGTGATCTTCGACCGAATCCGGGAGAACTTCAGGCGCTACCGCAAGCTGGACACCCCCCAGATCATCGACAGCGCCATTACCGCCACCATCAGCCGGACCATCATCACCCACGGTTCGACGCAGATCATGGTGCTTTCCATGCTGCTTTTCGGCGGCCCCACGCTGTATTACTTCGCGCTGGCGCTGACCATCGGCATCTGCTTTGGCATCTACTCGTCGGTGTTCGTCGCTGCGGCCCTGGCGATGTGGCTGGGCATCAAGCGTGAAGATCTGATCAAGACGCCTGTGAAGCGGGAAGGCGATCCGAGCGACCCCAACGATCCCAACGCCGGGGCCACCGTCTAGCCGCCGATGGACACCCCGCGCACCGACGCTCCCGCCCTCCTGGCTCGCCAGGCGCGGGAGCAGTTCGTTGCCTATGCGCAGGGCGGTCTGATTCCGCTGGCCGAGGCCATCCGCAGCCAGTTGACCGATCAAGCGCTCGGCGCGCCCGACCTCTCCGAGCGGCATGCCAGCCGCGAGCTGCTGGAGAGATTCGAAGCTGCGCGCGTGGCCTGGGTTCAGACCACCAGCACCGCCTGGCGTGCCGCCGCCGTTGTGGAGCCCTCGCAGCGGCGCAAGCGCGGCGATTCGGCGATCCTCGAACTGATGGAAGACAATGTCTTCGAGCAGAAGATCCTCGCATCCCGGCTCGCCCACGCAATCGACGAACGCGGGTCCGGGCAGTTCAACGATCTCCGGCTGCGGATGCTGCGGATCGAGGAAGTCGATGAACTCGCGGCTGACGACGTGCTCCGGCCGGAGGCAGCCGCCCAGATGCTGGTGGAGCAA
>Ga0136611_10002066_pt1 | contig 13958 bp, 15 predicted proteins | sample AntDrymUQ2232306_2_FD_106645 | JGI IMG/M metagenome (GOLD analysis project Ga0136611, IMG submission 106645) | Polar desert sand microbial communities from Dry Valleys, Antarctica - metaG UQ223 (23.06) | ecosystem: Environmental > Terrestrial > Soil > Desert | place: Antarctica: Dry Valley...
GCTTCAAAGGCTGCTGTCCTACCATTAGACGATCCCCGATCGACGCACCTGAAGCATTGTAGGAAACCCCATCGGAGAGTGTCAACGCAGTTGGCCTCCTGGCGCATTGAGGTGGTCTCGGCCGCGTCCAGGTATGGATGCCCTTAACGGATGGAGCCGCTCGCAACGAGCAGCTCCGGCAAGGTGAGTGCGTGCATGCACCTGGTCTGCTCCAGTCGCTGCAACCGCCAGATGACGGCCTCGGGCCGATTTGATCGGACCGCCCGGTGAACCTGCCACCAGTCCTCGCGGACCTGCTTCAGAAGCAGCATTCGGTCTTCGTGTTGTCTGCGCGCAAGAGTAATCGCCACGGCGCCACGTCCTCTCCAGTTACGAGCCAATAATGTCAGGCTAATAAATCATGTCTGAGATCTTGTTGCGCCGCTTCCGTCGCTGCTTCGCGATCGCCTTGCGCCGGCAGTCATCAGAGCAATACTTGCTCTTGCCGTATGCCTGATACGCGGTGCCACACACGTCGCACGCTTTCTGTCCCACCGTGAGGGTGATCAGCTTCTTGCCCGCCGGCTTCTTGCCGAAGATGCAGGTCTCCGACTTGCATTGCGAGCAGGGAAACGACTTATAGCGACGGTTCTCGTCCAGACACGGCCACGGTACACCCATTCTCCAGACTCCTTTCGACTCCCCATCATGGGGTCGCCTCACCTGTCGGGAGTATATGGCCCGCTCGGTAAACTACCCGTAACATTCCCCAAGGCTTTATTAACGGCGTGTAAATGGTTTGATTTGCAGCTGAGGGCTTGACACGGCGCCAGTCGTAGCGGCGTTCAACTGAACACTCGTGCAGTGCCACGCACGCCCTGCAAGGGAACAACGCTCACGACCGCTGATAACGCCAGCAGACGCGACCGGTGGCACGCACGTGTTCGGGACAGGGTAACCCTTAGAGAAGCGCAGTTACGGCGAGATTAGACGGACTGCGCGATTGTTGCACTGACGCAACACATCGCGGGATCCGAGGCTATGGATCCCGCGATGTGTTTATTTGGCCAAACAACACCTGGCCGACCGACTGTGGGAGAACGTTGGGCGACGGCTACCCAGGTTACGCCATCGCGTCCGTAAAGCGGTAGCCCACGCCCTGTTCGGTCGCGATGAACCGCGGGCCGTCGGGACCAGTGTTCAGTTTGCGCCGCAGGCGTCCGATGTACACCCGCAAGTACTCGTTCTCCTGGGAGTATTCAGGGCCCCACACCCGGTGGAGGAGCATCTGATGTGTCAGAACCTTGCCGGCATTCTGCACGAGTTGTTCGAGGACGGAATACTCCGTGACGGTTAGCTTGACCTCACCGTCGTTGAGCGTCACCAGTCTGCGGGAAAAGTTCACGTTGAGCGGCCCTGAGCGAAACACCGACTGCTGAGGCTGGGCCGGCCGCTCCTCCGCGCGGCGGAGCTGCGTGCGCACACGCGCGAGCAACTCCGTCACGTAGAACGGCTTGCGCAGGTAGTCGTCCGCGCCGAGGTCCAGCGCCTCGACCGCGTAGTTGGCGTCATTGAGCGCGCTGACGACGATGATGGGCACTTTGGACCATTCGCGCAGCCGCTTGCAGACCTCCAATCCGCCGAGGTTGGGCATCCTGACATCCACCAGAAGCAGATCGGGGTTGTGCTGCTCAACGAGGGTGATCGCCTCCTCGCCATCAATCCCCGTGTACACGTTATATCCCGTCACCTTCAACGTGGATGAAATAAGTTTCAAGATGCTCTTCTCATCATCAACGACAACGATGTTTTCCTTTTTCACCCTCATTCTCCCCCTACAAACTATGACACTACGCCCGTGCGGGCACCAATGCGCTGATCCTGCCCAGCATTTCCGTGATGGTGAACGGCTTCACCAGATAGTCCGCAGCCCCCAGCCCGCGTGCCCGCCGCTCGTCCTCCTCGCGACTCGCGGCAGTGACAACGATCACAGGCACATAGGCCAAGATCTCCTCGCGGGCAAGGTGCTTCAAGACAACCCACCCGGACATGACTGGTAACATCAGGTCCAGCATGATCACATCCGGGTACATATTGCGCGCCTGCGTAAGCCCCTCCTGACCGTCCGTCGCTACCACGACGTCCCATCCCCGCAAAGCGAGGTTCTGACTCAAAAGCTTAAGGATGCTTGGCTCATCCTCCACGATTAAGACGCGAGACACGCCTAACTCCTTCCCGTTGGCGACGGGAGGGTGAAGTAGAAAATCGACCCGTGCCCGACGCTGCTTTCCACCCATATATTTCCGCCGTGCGCCTCGACGATGTTGCGGCAGATGGCTAGCCCCAATCCGGTGCCGTGTTGCGGGCGGAACTCCGTGCCCTCCACTTGATAGAAGCGCTCGAACACTTTGTCGAGCTTCTCCGAGGGTATGCCCGTGCCCTCGTCGAGCACTCCAACGCGCACGCCGCCTTCGAATCGCTCCGCGCCCACCACGAGATTGCTCTCCGCCGACGAGAACTTCGCCGCGTTTTCCACCAAGTTGCGAAGTACTTGCCCAATGCGTTCTCCATCGCAGCGCACGAGAGGGAGCGAGGGACTAGTCTGAAACACGAGGTTGCGGCCACCAGCAAGGATCTCCAAGTTTCCCTGCTGCTCCTCGATCACATCGTCCACTTGCTGCCAGTCCAGACTCATACGAAGGGCGCCTGCCTCGAGCCTCGAGAGGTCCAGCAGATCGGTAACGAGCCGTCGTAGCCGGTCGGCGTTCGCCTCAATCTCATCGATCCAGTCGCGCTCCATCTCCTTGGGGATGTTCAACTCGTCCGCGTATTTGAGGGAGGACGCAAAGCCCTGAATCGCTGTGATTGGAGTACGCAACTCGTGACTTACGGTCCCAAGCAACTGGGTGCGCAGCTTGTCCGCTTCCTTGGCCGCCTCAGTTCCCGCAGCCTCCTCAAACAGAAATGCAGTGTGGATCGCGGTGGCGGCTTGCATCGCAAGCGTGTTCGCAAAGCGAAGCTCGTGTTGGCTTGCCCGATGGTTCTCGACGCGTCCCAGGCAGAGCACGCCGATACTTCGCGCGCCGGGCGCAACCATGGGCGTCAGAGTCGCCGAGACGATGGGTGCCTGATGCAGTATCGATGAACGGGAACGGCGCGTCGACGAAAGATCCGGGATTGAAGCGGGTTGGCGGGTGTACAGTACACGGAACAGAATGTCCGAGGGTTTGACATGCACCGGCTCCTGCTCGAACCGGCCGTCACTGCTCAGAGAGTAGCACATCGTGAAGGTGGCGTCTCGTTCGTCGTACAGGAACATTGCAGCGTAGCAGCACCGCGCCGGTCCGAGCGCGCCCATCAGCACAGCCTCTGTCACGGTCGAGATGTCACCCATATGCATAGGAGCCGCCGCAGCGCGCTGGAGGGCGCTAAACTCATCGCGGCGGCGTGCCTTTTCCTCCCGCGTGTCCACGGACCGACTCTGATACGCTAACACGAAAAAGAGCGCCCACAGCAGCCCCAGATGCACCAGCCACGAAGGCGAATGGCTTGGTTCCCAACTCACGATCAAGGCATTCAACACGCTTGCTCCGAGGCAATAGTACGCACCCAGCTTTATGCCGTGCTGCAAAACCATCACCGTGAGTGGCAACATATACAGGGCGATGAGCGGGCTCTCGGAGCGCCCGGTGACCAGCACGAGCAGGGTGATGAACGTCAAATCGAGTATCACCGCAAAACGGCGGGTCAGATACGGCAGGTGGTATCTATGCGTGCTCGGAAGGCTGGTAAAAGCGGCATAGCCAGCTACGACTATCACAATCGCCCACGGAAATGACTCGATAGAGACGCCCGCACCAGTCGCTAACAGAGCCGCACCGGTCAGCACGACGACACATAATCGGAGCCATGCCATAGTCGCATCTGTCGCATTGACGAGAAACTGACGTTGTTCGTGGACGACCATCTTTTCCGTCCCCCTTCCGTACCGCGAAGTATATGGATGTGGCCGGAGGGTGGCAACGCCTCCAGGGGTGTAGTTTTCTTCACACAAGTTAACAGGGCCACTGGCAAGGTTTGGCTATTCCACTTTCCTCCACGCCCTCCATGTGCCGTCACACATCGATGTGACAGGTCGTCGCGCAGATTCGACATAATTCAAATCAGGGAACTTCAACGTTTGACAGCCTTTCTTCGAGCGTTCTAGAATACGGCGCGTATCTAGTAGGGAGACGGCAGTGCAGACAGCCATGCGACGAACGCCCTTGTTCGCAACGCACCAGAAACTGGGCGCGCGGATGGTCCCCTTCGCGGGATGGACGATGCCCGTCCAGTACACCAAAGTGATCAACGAGCACCGTGCAGTGCGGTCGACGGCAGGGCTTTTCGACCTGTCGCATATGGGGGAGTTCGAGATCTGCGGCGCCCAGGCGCTCGCCTTTCTCAACTTTGCGCTGACCAACGACGCGGGCAAACTTGAGCCCGGCACGGCACAGTACACGCTCATTCCATATACGGATGGGACTATCGTCGACGATGCGATTCTGTACCGACTGGATGACCGATACCTGCTCGTCGTCAACGCGAGCAACGTGGAGAAAGATCTGGACTGGCTGCAACACCAGGCGCTTGGCTTCCCCACGGCGGAGATTCGCGACGTCTCAGCCGAGACCACTCTTATCGCTATCCAGGGGCCGTTCTCCGAAGCCGTTCTCCAACCCATGACGGACGCCGATCTCAAGGCGCTTGGATACTACCACGCGGTCGAGACGAGGGTGTGTGGCGTTCCTGCCCTCCTTGCACGCACTGGCTACACCGGCGAGGACGGCTTCGAGATCTTCGCCACGCCGGGCGACGCGACGCACGTGTGGCACACCGTGCTGACCGCCGGTGAGCCGCTCGGTCTCACTCCGGTGGGGCTTGCCGCCCGCGATACGCTGCGACTGGAGGCGAAGATGGCATTGTACGGGCACGAGATCAGCGATCAAACAAACCCGATAGAGGCGGGACTTGGCTGGGCGGTAAGCCTGGACAAGGGCGACTTCGTTGGCCGCGAGGCGCTAGAACGCGAGAAGAGGCTTGGACCGGCCCGCAAGCTGATCGGCTTCGAGATGATCGAGCGGGGCGTGCCGCGCGCCGAACAGCCAATATTCAAGGACGGCGCTCACGTCGGCTTCGTGACCAGCGGCACGTACTCCCCGACGCTCGACAAGCCGATTGGTCTCGGCTATGTTCCCGCTCGATTCTCGCGGCAAGAGACAGAGATCGATATCCTGATCCGCGATCGTCCGGTGCGAGCGCGAGTCGTCAGAACCCCGTTCTACAAGCGCGAGCGAGGAGCCAACACATGAATCCAGAGGATTGCCGGTATACACACGAACACGAGTGGGTCCGCGTCGACGGTGAACTCGCGACCGTTGGCATCACCCACCACGCACAGGATCAACTGGGCGACGTGGTCTACGTGGATCTGCCGGAGGTCGGCGCAACGTTTAACCAAAATCAACCATTCGGCAGTATCGACTCCGTCAAGACTGCCTCCGACCTTTTCAGTCCCATCAGTGGCGAAGTTGTCGAGGTGAACGGCACCTTGGTGAACGATCCCGCGATCGTGAACGCCGACCCATTCGGCGAGGGGTGGATGATTCGGGTTCGACAGAGCGATCCTGCGGAGATTGATTCCCTGATGACGGCAGATCAGTATGCGGAGTACACGCGAGAGGCGTAGACAGAGCAGACGTTGGCGCACCCGGTCCACCGCGCTGCGAGGAGCGGGAAGATTGGCGGAAGCCTCTCTGCAGGTTACAACGTTGCTCGTGGAGTTGGCGCACCTCCTCATTGTTTTGCGCGTTCGCACCGTGTATAGTGGTGTGCGGCGGACGCACTCGTTTGCACCGCACGATGAAGACGGTCAGGAGAGTCAGTATGTGGTCCAACGGCATCGCACGGCACACCAGTGGTAGCGCTGGTCGTTGTGCGCCGTCCGCGCGACCTCGCTCGCCGTCACATCACTTGGAACCTCCCCAGTAAGGGGAGAACCAGAAAGGTTCTGAACAGGGCTGTGGCGGAGAAATCTTCACCACAGCCCTATTGTTTTGCATTGAGGTAGATAAATGATCCAGACAGACCAGGAACAACGCGAAGTCGGGCCAGCGGTTCGAGAGACGCAAGCGTATGACACGCACCCACACAACGCCGTAGTTGCACATGAGCTGGTTAAGGCATTCGGCGGCGGCTCCCAGCGGATCTTCCGCCGGGCAAAGCCAGAGGGAACGGGCCGGGTGCTGGCCGTCGACCACGTCAGCATGCGCATCGCCAGGAATGAGATCTACGGCGTGCTCGGGGCGAACGGCTCTGGCAAGAGCACGCTGATCCGGTTGCTCTCCACTCTGCTATTGCCAGATAGCGGAACCGTCGGCATCTTTGGCTACGATGTCGTGCGAGATGAGCGGACCGTCAAGCGGATGCTGAACCGTGTCTCGGTCGAGGCCAGCTTCTTCAAGAAGCTATCCCCGTTCGAGAACCTCATGTATGCCACCCGCCTGTACGGCATCACGGGGGCAAGCGCACGGCGGGAGATTCCAGTCGCCCTCGGCAGGCTCGGCATCGCGCCCGACCGGATACATCGGCCATTAGAACAGATGTCGCGCGGTATGCAGCAGAAGGTGGCGATCGCACGCGCACTCCTGACCGCTCCTGTCTTTTTGCTCCTGGATGAGCCGACGACGGGTCTGGACCCGCGCTCGAAGTTCGATGTGCAGAACTTCGTGCTGCAACTGCGGCGAGAGCATGACGCCACGGTGCTGCTCACCACCCATGATATGGCCGAGGCAGACGCGTTGTGCGACCGCATCGCGATTCTGGACCGAGGCCGGGTCGTCGCGGAGGGCACACCGGAGGAACTGAAGGCACAGGCCGCCAACCGGGATCTTCCCGACCCGACCATGGAAGATGCGTTCATGGTCTTCACCGGGCGGTCGCTGGAGGAGGCAGAGCAAGAGGAGGAACCCGCAGCGCGGTAGGATCCGCACGTTTCGGAGAGATTGAAAGGTACGGCGGCGAAGACCATTCGCCGCGAAAGGACAGGACTTCGGTGGCAGTTTTCAATCCGCCCGGCATAGGGCGGGAGGTACGCGCGAGCTATGCATTTGTGGAGCGCAACCTGAACCTGGCGAAGCGGTACTGGGGATGGGAGATCGCCTTCTTCCTGTACACCATCTCGTCTTCGCTGTCGGTCATCTACATCGGTGAGGCGCAGGATCCTGCGGGGCGCGGCGAGCTGGTCCTCACTCTTGGCATCGGCACGCTCGTGTGGGCATACCTGCGCTCGGTGTTTGACTCGATCAGCGAGATGATTACATGGGAGCGCTGGGAGGGCACGATCGAGTACACGTTTATGGCGCCCATCAGCAGGCTAACACATATGTTGGGCACCGCGCTCTTTAGCATCGTGTATGGAATCCTGCGCACGGCAGCGCTCTTTGTCGCCCTGGCGCTCTTTGTGGACCTGGACCTCAGCCGCACAAACTATGGGGCGGCGTTCGTCGTGACGCTGGTCGGATCCCTGAGCTTCCTCGGTATCGGGATCATGGCGAGCATCCTCCCGCTCTGGTTCACGGAGCGTGGGGCCGAGATGACGTTCATGATCAGCGCGATCCTGCTGCTGATTTCCGGCGTGTACTACCCGATCTCCGTGTTGCCCGACTGGCTGGAGCCGCTGGCGCGCCTCTCGCCCGCCACCTACTTCCTGGACGGTATTCGGCGTACGGTGATTAGCGGGCAGGGACTCTCACAACTGGGAGACGTGCTGTTGCCGCTGCTTGTCATGGGCGTGTTGAGCATTCCGCTCGGCGTGTGGGTGTTCCTGCGAGTGGAAACGTACGCCAAGCGCACGGGCCGCCTCAAGCGCAATGGTTAGGATCACACGGGGCGGTGGCACTCCGCTTCGAGCGATGAGCACTGGGGAGTGCGCCCGTGCCACAATTGGCTCGCGACGTCTCGCCAGGTACCATATGAACGGGACAGAGGTTCAGGGAGGAGGTGAGCGTGCTGGCGGGCCGCGCCCTGCCATAGCTCTGCAACATGCTGATTGCGTACACGCGTTGGTCGTGGACGGGGCGCGGACGTCGACCAGTCCAGACCTTGTAGCGCGTGGTTGCGGGTCCAGATACGGACCGCACGATGATCCCGATTCGTAGCACCGCAGCGTGTATCTTCTACCTCTCCAACTCCAGATCCTCTTGCAGCATACGGGCGCTTAGTTCCCGGTCGCCTCCTGAAGTCTTGGTACAGCCGCCGGTGCAGACGTCGCACATGGTATCAAGACGCAAGCGCGACTGCGCCGCCGGTGCTTGTGCAGTTAATGACGCCTCATCCTCGCTCACCACAGATGTCCCCTAAGTCTGCGGCCAGCCATTAACCCTTGTAGCCTGCTTGTCACACTACGGATATTCGCAATCGCACAGCCTGGACATGACTGTGGATCTGTGGTAGAGTCCGGGCGTCAGCGCCGGTAGCGTTCCTGCCGTCGCTGGTCATGAAGCGGGATGGCTTGTGATCACCACACGAGGAGGTAGTGCCGTCGTGTACATGCTTCTCTTTGGCGGATCGTCTCACATCCCTCCACGCCCCCTGTCCGGGTTCTTTCTCCCGTGTTGCTCCGTACGGCGGCCTGCAACGCGTAGCCCTCAGGGAGGACGGCACCTGCCGCGGTGCAGTTCTCATCGTCCCCCAAGTTTAGAAGTCTCAAGGATGCCGCGGACTGGTGGGCAGTCTGCCAGAAAGACGGGCGATTCTCGACATGTGTGGCGGCCGAGCAGGGTTCCACCTTAGGTTGGGAAGATCCGTGCTCGCAAGATCGTTCGAAGCCAAGCATAAGAGGAGAACTTTTCCATGCCTTTGTATATGGACGTGCACGAGAACGTGGAAGGGCTGACCGCCGAGGCCGTCGCGGAGGCCCACAAAAAAGACTTGGAGACGCAGCACAAGCACGGGGTCAACTACCTCAAGTACTGGTACAACGAGAAGGAAGGTAAGGTGTTCTGCCTTTTTGAAGCGCCAAGCGCGGAAGCGGGAAAGACGGTGCATCGTGAGGCACACGGTCTCACTGCCGATCAGATCATCGAGGTCAACGAAGGGACTTAGCGATCTCTGTCGGGACGGTCTCAGCTCCAGGCAGGAAAACAGGACACACGCACCGGCATCAACGAGATGACACGTGGTTCCGGGCGATCCGGGTACACGTCCGTGAGACGAACTGCCGGTGCGCACAAGGATCGGTGAGAGGCGATCTCCACCCAGTTCGGGGGCGAGTACTGTGTTCGTTAAAGGCCCTTCCACAGGACTTGTGGTACAAGCAGATGGGGAAACACTTGGTCTCGAACGCAAGGTGGATCGACGGCGAGGTGATATCAACTCCGGCTGCATGGTAGCGCCTCTGTCAGCCCAATTGTTCGAGGGATCCGTAGTTGGGGACGCGGATCCCTCACTCGATTCGAGATGCTATGCAGTAGAGTTCGAGCGGATTGCGTACGACAGGCGACCACGGTCTTTTTAGACCGTAGCGGGATCCGATCCGGATCAAGATCCCTTTGTCATCGCCCGGTCCGCGGCCTCACTGAGCGCGATCGTGCGTTGGTAGGCGGCGTATACGGCGCGTGAGAGCACGGTGCGCAAGCCACCTTTCTCCATCTGATATATGGCTTCCGCGCTCGTGCCGCCTGGGGATGTCACCATATTGCGTAGCTCTGCGGGGTGCCGGTTCGTCTCCTGGGCGAACATAACCGCACCAAGCATCGTTTGCTGCACCAGCTCCTGCGAGACTCGGCGCGAGAAGCCCATGTGAACTCCGGCATCGATCAGCGCTTCCATGACGAGGAGCACGTACGTCGGTCCCGTTCCACTCAGGGCGGTCGCCATGTCCAGCAGCTTCTCATCCTCGACCCACAGCTCCTTGCCGAGCGCGCCAAGTAGCGCCTGAACGTGCTCCCGCTGCCGTGGCTGCACCTGGGCGGTCGCGGTCCATACCGTCATTCCCTGTCCGATCTGCGCGGGGGTATTCGGCATCGCGCGCGCGATGGAGGAGTGCAAGAGGCCCGTCGCAACGGCGTTGATCGACGCCCCTGCAACGATGCTCAGGGCCATTTGCTCCGGTTTCAGTGCACCACGCAACTCGCCGACCAGGCCGCGCAGCACCTGGGGCTTCACGGTGAGCACGACGATCTCGCTGCTCGCCGCTGCCTCGACGTTCGACGCCACAGTCTCGACCCCATAGCGGGCGCGCAACTCCTCACGCCGGGTAGATCGCGGGTGGCTGATATGGACCTGTGCGGGCGCGAGCAGGCGACCCTTGAGCACCCCGGCGATCATTGCCTCCGCCATCGCACCCGCGCCGAGGAAAGCGACGGTGGTGTCGTTCAGAGCGCTCATCGGTTACAAGTGCGCGCGCGTGAGGCTGCGCAGGCCCTTGACCTCGGCTTTGATCCGCTCGCACACCGCATCGGTCGCCGGCTCATCCAGCGTCAGGACAAGCATGGTCTCGCCCCGAGGCGCCAGCCTTCCGCTCATCGCTGCACTGATGTTGATGTTCGCCTGACCAAGCAGGGTTGCCACGGAGCCAATCACCCCCGGCTGATCTACGTGCGGGCAGAAGAGGAAATGTCCGCTTGGAGTAAAGTCAACGGGATAGTTGTCATATCGAATAATCCGCAGCTCCTCGCCGATCACGCTGCCCTCAATCGTGCCCTCGGGACCGGAGAGCCGGATGCTATTCGTATAGCCCTCCGGCGCGATTCCCTTGTTTTCCGTGAGGTGCAGGCCACGCTGTTCGGCGATGAGTTCCGCATTCACCATGCTCACCCGCTCGGTGCTAATGGGCTCCAACAGCCCCCGCACTATGGCACGGCGAAGCGGCCGAGTGTCATTATTCATGTGCTCCCCAGCATACATTACCTCCAGCGGTCCGAGTGGCTTCTGCTGTAGCTGCGTGTGGAGACGGCCAAGTCGATCGGCGAGATCCAGATACGGTCCCAGTTCCGCCAAAAGATCCGCCGAGAGGGCGGGTGCGTTCACAGCGCCGCGGGCGGGCCTGCCGTTAAGGACATCCACCACCTGCTCCGCAACCTCTAGCGCAACCTTCACCTGCGCCTCGCGTGTGGACGCTCCGAGGTGCGGCGTGAACACGGTGGGGCCAACGTTTCGCAGGGGATTGTCGTCTGTCAGCGGCTCCTGAGCGAACACATCGAAAGCCGCGCCGCCAAGATGTCCGCTCTCTAGTGCTTCCGCGACCGCGGCCTCATCAACGATGCCGCCGCGAGCCACGTTGATAAGCAGTGTACCGGGCTTTGTGAGCCCTATCTCGCGCGTGCCGATCAGGTGCCGGTTGCCAGTTGTGAGCGGCACGTGGACCGTGACGATGTTCGATTCGCGCATGAGGTCATCGAGAGTCACCAGGCGCGCGCCGACGGCGTCCGCCGCCGATGCGGAGATGTACGGGTCATACGCGAGCAGGCTCATCCCAAAGGAGCGGGCGCGGCGAGCGACCTCCAGGCCGACCTTGCCCAGCCCAACGATGCCGAGGGACTTGTGGTTGAGCTCCACGCCCATGAAGCGGGAGCGGGTCCACTCGCCCATGCGTATCGAGGAATCCGCTTGCGGCACGCAGCGCGCCAGGGCAAGCATCAACGCCATTGCATGCTCTGCGGCCGCGACCGTATTGCCCAGTGGCGCATTGACCACGAGCACGCCGCGCTTAGTCGCGGTCTCGACGTCTATGTTGTCAACCCCGACGCCCGCGCGGGCGACCACCTGTAACTTCTCACCCGCCTCCAGAACCAGCGCCGTGACCTTCGTCTCGCTGCGCACGACGAGCGCATCGTACGAGGAAACGACCGCAGGCAAGTCCTCCGGGGAGATGCCGGTGCGCACGTCTACCTGTAGATGCTTTTCGAGGAACGCAACGCCCTCTGCGGCAATGGGATCCGCCACAAGTACTTTGAACTGCAAGCTGCCTCCCGTGCTACTGTGTCGAACTGTCGGCGCAGAATACCATGTGCTAGGCTGGTGTCGCGGCCTCCTCGGCAATTCGTAGCGCCTGATGCTGGCGATAAATCTCCATTACCGCCTCCGCGAGCAGGTGCGAGTCGTGACGGACATACGCGCCCACCCTTGTAAGGGGCTTGACTCGTATCTCCGGGACCAGTTCGTAACATTCCGTCAGGTCGAGGCTCACCGGCACCGAGCCGTCTGACGCATATCGGCGGAGCACGCTGGCATCGAGCCGCTCGTGGTAGTTGGCAAGCACGTAATCGAGGCTACTCTCCGACCCCAGATACTGAAGGATCTGACGCGTGAAGTCCGAGGCCCGGTACCCATCGGTCTCGCCGCGCTTTGTCATGATGTTGCAGACATAGACCTTTGCCGCCTTGCTGCGATTGATCGCCTCGGGTATGCCGCGCACCAGCAGATTGGGCAGCAACGAGGAATACAGATCGCCGGGACCAATCACCACAACATCCGCTTCCTCTATCGCCCGTACCGCCTCCTCGTGGGCCGCCGCCGCCGGTTCGAGATAGACGCGCGCGAGGGGCAACTCCGGGTGGATCGTGCGCACATCAATGTTGGTCTCGCCGCGGATGATATGTCCGTCGACGGTTTCCGCGACGAGATGCGTATCCGTCAGGGTGACTGGTATGACCCTCCCGCGAATGTTGAGGATGTGCGACGTCTCCGCTATCGCCATATCCAGACTCCCGGTGATCTCCGTGAGCGCCGTAAGGAACAGGTTTCCAAACGTGTGGCCACTCAAACCATCACCTTTCTCGAAACGATATTCGAATAGCTTGCGTAGCACCAGGCTCGTGTCATCATCCGGCGCGAGCGCTACAAGCGCCTTTCGCACATCACCGGGGGGCAGGTGGCCAAACTCGTCCCGCAACCGTCCGGTGCTGCCGCCGCTATCGGCCATCGAGATAATTGCGGCAAGCACTCGTGTATGATGCTTGAGGCCCATAAGTGCGGTGTAGGCACCGGTTCCACCACCGATCACGACGACGTTTGGTTCCGGCTGTCCGCGTGTCAGGATTGTCATTCGGGTACCCTCAGATGGAGTTATCACAGTTTCCTCTTAGTCCTGCGTCTATGCTTGCCTGCTTGAACGCTATCTTGCGGTCAATTGATACGATACGGTACGGAAAGTAAATGCCACGCCCGATATCTTAGCGTTTCGGTAGCCTGTACCGCAGGTACAGCTCCCCCTTGTCCTCAAAGATCGTTTGCAGGGCGGCGCCACGCGGCACTGCATTGTGCCCGTTTCCCGCTAGCATACCGGCCCCGGATGCATCGGCGCTAACTTTGGGGGCGATTGTCCAGAAGATCTGGTCGACGAGTCCACTTTGCAGAAAGGAGGTATAGATCGACGGGCCGCCTTCGAGGAGCAGCCGTCGAACTCCGTGGCGCTCATACAGGATGCGCACCACATCTGCGGGATTCGGGCGTCCGCTCTCAGCGATGTATACTGTCGCGGACCCCTCCAGAGGAACGGGATCCGCCCCGTGCGGCAGGAAGATAACCAGCTCATCCGGACCAATCTCAGTGAGCCGGCCCCGCAGTTCGACACTATCACGCCCGCCCAGCACGACGCTCAGGGGCTGCGCACGTCGGTTCGCGGCGATCCTGGCGGCCTCGTGCTTCACCGGCACGCCTGGGCTAACCCCCTCACGTCGAATGGTTCCCACGCCGAACAGCACCGCGTCGGCACCCGCTCGTATCTGCTGCATCAGGACGTGATCCGTCGCAGTGCCGATGCCGTGGCTCCTGTTCTCAATCGTCGTCCGACCATCCACAGTGGTGATGACGTTCATCAAGACCGCATGGTCGGCGCCGTCGGCCAGGAGATCGGTGTACACATCCGTGGTGTCGCAAACGCGTAGCGCCGGATACAGTTGTCGCATAGCGCCTCCGGCCAAATGATAGCACGTTCC
>Ga0136611_10002067_pt1 | contig 13957 bp, 12 predicted proteins | sample AntDrymUQ2232306_2_FD_106645 | JGI IMG/M metagenome (GOLD analysis project Ga0136611, IMG submission 106645) | Polar desert sand microbial communities from Dry Valleys, Antarctica - metaG UQ223 (23.06) | ecosystem: Environmental > Terrestrial > Soil > Desert | place: Antarctica: Dry Valley...
CCTCCGCCTCGGCCAGCGCCAGCGCCTCGTCGAGCCGGCTCAGCGCCTCGGCGCCCTGCTCGGGCGTGGTTTCGGCCATCAGGGCTCCTTCCAGGTTGAGCGCGCCCGACAGCACCGCGCCGGCGCCCGGCCCCTGGAACGGAGTTTTTAGCTGCCGCAGGATCTGGTCGCGCCCGCTTACAGTCATGCGCGCATTGACGAACGTGGCGTCCTCGGTCAGCGAGGCGGCAAGCGCGTCAATCGCCGCGACGTCCCCGCCGCGCTGCGCCTCGATAAACTGCTTCGCAATCTCGCCACGACGGCCCATCCTGCCCTCCCGCCAATTGCGGATTGCGGATTAGGGAATACGCCAAGCGCGGGTACGTTCCCTAATCCGCAATCCGCAATCCGCAATCGTCTCAGACTCCCGCCGTCGCGCCGCCTTCGACGGGGATGATCGCGCCGTTGACGAATGAGGCTGCATCGCTGACGAGGAAGACGGCGACGGTCGCCACCTCCTCCGGCAGGCCGATCCGACCGAGAGGGATGCGCCGCGCCGACTCGCGCTCGGCCTCCGCCACGCTGATTCCGGCAGCGCGGGCACGCGTTTCGGTGAGCGCGATCAGCCGCTCCGTGCGGATCGGGCCTGGATTGATCGCATTGACGCGCACGCCGTGGCGTCCGGCGTCGGCCGCCATCCCCTTGGTGAAGTTCATCAGGGCGGCATTCGCCGGCCCACCCGCGATGTAGCCCGGCGACGGCTCCCGCCCGGCGTTGCCGATGATGTTCACGATCGCGCCGCTGCCCCGCTCCCGCATCCCGGCGACGAGCGCCTTCGTGAGCCGGATGTAGCCCCAGAGCTTGAGGTCGTAGGCGCGATGCCAGGTCTCGTCGTCAACGCTCTCAAGCGTGCCGGCGGGGATCGCGCCCGCGTTGTTGACCAGGATATCCACCTGCCCCAACCGCTCCAGCGCGAAGGCGGCGAGCCGCGCCACCTCCTCCGCCTGGGAGAGGTCGGCCGCGAGTGGGTAGACGGCCACGCCGGTCGCATCGGCGATCGCCGCCGCCGTGCGCTCGATCTCCTCCGGTGTACGCGCGCAGATCACGAGGGTCACGCCCTCCTCCGCCAGCGCCTGCGCGACCGCGCGGCCGATCCCCTTGCTCGCACCGGTGACGACGGCGGTCTTGCCTTGTAGGTTGAGTTGCATGGCGATTCTCCTTCGTCGCCCCCACCCCCGACCCCTCTCCATCACCGCCGTGATGGGGAGGGGTCGGGGGTGGGGGCCTTATGGTATCAGCAGCACCTTGCCGAGGTTCCTGCGCGCGGCGACGTAGCGGTGCGCTTCGGCTGCCTCGGCGAGGGGGAAGGTGCGGTCAATCACGGCTTCGATGCGGCCGTCGCGTACGAGTTCGAGCAGCTCCGCGAGCGCCTCCGGGACGCCGTGCTCGTTGCCGAGATAGAAGCCGAAGAGGCTGATCCTTTTCCCCAGGAGCTGGGCGAGGTCGGTGGGCGAGGCGGCGCGGGCGCTGTTGCCCACGCTCACGAGACGGCCGAGCGGTGCGAGCGCGGTGACGCTGCGCACCATCACCTCGCCGCCGACAGACTCCAGGACCACGTCCACGCCGCGCCCGTCCGTCTCGCGTTGCACGACCTCAACGAAGTCCTCGCTGGTGTAGTTGACACAGACGTCCGCGCCCAGCCGCTTTGCGAGCGCGAGCTTCTCCGGCGTGCTCGCGGTCGTGATCACGCGCGCGCCGATCGCCTTCGCGATCTGGATGCCGGCCACGCCCACGCCGCTCGCCGCTGCCTGCACGAGACAGGTTTCGCCCGCCTGGAGTGCGCCCTGACGCTTGAGCGCGAACCAGGCCGTAAGATAGGCCACGGGCAGCGAGGCGGCTTGCTCGAAGCTCACGCCGTCTGGGATCGGCACGCTCTGCCAGTGGGGCGGTGTTGCCAGTTCCGCATAGCCGCCCTGGGGCACACGCGCCACGACGCGCGTCCCCACCGCTGGCCCCGGTGTCTCTGGCCCGAGCGCCTCGACCACTCCCGCGATGTCCCAGCCGACGATCAGCGGCAGCGGCGCGGCCTGCCCGCCGCCGTAGGTGCCCATCCTGCGTCCCAGGTCGCCGCGGTTGATCCCCGCCGCCTTGACGCGCACGAGTACATGCCCTGGTGGTGGCACGGGGTCCGGCACGTCTTGATAGCGGAGCACATCCTCTGCCCCAAACTCGCGGATCATGGCTGCTTTCATTGCGAGGTCCCTCCGTCCAGCGCGGTCTTACCAGGCGAGGCAGACGACAGCATCGCGGCGGCCACGCTACTGGTACTGGATGTAATGCGGGCGGGGGCTGAGCGCCTGGACCTCGGCTTCGGTCAGGACCGGCTTGTCCCAGCGGTAGAAGAGCTTGATCCCGTGGAACTCGACCGGCTCGTTCGTGATGTGCGCCTCGTACTTGGAGAGCTTGGCCGCCGGCCCCCCCCAACCGTCCATGTCAATCACCACGTCCACGCGGTCGCGGTCCTTGGCGATCAGCGGCTTGTCCACGATCATGTCCGGGCGGAACTGGTGAATCACAAGGATTTTGTTGCCGACCCCTGCCTCGAGCGCCGTCTGCTGGAGGAGGTCCTGGATCTTGTTGATCGTCGCCGCGTCGAGCGAGCCGATGTCGTCGCGCGGATTTTCGCCGGGGCCAAGCGTAAACTCCGGGTCCACGGCGAGATGCACATGTTCGTTCTTCATCCAGTGCTGGACGCGACGCGCCTCTTCCACCGGATCGGCACGACCGTTCTGGAGGTCAATGAAGAAGAGCATGTTATTGGCGCGTGTCTGCTCGATCAGGCCCTCGACCATCTCGTCCGGCATGTGGGTGAGGTACTTGCCGTCCGCGCCGGGGGACGCCTGACAGACCGCGTAGACGAGGTGCAGCGCGGCGATCACGGTGCGTTCCGGGTTGAGCGCCTGATACTTCTCCGCCTGCGCTTTTACGCGCCGCACGAGCTCGTCGCCGGTGTACTCGCCGAGGATGCCCATCGTCGCGGAGTAGGGGTTGCCGTAGTAGGCGACGATCTGGTGTGTCTCGAAGAGCGAGGACGGTGGTCGGGGCGTGGGGCTTGGCACGGGCGTGGGCGCCGCGGGCTGGCGGGCGGCGCGGCTGGCGGTGGCGACCGGCGTCACGAGTACGCGCTCGCCGGAGGCGTTCAGTTGCACCGCGTGGATGCGCACCGGCACCTCGCGCTCGCGTCCGGACCAGGCGGCGGCGGTGACCGCGCCCGCGCCCAAAAGCAGGATCAATCCGCCAAGCACACCGGCGCCACGGGTAGTCAAACGCATCGTACGCCGCCTCGCTTCAGGCTGTTACACGCCAGCCTGAGTGGTAGATCTCTCGTACATCTACTGTACCGCACCGGACCCGCGCCGTGCCGCCGTTCGTACACGTTCCGGGGTGCTCCTCCCCTCAGACCGCTTCGACCGTGAAGCGGAAGTCCTCAATCACGGGGTTGGCGAGCAGGCGGCGGCACATCTCTTCGACGCGCGTTTCGGCGGCGGCGGCGTCCGTGGCTTCGAGGCGTAGCTCCAGGTATTTGCCGGCCCGCACGGTCTCGACCTCGGCGTAGCCGAGCTGGCGGAGCGCGCCGCGGATCGAGAGGCCCTGAGGGTCGTTCACGGTCGGGCGCGGGGTGACATAAACGCGGGCGAGGAACATCATCGGGCAGCCTCCCCGGCGGGTTGGACCGCGGCCCCGGTCAGGCGGCGGAACGCCTCGCGGTAGCGTGCGGCGGTCGCCGTGATCACCTCGTCGGGCAGGTCCGGCGGCGGCGGCTCCTTGTTCCAGCCACTGCATTCGAGCCAATCGCGCAGCGGCTGCTTGTCGAAGCTGGGCTGCGTGCCCCCGGCGCGGTAGCCGTCGCGCGGCCAGAAGCGCGAACTGTCTGGCGTGAGCGCCTCGTCAATCAAGGTCAGTTCACCGTTGATCTGGCCGAACTCGAACTTGGTGTCGGCGATGATAATGCCGCGCTCGAGCGCGTACTGCCAGGCGAAGCGGTAGACGGCGAGGCTGCGGAGGCGGAGGACGTTTGCGGCGTCGCGTCCCAAGAGCGTCTCAAACTCCGTGTAGGTAATATTTTCGTCGTGCCCGCTGATGGCCTTCGTGCTCGGCGTGAAGATTGGGTCTGGCAGTTGCGCGCCTTCCGTGAGGCCCTCTGGGAGGCGCTGGCCGCTGACCGTGCCGCCGCGCTGGTACTCCGCCCAGGCGGAGCCGGCGAGGTAGCCGCGCACGATGCACTCCACATCCAGCCGCTCTGCCCTCTTGACGATCGTGCTCCGCCCCACCAACTCCGGCGGCAGCACGAAGGGAAGGTGATCCGCCGGCGTGCCGTCCGCGAGGCGGAGGAAGTGCGTCGGCACGACCGTGTCAATCTTCTCGAACCAGAAGCGTGAGAGTTGGGTCAGCACGGCGCCCTTATCCGGCACGCCCTGACGCAGCACGACATCGAAGGCGGAGACGCGGTCGGTGGCGACGATCAGCATCCGCTCACCGAGATCATAGGTATCGCGCACCTTGCCCTGGTAGCGCGGTGCGGGCAGAGCCGTCTCGATCAGCACGCCGCCGCTCATACAGCCTCCTTCAGCGCGGGCACAAACGGCTTCTCACCCTTGCGCCGCCGTAGGTCTTGATAGAGCAGCGTCTGCGCGATCGCGACGAACGGCGCCGCGAGTAGGCTGGCGAGGGCGCTGCCGAGCGCCGCGACCCAATCCAGTCCGAACGGTGCCGTCACGCGTCCCAGGACAAAGCTTGGCAGGAAGGCGAGCAGGAGGATCGCGAGGTTGATCCCGAACGTGCGCCACCACTGGCCCTTGACGATCTTCCGGCTGCGGCTGAGGGCGCGCAACGGCGACTCACCCTCGACGACGATCACCTGCGCCGCCATGCTCCAGTTGACGAAGAAGAAGACCGCCAGCGGGATCAGGACAATCGTGAGCGAGAGCCCGCCCGCAACGAGGCCGGTGACGATGCTCGCCAGCAGCACGGGCAGGAACTTGCGGAAGGCGACGCCGTACCCGCGCCCGACCGCGAGCGTCTCACCGCTCAGCACCATCACGGTAGCGGCAACGAGCGCGACGTGCGCGAAGAGGTTGGCGATCGTCGAGCCGCCGAGGAGCATCCCCACCCAGGGCGCGGCGTCGCGCACCTCCGCTTCACCCGGCTCCGCGCTGAGGTCGAGGCGGTCGCCCGTGACCCACTGGAGCGCAAAGATCACGATGGCGGCGACGAGCGCGAGCGCGAACCAGCGCGGCGGCGCGCGCCGGAAGATGCCCCACGCCCCGGCGACGATGTCGCCCATATCCATTGATGTTGATGTGCTTGCCTGTTGTTGATTCAACGATCTTCATCCCGCGACCAGGTCTCGCCGGTCATGCCTTTGGAGTGTACGACAGCGACCGACCTAACCCCCGACCCCCTTCCCTGCGAGGGAAGGGGGAGACTTGTTAGACGGGGCCGGGCAGTGTCGCCCCCTTCCCTCGCAAGGAAGGGGGTCGGGGGGTTAGGTCTCGTCGGGTATCGCCTCGATCTCGCGTAGGGCAATGTCCGTGCGGTAGTGCATGCCGGCGAAGCGGATGCGCGCGACGTTATCGTAGGCATGCGCGCGCGCTTCGGCGAGGGTGCGGCCGGTGGCGACGAGCGTGAGCACGCGCCCGCCGGCGGTGATCAGGCGGCCGTTCTCCAGGCGTGTGCCCGCGTGGAACGCCTGCACGTCCGCGTCGAGCGTCTCCAACCCCTGGATCGTCATGCCCGTGACGAAGCCGCCGGGATAGCCGCCGGAGGCGAGCACCACGCCGACGGCGGCGTTGTCGTGCCAGCGCACCGCGGTTTGGGCGAGCGTGCCGCTCACGCAGGCTTTGAGGATTGGCAGGAGGTCGCTCTCCAGGCGCGGCATCAGCACCTGGGTTTCCGGGTCGCCGAAGCGGCAGTTGAACTCGACCACGCGCGGGCCGGTGTCCGTGAGCATCATCCCCGGATAGAGCGTGCCGCGGTAGGGAGTGCCGGCCGCGGCCATCGCGCGCAGCAGCGGCTCGATCACGGTGTCGCGGATGCGCGCGGCGAGTGCGTCGTCCACAAAGCCGGGCGGGCTGTAGGCGCCCATGCCGCCGGTGTTCGGCCCGCGATCGCCGTCAAGGGCGCGCTTGTAATCGCAGCTATAGGCCATCGGCAGCGCCGTTATGCCATCGCAGAAGGCGTGCGCGCTCGTCTCCGGGCCGTGCATGCGCTCTTCGAGGAGCACGCGCGCGCCAGCCGCGCCGAAGACGCCGTCCGTGATCGCGGCCTCGATCGCGCGGCGCGCTTCGTCCACGTCGGCCGCGACGGTGACGCCTTTGCCGGCGGCGAGGCCGTCCGCCTTCACGACGGGCGGCGTCCCGGTGCGGTCGGTCCACTGCTCCGCGAAGGCGAGCGCGGCGGGCGCATCGTCAAAGACGCGCGCCGCGGCGGTCGGGATCCCCGCCTGGCGCATGATCTCCTTCGCAAACGCCTTGCTCGATTCGAGCCGCGCCGCCGCGCGCGTCGGGCCATAGGCGGCGATCCCGCGCGCGGCGAGGAAGTCCACCAAGCCGGCACCGAGCGGATCATCCGGCCCGACGACGACGAGGTCAATGCGATGCTCGGTCGCCGCGCGTGCGATCGCCTCGAAATCCATCACGCCCAGCGCGAGGTTGCGCGCCACGGCCATTGTGCCCGCGTTGCCGGGCGCGACAAAGAGGTCGGTCAGCCTCGGACTCTGGCGCAGCTTCCACGCCAGCGCGTGTTCCCGCGCGCCGCCGCCAACAACAAGCACATTCATACGATTGCGGATTGCGGATTGCGGATTGCGGATTGCGGATTGCGGATTGCGGATTGCGCCTGACGCTCACCGCGACGGCTGAAGCATGGCGCATCGGTGTGCGCACCGGTGAATCCGCAATCCGCAATCCGCAATTGGCTATTAGCTATTCCCATTCGATTGTGCCGGGCGGCTTGCTGGTGATGTCGTAGACGACGCGGTTGATACCGGGGACCTCATTCACGATCCGGCTGGAGATGCGGGCGAGGACATCGTAGGGGAGGCGCGCCCAGTCGGCGGTCATCGCGTCCTCGGCGGTGACGGCACGCACGGCGACGGCGTAGCCGTAGGTGCGGAAGTCGCCCATCACGCCCACGGTTTGCGAGCCGGTGAGCACGGCGAAGGACTGCCAGAGCTCGCGGTAGAGACCGGCGGCCTTGATCTCGTCCATCACGATCCAGTCCGCGCCGCGCAGCATCTCCAGCTTCTCCCGCGTCACTTCGCCGATGATCCGGATCGCGAGGCCGGGACCGGGGAAGGGCTGGCGGTAGACCATCTCCTCCGGCAGGCCGAGCGCGAGGCCGACCTGGCGCACCTCGTCCTTGAAGAGATAGCGCAGCGGCTCCACCAGCTTGAAGGTCATGTTGCTGGGGAGTCCACCGACGTTGTGATGCGTCTTGATCTTGGCAGCGACGCCGACACCGGTGCCCGCGCTCTCGATCACATCCGGGTAGGTCGTGCCCTGGGCGATGAAGTCCACGCGACCGAGCCGGGCCGCCTCCGTCTCGAAGACGCGGATGAAGGTCTCGCCGATCCGCATCCGCTTCGTCTCCGGGCTGGTCACTTCCACGAGCGCGGAGAGGAAACGCTCGCGCGCGTCCACATGGATCAGCTTCATCTGCATCGCGCCGCGGAAGGTCGCTTCGACGCGTTCCGGCTCCTCGCGGCGCATCAGACCGTTATCCACGAAGATACAGGTTAACTGCTCGCCGATCGCGCGATGGATCAGCGTCGCGGCGACGGCAGAGTCCACGCCGCCGGAGAGGGCGCAGATCACCTGGCCGTCGCCGACCTGCTCGCGGATGCGCGCGATGCTCTCGTCAATGAAGCTGCCCGCGGTCCAGTTGGGGCGGCAGCCGGCGACGTTGAAGAGAAAGTTGGCGATGATCTGCTTGCCAAGCGGCGTATGCACGACCTCCGGGTGAAACTGGAGGCCGATCATCCCGGCCTCGTTGCCCATCGCCGCGTAGGGGGAGTTCTCCGAGGAGGCGAGCGCACGGAAGCCGGGGGGCAGCTCGATGATCTTGTCGCCGTGGCTCATCCAGACGGGCATGTGCGGCGGCAAGTCGTGGAAGACCTTATCGTCCTGGCCGGCGCGATGGATTACGGCATGGCCGTACTCGCGCGTCTCACTCGGCGCGACCTTGCCGCCCAGCTCGTGCGCGAGCGCCTGCATGCCGTAGCAGATCCCGAGCACGGGACGCTCTGATTCAAACACCCAGGCGGGGATCGCCGGCGCCCCTGGCTCGTAGACGCTCGCTGGTCCACCGGAGAGGATGAAACCCTTGGGGTTGAGCTTCGCCACCTGCTCCCAACTGGCGGTGTAGGGTACCAGCTCACAGTAGACGTTCGACTCGCGCACACGGCGCGAGATCAGCATCGAGAACTGCGAGCCGAAGTCCACGACGACGACCGTATCGGGCGGCGTGGGGACCTCCGGCGACGCCTCGGTGGAGGGCGTGTCGCCGGCCTTCTCGCGCGCGATCTCGAGGTAGGTTGAGACTTCGAGGTCGTCGCTGGTGGGGACGCGGTGTGTGGTCGAGCCGGCCTCGGCCGTCATGGGACCTCCTCGCCGCTTTGTCCAAGTCTAGCGGGCGGGTGGGACCGGCGACAAGAAAGGAGTGTCACCTGGGAGTGTTCAGGTGTCAGGTGTCAGGTGTCAGTCCAGGCGCGCGGGTACATCATGGCGCTTTGCACCGCCAGCAGCATCCGCAACGGAACACAAACCTGACACCTGATACCTGAACACTCACGGTCTCCTAACCCTTCGGCCCGGTGCGGTACGGGCACTTGCATGTACTGCGAGGGTGATTACACTTGGTCGCAAGAGCATGAACAGGGAGGAAACGAATGGCTTCGCAGACTCTGGACCAGGCAAAAGCGGAGGCGTTTGTCGGCCAGATGGTCGGCATCATTATTGGGCGGCGCTCACGTCCCAGATCAGCCTCGGTCACCACACCGGGCTCTTCGACACGATGGCGGGCTTGCCGCCCTCCACCAGTGACCAGATTGCCGAAGCAGCCGGCCTGAATGAGCGCTATGTGCGCGAGTGGCTGGGGGCGATGGTCACTGGTCGGATCATTGCGTACGTCCCCAGCACCCGCACCTACCGTCTCCCACCGGAGCATGCGGGCGCGCTCACCCGCGCGGCGGGGCCGCAGAACATGGCGGTGTTCGCCCAGTTCTTCCCGCAGATGGGTAAAGTAGAGGATGAGCTCATCGAGAGCTTCCGCAACGGCGGTGGCGTGCCCTATTCATCCTTCCCGAAATTCCAAGCGCAGATGCGCGAGTTAAGCGGCACGATCTTCGATGCCACGCTGCTCGATGTGACGCTGACGCTGGTGTCGGGGCTCACCGAGAAGCTGAAGCAGGGCATCGCTGTGGCCGACATCGCCTGCGGCTCCGGTCACGCCATCAACCTCATGGCGCGCGCTTTCCCCAACAGTCACTTCACTGGATACGACTTTTCCGACGACGGGCTCGCCACCGCCCGTGCCGAGGCACAGGACTGGGGGCTCACCAACGCGCAGTTCATCGCGCAGGATGTGGCGGCGCTCGATGTGCAGGACGCCTACGACCTGATCACGATCTTCGATGCCATCCACGACCAGGCCCATCCCAGGACGATGCTCAAAAACGTCAACCGTGCGCTGCGGCCGGGTGGCACACTGCTGGCGGTGGACATCGCCGGCTCCAGTAACCTCGAGGAGAACCTGGCGGCGCCGTTTGCCCCAACCTTCTATGCCATCTCCACGATGCACTGCATGACGGTTTCGCTCGCCTACGGCGGTGAGGGGCTGGGGAACATGTGGGGCGAGCAGAAGGCACGGGAGTTGCTCAGCGAAGCGGGCTTCACCCTCCAGGACGTCAAGCAGGTCGAGGGCGACATTCTCAACAACTACTACATCTGCACCAAGCGCTAAGCCGGGCAGCGTGACGGCGACCGGACGTCAGCATCTGAGGGGGCGCAGGCTCTGTATCGGCACGAGCTGGTCACAGCGCGCACAGCGTCGCTTGATCGTCGCAATCCCGGCCGCCAGTTCCGGCGTGGCCGAAGTCTCCACCGCCCCCTGCAACCCTGGCAGCGCCGCCCGCACCGCATGCAGCGCCGCAGCATCGTGAGCCGTCAGCGGCTCGCCCTATTTCTGCGCCGCGCCGGTCACGAGTGCCTGTCCGAGGGCCTCAAACGGCGAGACAATCACTGCGGGAAGGGTCGAGAGCATACTGGGTCTTCCTTCCGGGCTGGCGGTGTTCCTGCACCGACCAGCCCTTTCTGTGGTCCCTTGATGCTACGCGCACTCGCACTATCCAGCTCCGATGCGTGTACAGCGGTCCGTCACACCCCGGCCCCCTTCCCTCGCAGGGAAGGGGGGGACTACGCTGAGCGTGGCCCTGCTTTCATGGCCGGCGCCACATGATCCCTGCGCGCACGGCCCGTACAGTCACTCCCTTCCCTGCGAGGGAAGGGGGCCGGGGGGTTCGGTTTGCGCGCGCGTCTCCTTCCCATGAGTGATCTCGACGAAGCCGTCGCCCTCCTGCGTGCGGGTGAGATCGTGGCATTTCCGACCGATACGGTGTATGGCCTCGGCGCGTTGCCGGGCGATGCGGCGGCGGTGCGGAAGCTCTTTGTGGCGAAAAAGCGACCGTCGGAGAAGGCGGTGCCGCTCTTGCTCGCGGACGCCGCGGACCTCTTGAAGGTGGCGGCGAACATCTCCGCACCCGCACGGCGGCTGACGGAGAAATTCTGGCCGGGGCCGCTGACGGTGGTCTTCCGTCGCGCGCCTGCCTTTCAGAGCGCGGCCGACCCGGACGCGGATTCGGTCGCGGTGCGCGTGCCCGCCTACGAACCGGCGCGTGAGCTGATCCGGCGGGCGGGCGGGGTGCTGGCGGTGACGAGCGCAAACATCTCTGGCGCGGGCGCGGTCTGCACGGCGGCGGAGGTGCAGGCGCAGCTCGGTCGCCGCATTCCCCTGATCCTCGATGGTGGAGCGACACCGGGCGGTATTGAATCCAGCATCGTGGACTGCACGCGCGACCGGCCGCGGCTGCTGCGCGAGGGGGCGCTGACGCTGGGACAGCTGGAACGTGTCTCGCGCTCGCGCATCTTCTGAGGCATCCGGCGCCGCCGCTTCGCGCACGTCCGCATCCCGCGCGCCCGCGGGAGCGTTTAAGGTATGTGGCACTTGCCCGCCGTTCCCTGGCCGCGCCACTGGCGGATTGTGCTAAAATGCACAAAGAGGGAGGCAAGGAAGGAGTCTACGTATCATGATTCAGTCCAGGTTGAGCACACGGATGTTGCTCGCGTTTGGTGTCGTGGGGATGCTGCTGCTCGGTGCCGCGTGCAGTTCCGGCGATGCGGACAAGGGCGCGAAGAAAGACAGCGCGCCAGCGGCGGTGGTGGCGGTGGATGCGAACGGCGCGGTGACGGTGGTTGCAAAGGATAACAGCTACGCGCCCAAGGACTTCACAGCCAAGGCCGGTCAGAAAACGTCGGTGACGCTTGATAACCAGGGTGCCGCGATCCACAACATCGCGCTCAAAGGGCAGAAGGGCGCGGATGGCAATGATATGCAGACGGCGCTGATCCCGGCGAAGCAGAAGGCGACGTTGGAGTTTACGCTCCCGGCGGGCGTCTATGACCTCTACTGCACCGTGCATCCGCTCGATATGACGGGCAAGCTCACGGTGAGCTAGCCTGGATAGGTCGCGGGAGGCGCGACCGGCGACGCTCCCTCATCCCAACCTCGTCCCGCGAGAGGAGAGGGAGCGCGCCGTCGCTCCTAAGGCGTTCCGCATGAAAACCACGTCCAGTTGATTCTGAACCAGGCGGCGAGGACCATGGCACGACCCCGTCAGTTGTTTTTTACACCGGCGCTGCTTGCGGCCGGGATCGTGCTCGCCGCCTGTGGCGGGTCTGAGAAGAGCGCATCGAGCGCGGCGACCGCCACGGCCGCGCCGCGTGCGGCGGCGACGCAGGCGAGCGCGCAGCAGCCGTTTGCGCCGGTGGTCGCGGCCTCCGAGTTGGTCGTGGGTGAGAATCGCTTTTCGCTCGGGATCATCGAGCAATCCAAGGGGCAACCGCTGCCGGACGCGCAGGTTCATTTCCGCTTCTTCACGCTCCAGGGGAACCAGGGCACGCTACGCGCCGAGGCGGACGCGCGCTTCATTGCGCCCGCGCGCGACGCGGGGATCGGCGGCGTGATCGAGCATAAGCACGCCGATGGCAGCGCGCATCCCCACGCCAACGTCGAGGCCGACGTCGGCGTCTATGTCGCCAGCGCGCTCTTTGAGCAGGCGGGCGATTGGGGCGTGGAGGCGACCTTCAAGACGCCCGACGGGCGTGAGGGCCGCGTGACGGCACCGTTCAAGGTGGCGGCGAAGGGGAGCACGCCGGCGGTCGGTGCCGCCGCGCCGCGCTCGAAGAATCCGACCGCGAAAGATGTAAAAGACCTGACGCAGATTGATACGGCGATTGACCCGGTCGCCGGCTTTCATCAGGAATCAATCGCGGACGCGGTCGCGGCGGGCAAGCCGGCGCTGGTCGGCTTCATGACGCCCGGCTATTGCCAGACGCGCTTCTGCGGCCCCTCCTACGAGGTGATGAAGAAGCTTCTGCCGAAGTATGGCGACAAAGCCGCGCTGATTCATGTCGAGATCTACAAGGACCCCGTCACGAAAACCCCGACTGATACGGTGAACGAGTGGAGGATCACCTCGGAGCCGTACTTCTTCATCCTCGACCGCAACGGCATGATCACGGCCAAGTTCGAGGGGCCGACCTCGCTGGCAGAGTTGGATGAGGCGCTCAAGAAAGTGACGGGGTAGCCCGAACCGAATGCACCCGCGGCGACGCGAAGCAGGGTAGTGAGGACTTCAGTCCTCTCGTATTTTGCGTCCTCAGACGACCGATGAGGACTGAAGTCCTCACTACCTCACGCTGCCCCCTCTGTGATTCACGTTCTCGCCTTACCGCTCCGCCATAATCGGCTGACCGTGGCGGTTCGCGATCACGCGCGTGACCGGCTGGGTGGCGTTGCCGAAGGTGGGGTGCCAGCAGGAGTGCTTGCCGGAGCCGCCCGCGACGATGATCAGGAGGTCTTCCGAGTTGGTGGTGATCCGTGCGGCGCTGCGCGGGTCGTCGAGGCTGACGCCGTTGCGCTGGCTGAGGCCCTCGACGAACTCCGGGCTGAGGCGGATCAGCGGATAGCGCGCGTTCTCGAAGATGTAGTCGCGGATACTCTCCTTGGTGTAGCCCTCCGCCGCGATCGTGGCGGCGTGCTCCGGGCCGAGACTGAGCATCGGGCGGCCGTGGCTGAGGATGTTGTTAGAGCCGGCCTGGCCCATCGCGCCCGCGACGGTCTGGAGGATGCCGAGCGCGCTGTTGCTGTAGTGCTCCTGGATGTTGTGCGGCGCTTCGCAGCCGAGCAGCGTGACGGTGCTGACCTCGCGCGGGAAGCCTAGTTCGACATGGAGCGGCCCCCAGGGGTTTGCCGCTTCATTCTCCGCCACGCAGTAGCTATATTTCGCGGGGCTGCCCTGCGTGGAGCGGTCGCCGCTGCCGGGGATGCCGCCGCCGAGGTTCATCAGCACGAGTCGCATCGCGCGCCCAATCGTCGCGTTGGCGCGGAAGCCCTGACCGAAGCAGTTATAGCCGCTGTTGATCTGTAGCTGCTCCGCGAGCGGGCCGTTGACGATGATCAGGGGCGCGACCGGATGCGTCGTCGCCTGGACACCGTCCAGGTTGAACGCTGGCTGGGAGATCGCCTCCACCGCCGTGAGCAGCAGCGGCAGGTACTCCGGCAGGCAGCCCGCCATCACGGCGTTGATCGCGACCTTCTCCACCGTCGCCTCGCCCTGGCGCGGTGGCAATACGCCCAGCAC
>Ga0136611_10002068_pt1 | contig 13957 bp, 8 predicted proteins | sample AntDrymUQ2232306_2_FD_106645 | JGI IMG/M metagenome (GOLD analysis project Ga0136611, IMG submission 106645) | Polar desert sand microbial communities from Dry Valleys, Antarctica - metaG UQ223 (23.06) | ecosystem: Environmental > Terrestrial > Soil > Desert | place: Antarctica: Dry Valley...
CCCATATCAAGGTAGTCCATAAGGGCGTAATAAGCCTTGTCGGATTCATCCGGCGACTGTGCTAGAATTCCGGAATCGACGTTCGAGACATCACTGGCGACGGCATTAACAATAGCCTGGTTAGAATTTGAAAGGTGTTGATCTTGCATTGGATCTCTCCGTCTCCATTGGTTTGATGTGTTTCACAACGGTGCGCCGTCCATTCTGACGAAACAGGGATAATTTCGTTGCTCTTTCCTACCCTGTAGGACTCGGCAGATCGTAGCCCACTTTCGCATTCAAGTGGTTAAGCCTTCGAGTCCGTTATCTCGATTCGCACCTCGTTAACTGTTGCGTGTATCGTGATTCGTGCTCCGTCGGGGCGCGCGCTTTTGATCGACGGCGGCTCTTCGGGCGGCGAAAATCGCAACGATGTCGGGCGCGCCGTCATCGCGCCCTATTTACAAAGTCTGGGAATCAATCATCTCGATGCGATGATTTTGACGCACGCCGATAGCGATCATTGCAACGGGCTTTCGTCGGTGCTGAACGAAGTTCCCGTCGACATGGCGCTCGATGGCGCGGCCAATGTGCGTGGTTTTCATCTCGCCGCCCAGCCCGATTATTGGGAGTTGCGCGAAGCGTGGAAAAAACGCGGCGTGCGCATTGTGGCGCCGCGCGCCGGGCAGAAAATCGACCTGGGAGACGGCGTGATTTTGACGATTCTGGCGCCGATTCCACCGGCTTTCGAAAGCGACAACGAAAACGGAATCGTGGCACGCCTCGATTTCGGCACGACGAGTTTTCTGTTCACCGGCGACATCGGCGAAGCGGGTGAAGAACGCCTTTTGCAAAGCGGCGCGGATTTGCGCTGCACAGTTTTGAAAGTCGCACATCACGGCTCGAATAAGAGCGGCACGGCGGAATTCCTGCGCGCCGCGTCGCCGCGCATCGCCGTCGTTTCATGCGCGCGTTATAATTCATTCGGACACCCGGCGCCGAAAACCTTGAGCAATCTGGCGCAACGCGGCGCGTCAACGTTTCGCACAGACCGCGACGGCGCCGTCGAAATCACTTCCGATGGCCGCACTTGCAAAGTTCAAACTTTTCGTTAAAAGTGGTCGCTGATCAGAAAAGCACTCTGGACTTACGCAGCCTGGCGATTGAAACGCTTGTTGTGAATTAAAACGTTTCGCCGTGCCTAGCGATTGAAACGCTTGGTGTGAGTTAGATTCCACTGAACAAGCGTGTGCGCCGCTTGGCCAAGCGATTGAAATCGCGGCTGGAGAGCCTTCGGCTGATTGTCCCTGCGTGGACAAGACATTTGGTGTCCGCGCAGGCGGATCCGCCCGCAAGCGGGCACCCGGGCGCGTAGCGCCCTCTAGCCGCGAATTTATTCGCTGGGCTGCGTAAACCCAGAGTACGCCTGTATTCGGGCGTACTTTCTGTTTTGACCACTGACCACTTTCATGCCAATTCTTTCTTCTTCCGAAGCCGTCGAAGTGCGCGATGCGGCGCAGGCCGTTGTGGCGCAGGTCGAGCGCGCGATTGTCGGCAAGCGCGCGTTTATCGAGTTGCTTGTCGTCGCGCTGTTGGCGCGCGGCCACGTTTTGATCGAAGACATTCCCGGCGTCGGCAAAACGACGCTGGCCAAAGCCTTGGCGCGTGCGGTCGGCGGCGAATTCAAGCGCGTTCAATTTACGCCCGATTTATTGCCCGGCGACGTGACAGGCCTGGCGATTTACAATCAGAAAACGAGCGAATTCGTTTTCAACCCCGGGCCGATTTTCGCCAACGTTTTGCTGGCCGATGAAATCAATCGCGCGACGCCCAAAACGCAAAGCGCGCTGCTTGAAGCGATGGAAGAATCCCAAGTCACGACCGATGGAGTGACGCGCCTTGTGCCGCAGCCTTTCATGGTCGTGGCGACGCAAAATCCGGTCGAATATCGCGGTACTTATCCCCTGCCCGAAGCGCAAATGGATCGCTTTTTGATGCGCGTCCATTTGGGCTATCCGCAGCCTGAAGAAGAAGAACAAATGCTGGCGCGCCAGGTCGATGCGGGCGATTCCGAAAACGAGTTTCGGCCAACGGCGCCGGTCGAAAACGTCGAGGCGGTTTTGACAGCCGAAAGCGCGCGCCGCTTGCAGGACATGGTCGCAAGAATTCACGTTTCCAAGCCGGTGCGCGATTACATTGTGGCAATCAGCACCGCCACGCGCGGACAAAGCGACATCGCGCTGGGAGTTTCGCCGCGCGGCTCGCTGGCGCTGCAACGCGCATCGCAGGCGGCGGCGGCGGTTGCCGGACGCGAATTCGTTTTGCCCGACGATGTCAAGCAACTGGCGATTCCCGTTCTGGCGCACCGCCTGATGATGCACAACGACACGGGCCGCAGCGGCAGCGCCGCCGGAGCTGCCCTGCAAAGATTGATCGGCGAACTGCCGATTCCGGCCATGCCGCGCTGAAACTAATCGGACACGGATTCGACGGATCGAACGGATAACGACGGATTTTGCGAAACGAAAAGTATGCCTTTATTCGGGCGTACTTTTTCTTCATTCGTATCGATTCGTCGTAGCCATTTCAAGCTCTGCATTTGCAAAATCTCTCCATGCCAATTTCCACGCGAGCGGTGACACCGCAAAGTTTTTCAGCGCGCTTGCGGCGCTTGCGCGGCGAGCTTTCCAACACGCGGCTGACGCTTTTGGTCGCGCTACTTTTCACGATGCTCGTCGCGTCGATTTTTCCGACGCCTTCGATTCGCTTCATGGTCGCGCTTTTGTGCGCCGCGCCCTTTGCCGGCATCGTGGCCGCGCGATTTTTCGGGCGCAGCGTGCGCGCGTCGCGGTCGCTGCCTGAAACCGCCATCGCCGGCGAAATCGTCAACGGACGCATCGAGATATGGAACTCGGCGTCTCATCCGGTTTTTTTCGTCAGGGCACAAGCCGGATCGACGCGCGCGGACGAAACACCGGCCATCGAAGCCATCGACAGCGATGTTTTCATTCCGCTTTTAAAGGCCGGAGAACGACGCGCGATGAAGGCGCAATGGCGCGCGCACCGACGCGGCGTGTGGGACCTGGCGCCGCTGCGCGTGGGCGCCGGCGATCCTCTGGGCATAACGGCATTTCTCAAGCCGCGCACAATCGAGCATGAACTTGTGGTTTTGCCGCGCCCGATTCCTTTGATGCGCCTGGGATTTCTGGCGGGCGCGGCGGCGGGCGCGCCCTCGCATTCGCACGCGGCTGCCGTCGCGCAGGCGATTGATTTTCACGGCATTCATGCCTGGCGCCCGGGCGAAGGCGTGCGCCGCGTGCATTGGAAAAGCACGGCGCGCACCGGGCAATTGCACGTCATCGACTGGGAAGAAGATTTGTCGGGCGACGTTTCAATTTTGCTCGATGTGCAGGCGCCGCCGGGCGCGCCAAGCGGTGATCGGGACGAAGCCCTGGAAACCGCTGTCACGATCGCGGCTTCGGTCGCGGCTCACGTTTTGGAAAGCGGGCAACGGTTTGAATTGTTTTGCTGGATCAATGGTTCGGGTGGAACGCAGATTTTGCATCATCGCGCGCGCGGCGCGAACGGTCTGGCAGGGGCGCTGCGCGCTCTGGCCGAAGCGCAAATCATCGCCGGCGACGCGGCCAGTCTGGCAAAACTCGCGCAAGCCTGCGCGCACGGCTGCGCGCCGGGCAGCAGCGTTTTATTGCTTGCAGCAACGAACACCGATTTAAATGGCGCCGACGGTTTCTTGAAAGCTGCGGGCATCGTGGCGCGGCGCTGTACGGCGCTGCTCATTGAAAAAGAAACCGCACCGGACAAAGCGCGCAGTGGCGGCGAAGCGAAACCGGACGCGAATTCAGGCGTACTTTCCCCGGTTCGCAACCCTGTGGAAATGCGAACACGAACGGTGAGGCGCGGAGATTCCCTGGTCGCATTGCTGGAACAAGACTTATGAAAGCAGAAATTTCGCGAGCGGTTTCGCCGGTCGAGTTGTGGCCGGCTTACGCGGGCCTGGCGGTTGCCGTCGGTGCCGTCCTCGCCAAGCTGGCGACGACTTTCGGCGCGCCGGTTTTTACCGCCAAGCTGTTTTTGATGCTTGGCTTCGCCTTGTTTGTCTCGTTCACGATGCGGAGCAATAGCGCCAAAGTGCGCGAGTCGGGCCTGTGGCTTTTGGCGGCTCTGGTCGTCGCGCTGCCGCCGCTGGCTTTGTTTGTTCCCGCCGCGTCGTTTTTGCCGCCGTCGGTATCAGTTGATAGCGGCGCGTTCATTTCGGTCGTGCTGGGCTGGCTCACCATCGCGACCGTTTTCGCCGTGGGCGCGCGCACCGGCGAGCAAAAAGTTCCTTTGATGGCGCCGCTGGTTCCCGCGCTGTCGTTGTTCGGCGTCCTGGGCACGGCGGCGGCGGACATCAGCGCGAGCGTGCCGTTTGTCGTGTTCGCGGGCGCGTCGCTTTATCTGGCGACTTGCGAGCGAACGCTTCGTCACGCGAATCCAGTCGGCGCAATGCTCGTCGTAGAATCGACGGCGCACGTCGCGCTTCAGGCGCTGGCAGCGTGCGCGGTGTGGCTCCTTGTTCTGCTGGCGGGCGCATGGCTTTTCTACGCGCCCGCCGCGGCGATTCTACCGCCGACTTTGACGACCGCGCTGACCGAAGCGTCCGATGTCGGCAGGGCGCTGGCCGGCGACTGGCGCACGGCGCCGCCGGTCGTCGAAGTGCGCGGCGGCAATTACCCGTTATCCAGCAAGGCGCTGATGCGGATCACCGTGCAAAGCGGCACGGCGCCGGGCCGCTGGCGACGCGACGTTTACGCGCGCTATTATGACTCGCGGTGGTTCGAAATCGAATCCTTCCCAACGCGTACGATTTCGAGCCAGGCCGGCGTCTGGGTGCCGCTTCGCCGGAACCAGCGCCGCCCCAATTTCCAACCTGGCCCCGACGGACACCGCTTTCCGCGGCGCATTAATTTCAATCGCAGCCAGTGCGATAGCGGCTGTGACACGATCAGAGAAAAAATCGAGCCGCGCCACAAAAAAATCATGACACTGGTTTCGTCGGGCCAGCCGACGGCGATCAGGGGCAACCTGGGCGACTTGCAAGTGCGCGCCGACAGCACCGCGCTGATTGTGCGCGAAGATCGCCGCAACAAGCCTTATCTCGTTCAGTCGCAGCTTCCCGCGCCCGAAACCGGCGCATTGCTCAAATCGCCCGGGCTGTCGTTCGCGGCGATGGGAAACTGGCGCGACGCGATGGAAACTGTTGACACGATCGATGTCGCCAACGACGACGCGCGACGGATTCACCTGCGCGCGATTGCGGATGAGATCTCCAGCCAGGCGCGCAGCGAGAATCGGCTTCTCGATACGCCCGCGCGCAAGGCGATTGCAATCGGCGATTATCTGCGCGCGACGTGCCGCTACTCGCTCGCGGCGCCTCTGGTGCCCAAAAAGCAGGACGCGGTACTTTTCTTTTTGCAAAAATCGCGCGTGGGCGCGTGCGACATGTTCGCGTCTTCGATGGCGCTTTTGCTGCGCGAAATGAACGTGCCTTCGCGTCTTGTTACCGGATTTTTGCAGCCCGAAAAAGCCGACAACGCCGCCGGCACGGTTTTTTCGATCACCGAGCGCGACGCGCACGCGTGGGTCGAATACTATGTTCCCGCTTTCGGCTGGATCGCCCACGACCCGACCCAGGGCACGCGCACAACCGAAATGCCGCGCACCTTAAATTGGCTCAACCCGCGCGATTGGCTCCCCATCGCGCGCGCCGCCATTGTGCCATTAATCGGCGCACTGATTTGCGCATTGCTGCTTATTTCTTTTGTGATCTGGCGCAAGCGCCACGCGCCGGTTCGCGCAGAAATCGCAAGCGAACGAATTGTACAAATTTACGGAGACGCCGCGCGCCTGCTGCAACGCCGCGTCGCGCGCCCGCCGCATTTCACGCCGCACGAATATCAAAACGCCGTCGCGCATTCGTCGCTGTCGCCCGAAGTCAAAAACGAATTCGCCGCGCTGACGGAACGGTTTGTCCACTCGCAATATCAGTTTCACAGCGTGCCCACCGATCTCGACGGCGCGCGCGAAAATTTAAAACGCTTGCGCGCCGCGCTAAAAAAAGCGGGTCGCAAATCTGCTTCAGTTCCCGCCGCGCAATCGTGACCAGAAACGGTACAAAACGAAAAAGTACGCCTTTATTCAGGCGTACTTTTTCGTTTGTGCTTTTCAGAGCGACATCACGGTTTGTTAAAGAAATGACGCAAAACTCTAGGCGGTCGGGTGCAGCGCCTTGTTGTGGCGCTGTTGGAATGTCGCACTTGTCGCTTTTTGCCTAACGATATTATTGGGGTTTTGGTTTTTGTGGTGAATTATGAGTACTCGATTAGCCAGACGCATACATCGTTGCTTTTGGAAAATTGCCTTGCTCCCAATATTGTTTGAGCTTGTAACCGGCTGCTGATGCTCGCCTATCCCCAATATCGTCTGGCATTGAATAAACAATTTGGACATCTCCGTTACTTTTATGAATCCTGACGCGCCCAAAGTTTGTTTGGTGTGGCCTCAAACGGCTTTTGCGATTTTCATCTGGCACGCACAACTCGGCACAGAAGATATAATCGGCAGAACCATCATCTTCTGCGATTTTAAAGATTCCAATACATTGTCCGTCGAGATGTTTTTCCATGACGTTTAGAATGTAACACACGCAGCAAATTTGGCGCAGCGCCACAACAATGCAATTAAACCGCCGCGAATTCCTGCGGCAAATGGGCGATGCGCGTCTGGATTTCCTGCAGAAACTGCGCGGCGCCGACGCCGTTGATGAAGCGATGATCGAATGTAAGGACGAACTGCGCGATTTTTTCCCACCGAATCGAGTCATCGCTTTGGCGGCGCGGCATTTCGTAGGGCGCGCCGATGAACAATGTCGAAGCCGCCGGCGGCACAATGACCGGAACGGCGTAATGAATGCCTTCGTTGGTCATTTTTGAAATCGTCAAATGCACGCCTTCTTCGGCATCGTTGCCATTGCGCGCCAGCTCGATGCTGCTTTGCAGCGCGGCGCCGAATTCCTTGAAATCGTAGGAATCGGCTTGCATCAAAGGCGCGGTCGTCAGGCCGTCTTCGGGCAGTCCGACGGCGATGCCAAGCGCGACGCTGCGATATTGGCGCAACGTGTTCGCGCCGATTAAAGCCGAGCGGAAATTCGCGTGATTACCCATCGCGCGCACCACGCACCACGCGATGAGATGCAGGCTCGAAGGGCGGCGCTCGTCGGGATTTTGCATCGCGATCTGCGCGCGCGTTTGCTGCACCGCGTCCCAGCTGCATTCGAGTTCGATGCACGCCGGAACCGCTTGCTGCCACGCGCGCGCCAGTCGCTGCGCCACGACTTTCTGGCGCGGCGTCACGGGACAATCGACGTAATCGGTGGTTTTTTGCGCGCCCAGCCAGCTTTCGACATCGCTGACGCGCAACGCGCCGTCGCCTTTGCGTTCGATATCGGCGAGGTCGTCCAGCGCGATGCCGTTGTTTTCGCAAAAAGCGCGCACGCGCGGCGATAGATCCTTGTTGCGCAGCGCGCCGTTCGAGGCGCCGTTGACGTAAACGCCGCTCGCATAGGTGTCGGCGACCGAAAGCAGATTCGCCTCGACCGGAACCGAGGCAATCACCGATTCCACCGGCGGAGGTTCTTCGTTCTCGCTCGCGATGCTGCCGATTTCAAAACCGATGGGCAAGGTTTCGTCTTCGCCCACATTCCAGTCGCCGACGATTCCCTCGGCGGGCGACTCGACGACGAAAACTGCTTTGTCGGTTTCCATTTCGACCAGCGGCTCGTCGCGGCGCACGCTGTCGCCGGCCTTTTTCAAGAAAGCGACGATGCGCGCCTCGACCAAACCTTCGCCCATTTGTGGAATCGTTATCGGCACGCAATTCATAAAAGTTCCAAAAGTATGATAGTGGCGAATGAATTCGCAGCCATAACCTTGCTCCGCAAGGAATTGTCGGCCTTCGCCGACACCGCGTCAACCAAGGTTGACGATTCCGCCGCAGGCGGTCATGGCTGCGAATGGATTCGCCGTCCTATGAAAATCCGAAAGTACGCCCACATTCAGGCGTACTTTAATAATTCATCGTCAGGCGCACGGCGCCGCAAATGTCTTCGACGCTCGGCAGAACGGCTTCTTCGAGTATCGGATGAAACGGCATGTGAACGTCGTCGCGCGCGACCAGTTGCGGCGGCGCGGCGAAAAGGTTCCAACGTTGTGGGCTGGAAGTCATTGCCGTGATAACCGCCTGGCCAAACCCGCACGTGCGATTGTCTTCCTGCACAACGACGAGCCTGCCGGTTTTGGCCAGAGATTTTTCGACTGCCGTCCAGTCGCACGGCACGATTGAGCGCAAATCCAAAACTTCAATCGAGGCTTCGTCTTCCATTTGTGCGGCGGCGCTTTCGCACAATTCGACGCAATTGCCCCACGCGACAAGCGTCACGTCAGAGCCGGCAACGCGCACCGCCGCCTCGCCGATATTGACGGTTTCTTCGCCCGACATCGCAAATCTCTGGCGGAACAAATGCTTGGGCAGCAAAAACAAAACAGGATCGTCGCCGGCCAGCGCGACGCGCAAAAGTGCGGCGGCGTCTTCGGGCGTTGAAGGCATTACGATTTGCAGGCCCGGCGTGTGCGCGAACCACGCTTCGTTGGTTTGCGAATGCCACGGCCCGCCCGCCGGCAAATACGCGCCGCACGGCGCCAAAAGCACCATCGGGCATTTCCATTCGCCCGCCGAACGCCAGCGCAGCGTCGCGATTTGATTCACGATCTGGTTGAACGCCGGGCCGACGAAGTCGATGAATTGAAATTCGAAAAGCGGCCTCCAGCCCGCGACCGCAAGCCCGACGGCGACGCCCGCAATCGTCGCTTCGGCGAGGGGCGAATTGACGACGCGACCTTCAAACTCCGTCGAAAGCCCTTTGGTGACGCCGAACACGCCGCCTTTGGGGTCTTCGACATCTTCGCCGAAAACCAAGATTTTTTCGTCTTCGGCCAGCGCGTCATGCAGCGTCGCATTGAGCGCCGTGACGATTGTCCAATCGTCCTTCGCCGCCAGACCCGAAGTTTGCGGCGCGCTCGGAACTGCGGAAAACAAATGCTCGCGAGCCGATTGCGGATCGGGATTGGGCGCGCGTTCGGCGCGTTGATAATCTTCGTCCACATCTTGCGCGATTGAATCTAGCTCGGCCTGCCAATCTTCTTCCGTCAGATCGCCATCGTCGATCAGGCGATTTTTCAACAGCGTGATCGGGTCGCGCGCCGACATCGCTTCGATGTCGGCGCCCGTGCGATAAACGCGGTGATCTTCCGAAGCCGTGTGCGAAAGCAACCTGTCCATTTCGCACCACAAGACTTGCGGCTCGCCACGTCGCGCGGCTTCAATCGCCAGGCGGCTTTTTTCGCCGACTTCCAGAGCGTCGCGGCCATTGACCAGAGTGCGCCTGGCATTGTTCAAGGCGCCGATGTTCCACGGCGTCATTTCGCCCGTCGGCGTGCTGATGCCGTAACCGTTGTCTTCGACGACGAAAATCAGGGGCAGATTTTCCTGCAAGGCAAAGCACAGCGCCTCATAAAATTCGCCTTGCCGCGTCGCCGCGTCGCCGATGCAGCAAATGACGACATCGCCGCTACCGCCACGCCGGCAAGCCCACGCGGTTCCCGCAGCGGGAAGGCATTGCAAGCCCGTCAATGTCGCGCTGGCGACGACGCGCTTCTGGGCATCGCTGTAATGATTCGACATCTGGCGACCGGCGGAACACGATTCGGCTTTGCCGAAAAGCGCCAGCGCGATCTGGTAATTGGAAATTCCGCGCGCCAGCATCATCGCGCGCTCACGGTAATAGGGATACAAATAATCGGTGGGGCGAAGATGGGGAACCAGCGCGGCGAGAGCTTCGTGTCCGGCGCCGGGAACCTGCAGCCATGCACGTCCCTGGCGAAACAAGATCGCTTCGCGGCGGTCGCCTTCGCGCGAGTGCGCCATCACGCGCAGCAAATCGAGGCGCGGCGAAACGGTCGCGGACGAAGTTTGTACTGGCGCGTCGGCTAAAGTTAATGTCGATGTGGTAGCGGTCATGGCGAAGCAGATCGGCGGTGCCGGACTAGTTTAAAAGAAACGGCGTTTGGATGCTTCGGACGCGCAATGGTTTTGCCGGGTAATGCAGCAATAAGAAAAGTACGCCTGAATTCGGGCGTACTTTCGTGGCCGGATGACGAACCCGAAGCGTCAGCGACGGGCTAGAGTAATCGCATTTTTCAGCCCGTCGCTGACGCTTCGGGTTCGTTCCTCATTTCGCCTCGACTTTGCTTTTGGCTTCCGCCAATTTTTGCAACGCTGCGCGGAATTCCTTGGAACCGGCCCACAAGCGCAAAGCATTGACGCGCTCTTCGAGATAGGGGTTGGCCTGGATCGAAGAGCCGATTTTGTAATCGGTCGAAACCGTCGAGCCGGTCATGTCGATTTTGCCGCCCTGGCTGATGTAAGAATCGATTTCCTCCGTCGTGACATTGTTTTCGCGCATCAACGGATCGCTTGACGAAAACTGTTTTAACAACGCGCTCATCAAGAGCTTTTCGTGCTTGATGACGAGTAGCGCCAGGCGGTCGGCGGTTTGTTCGGCCAGGTCGCTCCAGCTCATGCGCAGCAAGTTCGCGTAAAACGCAACGGGCCACGCCAGAACGCGCATCAGAGGCGGCGTGTCGGCCAAAATCTGCACGATCATCAAGCGGCGAACGTGATTTTGGCGCGCGTGAATCAAGGCGCGAATCACCAGGCAGTCGAGTTCCGGCGGCTGCAAAAGGTCGCACGCCGCCTGCGTGATAATCACGAAATTTTCGTTGGCTTTGCCCGAATTGAGAATGCGGACTTGCGAAAACGGCTCGTCCACCAGAAAGCCGGCAGGCTCGGTCACGCCGATCATCGCGCTGCCTTTGCTTAACAACGTGTGGAGTCGCGGCTGGTTTTTCGCCGCAATGCGGATTTCGCTGCCCTGCTCTTCCAGGCGGCGGCGCATCGCGCGCGGCGCGAAAATGAAATACGCCGCGCTCGAAGCGATCCACCATACAAGAATCACCATCCCGACGATTTGCATATTCGGAACCGCCGCCAGCACGACGGATAGGAGCAGCATCGCGATGAACCAGATCAAAAAGGCTTTTTTGCCTTCGCTGACTTCGTCCTGCGCCGCGTAGTCCGATAAGTCGGGCGCGGCGGCGATGGTTTGCGCCGCTTGCTTTTTCGCCTTGTCTTCGATTTTTACCGTTACAGGCATGAGAACTCCAAGGATGAAGGATGAACAAAGTACGCCCGAATTTCGGCTACTTTTCTTTTGCTCTTCTTGGCGCACTTGGCGCCCTGGCGGTTAATCTTCCTTTTGCGGCTTGCGATGGATTAAAATCGTGCGTGGGCGGCGGCCTCGCACCGCTTGTACGGTGAGAATCGCGTTGGGCAATTCCACGCGGTCGCCGATGACCAGCGCGCGCCCCAGTTGTTCTATCATAAAGCCGCCGACGCTATCAAATTCGCCCGTGGGCAGCGCCAGATTCCAGGCGTCGCTCAGGTCGTCGGTGTGCAGGCGCGCATCGACGACGGCGTTGTTTGGATCCAAGATTTGCAGAGGTTCTTCTTCGCGCGTGTCGTGCTCGTCGGCGATTTCGCCCACCAGTTCTTCCAAAATATCTTCGACCGTCAGCAGGCCGGCGGTGCCGCCGTATTCGTCCATGACAATCGCCAGGTGCATGCGCGCCGCGCGCATCGAAGCCAGCGCCTCGTCGATTTTCTGCGACTCCGGTACATAGATCGCGGGGCGCATCAAATCGCGCGGCGCGAAATCCCATTCGTCGCGCGACAAGGCGCCCATCACGTCTTTGGCGTGCAGCACGCCGGCGATGCGGTCAACCGTGCCTTCGTGCAGCGGCAAGCGCGAAAAGCCGCTTTCCTGCAGCACGTCCATGATTTCGTTCGACGGCGTTTCGACCGGCAGCGACAAAATATCGGGGCGCGGAATCATCACTTCGCGCACGCGCGTATCACCGAAATCGAAAATGCTTTCGATCAATTCCTTGCCGCCTTCGTGAATCGCGCCCGAAGCCTGCGCGCTTTCGACCAGGTCGCGAATTTCTTCGGCGTTGCTCAAGCCACTTTCATCGCTCGTCGCGATTTTGTGCGCCGGCAAAAGCCCCAGAGGTCGAAGCAAAAGCGCGCCCGCCCACAGCAACAACTGAACCGGAGGCCGCATCAGCGTCACCAAAAGGCGCGCGGGCCGAACCCACCACAAGCGGTCAAGCGCGCCCGGTTGCGACACCAGAAGTCGCGGCGCGATTTGGAACAGTGGAACAGCCAGCAGCGCCACCAGCGCGCACGCAATTCCGCCCCGCGCGCCGTAAGAATCCAAAGCCAGAATTGTCGTTAGCGCCGCCGCGCCGAGCAGCGGCACGTTGGCCGCAATCGTCACCGTCGCGATGAATTGCTGCGCGTCGCCTGAAAGTTCGCTCGACAAAATCTGCGCCGCGTTCTGATCGTCGGGCGCCGCGCCGGCCTGCAATAAATGGCGCAGGCGCACGCGATTGGTCGCCGCCAAAGCCGCTTCCGACGCCGCCAAAAGCGCGATGAGAAGCAGGCACATGATCAAGCAGAATATTAAAAGGTTGGTCATCGCGCTCAGTTAAAAGTCGCTTACGCTTCGGGTTCGTTCTTTGCTTCGCTTGTTGCCAAAATTGTTTTTACGCGCGTTTCCAAACGCACGCTTTCGATGCGCGGGCCGCTCATCGTGGCGACGAGCAAAAATACTTCGCCCGCCGGGTCGTCGCTCCGCGCGTCGCTTTTGCCGCTCGAAATTCCGGCGGACATGGCATCTCCGGCGCGCGGCACGCCGTCGAACAGGCGCAGCGCCAGCGCCGCCAGCGAAATCGAAACATCGGCGACTTCGCCCGAAGCGTCCTTCAATTTCAAATTGTGCCCGAAACTTTTGCGCCAGAAAGTTTGCGCTTCGCGCAGCGAAACCGCCGCGTCGCACGCGATGGCGCAACCTGGGGTTTCGACTTTATCCGGGGCGTCTCCTGCGGTGTCCGATTCCGTAAAAGTACGCCCGAATTCCGGCGTACTCTGGGGACTCACGATTTGCAGACGCGGCTCTTCGTCGTCATATTCGTCCTGGTTTTCGCCGACGATTTCTTCCAGCAAGTCTTCCAGCGTGACAAGTCCGGCGGTGCCGCCGTTTTCGTCGATGGCAATCGCCATTAGCGAGCGCTGGCCGCGCAGTTCTTCCAGCGTCGGAGCGATGCGCTTGCCCAGCGGCACGAAATACGGCTCGCGCGCCACATCGCGCGCGCCAACCGCAGTGTCGTCGCCGCGCGCCGCGCGCAAGTGCGGCAAAATATCTTTGGTCGACAAAATTCCGCTGATCGTATCCAGCGAGCCGTCATAAACTGGAAGGCGCGAATGGCCTTCACGCATCGAGATTTGCAGCGCGTCTCGCAGCGAGGTTTGCGCCGACACGCCGATGATGTCGATGCGCGGCGTCATCACTTCGTAAACGCGCTTTTCGCGAAACGAAATCGCGCCTTCGAGCAGCGCGCGCTCATCGCTTTCGATCACGCCTTCTTCTTCAGCCGCCGCCAGAGCGGTGCGAAGCTCGCCTTCGGTCACTTGCGTCGTCGCGCCGGCGCCCGCGCCCATCAAAGCCGCAAGCCATTTTCCCGCGCCGCCGACAAGCCACAACAGCGGCGCAAACAATTTCAGCGCGCCCGACGCCGCGCCCGATGCGGCCAGCGCCACGCCTTCGGGATTGCGCGCCGCGACCAGGAGCGGCAGCACTTCGGCGACGAACAAAACCGCCACGAACGCCATCGCCAGAACCCAGCCCGCCCAGTCGCTTTGCAACGCTTGCAGAGTCAGCGCGCACGTCGTCGCCCACAAAAGC
>Ga0136611_10002069_pt1 | contig 13957 bp, 11 predicted proteins | sample AntDrymUQ2232306_2_FD_106645 | JGI IMG/M metagenome (GOLD analysis project Ga0136611, IMG submission 106645) | Polar desert sand microbial communities from Dry Valleys, Antarctica - metaG UQ223 (23.06) | ecosystem: Environmental > Terrestrial > Soil > Desert | place: Antarctica: Dry Valley...
ACACCGACGTGATACGGCGGAGACACCCACGTGATACGGCGGAGACACCCGCGTGATACGGCGGAGACACCCACGTGATACGGCGGAGACCCCACGGGATACGGCGAGAACACCCAAGTGACACACGAAAACACCGACGCGATACGGCGGAGACACCCACGTCACACTACGGAGACGTGATACAGCGGAAACTTCCAAGTGATACGCGGAAGCATCAAAGTCTAACCGATCGAACAACGTGCGCAGTTCGGATCTCTTCGCCGGACAAATTCCCGGTGAGGAGCGAGCAAAATCCCTATCGGCTGTAGGCGAAAACACGGCCCTAGGTCGTGTTTTTCGGCTGGTTTCCAAGGTTTTTGCCAAGGAACGAGCGCGAGAAATTAAAAAATTCCCGTTCTATAGGGAGTTCACGCGCGAGACGGGTTCGCCTGCGACTGCGTCCCGCGCCACCCAGTCCCAAATCTCTCGGAATTCTCGACGTCGATCCGGCAGGCGTGAATTATCGCCGCAATTCCGAGGCTTTGTGCAAGGCGTGGCCGGAGACTACAGATCGGCCGAGACTCTCGCTTGGATCGACCAACGGTTCGCAGGTCGCCAAGCACCAAGCGACTGTGGACGGATTTAACTTCTGCAAATGAGAGACTTTCGAATGGCCAGTCTGAAACTGTTCTTCGTCGCCGGGAGTATCGCTCTCCTTGGAACCGGCGCTCTCGCTTCAACTCCGCAGTCTTGGGCTGCACTTGATGCCCGAGTAAGTCGTGCTTGCTTGCTCGCCTCGGGACTGCAGCGAGCGAAAATTGTACATGACAAGGCCAGCTTCTCCGACCGGGTGCCTGTGGAGCTGCGCATCGTGGAGGGTTACAACAAGCAATCCGCGATCGACGTCCGCTTGTGCGCCTATGACCGACGGACCCGCCGGGCAACCACGGTCGAGGGGTCTGGCCGACTGGGCGTCAATCGCCACTAATTTAAGAGTCACACATGACCGACCCGACGCTCCCTTTGCCCTAAAGCGAAAACGCGCGACGACCGCTGAGCGCTGATTGTGTTGAAAAACTCGTCCGTGGCCAGACGCTGTGGTGGTCAGGATCGCGGGCGAGCGGAGGCGCTCCTCTTCATCTTGCCATTGCCGATGTCGGCAGCGGGATCAGCTTGGCCATTTTGCGCAGGTTCTGGGCGGCGGCGGCGAGGTGGAACTCGTCGTTTGCTCCGTTCGGGCCTCTGAGGCGCAGGCGGTTAGTTTGAGACTCATAGGCCTGTCGTCGGGGTCCGACTAAGCTTCCCGGTCCCGGCACTCGCCCCCCGCACCATCGTTTTCGCGAAGGTCTACTTGTGGTGCAAGCCAGGGTCGGCTTGCCTGTGTCGTTAAGCCCAGCAGCTGTTCGGATCAGAACCGAACCTGAAATGTCGTGTCACATCCGCTGACGGGGAACAGGTGCAGTGCTGACGGTGCGCGACGACACCGCCCGAAGGACCGCCGAAGCGGCGCTAGCGGCCAACGAGGAGCGGTTTCGCGAGCTGGCTGATAATATCCCGACCTTGTGCTGGTCGGCTCACGCGGACGGTGCGATCTACTGGTATAATCGACGCTGGTATGATTACACCGGGACGACGCCAGCCAGCCAGGAAGGATGGGGCTGGGAATCGGTCCACCACCCCGATTATATTGCGCCGGTCGTCGACGCGTGGAAGCGAGCCATCGCGGATGGAACCCCATTTGAAATGACCTTCCCCCTGCGAGGTTCCAACGGCGAATACCGTCGCTTCTTAACGCGGGTAAATCCGATCCACGATGGCCAAGGGAAAGTCCTCCGCTGGTTTGGAACCAACACGGATTTAGAAGAGCAATCCGCTGCCGAGGAGGCGCTGACCGGGAGCCGAGCCTACCTAAAGCTTTTGCTGGATTCGGCTGACGAAGCCTTTTACGCCACGGATCGCGAAGGCGTCACGACGCTGTGCAACGCGGCCTTTCTTCGCCTCACCGGATTTGCAAGTGAAGAGGAGGCGGTCGGTCGCAAGCTCCACGACCTGATCCATCATTCCCATCCCGATGGTTCAAGTTATTTCAAGGATGACTGCCCGATTTATCAGTGCGCGACCTATGGGAAAGCCGCGCACGTTACCGACGAGTTTTTCTTTCGCATCGACGGCACGCCGTTCCCGGTCGAATATCGTGCCAGTCCGATCCTTCAGAACGGCCAACCCAATGGCGCGATTTGCACATTCAACGACGTCACCGAGCGCCGCGCTGCGGAGGCCTCGCTGCTCGAGAGCGAAGAGCGGTTCAAGCGCATCGCCGACAGCACTCCAGTGGCGATGTGGGTGACGGCACTCGACCGGACCCGCTCGTTCGTGAATCATGCTTATGTCGACTTCCTCGGAGTTTCCTATGAGGAATCTCTGATTTTCGACTGGCGGAAGATCATCCATCTCGACGACATCGATCGAATCGTCGCGGAGTCCTTGGCGGGCGAAGGTTCGCTAAAGCCTTTCGTGATGGAAGGCCGATATCGCAATGGCGAGGGTGCTTATCGCTGGCTGCGCTCAGTCTCGCAGCCGCGCTTTGGCGCCGACGGACAGTTGACCGGATTCATTGGCGTGGCCCACGATATCACCCACGCCAAGGACGCCGAGGCCGCGCTGCAGCAGCTCAATCAGACGCTCGCAGTTCGTGTCGAAGAAGCCATGGCCGAGCGCAAAACGGTAGAGGAACAGCTTCGGCAGAGCCAGAAGATGGAAGCGGTCGGCCAACTCACCGGCGGCATAGCGCACGATTTCAATAATCTGCTGACGATCGTGTCGGGGAATATTGACATGGCGCGTCGCAGCCTTGGGTCGGATGCCGACCCGCGCGTGGTTCGGGCCATTGAAAATGCGATCAAGGGCGCTGATCGCGCTGCGGCGCTTACCCAGCGCCTGCTGGCTTTCTCTCGCCGTCAACCGCTTCAGCCGCGCGCGACGGACATCAACCGCCTGTTGGCCGGAATGTCGGAACTTCTCGATCGCGCGCTTGGGGAAACAATCGATCTCCAACTTGTCTCAGGGGCGGGTGTCTGGCGCGTAGAGGTTGACCCAAATCAGCTGGAGAATGCGATCTTGAATCTCGCGGTAAACGCTCGCGATGCCATGGCTTATGGTGGCAAGCTGACGATCGAAACCACCAATGCGCACATTGATGAGGCCTACGCAGCATTGCAACAGGAATTACTTGCCGGTCAGTATGTGCAGGTGTCGATTACCGACACCGGGGCCGGGATGTCTCCCGACGTAATCTCGAAGGCCTTCGACCCCTTCTTTTCGACCAAGGACGTGGGCAAGGGCACGGGACTCGGCCTCAGCCAGGTGTACGGCTTCGTGAAGCAGTCCGGTGGTCATGTTAAGATTTACTCTGAGGTCGAAGAAGGCACGACCATCAAACTTTATTTCCCGCGCCTCATCGCAGACATTAGCTCTTCGCAGGAAGATGAAGAGCCCAATTCATTGTCAGCATTGGGAGGCCAAGAAACAATCCTCGTTGTGGAGGACGACGACGATGTTCGAATGTTCACCGTCGAGAGCTTGCGCCAACTTGGCTATCGCGTACTTGAAGCGCATGATGGGCCGTCTGCGCTTCGATTGCTCGAGCGCCATGAAGAGCCAGTAAGCTTGCTGTTTACCGATGTCGTGATGCCGATCATGTCAGGCCGCGAACTTGCCGACACAGCGAAGGCGGCTTACCCCGACCTGCAGATTCTGTTCACGACCGGTTACGCCAGAAACGCGATTGTTCATGCCGGGCGTCTGGACGCTGGCGTCGTTCTGCTTACGAAACCGTTCACTTACGAGGCGCTCTCTCACAAGGTACGCGAAGTCCTCGACAAACCCGGTGCACACCGCGCCCTGCTGGTTTTTCCGTCGGAGGATGGACGTTCCGATGCCCGGATATTGCTTGGCGGATTGGGGTTCGAAACTGATGTCGTGGAAAGTGCCGGAGAAGCGCTTGGTAAATTGCAGTCTGCCGGCGGGCGGTTTGACTTTGTCTTGCTTAGCGACACTCTTCCGGTTCGAAATTTGAGCGCCGTGATTGTCGAATTGCGAGCAGTTCGGAACGACCTTCCAATCGTCATCATGCATACTGATGACGTTGGCGAGCTCAAAGCGAAAATGGCTATTAAGCCTTTTATCGGCTTTCTCGCTTCAAGTGCCAATGTTGATGTTGTTCGCGACCAACTCGAGAAGCTGAGTGTGCGTTGCGCGGAGAGATGAAGGCCAGGTGGAACGCGTCTTTGGCTCCATTTGCACCCTTGCTTGCCCCGCCCCACGGAATGATCTTGCGGTCATCGGGGACGAACAGGAATGCGAGGGGTGCCAGGACCACCGGCACAAGCCCGACCCACAACAGGATTTTCCAGCCTCGATCGAGGAAATAGCGGCCCGCCTGCCCCTGAACCATCACCGCCAAATTATACGACCATAGCAGGACGCCGGCGAGCATTCCGCGTCGGCGCTGCTCGAACAGGCCCGGGTAAAGCCCGACGGCGATCGGGAACATCGACCCGGGGAAATAGCCCAGCAGAAACGCTGTCCGAGAACCTGGGTGTAGTTCGTGGCTAGCGCGCCCGAAGCGAGCGACAGGCCAAATCAGATCATCACGACGAAAAGCGCGTTGCGCCGGCCGAACTTGTCGGCGAGCTGGGCATTAACGATCGTGCCCAATAATGCGCCGATCGACTGGAAGGTGTAGAGGTAGCTTACCTCCTGGATGCTGAGACCGAGGTCGGCAGCGATATCGGGTCGCAGGACATCAAGCCGTTGTCCACAAGTTCGACAATATCGTCCGTGCTCTAATCGGCGGTCCAGCCACCATCGACGACCAAGCTGGTGCCGGTCATCAGCGCCGACGCGTCGGACGCGAGGAAGACGATTGCGCCCATCAGGTCACTGACCTGGCCGATCCGCCCTAGCTTGATCTTGCTCAGCACCGCGGCCTTGAAGTCGGAATCCTCGAAGAACGGTCGGGTCAACGGGGTCTCGATGAATGTCGGGGCAATGGTGTTGGAGCGGATACCATGCGCCGCCAGATCGAGCGCGAACGCCTTGTTCATTCCCTCCAGTGCCCACTTCGAAGCACAATATAGCGAGCGGTTTGGGCCGCCGACATGGCCCATCTGCGACCCCATGTGGATCAAGCTGCCGCGTACCCCGGCGCTAATCATCGATCGAGCGCACGCCTGCGCGACGAAGAAGGCCGCCTTGACGTTGAGCGACATCACCGCGTCGAAATCATCCTCGTCGACCTCGGTCATCGGTTTTGGCCGGTTGATACCGGCGTTGTTAACCAGAATATCGAACACCGGCCGGTCGGCAAAAAAGGCGCGCACCGCGACCAGGTCGGCAACGTCGAGCACTGTCGCGCTGCTGCCCTTTCCGATCGCTTCGGCGGCGGCGTCAATTTCGAGCGGTGAACGCGCCACCAGCGTGACCTTGGCGCCATAGTCGGCAAGGGCCGCAGCCGCCCCCAGCCCGATGCCGCGCCCGGCGCCAGTGACCAATGCCCGTCGCCCGTCGAGGCGGAACGAGGGCGTGACCGGAAGCGTCAAATCGCTTCGGCCTTGCCAGCGTATGGGATGTTCCTGCCGCCAAGCCGCCGAACCCGGACATTGGCCTGCTCGCCATGCCCCGCAAAGCCTTCAAGCGCGCACAGCCGCGAGCAATATTCGCCGATCATCACCGACGCCTCATCGGTCAGGATGCGCTGGTAGGTGCAGGTCTTGAGGAATTTGCCAACCCACAGCCCACCGGTGTAGCGCGCCGCCTTGCGCGTCGGCAGCGTATGATTGGTGCCGATGACCTTGTCGCCGTAGGCGACGTTGGTCCGGCTGCCGAGGAACAGCGCGCCATAATTGGTCATATGGTCGAGAAAATAGTCGGGATCGCGGGTCATCACCTGGACATGTTCGGAGGCAATGCCGTCGGCGATCCGGACCATCTCGTCATCGTCGCCGGCGACAATCACTTCGCCAAAGCTGTCCCACGCGCGCCGCGCAATGTCGGCGGTCGGCAGGATGGTCAGCAATCGCTCGATCTCGCGCATGGTGTCCTCGGCCAGCGCGCGCGAGGTGGTCAGCAGGATCGCCGGCGAATCGGGGCCATGTTCGGCCTGGCCGAGCAGGTCAGTGGCGCACAGTTCGCCATCCGCCCCGATTTCATCGGCAATGACCAGCGTTTCGGTCGGACCAGCGAACAGGTCGATTCCGACCCGCCCGAACAGCTGGCGCTTGGCTTCCGCGACGAACGCATTGCCAGGCCCCACGAGGATATCGACCGCCGCGATCGACTGCGTGCCGATGCCCATCGCGCCGACTGCCTGGATCCCGCCGAGGCAATAAATCTCGTCCGCACCCGCCATCGCCTGGGCGGCGACGATCGCCGGCGCGGGCCGGCCATTGAACGGTGGCGCGCAGGTCGCCACGCGCGGCACTCCGGCGACCTTGGCGGTAATCACCGACATGTGCGCCGATGCGAGCAACGGATATTTGCCGCCCGGGACGTAGCAACCCGCGGCATTGAGCGGCAGATGCTTGTGGCCGAGCACGACTCCGGGCAGCGTCTCGACTTCGACATCGTGCATGCTGTCGCGCTGGATCTGCGCGAAGTTGCGCACCTGCGTCTGGGCGAATTCGATGTCCCTGAGATCCTGCCCGGTGAGCTGGTCGATGCAGTCCTGGATCTCGCTTGCCTCGAGGCGATAGGATTCGCGATCCCAGCCGTCGAATCGAACCGACAGTTGGCGCACCGCCGCGTCGCCGCGCTGCTCGATATCGGCCAGAATCGCCTCGACCTTGGCGCGAACCTCGCGATCATTGTCCGCCCGTATTTGCGCGGTCGCGCCACGCTTGAGCCACTCAGCCACAATGCCTCCTTTTCAGCCGCGCTGCGCGAGCAGACGCATCCGTCCGAACACGTCCAACCCCATTTGCTGGAGCAGCTCCGGAATATCGATCATTACCCAATTCTCGGCAAGCAGGTCGCTCTCGCGGCGCCAGAAATCCATCACCCGCATGGTGATCGCCCGCCCGCTCGGGGCGAGACCGAGCCAGCCGCCCCCGAGATGCGTCGCGGTAATGCTCGGCCAGCCGGTCGAGGCGACATACATGCCTTCGCCAAGGCGCGCGCGATGGTTGCCCCCGACGCGGTCGGGAAAGGCGGTCAGGAACGGCAATTGGTGGCCGCGCTCATAATCCGAATGACCGCGAAAATTGCCGATCGGCGCTGGGCCATACCACCAGAAATCTTCGACCCAATGACCGCGCATGCCCATCGATTTCAGCGACCCGTCGAACGTCATCAGCCCGCCGATCATCGCTTCGACCAGGCCAAGGCTGCGCTCGCCGCCCTCGTCGCCGGGCGCAACGATGCCGTCGCGCGTGGCCGGGCCGGGCGCGATGACATGCGGGCCCATCGCCGCCGCCAGCGGCCAGCAGCCCGCCTGCATCATCAGCGCAGGCAGGTCGAGGATGAGCAATGTCTCGACGATTTTTCCCGCCTCATGACGTTCGAATCGGCCGAAGCGGACGAATGCCACGCGCCCGGTGGCGGGGATTCCGAACAAGGGCGCCTCGAACCGTCCGGCGATGTGCCCGCTGGTGGCGATCCAGTCGCCGCCCTTCCATTGTCCGCCAAGCCGAATGTCAATTCGCTCTTCGCCGCGCGGAAAGGCGGCGGCGAGCGGCGCAAGCAATTCTGTGGCATAGCCATCGCGCCCGACGACGGTATCGACCGGGGTGAAGGCGGTGAGGACATGGGTTTCGGCGAGCCGCGCGAGGGCCGCAACGTCGCCGCCGAGCAAGCTTGGACCGCACGACCGGTCGATCTGCAAATCCCTCGTCATCACGCCACTGTCGCATAATATTGACTTCGAATGCAACCGTCCTAAGATTGACCCAATTTTGATCTTGATATTGGGAACGGTGGCAATGAATGGTCCGCAGGCACAGGCGCGGTGGTGGACAGCGGCGGAGTTGGAACAGCGGATTGTCCGCTACGCCGATCTGAGGCCGTGCCATAACGCCTTCATCGACACGCGCAGTCCGGGGTCCGAGGCGAAGGAGAATTTCACCATCATCGGCCCCGGCGTGTCCGAAAATCCCGAACAGTTCGTCCATATCGCCGAGCCGCACGGCTTCAACATCGGCGGCGCGCGCCAGCCGCCGGGATGCGTCAATTCGCAGCATAGTCACAATACCGCCGAGGTGTTCGTCGCGCATTCGGGCAGCTGGCGGTTCGACCTTGGCGAGCATGGCGAGGATGCGCAGGTGGTCATCGGCCCAGGCGATGTCATCTCGCTTCCGGTGAAGACCTTTCGCGGTTTCACAAATATCGGCGAGGACAGCGGGTTCCTGTTCGCAATCCTCGGCAAGGACGATCCGGGGCGCGTGCTGTGGGCGCCCGCGGTGTTCGACATGGCCGAGGAATATGGCCTGGTGTTGCTTGAAAGCGGGCGCTTGATCGACACCGTGGCCGGGCAGGAAGTGCCAGCCAATGCTTGCCCCATGCCGGTTACTTCACCAAGTCAGGTGACCGAGTTGACGCGCATCTCGCAGGATGCTGCTGATCGCCTGGTCTGGCGCGCCGACAGCCACTTCGAATCGCCCACTACCGCGGTCATCGGCAATGGCGGGCCGCTCGACGGGCCGCACGGTTTCGCGGTCGAACGTCTCGACCTGGCGGCGGGCGGCGAGCATGAGGTCATGGTCGGCGAAAGCCCTGACGTCCTGTTTGTGCATCTCGGTGACCTGGCCATTCGCTGGCCTGGCGGCGCGACCACGCTCGGAGCCGGCGATACGATCAGCATCCCCCCGGGACCCGATTGGGCGTTGGCGAGCGACAGCGGCTGCGTGGTCTATCGCGTCAGCCGGGATTGAGGATGGGTGCGATCCCCAACGTCGGCGGCCGCGACATCGCGACGATCCTCGAACCCCAGGCCGAGCGGCGTCAGGCGCTGCCCGGGTTCGGTCCCGAATATTGCGATATCGTCGATTACATACTGCGTTGCACGCACCGCATCTGGGAACAGAAGGACGTCGGCCTCATCGCCACGCATTACGCCCCCGACATCAAGGTTCAAATGATGACCGGACCAGTCGAGGGAATGGACGGTGTGATCGCCGGCACCGCGCGCACCCTGTCGGCCTTTCCCGACCGGACCCTTACCGGCGAGGCGGTGATCTGGTCCGACGAAGGCGACGGCGCCTTTCTCTCGTCGCACCGGATCACAAGCAGCGCGACCAATCTCGGGCCGTCCGAACTCGGCCCGGCGACCGGACGAAAGATCCATTTCACGACGATCGCCGATTGTCTGTGCAAGGCCAATCTGATCATCGAGGAGTGGCTGGTTCGCGATTATAGCGCGATGGCGCTTGCGCTCGGATTTCGGCCTCGGACAATCGCGCGTGAGCAGGCTCTCTCGGATCGCGAAGCTAGCCCGGCGCAGTGGCGCCTGGCGGCGATCGACACGATCAGAGCTGTGCCTGCGACCCGCTTTCCGACCCATCCCTTGCCCGATGTTGCGACCGATCCGGCGGCTTTCGCCACCCAAATGCTCGACCGGATCGTCAACCATCGCCGCTTCGGAACGGTCAGGGACGTCTATTCGCCAGCGGCGCATTGGGCGGGTCCGGGCGGCCGCCGGCTGTTCGGATGGGGCGAGATTACTGGCTGGTTCACCGCGCTGATCGGGACCTTCGGCGACGCGCAGCTGCGAGTGGATCATGTCGCCGCAGTCGAAGGGCCGCGCGGGCACGACATCGCGGTGCGCTGGTCGCTGGCGGCGACTCACGACGGTGGTGCCCTTTACGGGCCACCATCGGGCCACCCAATATATATTCTCGCGGTCACCCACTGGCGAGTGACATCGGGCCAGATCGTCGACGAAGTGACGATTTTTCGACGAAGTGGCGCTGCTTCGTCAGATTGAGGGTGGGTTATGAGCGAGCTTGCCGAGCTCGAACGCGCGCTGCGCGAAAACTCTGCGTTCGCCCGGCTTGCGACCAGCCATTCACACCGCGCGGTCCGCGAAGACAGCCTCGGCTTCATCACTGGCCGTGACGCTGTGCTCGCCGCTTGGGTCGCGGAAAGCGCGTACCCGCTTACGATCACCGCCGATCTTGGCGAGATGATCGCTGTCGTTACCGGGCCAGAGGGCGAACAGTGGCGCTGCCATCGCTGGGTCGAGCGTGAGGACGATATGATCGTGCGCGAAGTACTGGTCGAGGACCGGTCGCGAGAGCGCATCGCGCCGCCCGCTCACCCCCCCGCTCGGCGAGCTTCGCGCCGGCACGGGCCAATATGCGGCGGGCGACCGCGCGATCCGGCCAGCCGATTTCCCTGGCCCCGCGAGAAAGCTCGCCAATCGGCTTCACCGCGCTTGGAATGGCCGCGCCTTCGACCTTTACCGCGCCGACTGGCTGATCGCGCTGATTGGCGAACTTCCTGATGCGACCTTTTACTTCGAACGCGCGATCGTTGCGGACGAACAGATTGCGTTGCTGTGGCGAGTCCACGGCCATGAACCGGGTGGACAGCGGATCCGCCTCATCGGCAGCAGTCTATTTCGCGATGGCGCTACCGGCGACGAGACGGTCGTCGATTTCGGAGCCATGCGCGCACAGTCACTGCGCGAGCTTATCGATTATTCACAGGCCGGTTGATTCGCGCAGCCCCGCTGCGCCATTGCGCAGGAAAACATGGCCGGACTGAAGCATGAGGCGAACTCTTTGCCCCGCAAACGCTTCACGTAGGCAGCTTCAGATAGTCCGCATCGCAGCGGCCCCTGTACATCATGTGGCGGCCCAGACCGAGTGCGGGGCATAAGCGGCGTTTCGCGCCACCCCCGCTGGTCTCATGTATTGCCGCCGAGCGGCACGAGCGTTGGCACCGTCACGGTGCCAGCCTGGCGCTCGCACCCCTGATCAGGTCGCCCGCAAACAATCGTCGCTCGGGTCCGATCGAGGGGTTTTCTATTCGCTCGATCAGCATCGATACAGCGGCCTCGGTCATTCGCCCTACGGGCTGGCGAATGGTCGTCAGCCGGTAGCTGCGCCACTGTGCCGGGGCGACTCCGTCGAAGCCAACTATCGAGAGGTTTTCGGGAATGGCGATGTTGCAGTCTATTCGCGCGGCATCCATCGCACCCAATGCCATCACGTCGTTCGCGGCAATGATCGCGTCGAGCTTATGACCCCGAATCAGCCGCAGAGCCGCAGCATGTCCGCTTTCGTAAGAAAAATCGCCGCGATCTAGAGGCACCTCTATAATTCCAGCAAGCGCCAAATGCGCGCAGGCATCGCGCACGTGCGCCTCGCCAACGGTCGAATCGGCTGGCCCAGCGATCACTCCGAAAGATCGGCAACCCGCGGCGATCAGCCCGTCGATCAACAGGGTCTCGCCGGCCGCGAATTCGCAGGAAACCGACGCCACCGGCGACGTCCCTCCGTCACGATTGTACAGCACCAAGGCAATGTCCCGATTTCGAAACGCCTCGAACTGCATTGGGGACAAGCGCGCTGCGACTACCGCTCCGTCGACCTGATAACGCCATACCTGATCAAGTACTTCGTCGACGTCACTTTCGGCGGCGAGCGTGAACAGCAATACACGGATGCCGCGCGCCGAAAGTTTTGCAGTCAGAGCCGCAAGCACTTCGGGGTAATAAAGGTTGGTGAGGTTGGAAATGATCACCGCGACAAGGTTCGAACGCCGCGTGATCAGCCCCTGGGCAATCGCATTGGGGCGATAGCCGAGTGCGTCTGCGGCGGCGACGATGCGCGCTCGCGTTGCCGGTGCAACCGAGCCCCCGTCGCGGAATGCACGCGATACCGCCGATTGCGAAACGCCTGCGCGGCGCGCGACGTCGTACGATGTCCCCGAACGCCTCCGGGTGGGATTGCTGTCGCTCATCACGTGGCAGATTACCTGTTCATGTCCTCAGTTCAAGCCGACGAAATGCAATTGCGCAAAGTGCCACAGCCAGTGCGCGCGATCAGAACCTGACGCCGCGCACGCCCCACAATCGCGGCGGCGCATAGCTTGCCTGAAGTCCGCCGCCGCCACCGTAAACGAACCGTGTGGCGGTCGCCTTGTCGGTAACATTCGTAACAAACGCCTGGAGCGAATAATTCTCGTTATAATCCCACGTCAGCGACGAACGCGACTGATAGATGCCGTCGATGAAAAACCCGATTGTCGTGTCCGCATTGACACCCACACTTTCAGTGCGAACACCACGGATGGCAGGTCTTGCGTCGACACCCGAGCGTTTGAAGGTAAAGCCGGGAACCAGACCCTCGAGTCTGGACAAGTCCGTCAGGCCCTTATTCTTGATGTCCTTGGCACGATGGAGGTTCAGCTCCCTGGAACACGCGACCAGGCTCTTTGCTAGCGCAGATAAATCTCTCAATGGTGCCCAAGCCTTTCAGGCCGGGTACACCGATTACGAGAGCAATTTGCCCGGGTTCATGATCCCGCGGGGGTCGAGCGCGGCCTTGATCGCGGCGAGGGTGCGGACCCGGTCGGGGTCAAGGCGGGCGAGTTCGTCGCGCTTCATCTGGCCAATGCCATGTTCGGCGCTGATCGAGCCCCCGGCCGCGGTGACGAGGTCGTGGACCAGCCGTGACACCGCCGGGCCTTCGCGCGCGAGCCAGTTGGGGGCGGCGCGCTGTCCGGCACGAACGTGGAAGTGAACATTGCCGTCGCCGAGATGACCGAAGCCCGACGCCTTCGTGCCCGGAAAGGCGGACTCGACCGCCGCGGCCGCGGAGGTCATGAACCCGGGCATTGCGTCGACCGCGACCGAAATGTCGTGCTGGGTCGCCGGGCCGAAGGCGGCGCGCTCGGCCTCCGACAGGCTGTCGCGAAGCCGCCACATCGCCTGCGCCTGCGCCTCCGACGCCGCAATCGCGCCATCGGCGACCAGCCCGCGCTCGATCAATGGCGCGAGCAGGCGGGTCAGCAGCGCGGAAGGGGCTTCGGCGACGGGGTCGTCCGAAGTCGCCTCGATCAGGACGTGCCACGGGTGATCGCCGGCCAGCGGCGCACGGCTGTTCGGGATGTGACCGAGAACTGCGGCCAGCGATTCGGCCGGAATGATCTCGAAGCCCTCGATGCGGTTGGTCGCGGTTTCGAGCGCGCGCAGCACTTCGAGCGCAACGGTAGGGGTGGCGAGCCCGAGCCAGGCGACTCCGCGCTCGACGATCGCCGGAACCAGCCGCAGCCGCGCGGCGGTGACGATCCCGAGCGTTCCCTCCGCGCCGATCAGCATTTGGTCGATGCTCGGCCCGCGATTGTCCTTTTTCAGCCCGCCAAGCCCGTGGTGTACCGTTCCATCGGGAAGCACTGCCTCGATCCCCTCGACCAGCGCGCGCATCGGCCCGAAGCGAAGCACTTGCGTTCCCCCCGCATTGGTCGACACCAGCCCGCCGACGGTCGCGCTACCGCGCGCACCGAGCGTCAGCGGAAAGCGGCGGCCGATCGCATCGGCGGCGGCGTGGAGATGCTCGAGGATCACTCCCGCCTCGGCGAGCGCGTGATGCTGGTCGATTGCGCGGATGCGGTTCATCCGCCGCAGCGACAGGATCAGCGCCGTGCCGTCCTCGCTTGGGGTCGCCCCGCCGACCATCGACGTGTTGCCGCCCTGCGCGACCAGCGGCACCCGCTCCTCGCCCGCGAGCGTGACGATCGCCGCGACGGCGTCGGTGCTGTCGGGTTCGAGCAAAGCCGGCGAGGAGCCGTGCCAGCGGCCGCGCCAGTCGGTCAGCCACGGCTCGATCACCGCGCGATCGGTCACCGCCGCTCGGCCCCCGAAGCGCGCGCGAACCTGGTCGACGATCCGTTGCTGGGCCGGGGTCATGCGCAACCCATGCCCGAGCGGGGCGCTTGCTGCCAGCCCCTGAAACGAGCATGAAGGTCGCCATGTCCCGCC
>Ga0136611_10002070_pt1 | contig 13956 bp, 21 predicted proteins | sample AntDrymUQ2232306_2_FD_106645 | JGI IMG/M metagenome (GOLD analysis project Ga0136611, IMG submission 106645) | Polar desert sand microbial communities from Dry Valleys, Antarctica - metaG UQ223 (23.06) | ecosystem: Environmental > Terrestrial > Soil > Desert | place: Antarctica: Dry Valley...
CAGGTCGTTGCCGGGTGATTGGACTTGCATCACCACATACGGCTCAGCAGCCCCGTCCGGTGCCACACCGCTATACACGCGACTACCGGCAACCGTCGCAGCAACCAGGAGGTCGTAAATGAATCGCTCGGCTCGTGGCAGCTCATTAGCCATTTACGGCCTGCTTGACCCGCGCCATATGGCGCGGGCGTACCGCGTCAACGGCTGGCTCGACGAAGGGCCGCGCGGCGCGTCCACGCCCCCCGTAGTTGATGACCGGCCAGTAGTCGGTCGCGTTGCTCACATCGCCCTTGTCGCCTGCGTGGGTGCCTTGGGTGCTGTTCAGCATCAGCCCGGTATCAACCGCGCCCACGGCTACGATGCCACGCTTGATCTCGCCTTCCAGGTCGAACACGGTCTCACCCACGGCATCCTCAACCTTGCCGCGCAATCCGCTGGCGAGATTCTTCCAATCGTTCTTGACGACCTTCGCGGAAGCGCGAATCATGGTTGCTCCTGACAGACCAGCGTCTTGACCATTGACCATGCGCCGCTATCCACGACCGCACCTATTTCGAGTGCGCGACCGTTGACGGTGATGCGGTCTGATGGCCGCACGTCCACGGCAGGACTCACATCGACCGCATACGCCGCTTGCCAGCCGAGCTGTTCCGCTATCGTGCGTTCCGTCCCTGAGCCCGTCGCACGCAACCGGCAATCACCAGCGGCAATCGTGGCCGTGCTGAGTGTCCGACCGCCCGCGCCATCCGACACCTCGGTATCACGAACTAACACGAAGGTATCTGGAAACGCGAGCGTTGCGACCAGGCCGCGAAACTCGGCGATGTCGGCAGCACTGAGAACGCCAGGCATTTAGGAGCCACTCCTGCCGGTGTAGCCGCTGACCATCTGGATCGCGCCCACACCGCTGCTAAACGTCCGCGCCATCTCGATACACTGCTTGTACTGTTGTGACCGGGTGAAACTGGTCCCGCCGCCAGCAGCAACGTCGTATTGCGCCGCGACCTTGGCAGCTTTCCAGCGCCAACCCTCCGATGCAGCCGCACGCAGGTTCCAGGTCGGCGTCCACAGGTACGAGCCTGCCAGTGACCACACCACCGTTCCGTCTGTGACCGTGCTGCCTGCTACCGTGGGCCACGTTGGTTGCGTTACGCCACTTGTGCCGGCTGTGGTGACGTAATACCCATAGCCATTGCTGACGGTTGGTGTCCGTATGGTAGACAGCGGATAGGCGGTGCTTGCGGCCCACACGTCGGCATAGGTGTAGCCGCTGGCGTCAGGCCGGCGCGCGAACAGCATCAGGTCGTCGACCTCTGCCGTCGTAAGCGCCGGCGCGACGTTCCACTGAAGCATCCGCTCCAGTCGTGCGCGTGCTTGCGCGAGGTCCACTATTTCGTCGCCTTCGCCGGTTCTGCCTTGGCCTCTGGCGGCGTGTAGCTATACTCAACGCCCGACTCGTGCCGGAGCGCCTTGAAGCCGCGATCCTGATACGTCGCGCGGTCCTCATGCTCGGCGGCGATGTTGCGGTTGCGGTAATCAGCGGCACTGACCGCGTACACCTCGCCGGTCTTGGGATGCTCAATAATAAGCAAGTCAGCCATGGCTTACTTCTCCCGTGTCTCGACGCCGCCTTTGAGTCCCTTGTCATCGCCGATCTGCTCAGCGCGTGGACGTTGCGCCACCAGACGCCGCACCGGGCCGCCCGGTGTTTGCTCGTCTGCCGGGATTTCCTGTACCTCGTGCGGGTGGTAGCTTTCCGGCCCGATGCGTTGCGTATAATCGCCGCGCTTCAAGCCTGGCCCTAAGGCATCCTCTGGACCTGTCCGCTCTTTGGGATCGCCGGCAAGCATAGGCACACCAGCATCCAACAGGTCATCGCGTGTGGTTGCGCCGCCTTGCGGATGCTCCAACCTGCGGTTCGCCTGGTCCGATGCTACGCTCGAATCCGCCGCGTTGCTGGTCTTGGTTTCGTTCTTGGATTCCGCCATGATTATCAATCTCCAAACGCCCGCAATCCTGACAGCGCCACACATACGCGAGTGTGCCGTCAGCGCGCGGCGTTGTATACGTTTCCGTTCGCAGATGCGGACACATTAGCTATTCAAAACACCCTGGATACGTGCCGCCGCGCGTGGCCCAAAAACGCCTAAGCCGCAGAAGAACTCCACCCTTGTCCGGTAGACGCTCTTGGTCTCCAACATGCCCAGGTCCATCACGGTCACGCCGCCATTGGTCAAGCCGGTGACACCACGGTCGGTATAGTCATCGCCAAACTTGACGATGTAGATCGATGAGGTCGTGCCGGCTGCCGTGCCTTGCGTTTCAGTCTGTGGCAGGATGAGTGAGCCGTCCGTCTTGTTGCCGATGTCCAGCACCGGAATGCCGGCATAGGTCAATACGTTGCGCTGGAAGCCTTCCGTCAAGACTTGCACCGTTTCGTTATACAGGTTCAGCCGGCGCATACTGCCGCGTAGCTTGGACATAATGTTCGCGTTGACATAGATCGCGCCGTTCGCGCCGGTAATACCCGGTACAGCGGCAATGCCCGCGTCAAGCACATCGAGGAAGTCTTGCCGCGTGCCATCCGTTGTGCCTGATGCCGCGAGTCCGTTCGCGCCGGCAGTGATGATCTGGCTGCCAGTGATCCGCGTTTTCAGGCCGTTGAAGCTGTTGGCGTCCACGCCGGTCGAGCCGTTGATGAAGGCATCTTGAAACTTATAGTTGATTGCCTTGACCTTCATATTCGTCTGGATTGCGCGCTGGTCGTTCAGGTTGCCGCGCGTGACGACGATGTAGCGATCCACGTCGGCGTCACTGCCCAGGATGACCAGCGACTCCGTGGCTTGCGCTACCGTGCCGGTTGACTCGGTGTACGCCGCGTTGACCGCGCGGAACTCGACCGCGCTCAGTGCCAACTCTTCGTTGTAGGCAAAGGCGTTGCCAGTGATGTCCATAAACGGCAAGCGGTCAAGCACGACCGACGTTTGGACAAAGCTTTCGAGCACGCCGCGCTGAAGGTCGTTTTCGCTCAGCAGCGCGGATTGGGCTAGTGTTTGAGCCATAGCTGGCTATCTCCTGCGTTCAGTGGCTGCGTAGGCGGCTTTCATGCGATTGAAGCCCGTGCCGACGACCGTATGGCCCTCGTCACGCGCGCCTGCGTCCGCGCTGCCGGTTCGTTTGCGTAAGTCAAAGAGCGCCGGTTCGTCTTTCGCCAGTTGCCGAAGCATCGCCGCGAGGTTCTTGGGAGCGCCATCGTTGTCAAAGTCCACATCGTCAAGGTTCAAGAGCCGTATCACCGTCGCGGTGCTTGCGGCGAGGGTCAACTTCTCAGCACTTGCGGCGGCGGCTAGCCCATCGCGGACGGCCATCGTGCGCTCGCGTTGCGTCAACTGCTGTTCCTTGTCGGCTGCGGCCTTCTCTCTGGCGCTTACTCGCTCGCCTTCGGTGAGTTTGGCCTGTTCCTGCTCGGCTTTGAACTTCCGCAGCTCATCAGCTTCGCGCTGAAGGGCCTTGTAGTTCTTGGTGTTCTCGCGCTCTTTGCGGATCGCTTCTTCGAGTTTGGCAACACTCTCAACGGGTGAAGCATCGCGCTCGACCGTCGCTGTTTCGGTTGCTTCCGTTGTGGTCGTGGCTTCGTCAGACATCGCGCCCTCCGAGGCAATAAAAAACGCCCACCTGAGTACAGGTGAGCGCCGAAAGGCGGTGGCTGTCTTGGTGAGCGGAGCGGCATCACGCCGCGCGGCATATTCAGTTATGTCAAAGCAATACTAGCACGGGCTATTGGCTACGTCAATACTTGGATGGTAGACTATAGCGTTTGTCTATGTAATGAATAATCATGACAAGCGCGCGCCTCAGCACCAGCATAAACTCGCGCATCTCATCCGGCTGTGGCTGTGGCGTGGCACTCATGGCGTCTGTACCGTCCAATCGTTCGACTCAAACAATGCCACCAGGCCGTGACTGAGCGCGTCAATCATCCGTTCACTCTGCTTCTGCCCGGTCATATCCAGCATGGCGTGGATCGCCTCGTGCCAGAACGTGACCAGCTTCACATCATCCGGCAGCGTCGCCTTGATCAGTATCTCTCCCGTGGCGCTGTTGAAGCTGCCCATCCTGAGCGGTACGTCATCGATCAGATCGACCTCGCGCACGGTGAATGTGATCGGCCCGACGCGGACGGAGTTAGGCAGGTGCATCATCGTAGCTCCTTTAGCGTCCGCTGCCGTAACGCCTTGCCAAATCGACCCGCGTCCACCTCGACCGGAATGTCGGTTATGTCCAATGCCCCCGCCCTAAACAGGTCGAACCGGCCACGTCCCAGGATGCCGCGTTGCTGTGCGTCCTCTAGTCTGTTGAACAGTTCCGCGCCGGTTGCTCCCGCTGGCACATCGGGCAGCACAGGGATCGGCGTACAGCGGCACTGGATATGCGAGACGAACGGCTCGTCAACGTCAAAGACCATGCCGTCACGCGCCCAGCAGCTAACACACGTCCTGGCTTGCCTGGCTGACAGCCACCTCCACTGCTTGACGATCTTCCGGTTCTCCTTGTACGTTTCAAGTGTAGCGCCGCGATATGCCCGCAGCGTCTCAGTCCTCGAAATCCGCGCCGCCCGTACCGCACTGCTGCCGGTTGCCTTGCGGAACTCGGATGCCACGACGCGCAGGCCGCGTCCTGTGGCAAGACCATCCACCAGCGTTTGACTTGCCGACTTCGCCGCGTCATCGCCAAAGCTTGCCAGGAGGTTCTCGAGTGGCGAACCGTCACTGAGCGCCGCTATCAGTTCGTTCGTTGCTTCGACCGGCAACCGCGCGCCACTCGGACCGAGCAGCGCCGCTGTGTGCTGCTGTGCCATGCCCGTCGCCGCGCGTTGGGCTGCCATGATGCGTGGCAGCGCGCCCGACGCGTAGCCGTCAGTCAGCGTCTTGGTCTGTTCAATCAAGTCCTGGTAGCGCGTCATCCGGCGCAGTTGGTCCGGTGTTGGCGTGTCGTCACCGATGGCCGCAAGTAGCCGCGCCAGGCTGTCATTGAGTTTCGCCTGCACCGGTAACCAGGAGCGCAAGAGCAGTTGGAGCGTGGCCGCATCTTGACGTAACAGCGCGGCCCGCTGTCCGGCGATGACGACGGCGAGTGGCAGGCCGGCTGTCATGGTGTTTGGCGCTCGCCTTTTTGTTTGTAGTAGGAATCAAGCGTGCGTTGCTTCTTGCATCTTTTACAGATAGCCATGTATCCACCGGCTGTTGACCGAGTAGGCAATTGAAGGTAAAAGGCATCAAGCGGTTTCATTTCACCACATTCTGTGCACGTCTTTCTTCCCGTACGCAGCGCCTCTAGGGTCTGAGTCCGATATCCTGAATGAGAGCGTCGTGGAATACCGAGATTTCTCAGGATTTGCAATACGCGCATTGCGCTGATGCCGAATTGCAGACCGACTTTACGTAGTGTCGATCCCTGCTGATAGACCAGTGCAATCTCCCGGTCCCGTGCGTCATTTACCTTTGGCATAGACCCTCCTATCCCGCGTCGAACGCCTGGCCGAACGCCGCTGCCGTCGTGGTCGTTTCCATCTCCTTCTCGGCTTCCATCGTCGCGATCTCGTCACCGCTGAAGCGCAACCGGCGCCAGCCTTCCTTCTGCGAGATGCCCACGTCACGCACCATGATCGCAACCGTCTCCGCTTCACTGCGTTCGTTGCGACTGGCAGCATCGGCCCATACGGTGCGGAGTTGTGTCTCCGTACCGTTCTCAACCCTGAGCGCGAATGCCAGCGCATCGGCCCACACATCGCCAAAGTCCACTTGCGTGTCATCGACCCGGCTGACCAGGCGCGACTCGGCTACTTTCAGACTCTCACCTGATGGAAAGTCGCCGCCCAAGTGGAAGTAGTGTATCGGTATGCCCTTGATAGCCGCGATGTCTTGATACAATCCGGTCTTGACCGACTGGTACTTTTCAATGTCCGCAGCAGGAAAGGTAACGGCTTTGGCCTCCGGGTTTGCGACAGTCATAATCCGAGTAATGCCAGCCTGGAAGAGGGCCGCTGGACTACCGTCGTCATTGACCGGCTCTTCGACACCGATGATCAAGCGCTGCGGAAAGGCCACGACCTCGCACGCAACCATCAAGTCATGCATCGCCTTATTGAGCGAGTCCTGAATTGGCACAATGTCGCGCAACTCTGCCGTACCGTGCGCGTGCGTGTCACTGTCGAACGGAAAGTGAAACACCGGCACGCGGCCAAAGTCGTTGCGTATATCGTCGCCATCGCCATCGTCATAGCGTCCGAACGCCGCGACCGTCGCGCCGGACGTATCGGCCATCGTGCGGTACTTCTCAATGCGGTCGGGATAGTACAAGTTCAGCCGGTACCGCTTGCCGTCCTTCCAGAGTTTCGCCGCCTTGGTAATCACGTCCGGCTCCTCGGCGTCGTGCTCGTGCGTCATGGTGAGGCCGGTATGCGGATAGAACCGCGCGCGGCCGCTGGCATCAGGCCAGACCAGCAGATACGCATCGCCGGACGCGATGGCCTCTTTATGCACCCGGTTATGCGTGCCGCCGAGCCGCGCGCCCTCCCACAGCGCCCAGGCGTCCTGTCCAGCCTGCTCGCCGCCGTCAAGTGCGGTAAAGCCTTCCACCTTCAAGCGGTCGGTCAACGCGCCCACGACGGCCGGGCAGATGTTGACATGCAAGCCGGTCAGCAATGCCGCGAACGCCGCGCGGTACTCACTGGACGCAAAGGCCAACCGATGGTTGCCGCGTAGGTAGTCGTGGTACAACTGGTACTCGGTTCTCCGGTCTGCGAGTGAGCGCAAGGCCCAGGCCACGTCGGTTTCATTGGCAACCAGTCCGGCGTTGTAGATACGCGATCCCGTCGCATACGGTACATCTGTCATCGGTATACACTCCTATGCAGCACGAGCTTCCGCGATGGCTCGGTCGTAATCATCAGCGTGGTCAGCGCCCACACCAGCGCGTCAAGGCGATCAGGACTGTCGCCGCTTTCAGGCGTCCACCCGGTCAATTGCTGTTCAAGCTCAGGAAACGCGCCGGCGTGCTTGACCTTGCCTTGCTCATACAGCGCGGCTACCGGTTCCGCTCGTGTGCGCTTGCCTCGACTGGCGTGCACTTTAGTGTACGGAATGCGCGCCTCGACCGTGCGTATCACCTGTTCTACCAGATCCCCACCATTATTCACCTCAGCCACGATCCGGTCCGCGTGGAACTCGTGATAGGCCGCAACCGCGCGTCGCGCCCAGCCGTCAGGCGAGAGACGGCACGAACGATCCGCAAGCACGTAGCCCAGGCCGTCAACGCCGAGGCCGGCGACAATGATGCCGGTCTCGTCACTGTCCTCTCCTGACGTGGTGGCCGGGTCAATGGCGACCACAACCCGCGCCATATCCGGCAGCTTCGTGGCGTAGACGATCATGGCATACGACCACAACGCGCCTTCCACGTCCTCTAAGAACTCGCCGAGCAACTCCTGCCTGCCCAGGCGCGTGCCTTCATACTTTGTGATAATCTGTTCAAGGAACGCGCCGGCCAGGTTCTCGCGATTCTCATAGGTCGAGCCGCGCGTGATCACGGTCGTCGGCGATGCCATCAGATCGCGGACAATTCGGACCGGGCGGGGCGTGGTTGTCGCGACGGCGCGCGGATTGTCGCCCAGCCGCAACCCAAGCATGGCCTGGTCCCACGATTCAGGATAGCGCCAAGCGGCAATCTCATCAGCCCACAGCGCCATGTGCTGCTTGCCGCGCAACCGCTCCGGTTCATCTGCGGTAAAGATCAGACTGGTCGCGCCATTCGGCCATTCAAGCCGGCGCTTCGATGGCAGATAGGTCGGACGCTCGCTGTTCGGGCAAATGTTCAAGATACCTGACTCACCCTCAATCATAATATCGCGCGCGTCATCTGCCGTTGCCGCGATCAGATTGACATAGCGATACTGTTTCACGGTCTCGCGAACCCACTCGGCGCCGGTGCGGGTCTTGCCCCAGCCTCGACCGGCCAGGATAAGCCAGACGCGCCAGTCACCAGCTGGCGGTATCTGAGACGGGCGCGGCTCCCACTCACTCCATTCCTCCTGCGTCACTGTCGGGCGGGCGGAAGGCGGCGAGAAGTCGAACGGCTTTATCAGACAAGACTCCGTGGAGAATGGCAAGCTTATCGGCGTCTTGTCTTTTGATCCACGGCTCGTCTCGGGTAACTCGAACCTGAATTCGTAATGTTTCGATGTAGTCTTCGAGGAGCCCATAGACCTGCTCACCTAATGCCTTCTTTTTTTCTATGCCGTTTGGGTCGGATGCTATGAGCGGATTCGCACGCTTCCATCCCTGCACCGTTGACTTTGGCAGCCCCATCCGCTGCGCTACCGTATACACCGACTCGCCTGCCAGAACCGCCGCTATCGCCTCCGCCTTTGTCTCCGGGCTATACCTGTGGTTCACACGTCACCTTGACCACGACGCCCATCCGCTTGAACTCCATCAGCTTTGCCGCCGCTATCACTTCGTCCTCCGGCAAGTCAAACGTCAGGCGTAAGCCATGATCCTGTAACGTCTGGACCTTGACGACTTCGGCCAGGAATGTCACCGTATCGCTCACTCCACCACCACGAGCGGCACCGTGCCCGCACGCCGGTTGCCGCTGCTCATGACCGAAAGTCGGAGCCGATACTTGCCCGCCGTCAAGCCACGAAAGCGCTGGGTAATCGTCGTCGCGCTCGCGACCGCCGGCTGATCCTGCAATGTCACCACCGTATCCACACCGTCGACCACTTGACGCAGCACGCCAATGGGTAACGTGGGAGCGCCACCCGCCACGAGCAGACCCGTCACATCAAAGGTACGGGTTTCGTCACTCTCTGGTGTCAGAAAGACCAGACCTTCCACCAGTCCGGTTTCATCGTTCTGCACGCTCATGGGATCTCCTTGAAGGTATGCGTCATCGGCTGGGTCTTGAATGTATGCGTCGTCGGCTGGGTCTTGAATGTATGCGTCGTCGGCTGGGTCTTGAATGTATGCGTACGCGCCGAGAGCACGGAGCCCGGCGTGATGAACAGCAGACCCGTTCCGCTCCCGAGCGCGTTTGCCGTTTGCGCACTGCCGGAAAGCGTCCGCGCTGGCGCGATGAACTGGATACCGGCCCCGGTTCCGATTGCCGCGCTTGCCTGTGCCGAGCCACTGAAAGTAAAGACCGGCGCAAGCACGGTGATGCCGGAACCGCTGCCTATCGCCGCTCCTGCCTCGGCGCTACCACTGAGCGTACGTGTGCCTGCCGGCGCGACAAAGGTCAGTCCGGCCCCGCTGCCCGTCGCCACGCTTGCCTGGGCGCTGCCACTGAGTGTAACAGGATTGGCGACACTGAGGCCGGTCCCGGTTCCGGTCGCATTCGCCACTTGTGCTGAGCCACTGAGTGTAACCGGATTGACGACCTGGAGACCGGTGCCCGTGCCGGTCGCAGCACCAGCTTGCGCGCTGCCGGTAAGCGTCCGCGTTGGTGAGACATCGAGCACGGCGGTATTGGTGAGCCACAGTGAGTCCGTGCCGCCTGACACGCCCAGGTAGCCGGACCATTCAAGGCTGACCGTCGCGCCGCCCGCGTCTACGACATTGAAGGTGCCATACCGCCCGCGTCCAGAGCTTGTGCTGCCGCTGTACGGCCCACCCTTGACACTCGATGACTGGTCAAGTGCTGCACAGTGATACACGCGCGGCCCACCCGCGCCGCCTCTGCCGGTCGCCGCGTTATAGACGCCGGTGGCATAGTTGCTGTTCGAGCCGTCATCGTAGGCCAGGCCGTGCATATCGCCTGCGATGATCACAAAGCGGTTATTCAGACTGTTGGCAATAAAGAAGTCAGACAACTCCACCCGCTCGGTGTTGTAGCGTGACCAGCCATCGTCGTTATAAAATGTGGTGTCGGTCGAAAGCGCGCTGCCTACCCATCCGTTCGGCATGACCACGATGCCGACCTCTCCGGCCTGCTTCATGGCGAGCAGTTGATCCTTGAACCACTGCTTCTGCGTCGCACCCAGGCAGGTCTTGGAACTATTGTCCGTTGCCGAGACCGAGGTGCGTGACGACCGCACGTCAAGCATGATAATGCGGACACGTCCGACCACGGTCGCGTGCGACAGGTTATTATCGGGCGCGGTGGCGTTGACGTTGGGCAATGCGGGACTGGGGGCAAAGCGCTGATACGCGGTAAGCAGTGCCGGCTTGCCCACATAGGTTGATGAGCGGTTATTCGCGCCGCCGTCGTGATCATCAGGAATGTAGAGCGTCCAGCGATTGCGGTAGATCACCATCTGCTTTTCAATGCCAAGCGAGCTGTCAAGATAGGGATACCACTCGCTCTCGTTATTGCCGAGCGCCACGGTTTCATACCACATATCGCCCATGTGGATGAACAGATCGGGGTTCTGTGTGGCGATACGATCCCACACAAGAAACGGTGAGGCCCCAGACGTGCCGCCATCCGAACTCGTGACCGCGCACGACGACATGAGGATTTTGCCCTGCCACGGCCCCGACGATGGCAGTGTCTTGAACTTGCCGTTCTTGCCTGCGACCACAGTGCCGTCAATGACGACGGCATAGGAATACTGCGTGTTGGCGGTCAATCCACTGAGCGTGAACTTTTTGGTAAAGAACTCGGCGCTTGCGGTCGTCTGTGCGGCACTGTCTGTACTCGCCGACAAGTCGCTATTGACGCTATAGCGTATCTTGACTGACGCGACGGCATCGGTGCGTGCCACAATCGTCGCGCCGGTTGCGGCGGGGTTGCCGACCCACACCCACTTCAAGGCTACAGACGAAGGATTGACGACGGTGAGTCCGGTCCCGGTTCCCGTCGCCGTTGCCGCGCTGCCGGCACCACTGAGGGTGGAGACCGGCGCTATGACGACCAGCCCAGCGCCCGATCCCGTTGCATCGGCGGCTATGGCGCTGCCGCTCAGTGTTCTCGGATTGAGCACTGTTATGCCAGCGCCGGAACCGGTCGCATAGGCGGCGGTTCCGGCGCCACTGAGGAAGAACGTTGCCGTTGTGGTCAGTCCCGCGCCCGATCCGGTTGCCGCCGGCGCTGTCGCGCTGCCCGACAGACTGTAGACCGGATTGGTTATCTGAAGTCCAGCGCCACTGCCCGTCGCGTCGGCGGCGGTTGCCGAGCCAGTCAGTGTATAGACTGGATTGGTGTTGACGAGGCCCGCGCCCGTGCCGGTCGCATTGGCGGCTGTTGCCGAGCCAGTCAGGACGCTTGACGATCCCGTCGCTTCAGGGATAAAGTGGGCGAAATAGCGGCTCACGGGTTGAGTGCGTCCGTGCCGGCAGGTGTCAGCACATATTGGGTTACATAGCCGCGATCATCCTCGCTCTGGATTTTGATGAGCAGTCCTTCGTGTTCGAGCGCAGCAAACGTACGCAACAGGCCCACGGCGTCATCTACTGGCTTCGCCGTGATCACATACGCCTGGCGGTCGCTGGCAAGTTGTAAAGCTTCTTCACGCTTCGTCACGGTCACGCCCCTCCTAGTCTAAGCTCAACACCACCCAGGGGAACGACCGCGCCGTGCCTGCAACTTGCTTCAGTGTCGCCTTAAAGGAGATATTGCTTGGGACCGGCACGCTGATTTTGATTGGTGTGCCCTGGATATGCGCATAGGCCACGTAGTAGGCCACGCGTTCTGTGCCTGCTGCCAGCGCAATGTCATAGAGACGCAGTTCCAACACGTCGCTATTCAGCATCGCCGCTGTGTCAACCTTCAAACAGAAGGTTTTGGCCGTCGTCAGTGTGGTGAGGACGTGTTCCGTGCCGATGACGCTGGATTGTGTCCCGGATGCCGCGATTGCTAAAGCCATGATCGTTCCTTACGAAAAGCCATACAGCGTCACATCATGCGCCTGGGTGGCCGCGAGCGCGACACTACAGCGGTACCCAACCGAAATGCGCGTCCCCGCCGGGATGTCCACTGGGAAGGGTCCGATCAATTGTGGGTGCATCAAATCAATCGACGAACTGGCATTGACCATCAGGTCGTTGATGATCGCAATCTCGCTGCCCGCTGCGCCGACGAACACATCATGCAAAAAGTTCGCTGACGCGCGCACACCGTTGGCCTGATTCCCGATAGAGAGCATGAGCGCCGAGACAGGGTATGGTGTGGACGCGATCAATGGCGTCTTGGCCGACTCAGCATGAGCGGCTTGGCCCGTTGCCATCGCCGTGCCGCGCGTGGTGGCTGTTGTCGCGCCCCACGTCTCACAGAGACCCATCGGCAGCGGTGCGATAAAGGTCGATTGCAGCGCGTAGACAACGAGGCGCGCGGTCGCCGAGGCGGTGCTCGCCTGAATGCGCGCGGAGAGACGTTCTCCCGCATTCACCGTCAAGGGGACAGTGACAAAGAGAAACGGAATGCTCGTCGTCGTCCCAGGCGCGCCGCTGATTTGCAGATTCGTCAGGATCGGCACTTCCGCCGCTGCCGCGCCCACCGCAAGATCAAGCAGATACTCAACTGACGCAAGCGTGCCGCCGCCGATCATCAGCATCAGCATATTCGCCGGCTGCGTCGTCGCGGCGATCAGTTCAGCATACGCGCCCTTGACGTTGACCGCGCCCGCCGTGATCGTCGTGCCAAGGCTGGTCGCCGGCACGCTGCCTGCCGTCTCCCAGCGTTGGGCGTTGTTGCCGACCCAATCAGGCATTACACCGACTCATTGTATGACCAGGCGCTGAGCGCAATCGTTCCACCGGCGACGATACTTGCGTTATCGATGGTCATATCCGCTCCAGTCGTTGCCACCGTGCCGTAGAGTCGCTTATCGGTCGCGCCCGCCGCGCTCGCCAGCGCCGTCTCGGTTGATAGGTACAGCGCGAACCAGCCGGCCGTGCCGGTGGCATCGGCTGAGGTGTCCGATGTGACCGCATTGATCGCCACCGCGCCCGACGCCGCTGCCGCGAACGAATCAGCGGAAAGCGTCAACGTGCCGAGCAACGTCCCGGTGGCAATCGCTCCCGCTGCCGGTGGCGCGCCAGTGTAGATGTTCAAGCGTCCATTGGTGTCAAATGCCGTCGCGAATCCGGTGGTGAGCTTGAAGTTTCGAAGTCCGGTGCTATGTGCTAACGCCATGTCAGTTTGCCTCCGCTTGCTTCAATCGTAACGCGCTGATCTCGCGCTCGATGTCTTGCACGTCATCACGCGCCAGGATTTTGGCCGTGATACGCACCTGCTCATCAGGTGCCGTGTTGCCCCAGTCCGATGGCTGGTGTTCCTGAATGAGCGCCGAGCGCCGTTCTTTCAGGTCCGCTAGTTGTGCCGCTACCGACTTTGCCATGTGCTTATCCTTTCGTGTGGTGCTGTTCGTGCGCGGTGCAGGCCTCGCCGCCGTCACGGATCAGCGCGTCGAGATGCTCACCAAGTATCCATGCTCGGCCATTGTCTCCCCACGATCTTGCCCAACTATTCACGAGCCGAAACACGCCAGACACACGGTTATACCCAATGATCAGGTATGCATGACCGCCGACGATCCCGCCTATCGGCGCAATGAACCCTTTGTCATTCGGACGCATCATGCCGCTCGTCCAGACCGTGCCCGCGACGACGCTCCCGTGTCCACTCAGCAGCCACGTCGCCACGTCCTCAGCGGTGAACGCCCACACGTAGCTTGCCACATGCCCCAATGAGACCAGGACTTTCGCGCCTGCCCGCACGCTGGTCCCTGCATAGGCATCGCCGGGCCACTCATCCACCTGCTGCGCCGCGTGGTAGATAATCTGCGGTTGCGGTCCCGTACGGGTCATCAGTGGCGCGGAGGCAAGCCACTGCCGCCAGGCATAGCCGACACAATGTGGATGCGGACCCTGATCCAACACGGCGCCGCACTTATAATGCCGATATGCCGGCAGCGTCGGCGGCGCGCCCATGACTGACCGCATGAGGAACCGCTGA
>Ga0136611_10002071_pt1 | contig 13953 bp, 10 predicted proteins | sample AntDrymUQ2232306_2_FD_106645 | JGI IMG/M metagenome (GOLD analysis project Ga0136611, IMG submission 106645) | Polar desert sand microbial communities from Dry Valleys, Antarctica - metaG UQ223 (23.06) | ecosystem: Environmental > Terrestrial > Soil > Desert | place: Antarctica: Dry Valley...
AAATCGTGCCATCGCTGCACCATCACCCACGGGCCGGAGGGCAGCGTCACGCACTCAGTCTTTCACGTTCCTGCCATTCGTGATGCGCCGCAAAGGCGGCCAGTGCTTCGTCGTGCGAGCGCATGACCGTGCCGCGCTCACTGGTGAGGGCGCTGTAGGCAGGCCGTGCCGCGAGCCACCCCAGGTCCGCCGCAGCGGCGGGCTCGATCAGGTCCCCGCGCTCACCACAAACTTCCGCCGCCCGGCGCGCGAGCGCGAACCAGGTCGTCGCTCCACCGTTAGCGAGGTGCCAGAGCCCGGTTTCTTTGTCGATTAACAGATCAAGCGTGGCGTTGACCAGGTCGGGAACGTAGGTGGGCGACACAACGACGTCGTCCGCGGCGCGCACCCGGCGACCCTGCCGAATGGCGCGCAGCGTGTCCACCACGAAGTTGTGCGAGTCCCACGGGCCAAAGAACGCGCTGGTTCGGATCAGCAGCGCGCGTGGCAGGACGTCAAGAATGCGACCTTCGGCTTCAGCCTTGCTGGCGCCGTAGACATTGAGGGGCCGCGGCCGATCGCTCTCGACGTAGGACCGGCCGAGCGCGCCATCAAACACAAGATCGGAGGAGAACGACACCAGCGGCAGCGCGTGTTGGCTGCAGGCGACGGCGATGTTTGTTGCGCCGATCGTGTTGACCCCAAAACAGGCGTCGGTGTCCCGCTCCGCATCATCCACGCGCACGAAGCCGGTGGCATTCACGACCGCCCATGGGCTGACCGCGGCGAACAACCTCGTGATCGATTCCGGCTGCGTCAGATCGAAATCCTCACGCCCGACCGCACGCACCGACAGCCCACGCGACTCACAGATTCGTTGGAACGCCCGGCCGAGCGTCCCGGTTGATCCGAGTACCAGCACTGGGGCGTCAGCGCCAGCCGGTGGTGCGGACCGAATGGGCCGCGGCTCGCGGTACAGCAGGCGATCGAGGCGCCGCCACCATCCCGGTGCGTCCGCTCCATCATCGCGGGAAGGCGTGATGCCGGATGCAAGCTCGCGAATCGTCGTGGCGAGCCGGGTTGGCCGCGGCCGCGGTGCGCGGACATCGAACGCGCCGGGCTCGTAGTTTCCGCGCGGCTCCGTAACCAGCGAATCCCAGTCGTAGGCGCCGAGCAGCGACCAGGGTGTGATGGCAACGACGTTGGCGCCCTGTTCGCGCGCGGTGGCGGCACCGCGCGCGGCTTCGAGCAGCCATCGCACCTGCTCTTCGCGCGTGCAGGCCAGGTGGATCTCGGTCAGCGCGACCGGCAGCTCGTATCGCTGCCACGCCTCGATCAAGTGCGCCTGATGTCCGACGATGCCCTCCTCGCGCGCGCGGACCGCTTCCACGTCCGCGTACTCGACGCGACCGTTGCCGCCATGACTCGATACCGGATAGCGGCCAAGGCGGTGATCGAGGAAACGATCGCTTGTGACGTAGTAGTTCAGCCCCACCACGTCCGGCGGCGTCCGCTCGGCGCGAAAGAAGTCGAGCTCCTCCGGCCGGGCGCCGTGCTTCAACAGGTACGAGCGGAGCGGATGCCGCTCATTGACCGCGCCGGTGAGTAAGTCACACGTCAGCCAGCGGCGGTGATTCTCGAACTGCACCTGGCGCGCGGTCTCCGGCGTGCCGAACACCTTGCCGCAGTCTTCCGTCTGGATCAGCCGCGCCGCCGGATTGATCCGGCGAATCGCCTGCATCGCAAGCACGATACCGCGAGCTTGGGTGAGCAACGCGCGCACGAACGCGCGATCGGTTCGCTGATGCGGATACCAGAAGCCGTACAGCGCGCTGAACCGCGCGGTGGTCAGCGGCTCGTTGATCGGCGTGTAATCGGTCAGCCACGGATAGCGCGTCGCTACCTGCGTGGCAAACTGCGCGAGCAGCTCCGGAAAGCCCGGATCGAGCAGCGACGTATAACCAGGGCCGCTGCCGTGGTGGAGCAGGCCGGCGATGGGGCGCACGCCGAACGCGCGCAGCTTGCGAAACCGTTGATCGGTCCACGTCCAATCCAGCGCGTCTAACGATGACGGGGCGATGCGCTCCCAGAGAACCGGATAGCGCACCGCGGACACGCCCAGACCCGCGATCAGCTCGATGTCGCTGGCCCGATCGGCGTGGCCGGTGCGTTCGACTTGGTCGAACCACCGGTCACCGACGCGGTTCAGCGTGCACTCGATGCCGCCCCAGATTTCCACTGCGGCGGTCGGCGGACTATTCATACCCTCAAGCCCGCGCAATTTCCTTGCGCGGCTGGCCGGCCAAACGGGCATACGCCGTCAACGCCTGCGCCACCACCTGGTCCATGTTGTAGTACTTGTAGGTGCCGAGCCGGCCGAGGAACATCACCTCGGACGTCGCCTCGGCGAGCTCCTGATATTTCGAATACAGCGCAGCGTTCTCGGGCGTAGGCACCGGGTAGTAAGGATCGCCCTGGTCGGTGGGGTATTCATAGACGAGCGTCGTTTTCGGATGCTCCTGACCGGACAGGTACTTGAATTCCGTGACCCGCGTGTAGAGGTGATCGTTCGGGAAGTTGATCACCGGCGCGGATTGCGCGACCGCGACGTCGCGCGTCTCCCACTGGAACCGCAGCGACCGATACGGCAGCCGCCCGAAGGTGTAGTCGAAGTATTCGTCGACCGGGCCCGTATAAATCAAATGACGATGCGGGATCAGCGACTTGACCTCTCGGTAATCCGCGTTGAGCAGGATCTTGATGTTGGGATGCGTCAGCATGCGCTCGAACATCCGCGTGTAGCCGTGCAGCGGCATCGACTGATAGGTGTCGGTGAAGTAGCGGTTGTCGCGGTTGGTGCGCACCGGCACCCGCGAGGTGACACTGGCGTCGAGCTCCGACGGATCGAGCCCCCACTGCTTGCGCGTGTAGTTGCGGAAGAACTTCTCGTATAACTCGCGGCCGACCTTGCTGACGATGACGTCTTCGGAGGTCCTGACGGGCTTGCGCTCCTCGGCAACGGAGGCAAAAAATGCCTCGAGCTCAAACGACGTGTAGTTCGTGCCGTAGAGCTGATTGATGGTGTCGAGGTTGATCGGAATCGGCACCAGCTGGCCGTCGACCGATGCCAGCACGCGATGTTGATAGGGCCGCCAGTCAGTGAACCGCGACAGGTAGGCAAAGACCTCCTGCGAATTGGTGTGGAAGATGTGCGGCCCGTACTTGTGGATCATCACGCCGGCTTCATCGTGATAGTCGTAGGCGTTACCGCCGATATGCGGACGCTTGTCGCAGATCAAAACGCTCTTGCCGGCATGGGCGGCGAGGCGCTCCGCCATCGTCGCGCCGGCAAAGCCGGCGCCTACTATCAGGTAATCGAACACAACGTACCTCTATGCGCCGACCGACAGTCCGGCGGCCGGACGCGCTGGCGTGCGCGTGTCGTGGTCAGTGGTTGGTGTGCAGGCCTGTTTCAGCAACAGCGCGGTTTTGCTCCACGTGCGATCCCAGGAAGTGCCCCGCAGAAACGAGTCGGCTTTGGCGCGGCGCGCCGGCGTTGCGTCTGCGAGCGACAGCTCGCAGGCACGCACGAACTCCTGCACCGAGTCGGCGATCTTGACCAGGCCGAGCTCGCCGTACGGATTGACGACGTCACGGATCGACGTCGACACAACTGGCTTACCGGCCGCCAGGTACTCCGGTGTCTTGGTCGGGCTGATGAAGCGGGTTGATTCATTGCGCGCGAACAGCAGCAGCGCGACGTCCCACCCGGAGATGTAATGCGGCAGCTCGGTATATGCCTTTGAGCCGAGGTAGTGGATGTTTGGCCGGCTTGGCAAATCGGCCGGATCAATCTTGACGACCGGTCCAATCATCACAAACTGCCAGTCGGGCTTTGCCTGCGCGATCCCGTCGAGCAGCGGAATATCGAAGCGCTCGTCCAGCACGCCGAAGAAACCGAGCCGCGGTCCGGCGATCGCCTGCTGATCGGCAGGTTGATCCGTGTAGCGCCGCGCCGACATGAAGTGATCGACGTCGACGCTGCTCGGCATGGCGTGGATATTGTGGTGCTGGTGCTTCTTCGCGTCGTAGAGCGACTGGCCGCCCGTGAACACCAGGTCGGCTTTCCGGAACAGCGCGCGCTCCAAAGCGGGCAGCTCGCGATCCGCGCCCTTGAACGCGGACAGTTCATCCATGCAGTCGTAAACGATCGCCTCGGGCGTCAGGTGTTCCGAGAAGCGCAGCGCAGACGGCGTGTAGTACCACAGCACGTAACGCTGGATGCGCTCGGTCGCGATCAGCTGGGTCAGCAACGTGCGCTGGGCAGTCATTACCTGCGCCGGCGTGAAGGATGCGGGCAGATGTGGCACCACGACCAGCAGGCGGCCGTGCGCTTCCATGGTGAGTGTCGGCGTAATCGCTTCATGGTCGAGGATCGGCTCTTCGACAAAGTACACGCGACGGGAAATCGCGTAGCGGCTCATGAGATGCTGCGGCCGCTGGAAGACAAAGTTCCAGCGCAGGTGACTCAAGCAAATCAGGTCCGGTTCGGCGCTCGACACACGCGCCGAAGACGGCGGGGAGATGTTCGTGTTCATGCCGGCGACACTGCAACGGTTATGCCCAGATTGATCGAAATACCGTCATAGTGCGGTTGCGTCTCGTCTCAAACAATCAACCTCCGTTGGGCCGTGGATCGACCGTGTTTGGGCTGATGACCGGCTCAGTTTTCCAACCAATCACCCAGTAAGTTCCCCGGGGAATCGTAAGGACGGTGGCTTGTGGCTCGTCACTTGCTTGGGCGAACGCATGCCTCGTGCCTCGATTGATGTGCCATCACCTCGACCACAACTTCACCGTCCCGGTTGGATCTCGCTGAATGGACCCTGGGAGTTCGCGATCGACGAGGGCGGAACAATCTTCGATCCCCGGCACGTGCAGTGGACCTCAACAATCGAGGTGCCGTTTGCGCCTGAGACGCCGCGCAGCGGCATCCATAACACCACGCTGTTCCGGTCGTGCTGGTATCGACGGGTGATCAGCGCGCTCGCGCCGCATGACCGCGACTCTCGCGTGCTGCTGCATTTCGGCGCGGTCGATTACAAGGCGACGGTGTGGGCGAACGGCGCGATGGTCGGGTCGCATGAGGGCGGCTACACCCCGTTTACCTGTGACCTTACCGCCGCGCTGGCCGACAGCGATCGGTGCGAGTTGATCGTGCGCGCCGAAGACGACCCGGGCGACCTCGAGAAACCGCGCGGCAAGCAGGACTGGCAGCTGGAGCCGCACTCGATTTGGTACCCGCGAACGACCGGCATCTGGCAGACCGTGTGGCTCGAGCGCGTGCCGGCCACCTGGATCGACGAGATCCGCTGGACCCCGAACCTCGAGCGATGGGAGATCGGCTGCGCTGTGTGGTGTGCCGGCTGGCGCGGCGAATCGCTGCGGCTGCGCGTTCGCCTGACGGTGGACGGACAGTTGCTCGCCGAGGACATCTACGGGATGAACACCGCGGAGCTTCACCGCCGTATCGTGCTTTCCGATCCTGGCATCGACGATTCACGCAACGACTTATTGTGGAACCCCGGCTGGCCCCGGTTGATCGACGCGGAGTTGACCCTCGAGGAACCGGACGGCCGCGTGATTGACCGCGTCCATAGCTATACGGCGTTGCGCTCGGTCGCAGTCGATGGCAATCGCTTCATCTTGAACGGGCGGCCCTTCGGGCTGCGGCTGGTGCTTGACCAGGGCTACTGGCCGGAGTCCGGCCTGACCGCGCCGGACGATGGCGCGCTGCGGCGCGACGTCGAGCTCGCCAAGTTGATGGGCTTCAACGGTGTTCGCAAGCACCAAAAGATCGAAGATCCGCGCTATCTCTATTGGGCCGATCGCCTGGGCCTGCTGGTGTGGGGCGAGATGCCGAGCGCGTATCGCTTCACCTCCGAGTCGATTCAGCGCACCACGCGCGAGTGGATGGAAGTCATCACGCGCGATTACAGCCATCCGTGCCTAATCGCGTGGGTGCCGTTCAATGAATCCTGGGGTGTGCCGAATCTTCCGAACAGTCCGGCGGAGCGTCATTATGTTCGAGGGTTGTTTCACCTCACCAAGACCCTCGATCCGACGCGGCCCGTCGTCGGCAACGACGGCTGGGAGAGCGTCGCGACCGACATCATCGGCATCCACGACTACGATCCCGATCCGGAGCGCCTCGGCCGGCGCTACCACGCCGATGACGTGCTGCCGCGGTTGTTCCGGCGCGAGCGGCCGGGCGGACGCTCGCTGGTGCTTGAAGGCAAGGGGCATCACGATCAGCCGCTGATGCTCACCGAGTTCGGCGGCATCACCTATTCGAAAGCACCGAATACCTGGGGGTATGCGCGGGCGGATTCGTCGCGCGCGTTCGAGCGTTCCTACACGACGTTGCTGCAGAAGGTGCATGCCCTCGGCGTCTTCGCTGGGTTCTGCTACACGCAGTTCTCCGATACCTATCAGGAAGCGAACGGCCTGCTGTATGCCGATCGCACGCCGAAGTTTCCACTGGAGGCGATCCACGCCGCGACTACCGGAAATCCCGCAGCCGCGCCGCCGCTCGATACCGCGACCGGTTCGCCGCGGGCGATTTCGCCTGCCGACGCCGAGAAGCAGGACACGTAGGGACTCGCACGGAAGAGCCGGCGGCAGGCACAAGATCTGCAACTGAACCTCGGCGCATCGCCGCATTCAGCGCGACGCAGGGGGAATGGGTCTGATGAAGGTATCGAACAACACGTTGTGGGCAATTTTGGCCGTGGCCGCGGGCGCTGGCCTGGTCGCTGCCTTGCTGCCGCCAGTCCGCAGTCGCCGTCGCGTGGTGGCGGAATCCACACGGGTGGACGAAGCCTCTGAAGACTCGTTCCCCGCGAGCGACCCGCCGTCGTTCTCGGGCCCGGCGGTGGCCGTGCCCGGGCCGACGTTGTAATCGGACCTGTCGCCGCAGCTGAGACACTCGAGGCCGCGAAGGCGGATGCGAGACATTAACAGCGAGGTCGCCGGTTGGCTCCGCGACCTCGCATTCGTGCAGAAAGCGCCACCAAGCCGATGGGGCTACAAGCGCGCCGCCTCGGCCGTCCTCTACCTGCCGGTTCCGATCGATACGCTGCTCAATCCTGACGGCACGCTGCAGAAAATTCCGCAAATTGGCCCCGCGTCCACGCGCGTGATCCTCGAGGTGCTGCGCGACAGCAGCTCGCCGATCGTGGATGGAGCGGTCGAGGCAGCGGAGCCGAAGATTCGCGCCGACATCCTTCGCCGGCGCGGCTTGCGATCGAACTTCCTCAGTCGCGCAGCAGCGGAAGCCGCGATGCGGATGCCCGCGCCGGGCGTGCCGGCGCGATCAGACGTGCGTTGCGACCTGCAGATGCACTCCGACTGGAGCGACGGCGGCCAGACGCTGGAAGAGATCATCGAGACCGGCATCTCGCGGGCCTACACGCATTCGGCCGTCACCGATCACTCGTATGGCCTGCCGATCGCCGGCGGGCTGTCGATGGAGCGCGTCGCCGCGCAGCACCAGGAGATCGATCGCCTCAATGCGAAGTACGACGGACGCTTCCGCTTGCTGAAAGGGATCGAAGCGAACATCCGCGCGGACGGGTCAGTCGACATGACCCAAAGCGAGCTCACGCAGATGGAGATTGTCGTGGCGGCGCCGCATTCGGCGTTGCGATGCTCTGCTGACCAGACGCCGCGGATGATCGGCGCGGTCCAGACGACGGGCGTGCACATTCTCGGTCATCCGCGCGGCCGCATGTATGGATCGCGCCCGGGCGTGACGGCGGAATGGGAGCGCGTCTTCGTCGCCGCGGCGCGCGCGGGCGTCGCCATCGAGCTCGATGGCGATCCGTCGCGCCAGGACCTGGATTTCGAGCTCGCCGGGATGGCGATCCAGAGCGGATGTTTGTTTGCAATTGACAGCGATGCGCACGGGACCGACCAGTGGTGGTACGCGGAGACTGCGCTCGCACACGCGCGTCTCGCGGGGATACCCCGGGAGCGCGTGATCAACTGCTGGCCGCTGGCGAAATTGCTGGATTGGGCAGAGCAGCGCTGTCGCGCTGCGTGAGCCGGTGCCTTCAAACGTCGGCTCGGCCGGGCATAGCTTGGGTGTGCCGCGGCTCAGCGATCTCCTGAGGCTTACGTTCTACGAATCGTGCAGCCAGCCCTGGAGCAGGGCGTAGCGGACGATGTCGATGCGGCCGCGCATGTTCAACTTGCGCATGCCATTCGCCTTGTGGGCTTCGACAGTCTTGACGCTCAAGTCGAGCCGCGCGGCGATTTCTTTGTTGGTATTGCCCCACGCAATCAACCGCAGGACTTCCGTTTCACGTGGGCTCAGCGGCGTGGTCGGTGCCGCCCCCGCCGCCGGCGTGGTGCTCTTCGAATAGCTGGTGATGACGGGCGCGGTCATCGAGGCGTCGAGGTATTTTCCGCCGCTGGCCACGGAACGAATCGCGTGCAGCAATTCCGCCGGCCGGCTCTGTTTCAGCACATAACCCGCGGCCCCGGCGCGCATCAACTGCTGCAGGTAGCTGTTGTCCGCGTGACGCGTCAGCGTCAGGACGCGCGCCGAGGGGCAGCGCGCCATCAACTGGGTCGTCGCGGCAAGGCCGTTCATGCCCGGCATCGAGATATCCATGATCACGACGTCCGGCGCGATTTTCTCCGCTTCCGCCACCGCTTCGCGTCCGTCGCCGACCGTGGCGACGACTTGCATGTCCGGTTGGGCGTTGAGGATCATCCGGAGGCCTTCGCGGACGGTCTCGTGATCGTCGGCGAGGAGGATGCGTAATTTGGCAGTCATAGTTAAGTCCCGTCTGCGAGGACCGTACCACGCTTCGCCCGTTTACGTCAGTCGGTCAATTCCCTGTGGTTCGTTTATGATGTGGCAACCCGCGGCTACCTCTGCCGCTGCAGGAGCGTGAACGATGCGTTATCTGACCAGCTTGATTCTCGTGATTGCCGCGGGCGTGGCATGCTCCCGCGGATCGGAGCGGGCGGTGGCCACCTCTCCCACCAGCCCGACCGCGGCGGTGTCCGCCGACAGCACCATTACCTTCGTCGGCGGCGTATCCGGACCAATGGACGTGCTGTTTCCCGGCCGCAATGATTCGTTCCAGCTCCGCAACGACCTCGAGGCCAAGTACCAGCAGATGGGCCGCGGCGTGAGCTCGACCTTCGTTGATCGGGAAGGCGAAGTGGTGTGGACGCAGGAATACATTCGCTATCGCGTCAACGGCTGCGACCATGCGACCGCGGTCGCACGCGTGATGACGCAGATCGATGGCGGCGTCGCGGGCGGGATTTGCGGTTCGCCGCCGGAAGGATTAATCCTGTTTCCGTCACGCGCCGACTCGCTGCAGTTCCGCCGCGAGCTCGAGACCAAATATCAGCAGATGGGCCGCGGCCTGCAGTCCGCCTTCGTCGACCAGGAAGGCGCCGTCATCTGGACTCAGGAATACCTGCGCTATCGCGTCAACAGCTGCGATCACGCGACCGCCGAATCGAAAGTGTTCTCGCAGATCGACGGCGGACCGGTGCCGGCCACCTGTTTCGTGGCGTGCGAGTACGGCCTGTCGCCGACGGCGGCGAGCATCGAGTACACGCCGGCCAGCCTGTCGTTCCAGGTGCGGCCCAATCCCGGCGGCTGCGCGTGGCAGGCCAGCAGCGACGCGTCGTGGCTGACCTTCCCGGGCGATCTGCGCAACGGCAGCGGCCTCTCGACGTTCGCGTACTCGGTTGCGCAGAACAACGGCACGTCTGAGCGCACCGGACGAATCCGCTTCACCTGGACCGGCGGCGGCACCGACTTCACGGTGACGCAGCGCGGCATCCCGTTCGTCGCCTCGTTCACGATGTTCGATCCGTTCAAGACGACGGATCCGACGACCGAGTGCTGGATTCGCAGCTCGCCGACGCCGTGCAACTTCGTCGTCAACGCCAACCTTCCGGGCGGCAACTACACCTATCAGTGGCGCATCTCGTATGTCTACGGGACCGAGAAGGTGATCTCGCAGATTGTCACCACGCCCACCTTCTCGTTTTCAGACTCATGCGGCGCCACCGGCTCGAATGCGAGCGGGGCAGCGGCCGATCTCCATGTGACCCTGACGGTTACCGACGATCGCGGCAATAGCATTACGCTGCGGTCCGGGGAGGGCAGCCAGCCCCATCTGTCCGTCAAGCTCTACACCTGCTCCTGAGTCAGCGCGAGGTTCCGGCCGAATCCGGAACCTCGCACCCCGTCAATCCGCGCCGTACTGCTTGCGGCCCGCGTCAAAGGTGGTTACTATCTGCGCCGTGAGGTATTACCCATGTCGCACGCGAATGGATTGAACCGCCGGGCCTTTCTGCGCAACGCAGGTTTGACAGCACTCGCCGGCGCCACCGCCGGATCGAGCACCACGCTCATCGCATCTACTCCAGCCGCGACCGGCCAGGAACCCAGCAACGGAAAATTCGATTTCGACACCGTCTACAACCGCTTCGGCACCTACTCGACGAAGTTCGATCAGCAGATCCGCCTTTACGGGAAGGACAGCGTGCAGGTCGGCATGGGCATCGCCGACATCGACTTCAAGGCCGCCCCGTCGATCACCAGGGCAATCAACGATCGCGTCAAGCACGAGAACTGGGGCTACCTCGACATGGGGGTGTGGACACCCAAGGTGACCGAGGCCGTCGCCGCCTGGAACAAGCGCCGCTACGGCGTGACGATCGATCCGAGCACGATGGTGCTGTCCAACGGCGTGCACCCGGCGATCATCGCCGTGCTCAACACCTTCAACCCAAAGGGATCGAAGGTGTTGTTGCAGACGCCCACCTACAACGGCTTCTACAGCGACCTCACCGCGTCACAGACCAAGGCCGAGGAAAGCCCGCTCAAGTTCGTCAACGGGAAGTTCCAGATGGACTTCGACGACTTCGAGCGCCGCATCAGTTACGACACCCACACCTTCCTGCTCTGCAACCCGCAGAACCCCACCGGCAATTGCTGGTCGCCGGAAGATCTGCTGCGCATCGGCGAGATCTGCCTGAAGCACCGGGTGATCGTGCTGGCCGATGAAATTCACTGCGACTGGGTCGGCAAGGGGCACAAGTACACGCCGTTCGCCAGCCTGCCGAACAAGGCCGTGGTCGACAACAGCTTCACGTTCAAGGCCGCGAGCAAGTCGTTCGGCCTCGCCGCGCACAAGGTGGCGTGGTTCTATTCGACCAACCCCGAGCTGATGAATCGCGCGAAGATCAATCACCGCGCCGACCTCAACACCCTCGGCATGGTCGCCAACCACGCCGCGGTGGCTGAGGGCGAAGAGTGGCTGCGCCAGGCGAACGAGTACGTCGACGCGACGCACGACTTCGTCAACAGCTTCGTGCCAGACAAGATTCCGCTGATCAAGGTACATAGGGCGGAAGGCACCTACCTCACATGGCTCGACGTCACCGGCGTCGCCGATCGCATCAACTCCAAGAAACTGGCCGATGACTACAACCGCACCAAGGCGGCGAACATGCCGTCGCTGACCCCGGAGCAGATGGTCGAGCGCTTCTTCGTGAAGCACGCCAGGGTGCATCTCAACCAGGGCGCGTCGTACGGCAAGGGCGGCGAGAACCACATGCGCATGAACATCGGCACGTCGCGCAAACTCGTCGAACAGGCGCTGACCAGCATGGCCAGGGCCTGCAGCAATCCCGTCGCGACGGATCTGGTGTAGCTTCGACTCACTCGCGTGATCGCAACAGGGGCCTCCAGTGAGGCCCCTGTTCGTTGGACTATGATCGCCGCATGACGCGCGACGCGGCGAACGCGGACTCGTCCCGCCCTAGCGACAAAGATGCGAAGGCAGACTCATCCCGCCATAGCGACGAAGTCGCGAAGGCGGATCCCATCAAAGGTCGATCGCTGCGCGTCAGGAAGAATCTCCGCAAAGGGCTCGCGCTCGCGTGGGCCGCGTCTCCCCAGTCGCTGATTCGCTACTCGGTGCTCGGCATGATTAGCGCCGCGATGCCGCCGATCGCCGTCTACCTCGGCGCGCTGCTGGTCAACCGCATCGCTGACGCTCGCGTCCACGCATTCGGCTGGCCCGACATGCTGCCGATCATCATCGGCTTGTGGGTGTCCACCGGCATCCAGCGCGCGATTGGCGCGTATATGGGCTACGGCCGCAACCTGTTCGTGCGCCGGGTGCAGCTCGAGGCGGAGCGTCGTCTTCTCGAACAGGCGTCGAAGGTCGATCTCGGGCACTTCGATAATTCCGATTGGCACGATCGGCTGGCGCGCGCGAAGCGCGATGTGTCGTGGCGGCCGGGCGACCTGACCTGGTCGGTGCTGGGCCTGTCCGGCAACATCGTCACGATCGTGTTGATGGCCGGACTGCTGGCAAGCCTGCACTGGATACTGGTCGTGCTCGCGCTCGCCGCGGCGCTGTTGTCGCTGGCGCTCGAGCGCCGCGTCACGGCGAGGATGTACGAGTTCTTCTACAAGGAGACGCCGGAAGAGCGGGAGCGTGAGTACCTCGGCGATCTGCTCGTTCAGCCGAGAAACACCAAGGAGATCCGCGCCTACGTGCTGGCGGACTACCTGCTCGGCCGCCACCGCGATCGCTCCGAGGAGCTGTATCGCCTGCGCGAGCAGATGTACCGCTCGGGGACGCGCATCTCGATGCTGACGGGGTTGGTGACCGGCACCTCGCTCGCGATGGCCTACCTGTTCGTGGCCATACAGGGCATCGCCGGCACCATCTCACCCGGCGGTGTGGTGCTGGTGATCGGCGCCTTCACCGCGGTCGCGGCCACGCTCGGCAACATCTCCAGCACGTTCGTGGCAGTGGACCAGCACACCACGTTCCTCGAGGACTATTTCTCGTTCCTGTCGATCGATCCGCTGCTGCCGGTTCCGAAACCGCCCCGCGACGTGCCGGCCTCTCTCGAAGCCGGCCTCGAATTCGACGACGTGACGTTTACGTATCCGGGCGGGACGGAGCCTGCGGTGCAGAATCTCCACCTGCATATTCGCAGCGGCGAATTGATCGCGCTGGTCGGGGAGAACGGCGCCGGCAAGAGCACGCTCGTCAAGCTGCTGCTGCGCTTTTACGATCCGACGCACGGCGCAATTCGCGTCGGCGGCGCGGATTTGCGCGACCTCGAGCCGGCCGCGCTCCGCAATCGTATCGGCGTGCTGTTCCAGGATTACGCGAGCTACGAGCTGTCGGTGCGCGAGAACGTGCAGATGGGGCGGCCCGGTCAGATCGACGACGATCGTCGTGTGCTGGCGGCGCTCGAAGATGCACGCAGCGACTGGCTGGTCAAGAAGATGCCGAAGGGGCTCGATGCGAAAGTCGGCCGGCTGTTCGAAGGCGGCCACGATTTGTCGGGAGGCGAGTGGCAGCGCCTCGCGCTGGCGCGCATCATGTATCGCGATGCCGACATCTGGATCCTCGACGAGCCGACATCATCGCTGGACCCCGAGGCCGAGGCCGCGATTTTTGCCGAACTCAAGCAGATCCTGAAAGGCCGCATCGGCATCGTGATCTCGCATCGCTTCTCGACGGTGCGGATCGCCGATCGCATTGCGGTGATCGCCGACGGCAAGATCTCGGAGCTCGGTTCGCACGATGAGTTATTGCGCGCGGGTGGCCGCTATGCCCAGTTGTTCGAACTGCAGGCCGCCGGCTATCGCTAAGGAGCCAAGCTTGCTTCGCCAGGGTCTGCGGTCGCATCCTCTGCCAAGCGCTCACGCGCGGGTCCTGAGCCGGTCGACACCATCACGTTCCTGGCGCGCTGCGCCCAATCGGCGGCGCGATGGCGGGGAATGCCACCCTGGACCCGTATCGGGACTAACCGTGCACGAGGTGCGTTCTTTCTGCTAAGCTTGATGTCTCTCCGGAGGCCGGCGTAGCTCAGTTGGTAGAGCAGCTGATTCGTAATCAGCAGGTC
>Ga0136611_10002072_pt1 | contig 13947 bp, 10 predicted proteins | sample AntDrymUQ2232306_2_FD_106645 | JGI IMG/M metagenome (GOLD analysis project Ga0136611, IMG submission 106645) | Polar desert sand microbial communities from Dry Valleys, Antarctica - metaG UQ223 (23.06) | ecosystem: Environmental > Terrestrial > Soil > Desert | place: Antarctica: Dry Valley...
AGCGTCAGCCCGAGCGGCATCGCGAGCATGTGCGCGTGCAGGTCGCCATACAGATACGTGAAGAATGGAAACTCATTGATGAAGTTTTGCTCCGGCAGGAGGCGCGTGCTGCGCCAGAAGTCGAACCCCTCTGCCAACCGGGGGAGCGTCTCGGCCATCGTCGACCAGCCGACGCGCAGGGCGCCAGGCAGATCCCCATCACGCAGCAGCGTTCGTGCTTCCGATTTGCTCAGTGGCTCCAGGACCTGCACGGCGCCGTCCAGGTTGCCGATGAGCAACAGCAAGCCGAGCGAGGCGCCACCTACAACAACGCCAGCCCGTCGGCCAAGTCCACGAGCCAAGGTGTAACCAATCCCCGCTGCGAGTGTGCCCGTGAGCGCGAGCACGGTCGCTACCGCGAGATTGAAGCCGTACTGTGGTCCAACTGAACTCAGCCGCATCAGCGTCGTGACAAGCCATTGGCCGAAATAATAGTAGTTAATGTACCCGCCGGAGAACCACGGGTCGTAGGGCGGCAACTCGGTAGATCGTAAGATCCCGTTGATGAACGCCAGTTCCATGGGCTTCTCGCCACCCCAGTAGGGCTGCCACAGATCCGGGTTCGCGGCGCGCAGCAAGAGACCCAGACCGAACAGGACGAGGAAGAGCGCCTCGAAGCACGCGATCGTTGATCCGACCGTGCGCAGATCCGCCCGCAGCTCGGTGCGCGATCGGAACGCGAGCACGAGCGCGACGGCCAAAAGCACCCCGAGCACAAGCCACGCCGCCCAGGGAGTAGCAGGGAGCGCTCCAAGGGAGGCCAGAAGCCAGGACAACCACCCGACCAGGAGCAGTCCAAGCACCCGGCTCAGTACCCATCCCGCATCTGGCAACGGGCGCAGCAGGCCGCGCAGCAGCAGCCACGCCATGCCCGCAAGCACCTCCAGGACCAGCAACCACGCGATGATTGACGTAATGCCGCGATTCCAAGTGCCCTGGAAGTAATCCGTGCCAGTCACTGCCGAGTCCTGGTACGGTGCGAGCAGCAGGCTCTTCTCGGTGCTGCCCTGCCGCGTAGCCTCCCACGGCGCTTCCCGTGCCTCCACGAAGAGGGCGTCAAACTCCCACTGCTGGAGGTCGCGCTCCTTCTTGAAGATGAGCACCTGCGGATGATCGTACACCGCGACATTGTCGTCCGAGCCGGTATCGTCGATCCGAGCACCGCCCAGTCCGGGGCCGTCCTCGAACACGGCGACCCGCCGAAACCCCAGGCGCTCCTCAAAGAGCAGGTCGAAGTACCGAGTCGCCACCGCGTACCGCCATGGCGACTTCGGCACGGTGGCCCACAGGCGTGGCGTCGGCAGCACTATATAATCCGCCGCGGTCAGCATGTCCTGTATCGCGAAGAGCCGCTGATCCGGCGAGAGGTCCTCGTATGTGTCGACCTGAAGGTATTCATACGTGTCGGCGTCCTGGCCAGGCAATGCATAGGGTAGACGCTCATCCCACGCCTCGTGCGCCAGCGTCGAACCCGGCTCAGAGTTCGCGTAGATCCACTCTGAAGCCTGAATCCAGTTGTGCGGACGGGTGTAGATGCTGCTCCAGGCAATTGTCCAGAGCACCGATCCACTGAGCACGGCGCCGATCGCGAGCAGCGCGAGCCGGGCACGGAGGGGATGCAACGGAGCACGCCGACGTCCGCCTGCCCACAAGTGCGCGTGCCACGTCCACAACGCGGCAGACACCAGCAGGAGAAGCGCGGGGGTGACCGGCAGCATGTAGCGCAGCCACTTCGCTTCAAGCGCGAGGATGGAGAGCGAGTACGGAGCGATCCAGCCGAAAAGCAACGCGCAGCGCACGTCGCGCCGGACGACCGCCCGGTACCCGCCCCAGATGCTTCCCGCCACCACCGCAGCGCCGAGTGGCAACCCCACGCCCCAGCGAGCGTATTGCCCCAAGTGGTACCAGCCTGGGATGGCGCCGATGTACTGTCGGGTGAATGGCACGTCCGTGATGCCGCGTTGGATGCGGCTTTCGGCGAGGATGTTTTCGATATACGTCCGGATATCCAGAACGGCGTACGGCTCGAAGACCGCCCATGTGGCGACGGAGACGGCCCCGGCGACAACGGCAAGCCGTCCCGCGCGGACGAGGCGTTGCTGGATGCTTCGCCACCCGGTCGCACCGACTTGGGAGTGCACCGCGTACCCCCCGGTGTACAACAGGAGCAACGCGGCGGGCACGAATGCGGCCGCACTTGGCTTCGTCGCCACGGCCAGGCCGAGCAGGAGGCCAGCGTACAGTACCGCGCGTCCGTTGCGGTCCTGCAACGCTCGGACCACCTGGAGAAGCGCCGCAGTGAGGAAGAGCGTCATGATCGGCTCGGCGACGTAGAAATGACTGAACTGCACCTGCAGCACGGTCGCGGCGGACAGGGCGGCGGCCAGCAAGCCGGCCCGGCGGCTGAAAAGTCGCACCCCGAGCAGATACACGCAAACGATCGTCAGCAGGTCGGCAAGTGCCGCGAGTGGCCTTCCGACCTGATACAGCCCCGCAAACTCCGCGTATTGGTCCCCAGCGACGACGGCAACCAAAGACGAGATCGCCTTGAGGCCATACACCAGCAGGGTGCCGTAGGAGTAGCTGAGATAGCCGTCCGCGCCGTCCGACCGGCGTGGGTTCATGGAACTGTTCTCGGCGTCGAGCAAGGCGGACGATGGTCCCGCCCATTGCAGGCGCTCTGCCGTCACATCATAGATGTGGCGCTCGTCGGGGTGTGCCATGTAGCCACCGTCCCACCCGATACCCATGAGGCGGGGGACAGCGGCGAGCAGCAGAATGACAAGCAGGAAGGCCGATGGTGCACGGCTCCTTGAGGCGGCGGCTTTTGCGGTCTGTACAAACATCGGTGCGACATTGTAGCATGCCACTTATGCCCGAACGCCCCGCCCTCCTCTTCTTCGGCGCCTCCGACTTCGCCGTGCCAACCTTGCACGCCCTGAACAGTGACGGCTACGCCCTTCGCGCCGTATACACGCAGCCAGACCGGCCCGCCGGGCGCGGTCGCCGCGTGCAGTCCACACCAGTCGCGATCGCGGCCCGTGCGCTTGGCCTGCCGCTGGAACAACCGGCGCGCCTTCGCACGCCGGAAGTCCTCGACCGCCTCGCGGCGTATGAGCCGGACGTGGTCGTGCTCGCGTCATACGGCCTGCTCGTGCCGCCGCAGGCGCTTGCGGTGCCGCGACTGGGATGGCTCAATGTGCATCCCTCGCTGCTGCCGGCGTATCGTGGAGCGTCGCCCGTTGCCGCGCCGATCCTCGCGGGCGAGGAAGAGACAGGGGTGTCGATTTTTCTGATGCGGGTGGGGCTCGACGATGGTCCGCTGCTGTCGCAAAGACGCGTTCCGGTCGACGCAAACGAGACGGCGGGCGAGTTGACCGGCCGGCTGGCAGAACTCGGAGCGGATGTCCTCCTCGATACCCTCCGGCGCTGGTCCGACGGAGTTGTGACCCCGGCAGAACAAGACCACGCGCTGGCGACGTACGCGTCGAAGCTCTCCCGCGAGGCGGCGCGACTCGACTGGTCGGAGTCGGCCGAACATCTGGCACGGCGGGTCCGCGCCTACAACCCCTGGCCGATGGCGCACACGCACTGGAAGGGCGAGCGGCTGCGCGTCCTGCGCGCGCACTCGGACGCGTCATTGGGGGAAGGCGCTGGGGAAACGTTCACCACCCCAGACACGCGCCTGCCCGCAGTGGGGACCGGCGACGGCGCGCTTGTGCTGGAGCAGGTGCAGGTAGCGGGCGGGAGGGCTATCGACGGAAGGGCTTTCCTGGCGGGACATGCGGACTGGACAGGCTCGCGGGTCGGCGAGGTGGGCTAGCATCGGGACATGCGCCAGCAGGCGGCGTGCGAGCGAACTCTAGCCAGTTGTCTGCGTTTGCGGCTCCCATGTGAGACTTGGACGGTCGCGCTCCAGAACGGCAACGTCTGCGGCGAGACCTTGGGAGATGAGGAATTCCCGGACACCTTGCTCCGCCAGGGTCTTTGTGTTGTTTGTGCGCGAGAGGTGTGCGAGCCAGTAGGTTTGGCGGCGGGCGGTCAGCGCGTCGGCGATAATCTCCGCCGACTGCCGGTTGGACAGGTGGCCGCTCTCGCTCAGTATTCGGCGCTTGAGGTGCCACGGGTAGGGACCGCCGATGAGGTGCTCCACATCGTGGTTCGCCTCGATCACGGCGAGATCCGCAAGCGTGATGGCTTCAAGCACCTGTCGTGTCCCGAAGCCGAGGTCCGTTGCAACCGCGACCCGAGCGCCGCCCACGCTCACGAGGTACCCGACGGGCTCTGTGGCGTCGTGACTCACGGGAAAGGACGCAACCTCGAAAGGACCGATACTCATGGCGTTCCCCGTCTTCAGCACCATAGAAGAGAAGCACTTGCCAGGACTCGGGACGCGGCGCAAGGTGGCGTCGTTCGCTACGACCGTCGTGCCGAATCGGCGAGCGAGCACGTCCACGCCACGGATGTGATCCGAGTGTTCGTGGCTGACAAGGATGGCGTCGAGGTCGCCGGGCAGCACCCCGCGCTCCCGCAGAAGCTGCACGAGCCGCGATGCCGAGAACCCGGCATCAACGAGCAACGCGCGGCCATCATTCTGGATAAGGATGCAATTGCCTGAGCTACCACTGCCCAGTGCTGTTACCTTGATCGTGATACGGCCTCCTGTTGCCCATCGGAATATAGCCCTCTCTGTGTTTGACTGTCAAACTGTTACCCAAATCGAGCGGGAATAACCGACACCTACGCGAAGCGCTGTGTTAGAATTCGTTCTTGAGGAGGGTTGAGGAGATGGGCCGTGTGCTCGCTATCGCGAACCAGAAGGGTGGGGTAGGCAAGACGACCACCGCGCTCAACTTGGGTGCCGCCCTCGCCGAACAGGGTCAGCGGGTGCTCCTGCTTGACTTTGATCCGCAGGCGAGCCTCACGGTATCGCTCGGATACCGGCCGGATGATTTGTCACCGACGGTGTATGACGTGCTCCACGCCGCCATTGCTGAGGAGAAAGCGCCGCGCCTGGCTGACGTGATCTTGCACAACCCGCACGGGCTTGATCTCGCGCCCTCGAACATTGAGCTGTCGCAGGGTGAACTCGATTTGTTCCGCGCGACGCTGGGCGAGTTGATACTGCGGGAGATGTTAGAGCCAGTGCGCAAGGATTATGACACTATTATCATTGATTGCCAACCGTCGCTTGGTCTGTTGACGGTAAACGCGCTCGCTGCTGCTGATGCAGTGCTTATCCCGCTCCAGGCGGACTACCTCGCGATGAAGGGCGTCGATCTGCTGCTGCGCACCGTTTCGCAGGTGCAGCGCAAGCTTAACCGAAACCTGAAGGTGGAGGGCGTTCTGCTCACTATGGCCGATGCGCGTACCGTCCATTCGCGCGACGTTATCGCGAGCGCCCGCAGCGCGCTCGATGGAAGTGTCAGGGTTTTCGACACGGTGGTACGACTGAATGTGAAACTCAAGGAAGCGCCTATGACAGGTCAAAGCGTGCTCGCGTACGCCGGCGAAACACCGGCTGCAGCGGCGTATCGCAATTTGGCTGTCGAGGTGGATGGAGGCCGCGCATGAACCGAAGACCCAGGATGACCGCCGAGAATGCCCACGAGACGTTCACTTCCCTGACGAGCCTTCTGGCCCCCGTTGAGGTTGGCGCGGGTGACACACCCGAAGCCGGCGTGCTGGAGGTGGAGTTGGGCCGCATCCGGGCAAACCCCGCCCAGCCGCGACGCCCAGACTCAGCCGGTTTCTCCACCTCAAGTCTGAATGAACTTGCAGAGAATATTCGCCAACACGGCATTCTCCAGCCACTGCTCGTCAAGGACACTGGCCGGTTCTATCAGATCGTCGCGGGGGAGCGCCGCTTCCGCGCTGCACAGATCATCGGGCTTGAGCGGGTTCCGGTACGCGTCATCGAACCCCGCGACGCACAGGAGGAACTGCAGATCGCCCTCGCTGAGAACTTGCAGCGCAAAAACCTTGGTCCTCTGGAGGAGGCTCTTGCCTTCCAGACGCTTATCCGGCGCTTCGGGCTGAGCTACCGCGACCTGGCGCATCTCGCCGGACGCAGTGCCGCACACGTCCATGGCCGCCTGCAACTCCTCAATCATGACGAGGTTCGCGAAGCAGTCGAGGCGAAGCGAATCGGCATCGCGGACGCGATCCACCTTGCGCGCGTAGCCGACGAGGCACAGCGTCGGCAACTCCTCGCCGCAGTAGAAGACGGTGCACTCAAGGGGGCAGCGCTGCATCGGCAGGTTCAGGTATTCCTGGGCGAGATTTCGGAAGAGGACGCCGCGGCAGTGGCACAAGCAGCTACGGCTGCCTCTAGCCCCCTCGGTCTCGCTGGAGCGCTGGCTGCCGTAGAGAGCCTCGGGCCGAATCTGTCCGATGAGGAGCGTCAAACGCTGCACGCGCTCGCCGCACACGCTGCGCAACGACTGAACCTCCAGCTTGTGGAGTCGCCCGGGCCCACACCGGCGCGCGCGGAGCTCGACGAGCCCCGTCCGGCGCGGTCCTCGGGACCGGAGGCGCGCAAGGTCATTCACCGCATCAAGGAGTATCGCACAAAAAATGGCTACACACTCGCGAACGTTATTCGGGTGTACTGGATGACGATGGAACGCCGTGGGTACAGCTTTGCGGCGGGCGAGTGGGGCGCGGTGGAGGGAGGCGATGGGCGGTATCTCGTCAGCTTTTCCTATCGAATAGACGGTGACGAGCGGCACTTGCAGTGGTGGTTCGAACCCGAAGGCACGGTCGAGCCCGCGAATGAGGAGGCCCGCTCCCTAGCCGGGTGAGCCGCCGTCACCGTAGATCGCTCGTCCGATCCGGACCAGTGTTGCGCCCTCCTCGATAGCAGCCTCGAAGTCGTCAGTCATCCCCATCGACAGGGTCGTGCCAAGCGCAGGGTACTGGCCGCGCAACTCCTCACCCAACTGGCGGAGCGCCGCGAAGTGCGGGCGGGCGTCTTTGGACGAGCGCGTTGCTGGCGCTATCGTCATCAGGCCCTGCAGCCGCAGGCCCGGAAGCGCCACGAGGTGCTTGATCTCGCGTCGTAGTTCTTCCGGGCCGAACCCCGCCTTCTGTGGCTCACCGCCAACGTTGACCTCTAACAGCACATCCAAACTACCCTCCCCGACCAGGCGCGAGAGCCGATCCGCGAGACGCAGGGAGTCGCACGAGTGGACGACATCAAACAGTGCCACGGCCGGGCGTGCCTTGTTGCGTTGCAGCCTGCCGACGAGATGAAGCTGCACCCTCCCCCGCTCGGGGCCCTCCCACTTCTTCTGTGCTTCTTGCACGCGATTCTCACCAATGTTTCGCACGCCCGCCGCGAGGACAGCCTGTGCCCGGTCGAGCGGCTGGGTCTTCGCCACGGCGACCAGCGTGACCGCTTCCTCGGCGCGGCCACTCCGGAAGGTGGCCTCCCGGCACCGCTTCAGCACCCGCTCCGCGCGCGCCGCGATGTCATCATACTCGCTCATGACGTTATCCCCGCGATTGCGGCGAACCGGTGCAGGGTGCCGGCCCTCCGGTACGAAAAGTGGCGGCTTGGGCCGCAACACGTGCACTCGCCGTGGAGCACGCCGTAGACGTGCTCCACGCCTGCATCGCGGCATTGCTCGGCGATCATGCGCGGCCCGTCGAAGTAAATGCCACTTTGTTGTTGAGTAAGATACTCGCCGCCATTAGCCTCCCGTACCTCAGAGGCCACGTCCTCCTGGATCTCATAGCAGCACGCACGGATACCCGCGCCTATCGAGACCTGGAGGTCCCGTGGCACAGTGCCGTAGCGCTCGCTCAGAGCGCCAATGGTCGCCGCCACGATATTCGCCAGCGTGCTCCGCCGTCCGGAGTGCGCCAGGCCAAGTGCCCTTCTGTGCGGATCCCAGAACAGCACCGACGCACAATCGGCGTGACGCGTGACGAGCAGCACACCTGACCGATCGGTGACCAGCGCGTCCGCCGTGCCAATCGCTCCCGCTGGATTGCTATCCCCGACGGCCAGAACCTTCCGGCCGTGAACCTGCCGAATCCAATGGGCGCGCCATTGGACAGTATCAGTCCGGGGCGGAAGAAGGTGCAGCCATTCTCCCGGCGCACCCATGTCCACCGTCGTGCCCCTATCGTCGCGCGAGGGGGTGAGGCCGGAGACGATCTCCGGGATGTGAGGACCAGGGAATGGGAGGAGAGTCAGTTGATGCATTGAGCTCATACTCAGTTCACCAGCGGAATCAGAACGCTCAACGTCACAACGCTGAGGAGCGTGGCGTACGCGACAATGCCTGCGAGCAGATCGGTGTCAGCCCCGAACTCTAGCGAGAGCACGATCGTGAAGACCGCCGTTGGCATCGCCGACTGCACGACGAACACCGCTGCCGTCTCGGCCCGAAAACCGAAAGCCCAGGCCAAACCTGCGGCGATCGCGGGGGAGAGCAGCAAGCGCGTAGCCAACGCGCCTGCAGAGACCCGCAGGTGTTCGCGGCGCAGGTGTAGCTTCAACTGGGACCCGAGAATCAACAGCAGCAGTGGGATCGCAGCCTGCCCGAGCAGCGCGACCGGCCGCAACAGCCAGTCTGGCGGCGTGACACCGAGCAAGGGGAACGGCAGCGCGAAAGCCGCGGCATAGAGCGCCGGGACGCGCAGGACGTTACTCAACGCTTCGCGCGGTCGCGCTGTGCCCCGCGACGCGACGTACGCACCGGCGGTGTTTGTCAGGAAACTCTGCGTGACGAAGTAGAGCACGCCAATGGCGAAGCCGTCCTCGCCGAAGGCAAAGAGAATGATCGGCAGGCCATAGTTGCCCGAGTTCATAAAGACGGTCGACAAGAGATACGCGGCCCGGCCATCGTCGGTCGTGGTCAACACGGCGCCGGCGACCATGCCCACGGCGTACAGACAGACCATCAGGGAAACGACGCCCGCAGCCACAAGTGCCAGCTCGGGAACTGGCACGGTGCTGCGCGCGATGCTGGAGAAGATGAGGGCGGGACTCAATGCGTAGAGAGCGATGCGGGACAGCGCGACGGGATCGAGGATCTCGCGTTTTCGCAACCACACGCCGAACAACACTATCGCGAAAACGGGCGCCACGGTGCTCGTGAGAACAGAGAGCACGGCGGCCTACTCGCGGGTCTGGTTCATTGCGTAGTCTACGATGATCTGGTCAATCACCCGCTCGATCGGCGCGAGGTCGTCGGTGAACGCACGCTCGGGACGAGGCTCATACGCCCGGAAGTTACCAATCAGAAACGCCTGCTCCGCTACCCTGCGCAGTATGGGTTCTTGTACTGCGGACGCATTGCGCCGAAACTGCGCCTCCGTCATCTCAGACTTGGTGGCATATACCAGCGTGTTATAGCGGTTTGCCGTCGTCACCATGAAGACACTCGGAAAGACGGAACCCATGGTATTGCCCATTGCCTCGACAAGCCGGAGATCCCCAGGAGTGCCGCCGGCGTTGATGACCACCACCCCGCCGGGCTTAAGGCGGTCGTGTACCGTGCGGAAGAACTCCTGCGTCGCCAGGTGAAACGGGATATACGGCTGGCGGTACGCGTCGATGGCTATGACATCGTACTGCTTTTGTGTGGTCAGCAGGAACTGACGGCCATCCGCCACAATGGCGTTTAGATTGGGATCGTTCATTGCGAAGTACCTTCGACCCACCTCGACGATCTGGCCATCGATTTCAATCCCGTCAACCTTCGCCTCCGGGTATACCTCGTAGTACATGTGCGGCATGGTGCCCGCCGCGAGTCCCACGACGGCAACATCCTTTACGGGTGTGGTGATACCCTCGGGACGAAACAGGGGCGCGAGCAGGAAGTAATCCCATGGACCGCCGGTCAGAAGCACGTCCGGGTTGTACACCGAGTGAACCGCCTGGCCCTCATTGAGTATCAGCTTGCGCCAGCCCTGGTCCTCGGTGACCTGGATGTAGTTGTACGCCGACTCGTCCTCATACAGCAGGGTGTCGCCCGCTTCCGCCGCGCGAATGCTGCCACCTCGGAAGACGAGCACGAGCAGCACCGCCACACCCAGCATCGCCGCGTACGGAACCGTCCGCCGCATCCCAACTTCAGCAGCGAGTCCGGCAAGTGACACCGCGAGGAGCGCGATGCCAAAGACCCAGATACTGGCGCGCGTGCCGATTTCCGGCTGGAGCACCAGAACCGACACGAACGTGCCGAAAATCGAGCCAACGGTGCTCAGGGCGTACAGGCCGCCAGCCGAGGTGCCGGCGCTCGCGACGCTCTGTACCCGCAGCCGGATAGCCCACGGAGAGACACAACCGAGCAAGGTCAGAGGCACGGAAAAGAGCAATATGATCGCGAACAGTGAACCGAAGAACGCGCTCTGCGAGAACTCCGTGAAGCCACGCGAAGACCACTGCAGAAACGGTCGCGCCAGAATCGGCACCAGCACGATTGAGAAACCCGCCCACGCGGTCAGCTTGTACAACGCCGCATGCGAGGGGTGTCGGTCGGCAAGCCTGCCGCCAACGCTGTAGCCCAGCGTGAGATAAATAAGCACAAGCCCGATTAGCGCGGCCCAGATAAGCAACGATGTGCCGAAGTAGGGCGCGAGCAAACGCGACGCGCCCATTTCTGTTGACATAACCGTCGCGCCCGCGAGAAAGGCAGTGACGAGTAAGAGGGGATCGCGGGGCGTTCTCAAGGAGTGACCGGCTTTCTAGGCATAATTGAGGATGAACCCTCCTCGATTATACCTGAGCCGGTGTCTGCTCCTCAGTTCCGGTCGCGCTCGTGTTCGAGTCACCCTGTTCACCGGGGCGCTGAGTCGGAGAGTTGCGGCCGGAGCCGGAGCGATCCTTCATCTTGAGCTTGCCATCAAAGTAGCCGCCTTCCTGCACGACGAGCAGGTCGGTATTGATCTCGCCCGTGACGACGCCGGAGGGTGTTATTTCGAAACGGCGGCGGCACTCGACCTTGCCGTTGTATCGGCCCGCGACCGTGATATCCTCGGCCGTCATGTCCGCCATCACCTGTGCTTGATCCTCGATCAGGATGTGACCTTTGGACTCAATGGAACCTTCAACCCGGCCTTGAACGCGTACCCCACGCTCAGACCTGTAGTTGCCATTGAAGAAATCCTCCGCGCCAATGATGCTTTCCTCGCCGGTGCTCGCAGCGCGTTGGGTTTGCGGCCGCCACTCCTCATTTGTCTGTCTCATAGGCCTCCATGCCAGCCCGCCAGGGCTGATGTTCGCGTTGCTCGTTCCTCCATCCTGCGCAGTGGCAGGGGTAGCCGATCTCTCGGCGGTTGGCGTCTCGGCGCTGGTCTCCTCAGCGTTCTCCTCGTTGTTCTTGAGGTCTCTGCGTCGTAGCATGTTTGTCACGCCTCCCTTGTATGTTTTGTGAATCCAGTTTGTGACCTCCGGCTAGACCCGGAAAATCAACTTCCGATAATGCCCATTATGTAAGTCAGCCATTAAACCGCCGGTCTGGCCGACGCCCCATCGCGCACAACAACTCGTACGCAATCGTGCCCGCCCGGCCTGACAACTCCTCTGCGCTGACTTGCTCCGCACCCTGCGTCCCGAGCAGCACGGCCTCCGCGCCGACCGCAATGTCCAAGTCGCCGGGTAGCCCGACGACCAGGCTATCCATGCACACGGACCCGAGCACTCTGCACCGTCGCCCCCCGAGCAACACCTCACCCGTGCCACCGAGTGATCGCATGTAGCCGTCCGCGTACCCACAAGTCACCACCGCTACCGCCATCCTGGTTGCAGCCCGATAACGTTGCCCGTAGGATACCCCTTCCCCTTCCTGTACGTCAAGTACCTGTCCAACCTCCGCTTTCAGGCTCATAACGGGGCGCAACGAAAGCGTGCGTCCGTGCGACGGCTGCACGCCGTATAGCGCGATCCCCGCTCGGAAAGCGTCCCAATGGGGCTCCCGGCTGCTGATCGCGGCTGCGCTATTTGCCGCATGAACTAGTGGCGGTCGTAAACCTCGGAGCCCCAGCGCACGCACGACCTCCTCGAACCGTGCCGCCTGTTGGGCGTATACCGGGCTGTCCTTCTCATCAGCCGTGGCATAGTGGGTGTACACGCCTTCGAGCCTGACCCCTGGTAGTGCCGCAAGTCTTGCCGCGAATTCAACTGCGCCTTCGGGCTCGATGCCGTACCGATGCATCCCTGTGTCGACCTTCAGGTGCAGCCGGGCATCACGGCCAGTTGCCGTGCCCAGCGCCGAGAGCGCCAACGCGGTTTGCATGCCGGACACCGTGATCGCGAGATCGTGCGCGAGCGCGATGGACAGTTCCCGGATCGGCGTGTAGCCCAGCACGAGCACGGGCGCCGTGATGTCGGCCTCGCGCAAAGTAACGCCCTCACGCATTCGGGCGACCGCGAGACCCCACGCCCCAGCCTCCAGCGCCGCGCGCGAGACGGGCACCGCCCCATGACCATACGCATCCGCCTTGACGACAGCCAGAAGCTTGGTGCCCAAAGGCCCGACGGATAGCATCCTGCGCACGTTGTGCCGTAGGGCCGCGAGGTCCACGTCCACCCAAGCGGGTCCACGAGGTTGATCATTTTCCACGGTCGCGCCTTCGTCGACCGCGCTAGCGCTCACGCTGCTTCCGGGCTTCCGGGAGCGCGTCTATGAGGTCGGACGCCCGTACCGTGTCGCGGCCGAACCGTTCCGCCGCGATGCGCGCGGTACGAGAACCCAGCACCAGCGCAGTCCGTGCCGCCTCGGCAGGCTCAAGGCCCAGCGCGATGAAGAAACCGCAGAGTCCAGCAAGCACGTCGCCTGTACCCGCTGTCCCCAACTCGGGATGAGCCTCGGTCAGCACCTCAACCCGTCCGTCTGCACGGGCGATAAGCGGGTAGCTTCCCTTTAACAGCACGGTCTTACCCCACTGTTGCGCTGCGGTAGACGCGACCCCGATCCGATTCGCCTCAACCTCGGCAACGGACTTCTCTACCAGCCGTGCCATCTCGCCGGGATGTGGGGTAAGAAGCGCGATTGACGGCGCGTTCACCCACCAGTGATCCGCCGCTGCGAGCGCGAACAGCCCATCGCCATCGACCACCGTTGGCGGGGCGATCAGCTCCTGGTCCGGTGTTTCGGCGTCGCTCGCAGCCTCCCGATCCCGCGTGGCCGTACTGTTGAAGCCCATCGACCTGCGCTGCGTCGGGGCAGGCGTTAGCTCGTCCAACCGGAAACCCACCACGCGGCGCTGCGCGGGCGCGGAAACGCCCAGCACTCCCAGCACGAAGCGGACGGTCGCGTCATCGCGATGCACGCCATTGCCGAGCACGAGCGCCTGGTAGTCCGCGGCCCCTTCCAGCGCATCCGTGACCGCAGCCTCGCCGAGAGTACCCATCTCCGCCTCGGGCAGCGGCAGCAGCGTCTGCTCCAGCAACCGCGAGGCGATCACGCCGAGCATGGATCGGGGGAAACCGACGGTTACGTAGCCCGCGCCAGCCCGATGTGCAGCGAGCGCGGCAAGAACAGGAGCACCGGGAAAGCGCAAACTGCCGCCGATAACCATCACGCGGCCGTTGTCGTTCTTATGCGAGCCGGGCAGCCGGGGTGGTATCGCCAAGTCTGCCCAACTATCGAAGCCGGATGCGACACCCTCCGTGTCCGCGAGCGTGTCGAGTCCAATCGGTTCGTGGATGACGTATCCCGTCGCGCCGGGTCCACCACCAGTGTAGAGCCCGATCTTTGGCAGGCCGAGCGTGATCGTGGTATCCGCGCGCAGAACCACTCCCATGATCTCGCCCGTGTCCGAGTTGAGGCCGCTCGGAATATCGAGCGCCACGACGGAGAGCCCGTCTGCCCCCGTCGCTCTCCCCTCGCGCTCGGCCTCCACGGCATTCAGGATTGCCGCCGGCTCGCCCTCCACTGCCCGCGTTAGTCC
>Ga0136611_10002073_pt1 | contig 13945 bp, 15 predicted proteins | sample AntDrymUQ2232306_2_FD_106645 | JGI IMG/M metagenome (GOLD analysis project Ga0136611, IMG submission 106645) | Polar desert sand microbial communities from Dry Valleys, Antarctica - metaG UQ223 (23.06) | ecosystem: Environmental > Terrestrial > Soil > Desert | place: Antarctica: Dry Valley...
CATAGCGCACGTCGTAGTACTTGCGCTGAAGCTTCCACGCCAAGGCTATGTCCTCCGTCGCCATTTCGGGATCGAAGAGCCCCACATCGACTACTGCGGACTTACGAAAGGCGGTAATCGCGCCCGACACAGTGAGGATTCGACCCCAGACACGTTGCGCTCTGCGCAGGACGGAAACAATGGACGCAAACTCCGTCGCCTGAATCTTGGCAAGGAGCGAGTCTGTATTCGTGACCTGAGGGTTGCCCGTGACGGCAGCCACCCGACCACTCTGAAAGTGCGGCACCATGTAGCGCAAGACCTCGGGCCGGGTTTGAATATCGGCGTCGACAACGACCACGATCTCACCATGGAGCAAGGGAAAGGCATCATTGAGCGCCATCGCTTTTCCCTCGTTCTGAAGCTTGCGCACGAGCCGTATCTGCCCCTGGCGAACATACGGGGCCAGAATCTCGCACGTGCGGTCCGTTGAGCCGTCGTCGACGATCACGATTTCGTAAGCGTCGCGCGGGTAGTTCATCGCTATCAGTGATTCCACTGTCCGCTTGATAACTGCTTCCTCACAGTATGCGGCAACAAGCACGGAGACGCATGGGAGGTCGTCGTCGGAGGCGGCAATGGGCAGCGGGCGCCGCTCGTTTCGCCGATAAAAGACCAGCGACGTGAACGTCCACATTACGCTGGTGAACATAGGATAGAACGCGACGAATGCGGCGGCCAAATGATACGGCCAGGTGTTGGCGAGCCAGAGGAGAAGTGCGGCTGTCTCAATCATTGCTTGGCCCTCACGTGTCCTGACCGGTACTGTTTTCGGTTGCCGTGTGTCTCAATGATTACGAACGAGGCGTCCATCGCCTCCGAAGCGCCACCATAGAACTCCCATACGGTGCGCCTGCCCAGACGGTCGACATCCGTGCGGGGCTTCGACAGCGATCTTCCTCGACGCGCGCCTTTGCATTCGAAGATGCGCAGGTTATGCTGGACCCAGACAAGCGTGAGCACTATGACAGCGGCCGCCATGATACCGACCTTCTGCCCAGCGGAGAAGAGCGTCTGCCCTGTGGCACTGCTGTTCAGAAAGAGCACCACCCACATAGTGATCATGAGCATCCAAAACAAAAGCGCGATGGCAAAGTGCGCGACCTGGCGGGTAGCTGGCATTTCGTACTCCCTCTCCGTGTTGCTTCAAGGTGCGTTTCGGTCTCCCTGACTACAGACTATGCCGCAAGGGCCGCTTCCGAAATGATCCAGTGGTACCAGTACAAGGGGTACCATGGTGCTACTCGACGTATACTAACTGCGGCTGAATGGTAGTGCTTCTGTCATTCCGAGCCTGCGAGGAATCCGTGGTCCGGTTTACGGATCCCTCACGGAGTTCGGGATGACATGCTTAAGGGTTCAAGCAAATTACGTTGCACCCCGTCCGGCATCTCGCCAGGGGTCCATCTGGTCATACTCTTGCTACTGTGGAAGAAGGTATTACCCAAAACAAGGAGAGATTCCATGAGCTACGTCGATCCGAACCGTATTGATACTGAGACGAATGCTGTCGATGAAGTACTGCCTGAGAAGAACGCTGCCTCGGATCCGCATACTGATCAGGATCCCGATTCCGCGCTGGAGACTACGCCGGATATCGGCCTCGATCGTGTCAGCCCCGGCCAAAACGAGACATATACGGACGGCGAGAGCCGTGGTGTGATGACAGAGCGCGGGTCGGACTCCAAAGGCTAGTTACTTGTCAGGGACGCAGATTCTCACGCAAACGCCAGCCTCCGGTACCCGACCGCAATGGGGCTGTGCGAGATAGCGGAACGGTGAAGCCGCTCAAGATCCTTACGTGGGCGATTCACGGGAGTTACCTGAACGTGCTCACCCATGTGCCCCACGAGTGGTATCTGCCCGTAAAACCCGGAGGACCTCCTGGCTATGGCGGCGTCGATGGCGGCTTGCTCAAGCATGACTACGTTCGGAATGTTCCGGCAGACGAAGCGTGCGATCTGGACCTCGACGTCATCGTTTTTCAGCACCCGCAGAACTACCAGAAGGATCAGTTTGAGATCCTGAGCCCAGAGCAACGGCAGCTCCCACGCATCTACCTTGAGCACAATGTGCCGCAGCCCCACGCTGTCGATTCACGACACCCGGTAGGCGATTCCCAGGTCCTGCTCGTACATGTCACACACTTCAACCGCTTAATGTGGGACAACGGACAAATGGCGACGCGCGTGATCGAGCACAGCGTGGCCATCGATCCGGAGGCACGGTACAGCGGCCAGCTCGAACGCGGTATCACCGTCGTGAATAGCATGCCTCGGCGTGGCCGCGCAGTGGGTCTCGACCTGTTTGAACAGGCGCGCACTCGCGTTCCCCTCGACATCGCGGGCATGGAGAACGAGGCCCTGCATCCCATTGGGGATATCGCATACCCGGTACTCCATCGCCGTATCGCGAAGTACCGCTTCCTGTATAGCCCGATACGCTATACCAGCCTGCCGCTCGCCATCGTGGAGGCCCTGCACGTCGGGATGCCCGTGGTCGCCCTCGCGACTACCGAGCTGCCGAGCGTCATTGAGGACGGCGTCACGGGTTACGTATCGCCGAACCCCGAGGTGCTCGTCGACCGTATGCGCTTCCTGCTCGACAACCCGAGGGAAGCTCGGAGGGTTGGAGACAACGCCCGCGCACTGGCACAACGGCGCTTTGGACTGGATCGCTTCATTGAGGACTGGAATCAAGCACTCGCACAGGTCACTGCCTGACCGACATCTCAGGGCTCCGCATGCCTTTCGCCGGTATCGGAACGTGCTTACTCGCGCCTGCGTGTGAATCGCTTCCGCACGACCTCGCTCAGGGTTGCCTGTGATACACTATTGTCCGCGACCACAGTCGAACACCCCAAAGGAGCACCCCCCGTGACCACCGTCGACAACGCCACAACAACTCTTGCCGCAACCGGTATCGCGCACGGTATGGAGGACACCTTTGCGCCTGACCGCTACGAACGGATGCAGTACCGTCGCTGCGGCGCGAGTGGACTGATGCTGCCTCTGATCTCGCTTGGCGGTTGGGAGACCTTCGGCGGTTATCGGGGCGCCGAGATCGCGCGCGAGTGCTTGCGTAAAGCCTTCGACCTGGGCATCACACACTTCGACTTTGCGAACAACTATGGCTATCCCCCCGGCTCATCTGAGTTGGTGTGCGGGGAGGTCATTCGCACCGATCTTCCGCGTGACGAGCTAATAATCTCCTCCAAGGCCGGCTATCGGATGTGGCCGGGGCCCTACGGTGAGTGGCTATCAAAAAAGTACATCGTTGCGTCCTGTGACCAGAGCCTCAAGCGCATGGGCCTCGAGTACTTCGACATCTTCTACCTGCACCGCCCAGATCCACAGACACCGCTCGAGGAAAGTCTCGGTGCGCTGGACCTGCTAATTCGACAGGGCAAGGTGTTATATGGCGGGGTCAGCAGCTTCTCCGGCGCCCAATATGCTGACGCTGTGCAAATCTGCGAGCGCCACGATTGGGCGCCGGTGACGATTCACCAGCCCGCATATAACCTGATTCAGCGTGGGATCGAGACCGATCTGCTTCCGCACACAGAACGATCCGGCACTGGTGTCATCGCGTTCGTGCCCCTTGCCAGTGGCCTGCTCACAGACAAGTATCTCTCTGGTGAGATCCCGCCCGACTCCCGAGGCGCGATGCTCTGGGGGGAGGACGCGACTCGCTCGCGCCTGACGCCGGAACGGTTGCAGACATTGCGCGCGCTAGACGAGGTTGCTGGCCAAAGAAACCAGACGCTCGCGCAAATGGCGCTCGCCTGGACGCTCCGGCTGCCAGGGGTGACAAGCGCGCTGATCGGCGCTTCGAAGGTACAGCAGATCGAGGAGAATGTGGCCGCGCTGGACAACCTGGAGTTCACCGCAAATGAGCTTGCGCAGATTGAAGCCGCACTCGTGGATAACAGTTAGCGCCCGGTCAGTCGGGCTTTTTCGGAAATAGGCCCGAGGAAAGGAACACAGAAACGCGTCTGTATCGGCACAACTCCGAACTCCTTCGCTGAGAGGCCGACTTATTCTGCCCTAGTTCGCGGAATCGGGCGTGCCAGCTTCCACCCCGCGGTTCGGAGTGGTAGTCGCGATACCACTTGCGAGAGGCGGGTGTCGGCGCGCAGTCCACAGTATCCAAAGCAAACCTGGCACAGCAATGGCAAGTGTCAAGAGCCCCAAGAACTGCGCCTCCTGTAACCCGAGCACCTGTCCGCCATCGGTGCGGTACTCGTGCGTCCAGATTCGCCCAATAGCGTACAGGATCAGAAACAACCAGAATACCGCCCCACGCACGCGCAACCTGCGCATCAAAATCAGCAAAAGGCTGACAAGCGTGAGGTCCCACACCATCTCATACCCTACGGCCAGGTGCACCGACTGCCCGATCTCCCCGAGCGTGTCCGGGTGGGTGTAGCGCACCGACCAGGGAGCATCGGAGGGACTACCACGGTGCTCCCCGTTGATGATGTCGCCGATCCTTCCGATCGCCATTCCAAAAAAGAGCCCCATCCCGGCCGCATCCGCAAACTCCGCCAACGGCGTCTTGCTACGCAGCGCATGGTACAGCCCGCCGAGAATACCTCCGAGCACCGCTCCCCAAACTGAGATCCCACCCTTGTAAATCAAGAACGCATTCAGAACGTTGTCAGAGAATTGCCCCCAGTTGCCGAGGACGAACAGCAGTCGAGCGCCTACTATCGCGCTGGGGACTGCGATGATGATTGCGTTGTACACCGGCTCGTCACTGAGGCCATAGCCTCGCATCACGCGGGCAGCAAGCCACACGCCCGCCAAAATGCCCACCGCTGTGAATATGCCGTGCCACGCGAGCACCAGATCACCAAACGCAGCAAGATTGGGATCGATGTAGATTTCTATCATGGACAGGTGTTCCTCTTGCGTGTTGTCACAATCCATTGTATCCGAACGAGGGAAACGCTCGTGGACGACAGCACCGAGGACACAGTATGATGGCTGCCATGCATTCGATCGTGCCTGGAAGCGGGCAGACTACGGAGGCGGTGGTGACGACCGAGGCAATTCAGACCGGGGATATCATCCAAGGTATTCGAGACAGTAGCTATGAGCTTGACACGGAAAGCCGGCTGGCGAGGGTTGGCCTTAAGGACGGTCAGAACATCGCAAGCGTGCTGGAGAAGTACGCATGGCTGTATAACCAGGTGACGGTCCATCGAGCCCGAGACGCCTGGGAGTGTGAGGCAAATGCGGCAGAAAAGAATCGCCTGCGCCGCGCCTTTTATTTCCTGCTTGATGGCTACGTCGGCCGCAAGACCGCAGCGCTGGAGGATCACATCGTTACGTTTGAGATGGACGCGAGCGTCGAGATAGACGACGAGACGATCCCATATCATAAAGTCCGTGCATTACTCTCGCGGGAACCGGATTTCGAGCGGCGAGATCGGCTGCGTGACGCGACGCTGCAAGTGGTGGAGCAAGCAAACCCCGACCGGGCGGAGATCGTGGCTCGAACACTCGACACGTTGTCCTCAGAGTTCGGGTACTACAGCTATACCGACTACCAGCGGGAGAAAAAGCGCGTTGATTACGCTCTGCTTCTCAGTCGGCTGGAGGACTTTTTGACGCGCACGGAGGGCACGTACGTGCGTTCCATGAGCACATGGGCAGTGGCGAAAACCGGACACTCGCTCGGCGCTTTGGGATCGAATCACTTTGCGTACATCAGCCGCGTGCCGGAATACGATGCGCATTTTTCGGCGGAGCGCCTGCCGGACGTGTATGATCGTACGTTGCGCGGAATGGGACTCGACAGCAGTCGTCAGCCAAATATCCACCTTGACACCGGGGACCGCCCCAAGAAAAATCCGCGTGCCTGTTGCTACGCCCCCGACCCACCCGGCGAAGTTCACCTCATCATCAAGCCGCTTGGCGGTCTTGACGATTACTCCGCGTTCTTCCACGAGGCAGGACACGCTCAGCATTACGGAAATGTGGACCCCACCATGCCCTACCTCGACCGCGCGGTCGGTACGAGCTACGCGCTCACGGAGGTCTACAGCTTCCTGATGCAGTTCCTGACAATTAATCCTTCCTGGCTGCGCGATATTGTGGGTTTGCCGGAAGAGATCGTGGAAGAAGTAGTCTTCTACGCGAAACTGTCGGAACACTTTCTTGTGCGGCGATACGTGGCCAAGCTCCGGTACGAGCTCGCTTTCTTCGAACGCCCCACGGATCACGAGCGCAACCGTGCGGTTTACGCTGCAGAGCTGGAGGATGCCACTCGCTTCGTCTACTCGCCGGGTAATTATTTGAACGACATGGATAGTGGGTACTACTCCGCCGACTACCTGCGCGCGTGGATCACCGAAGCGATGGTCCGGCATCACCTGGAGACGACGTATGGTGAATCGTGGTATCGGGTGCCAGAGGCCGGTGAATTCTTGCGCGGCCTCTGGGCATCAGGTGAGAGCCGCGAGAATGAGGAGATCGCGCGAATGATCGGCAGGGAACCGTTCGACCCGTCGTGCCTCGCCGACCAGTTCCTCACACTTGGACACAGTCGCCCGTGAGTCCCCGTGCCAAGTCGCGCGCTCCAGATGCAAAGACCGGACCCTTCGTCTGTGGCGAAGTCATGCTGGGTAACGCTACACTACGCACATAGGAAAAGGCGGGCCGGGACAGTAATGAGACCAGCGACAATACAGGAAGCGGACCCATCACAGAGCGAACTCGGACTGGAGAGTGTGCCGTGTAACCTCTGTGGCTCGACGGCTGCAACTGTCGTCCTTCAGGCGAACACGCAAGCGGCAGACCTGCGCGCCGCTGCATTCGCATGTACCAGTCCCACCGTCGGGCAGCACGGCACGATTGTCCGCTGTGATGTGTGCGCCCTGGAGTACACCAATCCCCGGCCAAACGCCGCGATGCTGGATCGCCTGTATGTGGCTGTCGAGGATACCGCATACCTGGAAGAGGAAGAGGCCAGGCTTGCGACCTTCCGTTACGAAGTGCGCCGACTTGCCAAACACTCGCCACGCGGACGCCTGCTCGACATAGGCGCCCACGTGGGCACATTTCTGCGGGTGGCCCGCGATGCGGGATACGAGGTTTCGGGGGTCGAGCCCTCGGAGTGGGCCGCTCGATACGCACGAGAAACTCACGACCTCGACGTCCGTCCGACCACCGTCAGCAACGCGGGCTTTCCGATGGAGAGTTTCGATCTCGTTTCAATGTGGGACGTAGTGGAGCATTTCGCCGATCCCCAGAGCGAGTTGCGTGAAGTTGCGCGGTTCGTGAAATCAGGCGGTGTGTTCGCGCTCACGACTATGAATGTCGGTAGCCTTGCGCCCCGGCTCCTTCGCGGGCACTGGCCCTGGTACATGCTGATGCACCAGTACTATTTTACCCCTGAAACGCTGTCCCGAATGCTGGAGAAGGCGGGCTTCGAGGTTATGGCTGTCGAGCCACATGTACGTATCGTCTATGTTCGCTACATGGTCAGCAAGCTGGACGCGTATAGTCCGACGCTGCATCGCGTGGCTCAGTTTCTCACGGAGCGCACTGGCTTAGGTAGCCTGCGGGTCCCCGTCAACTTCGGCGATCTGATGACCGTCTACGCGCGCAAGGTTTAGGAGAGAACAGTGTGAACCTACCTGGTATGCGTGTCGTGCAAGGCCTGGAATCGGGACTGAACCGTGTGCATGTGCCCCTGACCCACCGACGCCTCGGGCTCGCGACGCTGATGACGCGAACCTACGCCCAAATGAATCAGGATCATCTTAGTGCATTCGCGGGAAGCCTCACGTACCGTGCGATTTTCGCGGTGCTGCCCTTCCTCACCTTTTTGATTTCCTTGCTTGGCCTCTTCGACGCGCGCGACTTCGTCGCGGACGTGCTTGCATCCGTCCGTCCCACGCTTCCTGGACCTGCCTACAACTTCCTGAGCAGCAGTGCCCAGCAGTTGACGGTCAGAGGGGAAAACACAGCGTTTGGCTTCGGCGCCCTGATCTCCATTCTGGTTAGCCTGTATGGTCTGTCCGGCGCGTTCCGGGCGGTGATGGAAGCAATGAACGTCATGTACGGCGTCGAGGAGTCGCGATCCTTCGTCAAGAAATACCTGATCTCCATAGGTCTCGCAGTCGGTGTCGTCAGTCTGCTACTCAGTGCCGCGACCCTGGCCGTCGCCGGTCCCGGTATCGCCCGCGCGCTGCTTGGCGACAGCATCGCACGGTACCTCTGGTATGTGCTTCAGTGGCCGGTTCTCGTCCTGTTCGTCCTAATTGCCTTCGCGGCGGTGTACTTCTTCGCGCCCGACGTTCAACAGACCTTCAAATTCATCACTCCCGGCTCCTTGATCGCCGTACTGCTCTGGCTCATCTTCACCGGACTCTTCTCACTGTACATGAACACCGCTGATTTCACGGCCTACGGCGCAGTCGCTGGCGCGGTAATCTTCATGCTGTACCTTTACTACACCTCGTTCATCCTTCTGCTCGGCGCTGAGATGAACCAGATCGTCGAGGATGTGCACCCCGAAGGCAAGAACGCGGGAGACAAAGCCGGGCCGGAACAGTCAGTCGCAGCCAGGACGTAGCGGCAGCTTGGCTCATCAGGGATTTGCTGACACCCTACGTCGGCACGATGACGAACACGCTGCCCAGCACCGACAGAAGAGGACTGCAGCCAGCGCAACACCTGCTCCAGCGCCCCATTCTTTTTGGTCGGCTTGTCGTCTGCGAACGAGGTACAGTACCATAGCGTCGAAGAACTAGTGTTGATGAAAAGAATGCGCCTCGTCAAACAGATCTGGGGGAGTCTTATCCATGCCCGTAATTGACCTCCGAAGCGACACCGTCACTCATCCGACCCAGGAGATGCGCGAGGCTATGGCCCGCGCCGTAGTGGGCGATGATCAGAGTGCCGAGGATCCTACAGTGAATCACCTGGAGGAGTTGGCTGCGTCCAAGGTTGGGAAGGAAGCCGCGATGTACGTGCCCAGCGGCGTTATGGGCAATCTGTGCGCGCTGCTGACGCATTGTGGCCGAGGCGACGAAGTGGTGATGGGTGACGAGAGCCACATCTTCTGGTATGAGAGCGGAGGCGGATCGGCGCTCGGTGGCCTGCCCTATCGCACAGTGCGAAACGGGCGATACGGCGATATGGACCTCGACGAGCTCAATGCCTCGATCCGGCCTGAGCGTAGCGGGTTCCCACCAACGGGGCTAGTCTGCCTGGAGAACACACACAATCGTTGCGGAGGCACAGTGCTGAACCTCGAGCAGATGCAAAAATTGGCGGCAGTGGCGCACGAGCGCGGCGTGCCGGTGCATCTCGATGGCGCACGCGTCTTCAACGCCGCAGCATACCTCAACGTGTCCGTGCCAGAACTCACCGCGACGGTAGATACCGTGCAGTTCTGTCTCTCGAAGGGTCTCTCCGCGCCGGTCGGCAGTGTGCTCGCTGGCCCCGCCCCGTTCATTCACGAGGCGCGCAAGGCGCGCAAGATGCTCGGAGGTGCGATGCGGCAGGCTGGTGTTATTGCAGCGGCTGGCATCGTCGCGCTCGAGCACATGGTTGATCGCATTTCCAAGGATCACGTCTCCGCACGAAAGCTCGCGCAGCGCCTGAGCACGCTGCCTGGTATCGAGGTCGATCTCACAACGGTTCAGACCAATATCGTGGTGTTCAAGCTCGCAGACGAGCGTTGGGAGCCGGACCAGTTCCTGTCCGTGGTCGCCCAGGAAGGATTGCGGATCAGCAGCTTCGGCGCACGCAGGCTGCGCATGGTCACGCACTACGGTCTCGAGGCCGGAGACTACGATCAAGCGGTGAAGATCATCGAGCGGGTGCTCGTGCGCGTGCCGGCCGGGGCGAGATAACCCGTTCCTTCGCCTCGGCCAGAGCGTGGCGCCGTCTGCTACTGCTCCTCGATTGTGATCGTCTCGATCCGCACGGTCTCCTGGGGCCGATCGCCAGCGCCGGTCGGCGTAGTCGCGATCTCGTTCACGACATCCAGGCCTGCCGTGACCTTCCCGAAGTGATTATACAAGGGTCCGAGGTTTGGTCCGCCACCCTCAAGTACGATGAAGAACTGGCTCCCGTTCGTGTTTGGTCCGGCGTTCGCCATGGCGAGTGAACCGGTCTCATATGGTCGCGCCGTGCTGCCGAGTTCGTCCTCGAAATGATAGCCGGGACCTCCAGACCCAGAGCCTGTGGGGTCGCCCCCCTGGATCACGAACCCGGGAATAATCCGATGGAACATGATCCCGTCATAGTATCGTTCGCGCGCCAGGAACACGAAGCTGTTTACGGTCGTGGGCGCATCCTTTGGGTACAGCTCGGCTACGATCGTCCCCTTGTTCGTCTCGATCGTTGCTGTGTACTGCTTGTTGACATCGATCTGCATCGCGGGTGGGGATGAATACTGCTTGGGCATTTGTGCCTCCTCTGTGGCTTCAATCGCCGCCTCGGGTGTCGGTACTGTTTGTGTCGCTGCGCCCGTGGTCGCAACTGCCGTGCCGCCTGCGTCAGCCGTCGCCCCGAGTGTGGGCGCGCCGAACGCATCTGTGATCCCCGTCGGCGTTGCGTTGCCATTCCCACACGCAGCGAGCATCAGGGCGGTGGCTATGATCAATATACGTGTTCCCACCAGTGTGTCCTTTCGTTTCTGGAGTTACCAGCCGATTATGCCGCGCACCGAACATGCGTGTCAAAAGCATGAACTCGGTCAAAACGTATTGAGCTTGTGTCAGGCGCTGAGTATAATGCGGAAAGAGCGGCCAATCGCCCCCGGGTTTTGCCGGGATATAAGGGGGGAACCACCATGCACGAGCAGCCCGTCGATGGTCGAGACTCGCTCGAAATGACCCTCTTCGAAATCCCAGGGGCCGAAGGCCAGGCGAAGCAGTTGGTGAGCCTGGGCATGAGACACTCGCAGGACGGCAAGCTGGAGGATGCGGTGCTTGCCTTCGAGAAAGCCGTCGAAGCCGCCCCGCGAAACCCGGTGTACCGCGTGGATCTGGCGGCTGCCTACCGAGAGCTACTGCTCTCGGACACGATATGTGATGATCGCAGGTCCGAAGCGCTCTTCGAACGTGCCTGCGATCAACTCCTGAATGCACTCCGGATCGAACCTGATTTCGCTCCGGCATATCGCGCCCTTGGATTCCTGTACTGCGACATGGAAGCTTCGTGGCGCGCGCGTGAGATGTGGACCTACTTCCTCGAAATCGAACCCACTGGACCACAGGCTGCGGAGGTAAAAGCGGCACTCGCCGATCTGGATCGCGTGCAGAACCTGCACCAGTTGTGTGAGGAAGCCTCGTACCTGGTGAACCACAATGAGCCAGAGCGGGGTATGCAGCTCCTGCGCGAAGTGATCGAGGAGGAGCCGACCTGGTACGAGGCGTGGTTCTGGAGCGGACTAGCCTGTCGCGAACTCGAGCTCATGGATGAGGGCATCCATGCATTTGCCCAGGCGGTCGAGCTGGATCCGGAAAGCTGTTTTGCCTACCACGAGCTCGCGGCCCTGCTCGCCCGAAAGGGCGAGCGTGAGGCCGCCGAAGGGTTCTGGCGCAGGTCCCTGCAACTGGAGCCGGACGAGCCGTGGATCATGTCGAACTTGGCGCTCCTGCTGTGGCAGGACGATCGCCGTACCGAGGCTGAGGCTCTGCTGGCTCGGGCCTTCGACATCGATCCCGCCAATCGGCGGCTGCGACTCCGATTGCGCGCCCTGCAAGAGGGACAGCCAGCGCCAACAGAGGAGTTGTAGTGGCCCTGTCGAGCGTCACTGAAGAGGAACTGTATGATTTAGGCCGGTGGCTGGTGGGGTCTGGCGCGCTCATGCCGACGCTACCGCTCGGATCGATTGTCCATGTCATTCGAGGCCTTTGGGACCGCGCTGGCTTCGTCGGCCACAACAATCGCGGTTATCCGGTCGCAAGCGTCCTCGTTCATCGCGGACTGGCCGAGCAGATCGCTGACGTCATCGAAGAGGTGACCGGTCGGCGCAGTCGCGCCCGGCCTGTGGGCACGGCGCACTGGGTCGGGGTTTCCGGCAAGCGGTGCACGCCGTGGCTGCGATTCCTGTATGCCGATGCCTGCGTCGTATCGCCAACGCGCCTTGTGCAGGTGCGCGCGGTGCTGGGCAGCACCGAGTAGTGGAGCGTGACGATTTGGTGGTGCTCGCCAACCTGCCCGACGTAACTCTGGCGGGCATGTACGCAGAGCTGTTGCGTCGTGCGAGTATTCGCTGCCTCGTGCAACCGCAGGGCGCTGGATATGGCGGTTGGGGCGCGAGTGGCTTTGTCCCGCACCGCCTGCTTGTCACCCGGAACACGTACGAAACAGCACGCTCACTGCTCACGGATACATTCGGAGAAGACTACCTCACTTATGCTGATGGAGCGTTCTAGTACACCGTGACGCGTGATTTGATTGTCGGCCCCGGTGCCCGGTATGCTTGTGCCCACTATGAGAAAGAAGTATACCGTTACCCTGACCGACGCCGAACGAGACAATCGGCGTCTACGCGCCGCCCTTGCGGGAACCGACTTCGTCGGTTGCTGCAGAGACTGATAGCCGCAGGCACCGCCCCTGCCCGCAAGCTCGCGCACGCGCGCATACTGCTGAAAGCCGACCAGAGCCCCGAAGGTCCTGGCTGGGTGGATGAGCGGATCGCGGAGGCGGTGGAGTCGAGCCAGCCGACAGTTTCGGCGTCTTCGCGCCGCCCTTACGGGAAGGCGCTTCGCACCTTGTCGCGGGTGCGCAAGCACTATGTCGAGGAGGGCTTGGAGGCGGCCATGAACCGGCGAGCACCGAACCGGGAGTACCAGCGCAAGCTCGACGGAGGACAAGAGGCGCGACTCATCGCACTCTCTTGCAGCGAGCCGCCGAAAGGGCAGGCACGGTGGAGCTTGCGGCTGTTGGCGGACAAGGTGGTGGAGTTGGAGATCGTGGAGGCGGTCTCGTACCAGACCGTGGGCAGGATTCTGAAAAAACCGAACTCAAGTCGCATCTGAGGAAGCAATGGTGCATCCCGCCGCAGGCTCTTCCGTGTCTTCGCACGGCCCTTACGGGAACTCGCTCCCGCGAGTTGATGCCGACTTCGTGTACCGGATGGAGGACGTGCTGGAAGTGTACATGCGTCCGTATAACCCGCGCTTCCCGCAGATGTGCATGGACGAGGTCTCCAAGCAGCTCCTGCGCGAGACCCGCGAGCCGCTGCCGATGGAGCCAGGCAAGCCCGAGAGGCGGGACCACGAGTACGAGCGGGGCGGGGTGGTCAACCTGTTCCTGTTCTGCGAGCCGCTTAGGGGCAAGCGCTGGGTGGATGTGACCGAGCGCCGGACCCGGGTGGATTGGGCGCACCAGATCAAGGAGTTGGTGGACGAGCGCTACCCGGGTGCGGAGAGGATCGTGCTGGTGATGGACAACCTCAACACCCACACACCCGCTTCCCTCTACGAGGCTTTCCCGCCACAAGAGGCCAAGCGGCTCGCGGACAGATTGGAGCTCCACCACACGCCCAAGCAAGGGGCGAAGCGCCTTCTCGTAAGGGCGGCGCGAAGACGCCGAAACGGGAGTTGGCTGAATATGGCGGAGATCGAGCTGAGCGTGCTGAGCCGTCAGTGCCTGGACCGGCGGGTGCCGGACTTCGCGACGCTACAGGCGGAGGTCGAGGCCTGGCAGGAGCGGCGCGACGCCGACGGCTGCACGGTGAACTGGAGGTTCACCGACGACGCGCGCATCAAGCTCAAGCGCCTCTACCCTTCAATTCAAGAGTAACAGAGTACTAGTACAGCGTGGCGTAAATGGTCCTGCAGTTATGGCTGTAGCGGCTTGCCCTGACAGGTCCACTTGAACGGCTTGGCCATCGTACGGTTGTAGTACTCGATGAACTCCTCGACCTTCGC
>Ga0136611_10002074_pt1 | contig 13944 bp, 15 predicted proteins | sample AntDrymUQ2232306_2_FD_106645 | JGI IMG/M metagenome (GOLD analysis project Ga0136611, IMG submission 106645) | Polar desert sand microbial communities from Dry Valleys, Antarctica - metaG UQ223 (23.06) | ecosystem: Environmental > Terrestrial > Soil > Desert | place: Antarctica: Dry Valley...
ATGGCGACGGCATCCCGGACTTCGAACCGATGTAGCGGCGACGCGGGCGGGTTGCAGGTTGGCCGCGTTTCTGACGTTCGGGGAAAAAACCCGCCCCTACAGTGGGGTCGCTCATTCGCTGTGTAGCGTCATCGGACGAGGAACCCATTCTGTGTCGGGTCGCCGGGATCGACGATGAAGGTGTGCGTGCCGGTCAGGAAGCCGCGTCCGGCGATCTCCGGCACGATGGCGTCGCGGTCGCCGACGGTCGTCTCTCGCAGCACTTGACCGGAGAAGCGCGTGCCGATGATGCTCTCATGCACGTAGTCGTGTCCGATTCCCAGTGCGCCTGTCGCATGCAAGTACGCGAGCCGCGCCGCCGTGCCGGTCCCGCAGGGTGATCGGTCGACTTCGCCATCGGCGAAGACCGTGACATTGCGGCCATCGGCACCAGCGGTCGGCGGGCCAGTGATGATCGTGCCGTAGATGCCGCGCAGGTCTGGCTCCAGTGGATGCACGATCTCCATCTGGGATTCGATCGCGTGTTTGACCGTCATTCCAAAGTCGATCAGTTCACGGACATTTCCCGACTCGACCTTGAGCGACTCTGGCGCGGGAACAAGTGCGTAGAACGCACCGCCGAATACCACTGGGACGGCTAGCGGCCCATTCGCCGTCTCGATAGGGACGGCGTCCGCATGGACGAACGACGGCACGTTCTCGAACGCCACCCGTGTCACGCGTCCACCCTCGACCGATGCCGTCGCCTGAATGAACCCCGCGGGAGTGTCATACCCAATCCTGACGGTTGACGGCTGATCGCTGACAGCCACTGCCCCCGTCTCCACCAGAACTGTTGTCAGTGCGATGATGCCGTGGCCGCACATCGTTGAGTAGCCCTCGTTGTGCATGAACAGCACACCGTAGTCGGCCTCGGGCGTGACGGGCGGCGTCAGGATCGCGCCGTACATGTCGGTGTGACCGCGCGGCTCCCACATCAGGATGCGGCGGATATCGTCGTGCTGCTCCAGCATCTCGCGCCGTCGATCGAGGATCGTCGCCCCGCGTAGCGTTGGGATGCCCGGTGCGCCCGACGTAACGATACGCAGCGGCTCGCCACCAGCGTGCGCGTCGATAGTCGTGATTGTCCGGCGTATAGCTGCGACGCGTGTCGTGTCGTCGGTTGGATTGCTCATATTCATGCGTTCATTGTATCCGGTATCGGATAGCAGCAAGTCGGGATTCGTCATGAAGAAGGTGACAGCAAGCTCTTACCCGAATGGTACGCTTCAGCAGGCCGTCGGGTGACGGTTCAACGTGCAGCCACAACCACTGAAACACACCATGAGTTCACACTTCGATACGCCAGCATCCAACATCCCGCAACATCCTGCGGCTGCCCGTCGCCAGCATCGACAGCATGGCGATCCGGCCGTCGTCCAACGGAACAAGATCGTTGTGATCCTGCTGGTCGCGATCATGCTCGGCTTCGCCGCAGTCAACGTCTGGCTGGCCTCGCGCCGTCCGTCGTTGCCGAGCGAGGTGGAGGGCGTCGCGCAGTTCAACGACCTCACGAGCGAGGTCGTCAGCGGTCCGATCGCGTACGACCAGCGTCCGCCGGTTGGCGGGCCACATGCCGAACTGCCGCAGCTCTGCGGACTGTATCGCGTCCAGGTCGCGGACGAGAACATTGTCGCATCGCTCGCCACTGGCGCGATCTGGATCACGTTCGAGCCGACTATGACGGAAGAAGACATCGAGACGTTACGAGCGGCGGCACAGGGCGAGCTGGATGTCGTGTTGACACCGTACGAGGGTTTGCCCGCGCCAGTTGTGATGACGGCCTGGGGGCGGCAGCTGGAACTGAGTGATCCCGCGGATGATCGGGTCCAGATGTTCACGGTCATATACCGCAACCACGAACGCGCTCCACTCGTGGATGAATCCTGTGCGCGGGGGGTTGGGCTTCCGGCTCCGTGACCGGTGGGACGGCGCGCCACCGCGCGAATCGTGGGTTGGTGGGTGAGTGCAGCCGTCACGTCATGCCGTGGCTCGGCTTGTCGCTCAGTGTAGTTTTCCTGATGCTCTGGGCCGGTATTGGCACACGCGATCTGCCCGGCGACCTCATCCTCTACTTCGACTACGCGAACTACGTCAACGACGGTACGATGCCGTATCGTGAATTTCAGATGGAGTATCCGCCGCTTGCCATGGTGCCAATCCTGCTGGCGTTCTACGCTGCGGGGGCTGGCTCGTTCAACGCATTCGAAGCGGCTTTCGCGCTGGAGATGCTACTGCTGGCGCTGGTCGGTGGTTGGCTCGTCTGGCGGCTGCTGGAGCGCGTCCTTCCGGAGATCAGCGAGCGAGAACGGCACTGGCGGCTGGCGGCCTATGTGGCTGCCTGGCCGCTCCTCGGTCAGATCGTCACAACCCGTTTCGATCCACTGCCAACCGTTCTGACGGTTGCGGCGATCGCGCTGTGGCTGGACCGTCGCGAGCGTTCCGCCTGGGTCGTCCTGGCAATCGGGGTGGCGGTGAAGCTCTTTCCGGTCGTCGTCGCGCCGCTGTTCGCAATCGATCTACTGGCGCGGCGTGGCTGGCTCGCATCGCTGAAGAGCGGAGCCTTCTTCTGTGCCGCCTGCATTGTCGGCTTCCTGCCAGGCCTGCTGCTGAGTCCATCCGGCCTGCGCCGCGCGCTCACCTACCACTCGGAGCGTGGCACGCAGGTCGAGAGCCTGTACGCCAACGGTCTGCTGTTGCTCAACCAGATGACCGGCTTCGCGGTCGACACCGCGCATGCCTTCGGGAGCTTCGAGGCGATTTCGGCGTGGACGGATGAGTTGAAGCCAATCTCCGCGCTCCTGCAGATAGCGGCACTGGCCATGATCTACGTTACCTTCTTCTGGCTGCGGACACGTCCCGGCGTTGACGTGACTGGATGGCGTGGGCAGATCCTCATCGCGTCCACGTTGGTGTTGACGGCCTTCATCGTGGCTGGGAAAGTCTTCTCGCCGCAGTATCTGATCTGGCTGATGCCGCTCATACCCCTCCTGCCTGGTCGTAGTGGACGCGCCGCAATCGGCGTCTTTCTTTGCGCACTCCTGCTCACGCAGCTGCTGTTTCCCTATGCCTATGACGCGCTGCTCGACCGTCAGACTATCGGCATCGCGCTCCTGACGGCACGGAACGCGCTCATGCTTGCCTTGATAGGACTGCTTGTCGAATCGCTCATGTCGCACACGTCCCGCGCTCGGGTAACATGACGTCTCTGCGAACAGGTTCAGCAGGTATCAGCGGGTGCGTGACCGAAGGGTGCTGGCGTGCGACAATTCCGGTGTCAAACGCATGGGCTCCTCCGTCAGAACGTTGGAGTGCCCGGACTAGCAGAGTAACGAGTAGAAGCCGGACGACCGGCATGGTGTTGGCCTGAGTCATGGGTGGCGCGTCGTGAATTGCGGGAGGAAGGCTGGACAGCCTCATGTCAAAGTTCTGGATTATCACGATCGTCGTCGTTGTACTGGCGGTCCTGATTGGGACGCCGGTCGGGCTGTATTTCCTCGGGGATGACGAGTCCTCGGCGCTGGAGAAGCTGCGCGATGTTGCGATCGTTCTGATGGTATTGATCGGGATCGTCGGTACGATCCTGATGACGTTGCTGATCGGTGCGCTGATCTGGTTGACCACGACGATCAAGAACAAGCTCGTGCCGATCCTCGAATCGCTACGCGATACCGCCAACCAGGTGAAGGACACGACCAGTACCGTCTCGACGCAGGTCAAGGGCACGACCGAGTTCTTCACCGAAGGCGTCGCGCGTCCGATGATCTCGATGTACGGCCTCATCGCCCAGGCGCGCGCCTACACGAAGGTCGTGACCGGGAAAGACCACAAGAAGGGTGATAAGTCGGTCAAGAAGATGGCGAAACAATGAGTATTGCCGTGCGTTAAGTAACCGGGGGACGGCTCGGCCACGGAGTGAGACGTCCTCGAATCGTTACCAGTCAGTAGCAGAAAGGACAGCATGGCGTATGGCTGGTGGGATAGACATCCGCATGACCGGAGAGGCACGTCCGCCGGTGCCGACCCTGCGGAATCTCGACTGGGAGACGCATCTGCAGGATGCCGGCGGCGATACTTCCGCACTGTCGTTTTTAAGCGGGTTCGGGCTTGGGTCGATCATCGGCGTGCTTGTGGCTATCCTGCTCGCACCGCAATCGGGACGGCAGATCCGCCAACATGTGCGCCACACCGGCATCGAGTTACGCTCACATGCGCCACACCTTCATCGCCCTGACACAGGCGGCGAAGACGGAGAAACGCTGGCCGATGAGGCCGAGCAGGCCGAAATCGAACTGTTGCGTCGCATGACGAGCCAGGGGGACGAAGAGTGATGGGTAATGCGTGATGACACGACGGCTGCATTGACTATTGGGTGGCGACGCCCATGTCAGTCAACCGTTTCCCGCGCCAGACGAACGGTATCGACCCAGGCATTGTAAGCGCCGGAGATGCTGATGAAGCGGTAGACGCGCGCGCCCTCGCGGACGAAGACAGCGACGACCGTGACATCGGTGCCTTCGTACACCGCGTCGCCTTTCAGGGCGATGGTTTCGTCACTGATGGCGTCGATGTTGGCGGGGTCGATATCCCAGTCCGGCTGGTTGCGAGCGAACTGCTGCTGCACGTTCATTGCGGTGCTGGCCTCAGCGGCGGAGCCGAACTCCAGTACCGCCGTCTGCATCCCGAGCAACTCCGAGAAGTACTCACTAAGACCTGGATTTGGCAGTGCAAACTCACGCAAACCACCGCCACGATAATCGAGTGCATCGAGCCTCTCGGCCAAACCACTTCCGGCCCCAAAGCCTTCTCCAACCTCCTCAACTGTCACCGCCGCGTCTTCGCGCAGTAGATCGAGATCGCCTGGCACATCGTCCTGAGCAGGCAGGAGCGCAAGGTAGTCGATCGCTGCTACCGGCGATGGCGTCGGCGTCATTGTCGGAATGGGCGTCGGCGTATGTGACGGTGTTCTCGTCGCCGATGGCGTCACCGGTTGCGTTGGTATCTGGTATGACCACGGTTCCTCAGTCGAGCGTGGACTGGGGGTTGGAGTCGCGTACGACCAGGGTGTGTTGGTTGCCTGATATGACCATGGGGTGTTGGTCGCCGGAGCCGTTGCAACTGCTGGTTTGTCCGACTCGCCGGTGTCCCACGTCCAGTCTGCACTATCTCCGAAGTCGTTCAAACCGCAGCCTGCCAGGACCAGCGTTGAGCCGAGAATTACTGTACCCCAACGGAATGGATGGTACCGGGTCTGATGCGTTGTAAGCCGACGTCGTCGATGCATGAATGGCCCACCATTTCTCTGCCGATCTAACGCCTCGCTCTGGTTGTCGGTGACGCGTTACTCGTCATAATACGCCCAACGCGAGTTCGTTATCTATCGACTACGCAGACCAGTGGCCACGGATGCATGTGTTGAGGCGGTTCAGACGGCAGCCAGTGACCCTGCGTAGGCGCGCGACGCCACAGGAGCCTGGACAGGGCCGCGTCGAATCGCCTGGTTAAGCGTCGCGTTGAGCAGCGCGAAGTTGTAGGGGATGCCGAGGACATCGCAGCCGAGATGAACGAGTTCCAGCAGGTGCAGATCGAGAAAACGCGCGTCCGCAGAGCAGACGACGATTGGGACGCTGGCCGTCGCACGGTCTCGCCGCAACGCCTTGACCAGGCCAATGCCGCAGATGTCACCACCCAGGCTGACTTCCAGGACGAGCGCCGCTGGCGGAGCGGAGGCGATGACCTCTCGCGCCGTGCCTTCGTCTCCGCAGGCCAGAACCGCAACGCCTTTGCCGGTGAGGGCTGTACCGACAATGTGCCGGAACGTCGGGTCGTCCGTAACAAGTGCGACGCATCGTCCGGCTTCTGGTTGCTGTGGTTGTCGCTGTTTCTGTGTCACGTCGCTTCCCGCCTTCCACGTCATGCATCACGCGATCTGTGCCACCGTGTCATGGGTGTACGTACGCATGGAACGTGCCACGTTGGGACAGCAAACGATAAAGAGGAACCCGATCGCTACTCGCCGTCCTCATTGCCTGCCACCTCGGCCCCTATCCTTACCCTATTCTTCCCGGTCGACTTCGCCTGGTACATGGCGGTGTCGGCGCGGCGGAGGAGATCGTCGGGGGAAAGGTCTGGCGCGTGATGGAAGGTGACGCCGATACTGGCGGTCACCGTAAGGACGAGGCTGTCGATCACGATTGGCTCGTGCAGCGCGATGAGCAGGCGGCGCGCGACATCGGCTGCGCCCTGCTCGTCCGCGACATCTGTCAGCAGCACCGCGAACTCGTCACCACCCAGGCGGGCGGCGGTATCTTCGGCGCGCAGCATGTCACGGATGCGTCGCCCAATGCGGAAGAGCAATGCGTCGCCGATATGGTGACCGTAGCGGTTGTTGACCTGCTTGAAGTCGTCGAGATCGACGAACAGCACCGCTGTCCCGACGCTATGCCTCCGCGCATGCGCGATCGTCTGCGCCATGCGGTCGAGCAGCAGCGTGCGATTGGCCAATCCCGTGATGCCATCGTAGTAGGCACGCTGGGTGAGCTGCGCGAGCGTTCGCTTCTGTTGCGTGACATCACGCATGAGCACGGTCAGTCCACCGTGCGATTGCGACGGGAACGCGCGCACCTCGTACCAGGTAGCGATTCCTGCGTGCCAGTCGAACTCGACCGGGGTGCCCTGGTCGAGCGCGCGTCGTAGATGCTGGCCCAGCAGTGAGCCTGACATCTCCGGGAACGCTCCCCACAGCCATTGTCCGGTCAGTTCGAGTGGCGTGCGGCGAAACAGCGCGGCGGCATGCGTGTTGACATAGGTGAAGCACCACTCGCGGTCGAGCGTGAAACAACTATCGGTCAGCCCATCCAGCGTGGTCGGCAGCGCTGTGGTCGGCACTTGACCGAAAACGGAGACCGGTAATTCCGTCGCGCCAGGCGGAGTCGGGCGACCGTGTAGCGTCGCGGCGATATCGCGCAACACCATGGCGTCGGCATCGGTCCATGCGTGTGGACGTGTATCAAGCGCGGCCAGCACGCCGAGCGCGTGACCAGCCTGCGCGAACACCGGCACACCGAGGTAGGCGACATTCCCGAGGTTGGCGATCAACGGGTCGAAGCGCAGCAGTGGATCAACTCGCGCGTCCGCGACCGATACCGGACCACCGCCGATCAGCACCCGGGCTGCCAACGAATAAGCCAGTGCGACGCCATGTAGTTCGTCGCAGGCAACCGTCAGTCCGGAGAATCCGAGGACCATCTGCTGGCGGTCGTCAACCAGCGTCAGCAGCGCGCGAGGAGCCACGACCGCCAACGCTGCTACGCGCGCATGCTCGTTGAATCGCTGCCGATCCCGCGTCTCACGCCGCAGCAGACCGCTTTGATGCACGGCCCGCACGCGCTCAATCTGGAACAGCGTCGCCATCGATGCGGTCACTCCTGGTGCTGTCCCCGGCGCCATAGTCGCCTCGACCACCCGTCACCCTTATGCAATCGTCTACCAGTAGCACTGGTAAGTCCGTCGATCAACGAGATCAATCGTTCATCCCAACCGAACCAGCAAGTCACACGCCGCTGATCGACTGAGCCGTCTCCTCGCACTGATGCTCCGATCCTCAGTGCCGTCTGCTTCCAGATGAATTCATTCAGACAACAATACCCCAAACTGCCACTTTCGTGAAGAGCGTATCTGCCGCTAAGGAAAGACTGACATTTTGTGTCGGGCTAAGGAAATATCCACTCCTTATCCACGCGAGTTCAAATTTCACGATATCGCGTCCGACATATAGCGTGTGATTTCAGCGAGAGCGGCTCCATACCAGATATCACAGAGTTATCTCAAAACCGGGCAAATCGTCATAATTGTCAACAGAGCCGTAAATATTGCTTGTTTCAGAGCGACGCAAACGATAGACTTTCCATAGTCGAGAACGCAAATATGGTGCGTATTTTGGAAGCCGTGTACGGTTTCGTAGCGTCTTGCCGCGCGTGTGAGAGGGAATCGTGTGTCTGGTACCCCAGTCTTTGATGCCGCCGTCACTGAGTATGTCGAATCGGTGGCCCAATCCAACCGTGGTGAGCGCCGTGTGAGGAGTAAGAACTTCTGGGATGCGTTCAGCTTTCAACGGCGCACGCAGCAGCGCATTGCGTTCGTGGTGGCCGTGTTCCAGGATCGAGGCATCGAGTTGAGTGCTTCTGAAGGTGAGTTTGGCAAGGAATTGCCAGACGCGTGGATTGTGCTCCACTAGATTGCTCCTCGGACGACTCAGATGATTGCCAGTGTCCCTTCGGATGCGTTTACGACCACCAGGCCGTCGGTCGTCGTACGCCCTGGTCAACGGCCCTCAGCGCCGGAACTGGCTGGCGGCCCAACAGCGCCAAATGATGCGAGCCGAACTCCCCGACCGATCTGGTGGCAAGTCGGTCGAATTGCACTCGCCTTCGTCGGGATTATTATTGCGTACGAGATCATGGGTTATCTCCTGCCCGTCGTCGTCCTCGGGGCCCTTGCGCTGATTGGCCTGGCCTGGAAACGGCCAGCGGTTGTCAATATTGCGACCAGTCACCGTGCCTTTGGACGCGTTCCAGCAAACATCATCGCGTCACCGCTTCGAGTCGCGTTGATCGTCGCGATGGTTGCCGTACCTCTATCGTTGTACTCAGGCCGTGATGTCTATGGGTTGAGTAACGACGGCGCATCTGGATCACCACAATCACCGAGCGGTGCTTCCATGCTTGTGGGCCAGCCAAAGCCTTCTCAAACCGATTCGGCTGCCATCGCCACGGCAACTGAAGAACCGACTGAAACAGCGGTTGCGCCGACTGCGACGCTTGAGCCTACGGCAACTCCAGAACCGACGAACACACCGCGCGCGACCAACACGCCACAGCCGACGAATACTCCCGTGCCTCCGACTGCGACACCGGAGCCACCAACCGCAACACCGACATTGGTCCCCCCAACGTCCACGCCGATTCCGCCGACCGCGACACCCGCACCACCAACCGCGACGCCGGTACCGCCGACGCCGATACCCGCACCAGTGTCACAATGCGACCCGTCATACCCCACGATCTGTGTCCCCCGATTTCGGTTTCCGGTGACCTCGACTGTGGCGAGATACCCTATGGGTCATTCACCGTGCTGCCGCCAGACCCACAAGGTTTTGATGGCAACGACAACGACGGATTAGGCTGCGAATCAAACTGATCTCGTAGATCAGGGCGGCTTCACCTCGTACAGTTCACGTATTATCCCCGCGGAGTCGGACACGAGTACATGAACCTTCAATTCCGCGGGGATCGTCCGCACGGTGTGTCTCAGCAGGATGTCAGGACGAGACAGCGTTCCCCTCTATCGGCAGACCCCTTCGACGTTCTGAGTTGGAATAGCGACGGATACGGGCGGCGTTTCACGGCGGAGTTCGGTTAGCATAGGCGGCGTCTATACACGCCAACGCCTTCGCCCCCGCATGTTTGGAGCTGTTGATGCCCGACGCGCGCTCGTCGCCACCGACTGCAACCTTGCGCCCGTTGCTGCCAGCGTTGAGCGTGGCACTTCCGGTCGTCATCCTCGCGACGACGCTGATCAGCATCCTGCTCGCTGTGGCAGAGACATTCAGTCTGACTTCCGCGCAGACTTCGACGCTGATCGTTACCTGTTATGGCGTGTCGGGCCTGCTCAGCCTCAGCATGACCGCTGCATATCGTCAGCCGCTCTTCATGATCTGGAACAGTTCGAGTCTGATCTTCCTGGCCTCGCTTGCTGGAGAGTACCCGTACACTGACATGATGGGAGCGACGTTCGCAGCGGGTGCGGCGGTGCTGGTGCTGGGTTTGCTGGGATTGTCGGCGTGGCTGGCACGACTCATCCCGCCCGCGATTGTGCTCGGCATCCTTGCAGGCCTGGTCATGCCGTTCGTGGTACGCGTGTTCACCGATATGGATTCGGAACCGCTCATCGTCGGCGCGACCGTCGCGACATTCATCCTCGGTCGCAGAGTGTTGCCGCCGACGATCCCGGCGCTCCTGCCCGCCGCGCTCGTTGGGTTCGCAACCGCCGCGCTGGTTGGCGACGTGCAGGGCGTCTCAACGAATGCGACGCTCCCAACCGTCCAGCTACTGCGTCCGACTTTTTCCTGGCAGGCCATCCTGACGATCAGCCCGGTGCTGATCGTGTTGATCGCGCCGCTCTCGAACCTCACCGCCGTCGTGATCCTGCGCGGGTTCCGCTACACACCACCGCACCGCACGATCGACGTAGTGACCGGGACGGCGACGATGCTCTCGTCTCTCTTCGCGCCAGTCCCGGTTGCGATGGGCAACTTCGTCACCGCGCTGACCGCTGGACCGGACGCGGGTAAGCACACGCGGCGGCACTGGTCGGTCTACGCCGCCTCAGGCAGTCTGGTGCTGCTGGCCATGACGGCGAGCATCGCGGTCGACGTGCTCTCCGTCATCCCACCGGAGCTCCTGTTCGCCGTCGCCGGACTCGCGCTCGTCACCGTCTTCAGCTATGCCCTGGCTGAGGTGACGAAAGGCCCGCTCCGTTTCGGCCCCCTCTTCGCCTTCGTCGTCGCCTCCTCGAGGCTCTCCCTGGCAGGTTTCGGCCCTGCCTTCTGGGCGCTCGTGATAGGGATGGCGGTGACGGTGGTGCTGGAGAACAGGGAGTGGCGGGCGCTTCGGAGCTAGACAGTTGATTTTCATGCCGTTGAAAGCGCACCGTCATCGCGGTGTGCGCTTTCTGGCTGCCAGCTACGCAGCGGCGCCGACCAGTTCGCTCTCCAGGTGGATTGCTCCGCTGGCTTGTAGCTGGAACAGCGTGTTCATAACACGATCGCGTCCCCAGGCTGTTTCGGCCACGATCTGATCGAGGGTTGTCGCGCCGTCGCGCATGGCTTCGATGACATCTCGGTTGTCAACAATCAACGGCTGAAAGACCTCGGGGTCGACCTGCAGGCTGAGAGACAGCGGTCCAGTTTCAATTTTCTGCGCGACATACTCATCGGCGCGCCGGAGAGCTTCAAGAACCTCTCGCTCGACAACCACATCGACATCGATTCGAGACGGGTCGATGGTCAGCTCGCGAAACGTGAACGTTCCGCCGGGGGCAATCAGGAACTTAAACAGGCAATCCGCGATCTGCTCCCGCAACGTGTGCTGGAGCACCTCCCGCGCGATGAATCCGCGTTCGACGAGCAACGTCCCGAGCGGGCGACCCGGTGCCGCGTGGCGCTGTAGGTGCAGCGCCTCGTCGAGCATCGCGGGACTGAGTGCTCCACTGGCAACCAGGCGATCGCCGATGCGCTGCTCGGCCGGGAGCATCTGGGCGGCAATCAATCGGCCAAACCGCAGAGTGAAGATAATGGTCATGCCGCGTCGCTTGAGGACAAGTCGACCTGTCCGCTGCTTGCTACTGAGAAAGAACAACAACTCGGCCAGAGGAAAGTCCTTGACATGCCCAGCGATCGCCATGATGTCGGTCCTCGACTACTGAATAGATGCTTGCCGCAGAATCAATAGCCTTACTCTAACGATTCGGTCCGCCACGCCGCATGACCCAATCGGCACGACCCGGTGCCAGAACTGGTCGCGACTGGTCGGTACTGAGGTACTTCGCCGGAACACGAAATTAGTAGATAGCGGTGCGGTGCCAACGCGGGACTGGTTCCTACCGATCGCTGAACAACAGCGTCCGCAAGCCATGAAGTACCCCCGGCAGGACTCGAACCTGCGACAAATGGCTTAGAAGGCCACTGCTCTATCCGCTGAGCTACGGGGGCGGGGCGTGGTGATCGGCGTTGAGAAGCCGAAACCCGGTAAGTATACCGTCGCTCTGTCGCTCCGAAACGGGTTGGTCGCCGCCCGCGCGTGGCCGGGACGAGCCGCGGCCCCTCCGATGCGTTGGTTGTGTCCGATCACGACGGTAGCGTTGCCAACGGTCGCAAATGACGAAACGTTGCCGTAACGACCGGACCCATGCCAACTTATCGGAGGGGCTGTGGCTCGTCCCGGCCCCGCGCGGGCGGCGACCAACCCGTTTCGGAGACGTCACCCGTCAATCCTCGTCCTCCGGCACGCTCGGCTTCGCCACGCGCCCCGCCGCCCGCAGATGCGCCGCGTAGTCGGCCAGGTGCACGGAGAGCTGCTCACCGAAGCCGGAGATCGTCACCATCGTGACCTTGCCCTTGCCGACGTTGGCCTGCACCAGGATCTCGGCTGTCACGCGCGGCAGCACGCCCTCGCGGACGCCCATGACGAACGCCTGGTTGGGTCGCCCGGTCTTGCCGGATTTGTAGCCGCGTTCGGAGAAGAAGGCAACGGCATCGTCCAGCACCGCCTCGGCGCTCATGCGCGCGACTGCCTTCTTCTGAAATGCCGTCCGGTTCATCTCGGCTGTGATGCGGATGCGTTCGTCGCTCATGGGTTGGGTGACGGGTGATGGGTGACGGGTGACGCGAGGTTTGAGAATCCGTTCGTTCTCCTCGCGTCACCCGTCACCCATTACCCGTCACCCTCTCTCCGTCCTAAACTTCAACAGTCCACGTCTCGCCCGGCTGCATGACGACGCATTTGGCCTGTGTGTCCTCTTCGACTTTGGTCTTGAAGGAGGCGGCGTCCTGCTGAATTGGCGGGAAGGTGTTGTAGTGACAGGGGATGACGACCTTGGGGCGCACGAACTTGACGGCGCGCAGGGCGTCGTCCGGCCCCATCGTGAAGTAGTCTCCGATTGGCAGGATGGCCACGTCGATGCCCTCGTCGCCGATGAGTTGCATATCGAGAAAGAGCGCGGTGTCGCCGGCGAAGTAGAAGGTCTTGCCGCCAAAGCGCACGATCATCCCGGCTGGCTGACCCAGCGGGCCGCCCTCGGAGTGCGTCGACGTGTGCCAGGCGAGCGTCAGCTTGACACTGCCTCCATCGAATTGCGCCGTGCCGCCGTAGTTCGGCGTGAGCGTCTCACAGCCCTTTGACGCCAGAAACCCGGCCAGCTCGACCTGCGCCACGACCGTCGCTCCTGTGCGGGCGGCCAGCTTGACCGTGTCGCCCACATGGTCGTCGTGCGCGTGGGTGACGAGGATGACGGTCGGCTCGATTTCTTCTGGCTGAATCGTCGCGGCGGGGTTGCCGGTGATGAACGGGTCGATCGCGATGACCTTGTTATCGCACTCCAACGTGAACGCGGAGTGGCCGATGTAGTGCAGCGTGATCGGACCGTGTTCCGGTGCCTTCGTTTCCTGCGCTTGTTCCTGGGTTTGTGGCTCGGCGGGTGCAGCGGTCATGGGTTGCCTCCTCTTCGTCTCTTCTGTGGCAAGCATATCCGAAGTTGTGGAGGGTTCGAATCAGCCAGCGTTGAACAGCAGCTCACTCCGTAGATTCACATTCGCCTCCTGCATCTAATTTCGCAAAGGTTCGTACTGCGCCTCGGACGATGACTTTCTCAAACCGCAGGTCATGGTTCTCAGGCAGGGAGAGTATGTCCGCAGCATCAGTGCAGAGTGCTAGCGCGGCATATACATCGTCGTCGGTGCCGACCAGCCTTGTGAGAATCTCGACGGTGTTGATAGAAACTGAAGCCTCTCTGGCTGTTTCCCAGAGTCCATTGGAGTTTACTAATGCCTTCGGGTCGAACCAGTTGCTTACAAACCTCGATCGGTAGGCGTCAGAATACCTACCTCTGCACGAAACATCATCCGCTTTCCGGTTACTAACGATATCGTCGCGCGCGTGAATCGTGATCCATTGATCTTTACTCGCTTGCTCAGACTGCGTCTGAGTGAACGAGTAAAGATCATCACACATCTGATTCGCTAGAGGGTGTTATGCACTTTGCGAACTTTCGATGTATTATCTTTGATCGCGGCCAATCGGCGTACGTTCGCGATGTTCTGCGTCATCCGGTGTCAGCCGTGGACGGTGC
>Ga0136611_10002075_pt1 | contig 13939 bp, 15 predicted proteins | sample AntDrymUQ2232306_2_FD_106645 | JGI IMG/M metagenome (GOLD analysis project Ga0136611, IMG submission 106645) | Polar desert sand microbial communities from Dry Valleys, Antarctica - metaG UQ223 (23.06) | ecosystem: Environmental > Terrestrial > Soil > Desert | place: Antarctica: Dry Valley...
CCGCCGACCCGGTCACCTACCTCGCCGCCCAGCGCGACCTCGGCATCCTCAAGCGCAGGCGCAAATACCGAGAGCTCCCGCCCCTTGACCCGCTCCCCGAGGAGCCTAACTTGTGACCAATGGTCCCCGTGACACTCCAACTATGGGGCATTGACCTCAAGCCGCCATGCTCGGGACGATCAAGATTCGGTCAAGGCCGGCTCGTGCCGCGCGACCGGCAGCGTGACCGAGAATGTGGCGCCCCGCCCGAGGCCGGGTGACTCGGCCCGGATATGCCCGCCCGCCGCCTCGACGAGCGCCCGCGCGATCGTCAGGCCGATCCCGGACCCTGTCCGGGGGGCGCCCGGCGCTCGGCTGCGGGACTTGTCCACCCGGTAGAATCGCTCGAAGATGCGCGGCAAGTCCTCCGTGGCGATCCCGATGCCGGTGTCGGCCACGGCAAAACGGACCGCCTCGCCCTCCGCGCGCAACGTCAGCGTGACCTGTCCCGGCGCGGGCGTGTAGCGGAGCGCGTTGGTGAGGAGGTTCGTGAGGATCTGCACGGCTCGGTCGGGGTCGGCGAGCACGGGCGGCAGGCCGGCCGGTGCGTCGAGCGCGAACGTCAGCCCCCGCTCCTGGATCGGTCCGGCGAGCCGGTCTGCGGCTGCGCGCGCGACATCGGCGGGGTCGATAGGCCGAGGTCGGAGCGCGAGCTGCCCCGCCTCGGCACGGGACAGCTCCTGCAGGTCATCGACCAACCGGCGGAGCCGGCCCGCTTCGGCGTGCAGCTTCGCCCAGGTCTCCGGGTCCGGCTCCACCATGCCGTCGAGCAGCCCCTCCAGGTAGCCCTCGAGCGTCGCGATCGGCGTGCGCATCTCGTGCGCGACGTCCCCAACCAACTCCAGCCGGCGCCGCTCGGTCACCTCGAGCGCCGCGGCCATCTCGTTGAAGCTGGCAGCCAGCGCGATCACTTCGGTGATGCCCCCCTCGACGGCGACCCGCTCGGCGAACTGCCCGGCCGCGATCCGTCGGCTGGCGGTCGCGAGCCGTCCGATGGGACCGGCGACCCGGGCGGCGACGAAGAGACTGGCGCCGACCGCGGTCGCCAGCGCTGCCCCGGCGGCGACCACCATCGCCTGGCCCATGGCCGCCTGGAAGCCGCGCGCGAGCTCGGCGTCCATCCCCTGCGCGTGCGCCGCGTCGGCCGGGGTGCCGGCCGACGCCATCGCGGCCATGTGCGCCGAGAACGCGGCCGGCGCCGCCAGCTCGGAGACGACGAGCATGGTCGTCAGCCCGGCGACGACGATCGCCAGGTAGGAGAGGAAGAGCCGCGCGGCGAGGGTATGCCAGAGCCGCGGGGTACCGGCGCGCCGCGCCATCAGTCGGGCCGGGGGCTGATGCGGTAGCCGACGCCGCGCACGGTCTCGATGTAGCGCGAGCGACCGGGGTCGTCCTCGATCTTCTTGCGCAGATTGCCGACGTGGACATCGACGCCGTGCTCGTCGTAGTAGGCGTCTCCCCAGATGCGTTCGAGCAACTGCGCGCGAGTGAACACCTGCCCCGGCTGCGACGCGAGCAGCGCCAACAGCGCGAACTCCCTCGGCGTCAGTGCGAGGGCGTCACCTCGCCGAGTCACTTCATGCCGCGCCTCGTCGATGACCAGCTCCCCGACATGGAGTGCCGGGGGAGCGTCGGCGCCCCCGCGCCCGAGGGCGCCCCCGCGCGGCCGTCGCAGCATCGCCTTCACCCGCGCGACCAGCTCGCGCGGGCTGAACGGCTTGGTCACGTAGTCGTCGGCGCCGACCGCCAGCCCGACCAGCTTGTCGATTTCCTCGGCCCGCGCGGTCAGCATCAAGACGTAGGCGTCCGAGAACTCCCGCAGCCGCCGACAGACCTCCACGCCGTCGAGGCCGGGCAGCATCACATCGAGCACCACCATGTCGGGATCGGCGCTGCGCGCCAGTTCCAGCGCACTCGGGCCATCGGCCGCCGTCAGCACCCGGTACCCCTCGCGCTCGAGGTAGCCGGCCACGAGGTCGACGAGGTTCCGCTCGTCATCGACCACCAGTACCTTCGCCTCACTGTCAGCCGCCATCACTACGTTCTCCACAAGGACATCCCCGACCGCGAGTGCCCGCTCTACCACGGGCCATCACGTCTCGCGCACACGCCGTCCTCGGCCGTCCCCTGGCGTCACGCGCACCCGCGCCCACGAGCGGGGTGTCGCCCAAGATGCCGAGCGCGGGCTCCGTGGCCGTTGCCGCGACGGCGCTGCTCCCACCGCCTCTGGCGTCCACGACGCCAAGGGCTACACGGCGGCGCCGAAGAGGGCGCCGACACCGTACGTCACGGCCATCGCGAGCGCGCCCCAGAACGTGACGCGCAGGGCACCGACCGCGGGCCTCGCGCCACCGGCGCGGGCCGCCAGCCACCCGAGGATGGCCAGGCTCGCGAGCGACGTGCCCACGACGAATGCCGCCAGAGTGGTGGCGGGAACAAGGAAGCCGATCAGGAGCGGCAAGGCCGCTCCGACGGCGAACGTGCTCGCCGACGCGAATGCCGCCAGCACAGGGCGAGCACGCTCGCCGTCGGAGATGCCGAGCTCATCATGCGCGTGGGCACCGAGGGCATCGTGCGCCATGAGCTGGTCGGCGACCTGCCGCGCGAGGTCGCGATCGAGACCCCTGGAGACATAGATCGCCGCCAGCTCTGCGCGCTCGGAGTCGATATCGGTGGCCAATTCGTTGCGCTCGCGCGCAAGGTCCGCTTCTTCGGTATCCGCCTGCGAGCTGACGGAGACGTACTCGCCCGCGGCCATGGACATGGCACCCGCGACGAGCCCCGCTAGTCCCGCGACGATCACTCCATTCCCGGTGGCGCCCGCGGCAGCAACGCCCAGCATCAAACTGGCGGTCGACACGATGCCGTCGTTGGCGCCTAAGACGGCCGCACGCAGCCATCCGATTCGTTGAGAGTAGTGGAGCTCTTCATGACGCATGAGCGGCTGCAAGCTCCTTCGACCGATCTGGATTACCCGGGCCGTCGGACATCCCGGCCAGTGTCGTGCCGACGTCGCAAGTCGCCGCGCGGTTCCACGGCAGGCGCGCGAGCACCGCCGCCATCCCGCAGGTGTCGGTGAGCGCCGAGTAGAGGAGGCCGCCGCCGACGCCGGCGGCGAGCCACTTGAGTGGCGGCCAGGCAATCGCACTGCCCAGGACGCCGGTCAGGACCAACCCGCCGGCAATCCCGCGCACCTGGCGCTCCATGCTCCAGCGCTGCTGTCCGCGAGTGACCGGCAGTCCGGCTTGCTCCCAGGAGGCGAGGCCACCGTCGAGGACGTGCACGGCCGGCAGGTCGATCTCGCGTAGGAGCGCCTCGGCCTGACGGGCGCGGGCGCCGGAACGGCAGACAAGCACCGCCGGCCCGGCCAGGCGAGCGCTCAGCTCCTCGCGATGATCTCGCAGCCGATCGAGGGGGACGTTGTAGCTGCCGGGGATGTGCGCCGACTCGAATTCGGCCGGCGTGCGCACGTCGATGAGTGCGATGCGCGCGTCTCGTTCGATTAGCGGCGCCACTGCGCGCGGCGCGACGACGGGCGGTAGCGTGGGGCTCGTGGTGGTGGACATCGTTCAGAGACTCCTTCGTACTCTTGTCATGAGCTCGGCTGAGTCGGCAGGCCGGCCTTGGTCCAGGCAACGATCCCGCCGACGACGTTCGATACCTCGCGAAATCCGGCCCGTTCGAGGATGCTGGCGGCTATGCTGCTGCGCTGGCCGGTCGCGCAGTACAGCGTGACCGGCCGAGCCGGGTCCAGCTCGCCGGTCCGCCGGGGGAGCTCGTGAAATGGGATGAAGCGAGCATCGGGGAGGTGTCCCTCGTCCCATTCCCGTTGCTCGCGGACATCGAGCACCAGGAGCCCGGATGCGTCATCCATCAACGCGGCCAGGGCAGCGGGCTCGATCTGCTGGGTACGCCGCACCTCGAGCCCGGCTCGCCGCCAGCGGTCCGGCTCGGCCCCAAGCGCGCCGAGGATCGGAGACCCGTCGGCCAGCGCCGTGGTTGCCCGTCGGATCTGGTCATCGTCGCCGCCGACGAGCACCAGCCCGGCGCCGCTCGGGACGACCAGCCGGACCCGCTCGCCGAAGCCGCTCGCGGCCAGGTTGACGTTGACGGCGCCCGCGACGTGTGCAGCACCGTACGCATCCGGCGGGCGAACGTCCAGGACGACGGCCCCCTCCCGAAGCAGCGTGGATAGCTCGGCCGGATCGAGCACGCGTACGTCCGGTGTGGGGCTCGGGGTCGCGGTCATGCCGTGCTCCTTCGTGGCGTGAACGTGTCAGCGCGCGACGGCGCGGCGAACGTGATGCTGGCCCGCGTCGCGGACCGGCGGGGTGCCGTGGTCGTCGTCAGGCTGCGCGTCATCCACGGTCGGCAACCCGGCCTCCTTCCAGGCGGTCATGCCGCCCAGCGTGTTCCAGACGTGCTTGAAGCCGTGGCGCTCCAGCAGGCTGGTTGCGATACTGGACCGGTAGCCCGAGCCGCACACCGCCGCCACGGGGCGCTCGCGATCCAGGCCGAGCGCATCCAGCCCTCGCGGGAGATCGCCGAGCATCAGGTGCGCGGCGCGGTCGATGTGCCCGCCCTGCCACTCGCCGTCGAGGCGCACGTCGAGCACCTGGACCTCCGGGCGCTCCGCCAGCCGTCGCTGCAGCTCGTGGACGGTGAGCTGCTCGACGCGCTCGACCGGCAACGCGTGCTCGACCCAAGATCCCATCCCGAGATGGAGATAGCCGGCGAAGCGCTCGTAGCCGATCCTGAGCAGCGAAGTCGTGACTTCTGTCCAGTCATCTTCGCGGTCGAGCACGAGCACGAGCGGATTTTCCGGCGAAACCAGCCACCCGACCCACGTCGCCAACATCGGCCCCAGCGGCACATTCACGGCGGCCGGGATGTGCCCGCCGCCGAAGGCGACGTTCGGGCGGGTGTCCAGCACGACGGCACCGTGGCCGGCGAGATGCTGGACCTCGTGCGGGGGGAGGGGCCGCGGCTCGGAGGCGCGGAATGGCTCCGGGCCGCCCTGGTTGGTCGGCCGCATCCGGGCGTAGTAGGCCGGGATGGCCGGGTCGCCGCTCAGGACCGCCTCGACGAACGCCTCCTTGCTGGGGTGCTGGAGCATCGGGTTGGCCAGCCGCTCGTAGCCAATCGTCGTCGTGCGCGTGCCCGAGATGCCCCGCCCGCAGAGGGAGCCGTTCCCGTGGGTCGGCAGCACGGTGACATGGTCCCCGAGCGGGAGGATCTTGTCGTGGAGGCTGTCGTAGAGCTGGGGCGCGAGCTGTTCGCCGAGCTCCCGGCCGAGCAGATCCGGCCGCCCGACGGCCCCCACCAGCAAGTCCCCGCCGGAGAAGACGAGGAACGGCTGCTCGTGTCGCGACGTATCGACCACGGCGTAGCTGACATGCTCCGGGGTATGCCCCGGCGTGCGGAGCACGCGGATCAGCAGCTCGCCGAGGCGCAACTCGTCGCCGTCGCGGACGCCGCGATGGTCGAACTCGATCCCGGCCCCCGCCGAGGCGACGTGCTCGGCTCCGATGCAGCTCGCAAGCTGGCGAGCGCCGGATACAAAGTCATTGTGCAGGTGCGTCTCGAGGACGTAGCGGATCTCGAGGCCTCGCGTATGGGCGGCCCCGACGTAGGCCATCACGTCGCGGCGCGGGTCCACGACCAGGGCCTCCTTGGTCGTATCCGAACCGATCAGATAGCTGGCGTGGCCCAGGCCTTCGACGAAAAACTGCTCCAGGTACATCGTGCCCTCCTTGGGTAACGGGTGTGGGTAACGGGTGTGGCGGTCTCAGCCGCGAACGAGCGTGAGCGCGCTTTGTGCAAACGTGAAAAGGGCCAGCGCGACGATCACGACCGCGAAGGCCGTGCGGAGCCCCTTCTCTGGCAGGCGGTCGGCGACCCGGCCTCCGAGGACCACGCCGATCACCCCGCCGACGACGAAGAGCGATGTCAAACCCCAGTCCAGGCCGCCGAAACGCAGGTGTCCGATGAGGCCCCAGAGCGAATTCAGGGCGATCGTCAGGAGCGACGTGCCGACCGCGAGCCGCATCGGCAGCCCGAGCACGACCACCAGGGCCGGGATGATCAGGAAGCCGCCGCCGACGCCGAAGAAACCGGTCAGCAGGCCGACCCCAAGTCCGACGCCCGCCAGTCGAGCCCAGCCGCCGGTCGAGTAGCGCTCCTCGAAGTCGCCATCGTCCTCGCGATCCGAGCCGCGACGGAGCATGCCCCACGCGACGACGAGCATCAGGATCGAGAACAACAACAGGATAAGCTCGCCACGAAGCTGGCGATTGATCCAGACCCCGACGAGGGCGCCGAGCAGGCCGCTCGCCCCGAAGGCGACGCCGGTCTTCGGCAACGCCCGACCGTTGCGCAGGGCGTCGAGTGCCCCCGCCGCCGCGTTGGCGCCGACAATCGCCAGGCTCGTACCCGTTGCCGCCTGGACCGGCACGCCCATGATGTAGACGAGGATCGGGACGGTCAGGATCGAGCCGCCGGCGCCCAGCGTGCCCAATGCGAGGCCGATCAGGCCGCCGAAGCCCAGCGCGAGCATGGCCTGGCCCGGTTCAGGCACGATCGCCGCCCTCCTGTTCGGCGTCGAGCTGCTCGGCTAGAACCTGCTGCACCAGGTCGCACGCCTGGCCGATGGCGGGATGGGCCAGCGAGTAGAAGTTCTGGTTCGCTTCTCGCCGCATGGTCACGATGCCCAGCTCGCGCATGATGGTCAGGTGCTGCGAGACGTTGGGCTGCCGCACCGCGAGCGCCGCGACGAGCTCGCCAACGGTTCGCTCGCGATCTCGAAGCAGGTGGATGATCGCCAGCCGCTTCGGATCGGCCAACGCCTGGCAAAAGCGAGCCTGGCGCTCGAACAGCGCCGCGAGGCGGCCTCCCACGTCACGGGTAGCAGAAGATTCTCGATCGTGAATATTCATCGTACAGCATTCTTACGCGCCGGGACGACGTTCGTCAAGGGTATCCGGCAGCATGCCGTGGGGTGCCGGCGTCCAACCTGCTCGGCGACGGCCTCCGCGACATCCTCGACCCCCGCGGCCGCCCGGTGTGATGGCAGCTGGTGGCGTAGTGGCGACCAGCCTAGGGGCGACCGGGCTAGACTCTCCGCGCCGGCCGTCCGAGGATGGTCGTGGGGAGGACGATCATGGCTCGAACTGCGCCCGCCGCAAACGATGCCGAGCTGCGCGCGATGCTCGCCCAGGTGACGACGGCGACCGCCTCGGCGATGCTCTACAAGCGCGGCTATCCGAAGACTTTCATGCTCGGCGCGACGCCCATCCAGAAGGGCATGCGCGTCTGCGGCCGGGCCGTCACGCTGCGGCTCGGGCCGGGCCGGCCGGACCTCGCGACCGCCGAGGAGGACCGCAACACGAAGGATCCGATGTGGCTCGCCATCGAGTCGCTCGGCGAGGGCAACGTACTGGTCATCGACTCCGGCGGCGACCAGAGCGGCGCGACGACCGGCGACATTCTGGCGGCGCGGATCAAGCGGCTCGGCGCGGTCGCGATCGTGTGCGACGGGGCCGTCCGTGACGCCGCCCAGATCGCCGAGTTCGTGGGCATCCCGGTCTGGTCGCGCGGGGTGCAGGGGCTGGGGTTCACCCCGAATTTGGTCAGCCTTGACCGCGACCTGCCGGTCCGGGTGTTCGACGTGACGGTGATCCCCGGCGACTACATCCTGGCCGACGACGACGGCGCCGTGATGATCCCGGCGCCGCTGGCCGCCGAGATCGCCGAGGTCGGGCTGGAGCAGGAGCACAAGGAGACGTTCATCCGGGGGCTCGTCCAGGAAGGCGTGCCGGTCAGCGAGTGCTATCCGCCGAACAAGGAGACGCTCCGCAAGTACGAGGCGTGGAGGAAGGAGCAAGGGTAGATCGCACGCTCACAATATTGGAGTCAGCCAGGCGCCAAGAGGTCGGGCACGGTGTCGGAGAAATCAAGCAAGCTGGCAACTTGCGTCACGCGAGAGCCACTGATGCACCTATTGCGCGGTGTAGATGGTACCGAATATAGTACTAGTCGTGGCGAGCGAACGTGAGTAAGCGCGACAAGCTCGTGGATCGGTTGCGGGCGCGGCCATCCGAGATGACTTTGACGCCGTGTGTAAGGTCATGGAGGCGCACGGCTGGATCATGCGGCCAGCGGGTAAGCACAACGCAGTGTTCACCAAACCGGGAGAGCGACGACATGTGTCGATCTCTACCGTCAGCGGCCGAATGGTGAAGCGCTACATCCTCATCAAGATCTGCGAAGCACTCGGGTTGGACGACTAGGTGACCAGCATGACAACAACTGCGCGGAAGTCGCTCGACGAATACCTGGCCCTTCAGTACCCGTTTCAGGTTCTTGCCGATCCTGATGGCGGCTACGTCGTGGTCTTCCCCGATCTGCCCGGATGCATGACTCAGGCAGAAACCATGGACGAGATTCCGGTTATGGCGGAGGATGCTCGTCGCGCGTGGATGTCCGTCGCCCATGAGGATGGCGACGACATTCCGCTGCCGTCGTATCCCGAGGACTACAGTGGCAAGTTCAACGTCCGCCTGCCGAAGTCGCTCCATCGGCGGTTGGCAGCCGGCGCAGAGCGTCAAGGTGTCAGTCTGAATCAGTACGTGCTCGACCTGCTTGCCAGGGAAGATGGCCAGGCGAGTATCGAGCAACGGCTGGATGCGTCCGAGGCCCGCGCCGCCGCTAACGTCGAGCAGAGGTTCGAGGCTTTCGAAGCGCGTTTCATGACTCGGATGGAGCACCTTACCGAGCAGGTGGAGCGTTTGCGGTTCCCTATCACTCACCTGCCATTTGCAACCGACCGCCCGGCTCGGTTCTCTCGTGCCAAGGGCACGTCAAGAAGCTCGCGGTATCCAGTGGGCGCGCTATGACGAGTGGTCCGCGTAGATCATCGGCGAGGCACGCCAAGCTGCCTGCCCCGGATGAGTATGGAAGGTTCGTTGGGCAGATCGAGCTCGCTGACATCTGGCTGATGGAGGCGAGTGTCACGAACTCGCACGGGCCGCGGGCGCCGTCGCGGGCTTCGGTCGGCATCACGTCGCCCGAAGCAAGCTGGTCGAACGCTTCAGACGGATTCGACGTCGAGCTTCCCTATGTGGTCGAGTTCGCTGACGGGGGAACCGTGCATGCTCGCTTGTCGGCGACGTTCGGCCTCCATTTCACGTCCGGCATGCCGATGACCGACTCGCTCTTCGACGTGTTCACGGACATCAACTTGCCGATCAATACATGGCCGTTCCTCCGAGAATTCGTCTCGACGACGCTCGGGAGGATGGGATGGCAGTCATTCACGCTGCCGGCGTTCAAGCACGGCATGCCCGATCCGGGTGAAGACGACGCCGATGCGGCGGCAAAACCGAAGCGTCGGACGACGCGGCGCCCCAAGGCGCAAGGGGCGTAAACCGCCGGCCGTCGCTCTCGTGTCGGCGAAGCCTATGCCGTCTGGATGCCGGCGGCCGTGGGCAGGCCGAGCTCCGCGATGGCCTGCTCGCGCATCTTGAACTTCTGGATCTTGCCCGTCACCGTCATCGGGAAGCCGTCCACGAACTTCCAGTGGCGCGGGATCTTGTACGTCGCGATCTGCCCTCGGCAGAAGGCGTCCAGCTCGTCGGATGACGCCCGCGCGCCGTCGCGCAGCTTCACCCAGGCCATCACCTCCTCGCCGTAGCGCTCGCTCGGCACGCCGATCACCTGGACGTCGCCCACGGCCGGGTGGGTGTACAGGTACTCCTCGACCTCGCGCGGGTAGATGTTCTCGCCGCCGCGGATGATCATGTCCTTGATCCGCCCGACGATGTTCACGTACCCCTGCTCGTCCATCGTCGCGAGGTCGCCGGTGTGCATCCAGCGGCCGGCGTCGATCGCCTCGCGGGTCGCCGCGTCATCGTCCCAGTAGCCGAGCATCACGAGGTACCCCCGCGTACACAGCTCGCCGGGGCTGCCGTGCGGCAGGACCGCGCCCGTGGCCGGATCGACGATCTTGATCTCGACGTGCGGGTGGACGCGCCCGACCGAGCCGACGCGCTTGTCGAGCGGGTCGTCCACGCTCGTCTGCGTCGAGACCGGCGACGTCTCGGTCATGCCGTAGCAGATCGTCACGTCGCGCATGTGCATCCGTGCCTGGACGCGCTTCATCACCTCGACCGGGCAGGGCGACCCGGCCATGATCCCGGTGCGCAGCGACGAGAGGTCGAAGTCGCCGAAGCGCGGGTGGTCCAGCTCGGCGATGAACATCGTCGGGACGCCGTACAGCGACGTGCAGCGCTCGGCCTGGACCGCCTCCAGCACGGCCAGCGGCTCGAAGCCCTCGCCGGGGATCACCATGCACGCGCCGTAGGTCGTGCAGGCCAGGTTGCCGAGGACCATCCCGAAGCAGTGGTAGAACGGCACCGGGATGCAGACGCGGTCGTCCTCGGTGTAGCGGAGCGTCTCGCCGATGAAGAAGCCGTTGTTCAGGATGTTGTGGTGCGAGAGCGTCGCGCCCTTCGGGAAGCCGGTCGTCCCCGACGTGTACTGGATGTTGATCGGATCGTCGAATTGGAGCGACGCCTCGCGCTCGCGCAACGCCGTCTCCGGAATGCCCTCGGCGCTCGCCAGGAGGCCGGGCCAGTCGTCTTCGAGGACGAGCGCGTCGCGCAGGTCCGGGCAGCGCCCGCGCACGTCAGCGAGCATGGCGGCGTAGTCCGTCTGGCGGAAGCCTCGGGCCAGGATCAGCAGGCCGATGCCGGCCTGGTTCAGGACGTACTCCAGCTCGGTCGCCTTGTAGGCCGGGTTGACGTTGACCAGGATCGCGCCGATCCGTGCCGTGGCGTACTGCACGAGGACCCACTCATGGCGGTTCGGCGCCCAGATGCCGACCCGGTCCCCCTTCTGGACGCCCCGCGCGAGCAGCCCCCGCGCGACCAGACCGGTCTGCTCCCAGAGCTCGCGGTAGGTCGCGCGGTACCCTTGCGCCGGGACGACGAGCGCCTCGCGGTCGCCGACCCGCTCGACGGTGCGGCGGAGGTTCTCGCCGACGGTCTCGCCCAGCAGCGGGATCGGGCCGGCCCCGTGCGCGTACGACCGGCCCCGGGCGGGCTGGTCTCGGGCGGGCTGGTCTCGGGCGGGCTGGTCTCGGGCGGGCTGGTCTCGGGCGGGCCCGCTCGACGGCGTGTGCGACGGCTCGAACATCGGCGTTCCTCCCGGCGCGGCACGTTGGCGGGCATCCGCTCCGATGCGTCGCGTCCACGGCCGTGCCCCTGCGTCGTCGGGCGCCGCCATCGCGCGGTCGCTCGGCTCGGGATACCGTAGCCACTCGCTCGGTGGGGCGTCAATCTCGCCGCGACGCATGCCACACCGATGCCCTTCGAGGGCTCTGGCCGCGCATCGGTACGCGCGGGCGCCGAGATATATCCATTCGCCCCGGCCGCGCGTCGATCGCTGCCCGCGAGTGGCATGGCCACCACCCGGCCGCTCGCCATTGAGGGGATGGCACGCGAGGCGGAGCCGCTCGTCGGAGGATGCGCGGCGACGTGACGAGCCCCGCCGCGCGCCCGCGAATGTCGCGGGTGCGCGGCGGGGACGCGCCCTCCCCGCCCGGATCGCGGGCCGGATCGGTCATGGGCGAATCGGTCGCGGCCGAATCGCGCGCGGCAGGGTCACACTTCGACGTACGCGCCCTCCACCCGGGCCAGCGTCTCGGCCGGCGTCGCGTGGACGAGCCGGCCGGTCCGCCGCGCCGAGCGGTCGATGATGCAGCCGCGCTCCACGAGCAGCCCCATCAGGCGCGCGAATCGCACCTCCGAGAGGTCCGCGCGCGCGCAGGCGGGTGCCCGACCGGGCAGGCGCCCGTCCGTACCGGCCCCGGCGTGCAGCGCCTCCACGAGCCGCTCCATCGGCGGGTGGCCGGCCAGCGGCACGTCCGCGACTGGCGTGACCGGCGCGGCGGGGTCCGCGCCGCGCCTGGCGCCCCGGTGCCCGATCGGGCCGTCGTCCAGGGCGTCGACCGGCAGCCCGGCGCGGAGGCGCAGCCGGTCGAGGGCGCGCCGGTAGGTGCGGTAGGTGCCCGCCAGCGTCAGGCGGAGCGCCAGGCTGACCTCCGGCAGCGACCGCTCCTCCACTCGGTGCAGCAGGATGGCCCGCCGCTCGATCGGGTCGAGCTCGTCGAGCAGCTCGGCCGCGATCAGGTGGTCGTCCCAGTCCCGCCCGTCCGTGCCGGCGCGGTCGCCGAGCCGCTCCAGCAGCTCGTCGTGCTGGACGTTGTCGACGCGGACGGACCGCGCCCGCCGTCCCGGCGACTGGTACTGGACGTAGCGCCAGAGCGCCCAGGGGAACGTCATCCGGACGTAGGCCCCGAAATCCCCGCCGGCCGGATCCCAGCGCCGGGCGAGGCGGTCCAAAATGAGCCAGCTCTGCTGCACCAGGTCGGCCGGCTCCAGCGCGGCCGGCAGCGAGCGCCCGCTCGCGGTGTAGCAGCGAAACGTCGGTTGGAGGACGGGGCGGAGCGCCTCGAACAAGGCCGGCAAGAGCTCGGTCCGTCCGTCCCGATACGCCAGCGCCAGCGCGTTCGAGGGATCCGGACCGTGCTCCACGGGGGGATCTCCCGACCGGAGAGTGCCCGACCGGATGTCGCGGTCGCTCAATGGGTGCCCCCTCGCACGTAGTAGAGGAGCAGGCTGGCGAGCGTGCTGAGGAACGTCCCCATCACGGCCATCAGGACGGCATTGAGCTTCGTCTCCAGGCGGTCGTAGGCGCGCGTCAAGTGCTCCAGCCGCGCGCCGCTCACCCGCCCGTAGGCGCACCCGGAGTCGTCCAGGCGGCGGGCGAGCTCCAGCAGCGCGGCGGCGTCCCCGGCCGCCGCCGGCGGCGGCGGGCCCATCGGGGCGGCACCGGCGGCCCGCGCGTCGGCCGCCGGCGTGCTGCCGGCGGCGCGGGTCGCCCGCCCCCAGCGGCCCAGCGCGCGTGCGAGCGCGCCCGCCTCGGACGCCGCCTCGGATGCCGACGCGCGCCGCCGGCCGGGTGTCCCCTCGGGAGAGAGACGGTCGGGTGCGTCGTCGCGGGAGAACGGCGGCCGGTCGCTCATCGCGGCACCCCCAGCTCGTCGCCAAGCTCTTCGAGCGCCCGCGCGAGATCGGCCGAGAGGTCGTCGCCGCGCCCGTCGAGGGTATGCTGCGTCTTGAGGACGGTGCAGAGCGCCTCCACCTGGTGGCGCAGCTCGGCCAGGGTCTTGACGTGCGGGGTGGCGTCCTCCTCGTCGGCGAGGCGACGGATGGCCGCGCGGAGCAGCCGGACCTCGTGGACTAGGCCGTCGGCCTGGCTGACGGCGGCGACGTCGAGGCGCAGCGGCGTCCGCCGGATGCGACTCGCCGCGGGCGGTCGGGGTGGGCGGGGCGCCGCCGCCTTGGTCGTCGCCGCCTTGGGTGTGGGGGTCTTCTCTTTGGCGTCCGCCTCGGCCGCCGGCCTGGCCGCCCCCGCCTCGGCCGCCGGTCTGGCCGCCCGCGCGACGCGCCGGGTGCGGGCGGGCGGGACGACGGGAGCCGCGGCATCGCCCGCGAGCGCGGTCGCACACGCGGGAGCATCATTCGCCGAGGGCATGGACGGGCGCACGGGCGCGGCGGCCTCCGGCGCGGACGCGGGCGCTACACCCGCCGGCAAGATGGACGTATCGGTGTGTCGATCGGTGCGAAACTGGGACACGACCCGCCTCCAGATAAGAACAAATGTTCTATCCACATCGCAGCATACACCCCTTCCGACGGCTCGTCAAGGGCATGCTGCTTCTAGTTACCCGTCGGCCGCCCCCGTCGCATCCACCAGTTGCGAGCATCCGGCTCGTCGCCCGACCATACTGTCGGCCGGACCGGCGGCCGATTGCGCGACCGGTATTCGTGTTCCCGAC
>Ga0136611_10002076_pt1 | contig 13937 bp, 12 predicted proteins | sample AntDrymUQ2232306_2_FD_106645 | JGI IMG/M metagenome (GOLD analysis project Ga0136611, IMG submission 106645) | Polar desert sand microbial communities from Dry Valleys, Antarctica - metaG UQ223 (23.06) | ecosystem: Environmental > Terrestrial > Soil > Desert | place: Antarctica: Dry Valley...
AGGTATGGTTGAGCATAGATTTAAAACCAAATGATGCAACTCAATGTTTATTAGTTAACTTTGTACTACCCTATGATACCTGTACTTTGCATTAACGACAACAACATAAATCTTTTCGTGCAGAAAAGACTGTTATTACAATCAGGCATAACTGACAATGTAATTACAGCTTCCGATGGACAGGAAGCGCTGGACTATTATTTAAAATTTACCGAAGCAAAATTCAGTGATTATCCAAGGTTAATTCTGCTGGATATACACATGCCGAGGGTGGACGGCTGGGAATTTCTGGACAAGTTCTCAGAATTATACTTACCATCGTTTAAAGAGACGAGTGTGATCATCAACTCATTTACCGTTGATGAACAAGAGATAAATAAATCTAAAAATTATCCCGTTATCATTGATTTTGTAACTTCCCAGCTTACCACAGACTATTTTAGAAAGCTGAAATTGCCGGGAATGCAGTTTAATGCGCTCAAATAAATCCTCTCCGGCTATATCAAGGCGATTTAAAATCAAACCCTTTTTTGTTAGATAGAATTTCAGTAGGAAAAGAATTATATTAGCTTAGAAAGACTGTTTTATCGATTCCGATAACCCCTTCAACTAATGTAGAAAGTTTCAGTTTTACGAGTTTGTCGGTATTTATCAATGTTTTAATCTCGTTATTAACCGCTTCATTGTCCTTTGTCAATTCCCGCCCGACTTTTTTGTTATGATCCCTCATTAATGCTTCAATGGTGTGCTGATAATTATTAACGATCTGCCGTAATATATTTCGATCATCATCCAGTTGGGCATGACTGAACTCACTAGAATTGATCTTTTTGGAAATTCCTTCGCTTACAGTTAATGAAAGGGTTTTATTAAACAGCTTCTGAAAAAATAGGGACTCATTATCTAAAAACCTGACAACCGAAAGCCACTGCTTGTTTCGCTGTAAAGCTCCCTGGATTCAAATTGCGATTGGGGATCAATGTCGGGGTTCATAGTTCAACTTTTTGAAATGGTATAAATTGATAGGTGCAAATTTGTCGGTCAGTTATTTGTCTAAACAATCGCCTGAGTTCCCCCATCAACTTTCACAGCCGATGTTTCTGATGCCCACTGATCAAGATGCTGTATGGTTCGTTCGGAGATAATTTGTAAAGCTTCCCTGGTAAGAAAAGCCTGATGCGGAGTTAGCAACACCCTGGAATGCTGAATAAAGGATTTCAGTAACTGGTCATCAATCACATCATGACTACGATCAAAGAAGAATATGTGATTTTCAAATTCGTAAACATCCATACCCAATTTGCTGATTTTATCTCTTTGCAAAGCATTATACACATCTATGGAATTAAATACTGCCCCGCGGCTCACGTTGATCAGCATGACACCATCCTTCATTTTATCTATCGTTCTGGCATTTACCATGTGGTGGGTTACAGTATTCAATGGCACATGGAATGATATAATATCAGAATCTTTTAATAATTCATCATAAGTAACTTGCTCTGCGCCAGCCTGAATGCACTTTTGTTTCACATCCTCAATCTCTGACACAATGATGCGGCAGGAGAATCCATTTAGAATACGAACCAGAGCCTGGCCAGTTTGTCCGAAGCCGACAACTCCTATTGTTTTGCCGCTAAGGGTAGATCCGACAAGGTTATCGAGACTAAAATCGTAATGCAACATTTGCAAGTGAGCCGGGATGATATTTCGGCAGAGAGAAAGCATTAAAGTAATTGCGTGTTCTGCGATCGATTCAGGAGAATATGAGGGGATATTTGCAACTTTAATTTCTAGTTGTTTGGCTTTGTCTAGATTAATATGATCCGTGCCCGTAGAACGAGTGACAATATAGTTGACTCCCAACTTTTTTAATTGTGTCAGCACCTCCTCAGAAAGATCATCACTTGAGAAAATAAGAACAGCCTCCTTACCTTTCGAATAAGAAACGGTTTCTTCCGTTAAACGATCCGAAATAAGGGTTATATCGTGCTTCTTATGGTTAGCCCTTATAAGAAGCTCTTTCTCACAAGCCTTAATGCTGTATGCTATTACTTTCATGTCGCTGCCTTTAATTCGATCAAATATATAATGATCGAAACGACGAAGACATGAGTAAAATCAGCCTATAAAGTGATCCTGATCACTATTGTTTTATTCTCCTGAGCTTGTCGAGCGAAAGTATGTTAATTATGCTTCCATTTTTTTCGATCAAACACTCATCTTTAAAATCGGTTAGGGTTCGACTGATCGTTTCATTACTTGTTCCGGCCATTGCCGCCATATCCTCGCGCGAAGTTTGAATCGATACCGTATCGGAGATTGAACGACCGAACTTTCCGGCCAGATCAAGCAACGCATCAGCTACCCTTTTTCGCACGGAGTTATAGGCAAGCTTTAGAAGTAGTTTTTGCTTGTCTTTGACATTGCCGGATAAGAGTTCTATAAATTTCTTTGAGATCCCGTGATCTTTGAATATTAACGTATTAAAGTCATCCCTCGAAACCAAGTATAAATCTGATAGTTGCAGAGTTTCGGCATTATCCGAACAGGGTTTGTTTAACAAAACCGTCTCGTAACCAAAAAATTCGCCTATGCCGTATAAACCCAGCGTTATTTCGCGGCCTTCCTGATCTACCATGTACGTTCTGACACTTCCTGTCTTTACAAGGTATACACTCCCTGCTATATCGCCTTCCATATAAACACTCTGCTTTTTTTTGTAGGCCCTTATCCGGCTGTTTTCTGATAATTCTTTCAATAACCTGGTAGAACCGGCTTCGTTAAGTAGACTATCGAGAGAAAGCGATTTTATATGCCCTTTTGCTTGCTGTTCGTGCTTTTTTAGACGGCTTTCGATCGCGTTTAGAAGTTCCATATCGTCAAAAGGTTTAGTGAGATAATCATCAGCACCCATATCCATACCTTTCCGCAAATCGGCCCTTTCTGCCTTCGCGGTAAGAAATATAAAAGGTATAGCCGCCGTCTGATCATTCTTCTTAAGGAGATATAATACCCCATATCCATCCAATTTTGGCATCATAACATCACAGAGGATAATATCAGGCAAGTTAGCTTGCGCGAGTTCGACCCCATTCTTTCCGTTATCGGCGCTTAGCACGACGTAATCAGCAAGTTCCAGAATTTCTCCTGTGCTTTCCCGAATATCCTTGCTATCTTCAATCAATAAAACTGTTTTTCTGCTTTCCATTACTGCTTAAATCTTAATGTAATTGAAGTTCCGCGGTTTTGGTCGCTCTTACAGAACACTTCCCCACCCATTAGTTCGGCATACCTCTTAACGATATTCAATCCTAAACCAGTTCCTGGAATATTGCCGGTATTATGCGCCCTGAAGAATGGCTCGAACAGATATTTCTGTTCTTCCATGGGTATTCCGATACCATTATCTTTCACGGTTATACATATCTCTGCGCCTGTGTGTTCCGTATTGAACTCTATGAATGTATTCTCACCGGAATATTTAATAGCATTAGACACCATATTAATTACAGAATTCCTCAGGAGGGCAGAATCAAGGTATGCGGTGCTAATTACCCCTGTATGTTGATAAACTATATTTTGATTATTTTTTGCAAGCATTTGCATTTCTTCAATTATCTCTTCCGAGAAACTGACAATATCAAATTCCTGTATCAATGCTTCTGTTTTGCCTGCTTCTAGTTTTTCCAACGACAAAAAATCATTTAAAATTCCGGTGAGATGGCTGACAGAATGTTTGATTTTACTTGTATGGCGCTGTACATTATGGAAATCCTTCTTATCGGAATATTTGTCGATGAGCGAGGCAGAAAGCTGAACTGATGTAAGTGGAGTCCTGAACTCGTGCGACGCCATGGAAACAAACCTTGTTTTTAACAGATTAAGTTCCTTCTCCTTTTCAAGCGAACTACTGGCTTCATCTCTTGCACGCTCCAGTTCAACGATTAGATGCTGCAAATTTTGAGTTCTGTCCTTTACTTTCTCTTCAAGTTCTGCCGTATATTTCCTCAAACTTTCTTCCGCGCTTTTTTCTTTAGAGAGATCATGTATAAAACCGGTATAAATTCTCCGATCATCATAATTTACTTCATTTACCGATAGACGAAAGGGGAATGTCGACTGATCTTTGCGCAGCCCCAACACCTCCCTTCCAATACCAATGATTCTCTTCTCCCCTGTTCTTTGATGACGTTCCAGATAGCCGTCGTGAGCACTCTTATTAGGCTCCGGCATAAGAATGCGGATATTTTTGCCAGTAACTTCATCCTGCTCATAACCAAAAAGGTTTAATGACGCTGGATTCATGGATTCAATATGCCCGGATGAATCTATCGTGATAATGCCATCAATAGCAGATTCGATGATCGCTTGTAACAATTTAGAGCTATCCATAATATAAAATGTAGAAACTGCGTAATAATACGCTTAAAGGTAGGTATATATACTTAACTATCTGGGCCTTTTTTGTTGTTGATAAATGACAATTTTTTAATCAAGAGTCAAATTTCATCTCCAAAACTTAAAAATAAATGCTGGTTATACCTTGAAAGGGAGTAAATACGAAGAGCACAACGCAGTCAGAGCACAAGGCAACAGATTAGTGTCCAAGATCATTTTTCTTCCACCTTCTGGTCATTCTTTGTCGGCCAAAGCAGGGATACCTTTGAGAACTTGACAAACGCATAAAACTATAATATGAAACAGGTACAGCAAAATAAGCAATCTTCAGGAAAACTTTTTCCTGTGTTACTAGCCTCTCTCGTTATGCTAAGCATAATTTTGGTAGGTCACACAGCGCAATCGCAAACTTTCTATAAAATCAGTGATGGATCGAGAATAACAGTCAATGGAACGTCGAACCTGCATGCATGGACAATGACCACGGGTAGTTTCAGTAGTGAAGCCAGCCTCGACCTCAAGGGTCAGCAATTACAAGATATTTCAGCTTTAAGCTTCTCTCTGCCAGTTATTAACTTAAAGAGCAAAGAGGAACTTCTAAATACCAGAGCTTACAAAGCTTTAAAAAGTTCCCAATATAGCAGAATAACATTCAAGCTGACCAATGCAACAGTGGTATCATCCGAGAGAACAATTAAAGCAACAGGAAGCCTCACTATAGGTGGAAAAACCAATCAGATTACCATTGAAAGCAATTACATTATAAATGGGGATGAGATCACAATCAAAGGCTCTAAAACGCTCAAGATGAGCGATTACAATATAAAAGCTCCCTCATTTATGCTTGGAGCCCTGAAGACCGGCAATGAAGTCATCATCGATATCAGCCTGAAACTTAAAAAATCAAACATTACAGCCCTTAAATAATATTATAAGCATGGACACTTCTACGGTAAAATTATTTAGAACAGGTACATTAATCTTCATTTTCCTAAGCACGTTTCAGTTAAAAGGGCAAGATAGAGAAGAAAGGACCGTTGTTGCAAACCTGCGTTCGTACGATCAATCCGGAATCAACGTATTTGATGCGCCAAAGGATACAAATGCAGTTTTTGACAAATTACGTGTGAAATTTGGTGCAGGTTTTACACAGTCCTTTCAAGGTCTAGAACATGAAAATGCGTCCGGCGGATTATACAAGATCTCCCCGGGATTTAATACTGCAAACGCCAATCTTTTTATGGATGTTCAATTATCTGATGGGATCCGCCTTAATCTGACAAGCTACTTATCATCCAGACACCATAATGAAACTTGGGTCAAAGGAGGATATATCCAGTTCGACAAGCTTCCGTTCAAGGGCCAGGTCTGGGAAGACATTATGAAAATTGCCACCCTTAAAATAGGCCACATGGAAATTAATTATGGCGATCAGCATTTCCGGAGGTCAGATGGAGGCCATACAATCTATAACCCGTTCGTGGAGAACTATATTATGGATGCTTTTACAACCGAAATTGGCGGAGAAGTACTTTTAAGAAAGAATGGTTTATTTGGCTTACTGGGTGTTTCCAATGGAATGATCAAAGGAAATGTGGACGAGCTTGTTGCCACACCACAGGACGACAATACGCACAAATCACCATCATTGTATCTTAAAGGCGGATTCGATAAACAACTATCTACTGACGTAAGAGTACGTTTAGCTGCTTCATACTACACAAACAGGAGTTCTGGCGGGCTTACCTTATACGGAGGTGATCGAACTGGATCAAATTACTTCATGGTGATGGAAAAGGCAGGGACTGGAATAACATACGCTACAAATGCATTCTCCGGCAGATTAAATCCGGGCTTTAGCAAAAAACTTGAAGCTTTACAATTAAATGGTTTTATTAAAACGCATGGCTTAGAGTTATTCGCAACCTATGAAGCTGCGAATGGCCGAACCAAGACTGAAACTGCTGACCGGAAAGCCCAACAATACGCAATAGACGTCGTTTATCGCTTCGGAAAAACCGAAAATCTTTTTGCAGGAGTTCGTTATAATGCAGTGAGTGCACGCCTGGCAAACATAGCTGCGCTAGGAGCAACGCCTGGTATTACTTATACAGATGATATAAACGTTGATCGTGTGGCATGTGGGGCCGGTTGGTTCTTAACCAAAAATATCCTTGTTAAAGCTGAATATACCACTCAAAACTATAAGAATCTCCCCCTTGCTGATTTCCGTAACGGTGGCAAATTTAATGGCTATATAGTTCAGGCAGTTGTAGGTTTCTAAATATAATAAAAACAAAAAGCAAGCAGATTTTATTGGTCTGCTTCTTTCAATTGAAAATTATCATGCCAATTGCGCCATTTTTACTCCTTATATACCTGTTCTGCCCGGGCCATACGTTGCAGGATGGAAAATCATCTGTTTCCCTGTGGGTAATAAGCGGGGATGGAAGTTTAAAGGTGGGTGGCCGTACCAATATAAACAAGTTCAGTTGTAGTATAACCAACTTGTTAAGTCCGGACACTATCATGTTTGTTAAAGACTTCTCACTTGAAAAAATAAAAATGTCAGGTTCTATTCAATTGGATATTAAGCGGTTTAATTGTAACAACGCGGTGATGACCAAAGATTTACGTAGAACATTGAAAGCAGATGAATTTCCAAGAATGCGGATTAGATTTATTAGCCTGGGATGGTATCCAGAATCTAGCGTAAAATCCAATGCTGTTGCCGGTGTTGTATTGATAAGTCTGGCAGGTATTACAAAGAAATTCGACGTAAATTATACGGTTATCCACAAGGGTGCTAACATGATGCTGCTTAAAGGCATGAGGACAATAACTTTCTCCGATTTCAACATTATTCCCCCGGGCAAATTAGGTGGCATGGTAAAAACCCACAATGCCCTTGATGTTGAATTTAATTTGGGGCTTGTTCAATTATAAAATATCTTAGGCTAAAGGCAAGGTAAACCAGAATGTGCTGCCTTTGCCAAACTCGCTTTCTACTCCTATTTTACCCCCATGCTTCTTAATGATTTCGGCGCAAATATAAAGACCAAGGCCCAACCCTGAATATTGACTGCCACTGCTGTCAACCCTATAATACCGGTCAAAAAGATCAGGCAGAACTTCCTTCCGAATACCCGGACCATTATCATGTACCGAAATCCGCGCCATATTACCCTGTTTAGCGAATTCGATTAATATTTCCTTGGATTCAGGTGCGTATTTAACTGCATTATTAACCAAGTTAATCAGGACTTGGTCTATCCTGTCACCGTCGGCAAAGACTTCCAGTTCTTTATCGCCGGTTGTTTTAAGAGTATATATACCCTCAGCACGAATATGATTGCAGCATTCATCTACAAGTTTCGATATCGGGAAACTAGTCATATTAGTATGAAGCTGCCCATGGTTAATTTTGCTCACGTTCAGCAGATCAGAAATGAGGATGTTCACTTTCCCCATGCTCCTATTAGCCTGTGAGATAAGGGTGGGAAACATTTTATTATTGGGATCATCCTTCAATTTATTTAAAAGCTGGAGAGACGCCTGAAGGGAAGTTATTGGCGTTTTAAGCTCGTGACTGGCAATGCTCATAAAATCATCTTTCTGTTTTAACAATTCTATAACAGCCTGATTATGCACCTTTTCGACGGTGATATCAAGAGCAGTTCCCACCAAACTGTAAGCGATTTTTTCCTTGTTAAAATACGCCTTACCTTTAAGTTTCAACCATTTTTCCTTAGATGTTGTGCGAAACTGCTGATCAAATTCCCCGTTGTTTTTCCCTTCTAAAGCTTGATTCAAAATATCCTGCACTCGAACCCTGTCATCAGGGTGGATCATATCTAAAAACAAATCAAAATCTATCAGCCCATCCGGCGGCAATCCGAACATTTCGCGGCAACGGTTATCCCAGATGAGTTCTTTGGTTAGCGGACTATAATCCCATGTTCCCAGACCGGCGGCATCTACGGCCAGTTTTAATCTGCTCTTACTCTCTTCAAAAAGCTTCTCCACTATAGCCAGTCCTTCTTCAACTCTTCGCTTATCAGTAATATCTTCAATGGCTAATAATATCAGTTGATCGCCATTTACTTTTTGTAACTGGCGCGCATTTAATCGCATTACCTTCTTTCCAATAGAGGGAAATACGTGCGTTACCTGGTAATCGGTTACAATTTTCTTCTGGGGAAGTATGCCTTCCAAAACAGTCCGCAAACCGGGTATATCCCATTGATGGTTCCCCAGTTCATAGATAAACCTACCCTCTGTTTCTTTTTCGGTTACCTTAAACTTTGTGTAAAATCCACTGGTTGCCCGCCTCACTTTTAAATCTTTGTCTAATATTAACAATGCATCCCCGATGGTATTGATAATAGCTTCGGTGTACTTACGGGCACTATTTAACTCCTCATTCCGGGTAACCAGTTCAAAATTCACGATGGTGATTTCTTCGTTTGTGCTTTGAAGCTCTTCCTTTGAGGTCTCCAGCTCTTCATTTAAGGTCTGCATTTCCTCGCTGCTTGAAAGAAGCTCCTGATTGGCACTTTGCAGCTCTTCATAAATAGTTTCCTGATCCTCGGTGACGTTACGCATGTCGGCACGTACCTGCATTAGTTCAGCTTCGAGTTGTTCAATCCGCAGAATACTTTGTTTTTGAGCTTGCTCAGGTTCTTCAGTCAAAGACAAAATTTCAGGAAGGACATTATTCTCAAACATCACAAGAAAATGAGGCTCATCACCGTCGACTAAAGGAACAACTTCGATGTTTGTGTAATGTTGTTCGCCAAGGCCCTTAAAAATTATACCTTCTTTTCGTAAAGCCTTGTTTGACTTTTTTACCGAATGTAACAGGTTTCGCAGTTCAAACGAGAGGCCTTCCCGGGCTAGTTTTAAGAGGTTAAGGCTTGCTTTTCCGGGAGGCAAGGCTAACCAGGGATCTATTTTTCCCCTAAACTTCACTATATCAAATTGTTGGTTTATAATCACACCCGCAGGCGTGTAATCGGCCAGCAGGATATCATCAGCAATTTTAAAAATGTTCTGCTTTCCGCCTTCCTTTCTGACGACTTTGTCAAGTTCTTTGAAGCTCTGTTCGTGTCCTTTCGAGGCCACAGGCATAAATCTTCCCCGGGTTCCCTTCTTAGAGAAAATCTTCTGGCTATGGTTAAATGTGTTGAATAGCTCTGGATTATTGTTTACACTCTCTGATTTACCCAGTAGCAGGTGGCCGTAATCATTAAGCGCATAATGAAAAGTAGTAAGGGCTTTCTTTTGTAAGACGGGCTCCAAATATATAAGTACATTCCTGCAACTAATAAGATCCATTTTAGAGAAAGGGGAATCTTTTAAAAAATTATGCCGTGCAAATACACACATTTCACGGATATTTTTATTGACCTGGAAATTCCCCTCATGCTTGGTAAAAAATTGCAACAAGCGTGAAGAAGATAAACCGTCAAGATCAGTGGCTCTGTATATGCCCGTTCTTGCTTTTGTAATGGCTATTTCAGAAATATCACTGGCGAAGATCTGGATCTTCATGGCGGCGATTCTATCTCCCAGCATCTCATGAAGGCAAATCGCCATTGAATAAGCTTCCTCACCGGTTGCACAGCCTGCAATCCAGATCCGGAGTGCGTCATCATCACCTTTTTGTTGGATAAGATCGGGGAATACCGTTGTGCACAATAAGTCAAAGCTTTCAGGATCGCGAAAAAAATTAGTTACCGATATCAGCATATCATTGTATAATGCATCCTGTTCAGTTTTATTTTCACGCAGGTAAGAAAGGTATTTATCAGGCTTAGCAATCGCGTTAATCGCCATTCGCCTTATAATCCGGCGTTTGAGTGTGCTCGTTTTGTAACAGGTAAAGTCGACACCCCTTCGAACGCGGAGTACGGCTAGCAATTGCCTGAAGACCTCTTCGTCATGCGCTGATCTTCCCGCCGAGGTGGGCGCTAGACCTTTATGAAAAGGGGTGTTTATCGATACGAGATGTTGAGCAATTTTTGCCGGCGGAAGTATAAAGTCAACGGCGCCAGTCCTGATCGCATTTTTCGGCATATCATCAAAAGCCGCAGATTCCTCATCCTGAGCAAAGGTAATCCCACCGTAGGCTTTAATGGCCTGCAAGCCGATCGTCCCATCATCAAGCAATCCAGACAATACTACACCCACAGCGTAGCTTTGATGAACAGCTGCAAGGGATGAGAAGAAGAGGTCAATTATATGATTCTTATTATTTAATGGCGCAAGCTTAAGTATGCCGTCTGTCGCCGTTAAAATTTTATTTGAAGGAATTATATACAGATTATCGGGTTCTAGGTGAATGTTATCTGTTATTTGATGTACCGGAATCTTAGCAGATTTCTCCAGGATCTCGGGAAGCATGCTTTTATGCTCGCGGCTTAAGTGCTGCACAAATACATATGCCATACCCGATTTCGCAGGAACTGCTTCCAAAAATTGCCTAACAGCCTTTAGTCCTCCCGCGGAAGCACCTATGCCAACTACGGGAAATGTATTCGAAGAGGTAACTTCCTCTGGCGGAACTTTAGATTTAGCCATTATATAGGTTAAAAGTTAAATGCCCTAACCCAATAAAAATGAGAAATGCTAAAAGCTAAGGAAGAAGTAATTGAGAAACTTCTTAAAGATAGGCAATTCTACAATAGAAATGAAATATTTTGCGGTAATTACGTGATCTGGAACAGGTATTTTTAACGTAGCGGTAAATGACCGAAAACCAAGGAACAAAAGATCAACGAAAAAGTACGTAAGACGGAGAAATGGATTGCAGGTTAGCAAGAAAAATCGAAAAAGTAATTGGAAATGAAAAAGTGCAGATATTCTTGAATGAGAATATCTGCACCAATATTTAGCAACAACCGCTAATCCACATCGTCTTCAATAGGTGCGAATATTGGCGCTTCCTTTTTGAATATAGCTGCGAAAATTAGTGACATTACAAACGCTACCAGAATTCCGATACCCAAGTTTTGTACAGCTTCCAACGGAGTCGGATCAAACTGTCCCTTCATTCTATCGACGGCTTTAGCAACTTCGGCATCAGCTGTATCTGCGTCCATTCCCAAATTCTCGAAAGATTTAGTCATCCCTTCCTCGATGAAACCAGAGATCGTTGTAAACGCATTTGGTTCTATAAATTTATAGAAAACATAGTTGACCACAGTTCCAACAATAACGGCTACAAAGGCCATCAGGAATATTCCTTTTAAAGCTTGTTTAAAATTCCAGTATCCACCAATTTTTTTACGCAGGTCAATAGTAAAAAAAATATAGATGATGAGAAAAAAGACCATGTTGGCGATGCCAAACCACATTGCGCCAAATAACGCAGGTGCCACATAATAAATTACAATACCGAAGATTGCAGACAAAATGCCAATAATAAGGCCGTTGTTAGCAGCAGCCTTGTTTAGATTTTCTAATGATAATTCCATTTTAGTTTAGGTTAGGTTGTGTTTAGCGTTGGTTATAGGATATTAGTAGTGAATAAACGGCAGAATCAAATTCAGCATTGGTACTGTGTTTTACAAAACTATCAAATTCATCACTATCAGGATGCTGATCGCGAAAAAAACCAATGAAAGGATAGAACAACTCTTTCAACTCAGAGTCATCTTTCAAGTCTTTAGCCACCCTGGCTACTTCTTGGAGGTCACTATCTATCAAAATTTGGTTAGCAATAACGTCCTCATAAATGCGGTGCTCATCCTGAAACTCATCCTCGTCAACCAGTAGAAACTCTTTTAAAAAGTCCTCAAGGTCTGGTTCTATATCTTCATCTTCGCACTCCTTAAGATATAACATAAGGTTTAAAAGCTCGGTCCCACGATCGAGGGTTTTCTCTTCAATTGCCTCCCATTCCGGTGATTCGAGATAATCTTCTTCTAACTTTCGCACATCTTCATTGAAGAAATTGATGAGTAAAAGGTCGAAAAATAGCTCTCTTAAGGCTTCGTATTCCGGTTGATCATCAAATATGTGGTCCATAGCGGCCACCTTTTTCAAGTAATCCTCATGACTATCAAACACCTGAATTAGGCTTTCATAGAATCCCTTGCTATCATTTTTACTAATAGCCGCAAACTGCCTTAATGCCGCGAGCATGGCCTGTTTTACACTTGAATCCATAAAATCTGATTAATAAGTGAAGTATTGCCCGTTATTATACACTAAACTAATCTTTCCTGTTAAATTTTCACCCATGAATGGTGAATTTTTTGATTTGGAATAGTTTGTTTTTTCATCGAAAGTCCACTTCTTCGTCGGATCAAACAGAATAAAGTTAGCAGAATTTCCTTTTTCAAAAACAGGGTTTGACAAGCCAAGTATCATTCGCGGGTTCACAGACATTTTTTCAATGACTAGTTTGGGTGTTAGCCCAGCCTTCAATGCCAGGGGAAAAGCTGTTTGAAGAGCTGAAATACCATAGGAAGCAATCTCAAACTCTACATTTTTGAACTCGATCTCATGGGGGGTGTGTTGCGAAACAATGGCGTCAATGGTACCATCTTTGAGCCCGGCAATTAAAGCTTTTTGATCCGCCTTAGTACGTAAAGGCGGTTTCACCTTGTAGTTACTATCAAACCCTTCTAATAGCTCTTCGGTCAGGGCTAAAGCGTGCGCAGCAACATCACAAGACACTTTTACTCCTGCTTTTTTTGCCCTTCGGATCAAATCTACACCATTTGCTGTACTAATGGTACTGAAATGGATGCGTGCATCATTGTATTCCGCAAGATAAAGATCACGCGCGATCATTAACTCCTCAGCAAGCGAGGGATTACCTTTCATCCCCAGATAAGTACTCATCACCCCTTCGTTCATTTTTGCCTTACCAGCAATGTCCTGATCCTCTGCATAAGAAAATATCAGCCCGTTAAACGATTTAGTATACAACAAAGCCCGACTCATCAATCCGGAATTACTTACTGGTTTTTTGCCATCCGTAAAACCTATGGCTCCCGATTGCTGCATGTCGAACATCTCAGCAAGCTCTTTACCTTCGCCATTATGGCTTATACATCCCAGGGGATAAATATCAACAAGGTTATTTTTTGCGCGGTTTACCAGATAGGTAACTTCTGCTTTTGAATGGATGGGCGGCTGGGTATTGGGCATCAGCGCAAGCCCGGTAAAACCACCAGCAGCTGCAGCAGCTGCTCCGGTGCTGATATCTTCTTTTGTTTCAAGCCCCGGGTCGCCAAAATTAACATTTAGGTCGAAAAAACCGGGTGCAAGAAATTGCCCTTTGGCATTAATATTTTTACACCACTTAACAGAAGATTTAATGCTCTTTCCGATGTCCGAAATCTTACCATCAATGATAAGGACATCAGCAATTTTACCCTCGTATTTATTTTGAGGATAAAGGATAGTGACCGACTGAATTAGTAAATTATTCAAATTGTACAGCTTTAGGGTTTGATTTTTTATAGAATCGGATGAGTAGAATTTCGGCAGCTAAAAACACGAGGGATAATATAATGCATAAC
>Ga0136611_10002077_pt1 | contig 13935 bp, 12 predicted proteins | sample AntDrymUQ2232306_2_FD_106645 | JGI IMG/M metagenome (GOLD analysis project Ga0136611, IMG submission 106645) | Polar desert sand microbial communities from Dry Valleys, Antarctica - metaG UQ223 (23.06) | ecosystem: Environmental > Terrestrial > Soil > Desert | place: Antarctica: Dry Valley...
GGCACCGGCAGAGGAACAGTCGGGCGCGGGACATTCGCTGACGCTGACCCGGCCGGTGCGGTTGCGGCGGCTCGGCGACAAGCGTTTCGCGGTGGCCGGAACCCCGACCGACGCGGTCATGCTCGCGCTCGCCAGCGTGATGAAGGGTTCGCCCCCCGACCTGATCTTGTCGGGGGTCAACCGCGGTGCCAACCTCGCCGAGGACGTCACCTATTCGGGAACGGTCTCGGCGGCGATGGAGGGGGCGTTGGCGGGGATCCGCTCGATCGCATTGAGCCAGGTCTATTCGCGCGAGGGGAAAAGCGACACCGTGCCCTTCGCCGCCGCCGAAGCTTGGGCCGAGCGCGTGCTGCGCCCGCTGATCGCGATGCCGTTCGTGCCGCGGACGCTGGTCAACGTCAATTTTCCAGGGCTTGAACCCGAAGCGGTGCGCGGGGTGCGGGTGTGCCGCCAAGGTTTTCACGACTATGGCCGGCTGCGGATCGTCGAACGCACCGACCCGCGCGGTTTTCCCTATTACTGGTTCGGGCTTGCCCCGACCGCGCCGAGCCCGGGGCATGTCACCGACCTCGAAGCAATTGCCGATGGTTTTATTTCGGTGACGCCGCTCGCGCTCGATCTGACCGACGACAAGGGACTCGCCGCGCTGAGCGACGCCTTTGTCGAACGCTAAACGACGTCAGGCGACGAGCTTGCCGTCGACATTTCCCTTGGGCGAATAGCGGCAGATCAGATATTCGAAGCGCGCATCACGGTGGATCGCGCAGCCGACCGCGGTGGTCGCGCGCCAGATCAACTGGCTGTAGTGCCCGACGTCGAGCCAATTGCCGGTTTTACTCACATACGGAAAAGTGCCCGGGCGAAAATATTGGCGCTCCTCGATCCAGCTCCCGACCATCTGCTCGGGCGCGAATGCTCCGCGCGTTCCCATCCACAGATTCTCGCTTTGCCCCGGACGGTTGCCGCGCGGGCTGTGCCTCAGCCCGCCGAGCGACGACAGCGACGGACCGTAGCTTGCCGCACTAGCGGCCAGCGACGGGTCCCAGCGCAGCGGCGGCACATTGACCGACGCGCGCTCGCGGTTGTGCGCGGCAAGCAGGCGCGCGGAGATGCGATCGGGCGCGTAATAACCGACCGGTGGGGCGACCCACCGTCGCGGTTCATTGGGCACTGCCGTCGAAGAGGCTGAGGCAAGCAGCAGCACCGCGCCAAAAGCGATCGGCCGCAGCAAGGCGCCCGTGCATTTCACGTTCGACATGGCGAACCTCCCCAGCATGGACAAGCCCTCCCCATGCCGACGGAAAGGTTACGGAATGATTAGCGCGTAGCGACCTTAATCGTGCCATTAACGCCAAGCCGTGAGATTTTGGAGGCAGTTTTCATGAACTGGTTGGATATGAAGGAGGTCGCCGCTGCACTTTTACTCGAAAAGGATGCGCTCCACATCTACGCGGCGTTCGTAATTCAAGTCATCGCGGCTCTATTGGTGCGCAGGCCATTGAGTCACTGGCTGCCATGGCTGGTGGTTCTCGGTTTTGCGTTGTTCAACGAATCGCTCGACATGCTGCTTGGCGAGGAAGCGTCGATCAAGCCGTGGCAAATGCGCGGCGCGGCGCACGATCTGGTCAACACGATGCTGTTGCCGACAGTTCTGTTGCTGCTGTGCCGGTATCGGCCGGGGCTGTTTGCGGCGCCTGACGTCCCGCTCGGCCGGCAGATGGAGGCTGAGTGCCAGCCGACTGCGTAACCTTGTGGATCGGAGACCGGCTTGGCGCGGTCGAGCGCGCCTGTCTGCGCTCGGTCTGCCGGCAGGGTCACCGACTTGCCCTCTATTGCTACGATCGACCGGCGGGCGTTCCCGATGAGGTCGAGGTCCGGGACGCCGATCCAATCCTGCCGCGAAGCGAGATGCAACGCTTTCCCGGAAGCAAGGTCGCGATATTCTCCGATTGGTTCCGTTATGCCCTGCTCGAGCGCGAAGCAGGTGTGTGGGTCGATACCGATGTCTATCTGCTGGCGCCGCTGGTCGCCGATGGTGGCTATTTGTTCGGCGAGCAGGACGCGGGGCTGATCAACAATGCGGTGCTGCGGCTGCCGCCGCATTCGCCGATGTTGCGCGACTTGCTGGAGATATTCGAGCGGCGGAAGACTCCGCAATGGCTGTCGTGGCGCGCATATCTGCAGTCGCGTTTTCGCGAATCGATTAGCGGCAGGGCGGATCCGGGGCGGATGCCGTGGGGAACCACTGGCCCGCACGCGCTGACCGCACTGACCAAAAGGCATCGGGTTGAGGGCCTGGCCTTGCCGGCATTGGTTTTGAATCCCGTGCCGTGGACCAGCGCGGGGTGGATCAGGGATCCGGCGCTGCGCCTCGAGGACATGGTCACCAATGAGACCATCGCCATCCATCTGTGGAACGCGTGTATCAAGGGCTTCAAGGACGAACCCGCCGCCGAAGGAAGTTTCCTTGACCGGCTGCACCGTGAAGGACGCGATTAGGCGTCGCTTCCCGCTGGTCCGGGGCGCATCCAATTCAATTTTCCGCGTGGCGGCGTCCAGTCGATTTCACGGCCCCAATTGGAGATGCGAAGCCGCCGAAAATAGCCGTCTTGTGAAGGTAATGCAGCCGAGGCTGTCCACAGCAATTTGAGGATCAATCGCGACGCCGATCGGCCCTCGTAATGGTCGAAGGGGTCGTCGTGAATAACGAAGCGCCGCGCTTCGTCTCGATACTTGCGCATTACCCGCGCCGCCCGGACCCAAGACGGATCCGGCCATTTGGACAGGCGAATGCTATACCACAGCATGAGGCGGACGAATGCCACTTCGAACTGCGCTCGGTGGACATACGGAAGCTCAAGCGAATGGATGAATTTCATCCCCAAGGCCACGGTCTCGAGCCTGTCGTACAGTCCCCGATCGTCCGCCTTCCTCGTCACTGATCGATGGTCAAGGATACATTTGTAGGCGGCGAATTCGCTTTTGAAGAAAGTGTCGGTCAGAACCGGCAGGAGAAAGGCTTCGAGCGGGGTGGCCTCAAAAATGCAATTCTCCGGAAAGCGCAGTCCGGATCGATCGAGAAAAGTCGATGAAAACCAGTTGGCAACGATGGGGTCGAAGATGTCCGTCGGCGCGGGTTGATGCGCCGTCGCGTGCAAGCCGGGAGCAAGGATGGTTCGGATGCTCGGATGATCGAAACCCCAAATGATGAGGTCAACGTCGGCCATCTCGGGCGTCGCCTTCGCCAGCGCGATTGCATCGAGGTCGATGTCGTCGTCGGAATCTACGAACCAGATAAACTGACCTTTCGCCCTGGCCAGTCCGGAATTTCGAGCGGCACCGGGACCCGCATGGGATCGCTCGATGACCACAACCTCGGCCGGATGTGCTTCGGCGAAAGCGCGTAAAAGCGTGAGGGTGCCGTCGCTCGATCCATCGTCGACCAGGATAATTTGAACGCCCTCTTCGGCACCGATCGTGGCGAGGGTCCGCAAGACGGGTGCACACTTGCCAACCGAATCGTGGAAAGGAACGATGATCGACAGATAAACCGGCGTGGCGATTACCATCGTCGCGCTCCGCCAGGCTTGTGGCCGCAGGGGTGGCGGCGGATAAGCGTCATGATCGATTCGCGGCCGTGTCGAGTGCCGCGAGGCGTGCGTTCCTGCTGTCGACAAGCTTTGCCAAGCTCGGATCATCGTCTTCCATGGCGGGCGCGACGACCTCGCCGGGATTGCAATCGAAGAATGCCGGGTGGTGCGGGACCGGTGGCGTGAGTGTGGTTTTTCTCAATCGTCTGCCGATGCGGAAGCGGAGGAAGAGAAAGGTCCATTTCGGATCGAATCGGGCAGCCTCGAGCAGCAACGCCGCACTGCGGAGTTTATGACCTCGCCAGGCGAAGGCTTCGGCAAGACCCGTGCATCGCCGCGCGTGGGCCCAGGCTTGAACCTGATCGGGCACCCCCGGAAATTCCTGCTTCACCTGCTTGCGGACGCGCCGCCATTCGCGGAGCATCTTCGCCGGATCGGACGTCAGCGACCCGGGCCGGACTCGATATCCGACCAGATATTCCGGGACGAAACCAATCGGGTGAGACTGGCTGATCTTCAGTTGCAACAGCAGATCTTCAAAAGCAGTGAACGATTCATCGCAGCCTCCCGCCTTTATAATCGCCGGACGTTTGATCAATGCCGAACTGCCGCCGCCAACGAGGCTTTCGTACAATCCGCGGCGCAGGGCGTGTCGCGGAAATTCCTGGCGTGGGCCGTTGGACGACACCCGGCCGTGCTCGTCGATGTAGCGCGCCCAGCTGTAGATGAAGGCGAGTTGCGGTTCGCCGAGCGCCATCTCGATTTGTTTCGCCAGTTTCGACGGATGCCAAATGTCGTCCGCATCGAGGCGAGCGACATAATCCCCGCGCGCCAAGGCGAAGCCGCGATTGAGGGCGGCCGACAAACCCATATTGGCTTGATGATGCACCCTCACATGCGGATGATCGCGAACAAGCGTTTCCGCGAGGGCTGCCGTCCCGTCGGTCGAACCGTCATCGACGATGATGATCTCGACCTTGTCATATGTTCCAGCCAGCACGGATGCGACCGCCTCGTTCAAGGTCGCTTCCGCGTTGAAGGCAGGGATGACCACCGACACTAAAGGCGGCGTTTCGACTGAGACCATCATGTTGAGATAATCGGTTCGCCGACCGATTTATATAAGCATTACCCCCCAAAAGCGGGCGCCTCTGCGTCACCGGGGTCAAGCGCCGGACGGCCGTTCCCCCGGGGCGAAGGCCAAGCCGATGCGGGACGCCGGCGCGACGCCGCACTTGCTCCACGGCCCTTTTTCGTGTTTCGTAATATTTAACGGGACGCACTCTTGTCGCTCCGACCCTTGCCGGATGAAAGCATGTCTCTGCCAAACCAGCACGACTTCGTCAGTGTCGTGATGCCGGTGCACAATGCCCTGCCATTCCTGGACGAGGCCGTTCGAAGCATTCTGGCGCAGAGCCACGCCAACTTCGAATTCGTCATCTACGACGATGCGTCGACCGACGGATCGACCGAGCATCTCCGCATGTGGAGCACGCGCGACCGCCGCATCCGGCTGATCGAGGGAATACGGAACCTCGGTCCCGCGGCAAGCTCGAATGCCGTTGTTGCGCAGGCCACATCGCGCCTGATCGCGCGCATGGACGCCGACGACATTTCGCACCCCGAGCGCCTTCGCCGCCAGGTCGAACTGCTTGAGTCCAGGCGCGATGTCGGGCTGGTCGGCTCGTTGAGCGAGATGATCGATGGTTCGGGACAAGTCTTGCGCGGGTGCGATTGGTGGCGCCTCCGACGCCGGTCATGGTTCGTGCCCTTTTCGCACGGGTCGATCATGTACCGCCGCGCGCTGTTCGACCGCATCGGCGGCTATCGCGAGCAATGCGAATTCTGGGAGGACCAGGATTTCGTGCTTCGGATGTCCGGCGAGGCGAAAATCGTCACGATCCCGCTCCCGCTCTATCAACATCGCCATTCGCAGGTCAGCACGCGGCTTGCCTCCGACCGCGACCGGGTCGAGCATGCAGTCGACCTCGCGTACCGGCCGACCGATCAGCTCAGTTCGGGCCACGACTATGAAAATCTGCTTCAAGCGCGAGCGGCGCGACCGACCAAGGTCGACCCGCGCGTATTCATTTCGCTTGGCTCGCTGACCCTGTGGGCGGGGGGCAGGCCACGCATGTTCCGGCGCCTGCTCGATCGCGGCGCGCTCAAGCTCAATCTGCCGACGATGACCGCATTATTGTGGACGGCGTGGACATCGCTGAGCCCGGCTTCCTTCCGGGCGTTCGTCTCCGCGCTTTCGAAGTTGAGGAATCGTGTCGCGCGCAAAGGCCTCGAAGGAGTGGCGGTCGAATGGGTCCATCCGATCGGCCCAACGCTCTCATCGAAGTCAGGAGACGCCGCGCCGGCGGCAACCCGGCCGCGTCCTATGAGCCCGATCGAACATTCGTCCCGGGCGCCAATTTCGGGTTCGAAATAATATCGACCACTCGGCCGCCGTCGAGACGGATCACGAGGTCGCATGACGCAACCCTCGCTGGGCGGTGGGTAATTATGATCAACGTCCGGTTCGCGGCATATTGGTCGAGCGCGCCCATGACCGCGGCTTCGGTGGCCTCGTCGAGCGCGTTGGTCGCCTCGTCGAGAACAAGCAAAGCCGCATCCTTGTACACCGCACGTGCAATCCCGATCCGCTGGCGCTGACCCCCCGACAGGCGGACGCCCCCCTCCCCGATCACTGTCTCGATACCCTGAGGCAAGGTCGCAATCACTTCATCGAGCTGGGCGATGCGAATCGCCTCGGCGAGCCTGACCGCATCGGTTGGTTGGCCGGGCACTCCGAACGCGATGTTGCGAGCGATGTTCGTGTCCGCAAGGAAGATCGATTGGGAAACATGGGCGATCCCGCGCTGCCACGCACGCCGCGTTTCGGGGGTCAGCACGACATCATCGATCATGATCGACCCTTCGCTCGGCTGGAGCAGGCCCATTAGCAGATCGGCAAGCGTGCTCTTGCCACTTCCGCTTTTCCCTACCAGCGCGACCCGCGCACCACGCGGAATGGAGATCGAAACATCGCGGAGAGCGGGACGGCGGGCTGCGACATAGGTGAAGCTCACTTGGTCGCAACGCAGCCTTGTTTGCCAACCAAGTGCGGAAGCGTAGGGAGCGCTTCCCGTTTGCGCATCGGCAAGCGGTAGACGCAACAGGTCGAGGACCTGCGTCGTGACCAGCCGATTGCCGGCGAGTGAAGTCCAGCCGAAGTAGAATTGCTGGAGGAATGGCAATAGGCGCAGGGCGCCAAGTGCCATTGCGCCGAGGATCGGAAATGCGCCGATCAGTCCCCCTTCGCGATCGGACAGGATCAGCGCCAGAGCGGCAATAACCACCATCCCTGCAGCTTCGACGGCAAACCGCGGCGCGACCCCGATGAAGGACGAGCTCGCATTGGCTTCGGCAAAGCGGCGATCGACCAAGCGGAAAGCTTCGACATATGCCGCCTGCGAATGATCGACGATCACGTCGCGGATGCTGCCGAGGCTCTCCTGAAGCAGCTTGAGCCGTTCCGAATAGGCTTTGCCCGAGATCGTCGAGTTGCGCATCAATTGCCGCGCGGCAAAGGATGAAATCAACAGGTAAAGCGCGCTGAAGGCGAGGGTCGCGATGCTCGCGGTGAATGGATCGATGCGAATCAGCGCGGCCACGATCACGACGATGATCACCACCGCCGTTACGGCGTACATCAGCTGGAGGAGGACACCGAAGACGAGAATTTGCACCTTTTCGAGCAGAGCGAGCACTTCGCTGCTGTTGTGACGCGTGTGAAAATCATAGGGCTGGTGGAGGATGCGGCGTTGGATTTCGACCGCGATCTCATGGCCCAGCCGAACGGCGAAGCGCTGCGTCGTCCACGTCAACATGAGCCGGACTCCCGCTGCCAACAGAACGACCGTCATGAACAGCGTTGCACTCGCGACGACTCGCGCGTTCGAACTTTGAAAACCGAGACCGGCGACAATTTCCCGAAACAAGCCAAGCTCGTATGTCCGGTCACTTCCCGATAGTAACGCGAGGAACGGCATGACGCTCGCGACCGCGGCCAGTTCGGCGAACGCGCCAAGCAGCATCAGCGCGAGGACCCAGAACAAGTGACGACGCCGCGCCGGGGACATGAAGCCGTAAATCTGCCGGAGGGCGGCCACGAGTCCGAGATGCTGGGCCGTCACTGTTCCCCTCCCGACCCTTCGTCACATCGCGATTTGAGGACATAAGCGAGGCGCGGTGGACGAGCAAGGATCGCGCGGGGCTGCTACCCGGCATCGGGATAGTCGACGAAGCCCGGTCATTGCCCACATTGGTCAAGGCCGATACCTGCTCGAAACGCCAAGTTCGGAACGTCAGCACTGGTCACGACGCCGCGGTCGAGTCCTGCCCAAGCCACGATGCTCGCCTGCGCGACTTCACGATCGCCGGATCGAACCAGCCCTTCAGCCAGCCGTGCGCATTCTAGCGATTATTCTTGGTGGTACCCGATGATCGATGAGCTCCGGAGGACCCCTTTGGCTGAGCACGCCCCGGGCCGTCAGACGCCCGCCAGCGGACCTACCTGAGCGAAATAGCGGCGCATCCCCGCGCTCGCATCCGGAGCAAGCTCGATGAACACGCGGCGTCCGTCGTGGGGATCGGCGCGGCGCGTGAACAGGCCGTTGTCGGTCATCGTCTTGATCCAGCGCAGCGCAGTGGTCGCCGGAACCGCGGCGGCAATGCACAGCGACGACACCGGGACGCGGTGCTGCGCAATTTCGGCGGCAAGCAGATCGAGCAGCATGTCCCACGCCGGATCGGCGAACAATTCATCGTCGAAAAAACGTGCGCGGATTCGACGGGCGCGGATCACCTCGCGCACCGTGTCGCCGCTCACCGCGGGAAGCTCGGTCGAATCGTGCTGCGGTCGCTCGATCGTCTTGCCCTGCGCGTCGGGCCCGTTCGACAAGCGTGCGAGGGTCTGCGCGATCCGCCCGACCTCGTCGCTCAACTGCTGGAGGCGGCTCGACGCGGGTTCGCGCGAGACGTCGTGAAGCGTTGCCGGAAGATTGGCACTGGCGGTGGCGAGCGCGAGCGTGGCGGCGCGCTCGACAAGGTCGGGAGCGATCAGCACATAGGTTGTCTCGGCGTCGAGCCGCGCGGCGACCGGATCGATGAGCTCGAACGGTGCGGCCACGATCGTCGGCATCCGTCCCGCCGCCGCCTCGCCATTGGCGTGGTCGAGCAGTCGATCGAGCGCATCGCCCGAATCACCCGGATCGAGCTCGATCCACAATCCGCTCGCCGAAGCCTGCAGCGCGAGGCGGTCGACCGCGCCCTCGATCGGCATCGCCGAGGCGCGCCAGCCCGACTCCTGCAGCCAGTGCAAGGCGCGCGAGCGCGCCCCCTCGCTCGCCGCGGCGACCAGCATCGGCGGCCGCGCATCAAGCGCTTGATTGTTCGAAAGATATGAAATGCCCGTCACAATGACTCCCCTGACAAAGCTTGATTGCACCGAGCAGGATTATACTTGGCCCGAAACCGTTAGATTGTCATTGTGGATCAGCGCCAATATGGATCGATCATTGCCTTAAGTTAAACCAACCGCGGCTAGAGCGTGCACATGAGCCTGCCGTTCGCCACCGCCCGCCGCGCCGCAGCCCGAGCCAAATGGCTCGCCAAGCTGTCCGAGGCGCTTGATATCGCCGACAAACTGACGATCGAGCTCAGCCTCGACGCGGAGCAGGTCGAAGAGGTGGCGACGCTGGCCGCGCAGATTGCGCTGCTGCGGGTCGAAATCGATGCTTTGCGCCGCGGAAGCCTGAACGGCGCCGAACAAAACCCTCGGAAACGGAGCGATTAGCAGCGCTCAAACACCCTGCGGGAGATCGCCCCCGCCGCCGAACTACTCGAGGAAAGAAGCGATCGGCGGGGCCGCCCAGCCGGCGGTGGCACAGAAGCCGCGATTGAGAAAGGCGGTCTTTCCGTAGCGCAGCGGCGTCCCGTCGGGTCCGTCGACACGCCCGCCCGCGGCGAGCAGGATCGCATGGCCAGCGGCGGTGTCCCACTCGCTGGTCGGCGACAATCGCGGATAAATGTCGGCGCCTCCCTCCGCGACGATGCAGAATTTGAGGCTTGAGCCAATCGAGACATGGCCGCATGCGCCGATCGCCCGTTCGAGATAGTCCGCGGTTGCCTGGTTGAAGTGCGATTTGGACGCGACCGCGTCACGCGCGGTGCCAAGCGCGCGGGTGCGGATTTCGCGGCGTTGCCCGCGTTCCTCGACCCACGCGCCCGCTCCGACTATTCCACCGTAAAGCCGGCCGGTGGCAGGGGCATAGACCAGGCCGAGGCATGGGGCGCCGCCGATGATCAGCCCGATGTTGACGGTAAAATCGTTGCCCCCGCGAACGAATTCCTTGGTCCCGTCGAGCGGATCGACAAGGAAATAGATGTCGCCGTGCGCGGGGATTCGCCCCGCAGCAACCTCCTCCTCGGCGATCACCGGTATGCCCGGCGCCGCCTTGGCCAAGGCGGTGAGGATGATCGCTTCGGCGGCGCGGTCGCAGACGGTGACCGGGGAGAGGTCGGACTTGGTCTCGACCTTGAACCCCGCGGCGACCAGCCTGAGAATTTCCGCGCCCGCCTCGCGCGCCGCTACGGCAAGCGCTTCGAGCAGCGCGGCTTTGTCCAGTGTCATGTGTTGAGGCGCTCCATCCGATTCAACCAGCGCGCCTTAGCGCGGCGCCATCCGGATCCCGCCGTCGAGGCGGATGCTTTCGGCGTTGAGATAGGCGTTCTCGACGATGAAGATCGCGAGGCGGGCATATTCCTCGGCGGTGCCGAGCCGTTTGGGGAACGGCACCTGCGCGGCGAGCGCTTCCTGCACTTGGGCCGGCATCATCGCCATCATCGGGGTCTTGAAGATGCCGGGAAGGATGGTGTTGACGCGTATCCCGTCGTTCATCAGGTCGCGCGCGATCGGCAACGCCATCGCCAGCACCCCGCCCTTCGACGCCGAATAGGCCGCCTGGCCGATCTGCCCGTCCTCGGCGGCGACCGAGGCAGTGTTGATGATCACCCCGCGTTCATTGTCATCCTGCGGTTCCTCGCCGACCATGCCGAACGCGGAATGTGAGATGCAGCGGAAGGTGCCGACGAGGTTGATCCCGATCGCCAGCTCGAACTGGTTCATCGGATAACGTTTCCGCTCGCCAGTCGCCTTGTCCTTGCCGACGGTCTTGGCGGCGTTGGCGACCCCGGCGCAATTGACGAGGATACGTTCCTGCCCGTGGGCGGCGCGCGCCTTGTCGAAGGCGGCGGCGACCTTGTCATCACTCATCACGTCGACTTCGCAGAAGATGCCGCCGATTTCGCCCGCGATTTTCTCGCCGCGCTCGGTGTCTCGATCGAACACGGCGACCCTGGCGCCCTTTGCCGCAAGCGCCCGCGCGGTGGCCTCGCCGAGCCCCGATGCGCCGCCGGTGACCACTGCTGCTGATCCCTCGATTTTCATGACTCACTCCCGTCACCCCGGACCTGATCCGGGGTCTGCCTGTTCTTGCTGTTGCGCTAGTAGGAAGGCGGACCCCGGATCAAGTCCGGGGTGACAGTTAATCCGGCGATTTCTCAATGCGAACCAGCACCGCATCCATCTGCACCTGCGCGCCCGCGCTCGTGTTGAACTCCGCCACCACCCCGTCGAACGGAGCGATCAGCCCATGTTCCATCTTCATCGCCTCGAGCGTCAACAGGCGCTGCCCCTTGGTCACCACGTCGCCGGCGGCGACCTCGACGCTGGTCACCTTGCCCGGCATTGGTGCGAGGATTGCTCCGTCGCCGGCGGTAGCGCCGACGCTGCCCCGCGCCGAGCGGTCGAATGCGAACGCCTGCCCTTGATGAAAGACAACCACCCGCTCGTCGTCGCGGAAGCCCGAGACAGCGGCGATATCGGCACCATCATCGAGCGGAACGTGGCGGAACGCACCTGCCCGGCCAAGCGTCGCGCCCGATCTGGCGGGGGCGTTGAGCCGGAAGCCAGCGAGGCTGCCGAAGCTTTCCTCCTCATTTTCGGCGGTCGCCACCGCGGCGGCGGCGCGCCACAACTCCTCACCGGGTTCCGGATCGGGCACCAGCGAACTGAGTTCGCGCGCGATAAAGCCAGTATCGAGATCAGCCGCGCCGAACGCCGGATGAAGCAGCGCATTGAACAGGAAGCCGGCGTTGGTCCTGACCGGCCACACCTCGACCTCGTCGAGCATGTCGGCGAGCGCCGCGATCGCCTCTTCACGATCGTCGCCATGCGCGATCAGCTTCGCGATCATCGGGTCGTAGAAGGCCGAGATTGAATCGCCCTCCACGACTCCGGTCTCAATGCGGCCGTCGGATCCAAGGTCGCAATGGTCAAGCCGCCCAACGCTTGGGAGGAAGCCCGTCGCGGGGTCCTCGGCATAGAGCCGCGCCTCGATCGCGTGGCCGGTGATCGATAGTTGTTCCTGCGCGAGCGGCAGCGGCTCCCCGCTCGCCACGCGCAATTGCCATTCGACCAGATCGACACCGGTAATTTCCTCGGTCACGCAATGCTCGACTTGGAGCCGAGTGTTCATTTCCATGAACCAGATGCGGTCGGCGCGGAGGCCTTCGCTCGCGTCGGCGATTAATTCGATCGTTCCCGCGCCGACGTAATCGACCGCTTTTGCTGCACGGATTGCTGCGCCGCATAATTGTTTTCGCGTTGCCTCGTCCATGCCCGGCGCGGGGGCTTCCTCGATCACTTTCTGGTGGCGGCGCTGGAGCGAGCAGTCGCGCTCGAACAGATGAACGACATTGCCGTGGGCATCGCCGAACACCTGCACTTCGATATGGCGCGGGCTGTCGATCCATTTTTCAATCAGCACGACGGCGTTGCCGAACGACGAGGCCGCCTCGCGCTGGCAGCTTTCGAGCGCGTCGGGAAAGTCTTGCCCCGCGTCGACCTTGCGCATCCCCTTGCCGCCGCCGCCCGCGACCGCCTTGATTAGCACCGGAAAACCGATCGCTGCCGCCTGCTCGGCAAGGAAGGCAGGGTCCTGATTGTCGCCGAGATAGCCCGGGGTTACCGGCACTCCAGCAGCGGCCATCAGCGTCTTTGCGGCGTCCTTCAATCCCATCGCGCGGATCGAGTCCGGCTTGGGTCCGACCCAGATCAACCCCGCATCGATTACCGCCTGGGCGAAGTCGGCGTTCTCGCTGAGGAAGCCATAGCCGGGATGGATCGCCTCGGCGCCGCTGTCCCTGGCGGCGGCGATGATCGTTTCGCCGACAAGGTAGCTTTCGCGCGCCGGGGACGGGCCGATGTGCACCGCCGCATCGGCCATGCGCACATGCAGCGCCTTGGCATCGGCGTCCGAATAGACCGCGACCGTGCGCACCCCCATCGCGCGCGCGGTGCGGATGATCCGGCACGCGATCTCCCCGCGATTGGCGATGAGCAGGGATTGGATCATTCGGCGGCGACCATCGCGCGCATCGGTTCTTCGCTTTCCATCGGTCGCAGCCCGAGCTTGGCGAACAGTGCCGCGTCGGCCCCGCCACCCGCGTTCCCGGTGGTCAGCAACTTGTCCCCGGTGAAGATCGAGTTCGCGCCGGCGAGGAAGCACAGGGCCTGGGTCGATTCGGACATGCTTTCACGCCCCGCCGACAGCCGCACCATTGACCGTGGCATGGTAGTCCGCGCAACCGCGACGGTGCGGACGAATTCAATATCGTCGATCTTAGCGAGCGGAGTATCGACGAGCAGATTGCCAAGCACGGTTCCGCGAATCGGCACCAGCGCGTTGACCGGAACGCTTTCGGGATGGTGCGGAAGCGTCGCCAGCGCATGGATGAACCCGACCCGATCGGCGCGCGTCTCGCCCATCCCGACGATCCCGCCGCAGCACACCGCCATCCCCGCGCTGCGAACCTCCGCGAGCGTGTCGAGCCGCTCCTGGAAGGTGCGCGTGGTAATGATGTCGCCATAATATTCGGGCGAAGTATCGATGTTGTGATTGTAATAATCGAGGCCCGCGGTTTTCAGGGCGCGCGCCTGGTCGCCGGTCAGCATGCCGAGCGTCATGCACGTCTCGAGCCCCATTGCCTTGACCCCGGCAACCATCGCGCACACCGCGGGAAGATCGCGGTCCTTGGGCTCGCGCCACGCCGCCCCCATGCAAAACCGCTGCGAGCCCGCCGCCTTGGCCTCGGCTGCGGCGGCTAGCACCGCGCCGACATCCATCAATTTTTCGGCCTTGAGGCCGGTGTCCGCGGTCACCGATTGCGAGCAGTAGCCGCAATCCTCGGGGCAGCCGCCGGTCTTGATCGACAGCAGGGTGCAAAGCTGCAC
>Ga0136611_10002078_pt1 | contig 13933 bp, 11 predicted proteins | sample AntDrymUQ2232306_2_FD_106645 | JGI IMG/M metagenome (GOLD analysis project Ga0136611, IMG submission 106645) | Polar desert sand microbial communities from Dry Valleys, Antarctica - metaG UQ223 (23.06) | ecosystem: Environmental > Terrestrial > Soil > Desert | place: Antarctica: Dry Valley...
ACCGAACTCACCACCACCCACACGCGCTACCCCGGCACCGACCTCATCCTGGCCTACAGCGTCAAAGGCCACCCCAACCCTTCATGATCCAACTCACCATGTCAGGAGTTCTGGAACCAGGCCAACTACAAAAGGCGCATCATGTTGCACAGCGCAGCCCTCCGGGCCGCGTGACCCGTCAGCGGTCGAGGACCCCGGTCAAGTGCGAAGAGCCGCCATGCTCGTGCGCCGGAGCGCCTTCGACGACGTCGGCGGATTCGATTCGACCTCGCCTACGACCCGGCGTACTACGAGGACGTCGACCTCGCCCTTCGCCAGCGCAGTCGCGGCGGGCGCGCCGTCTACGAACCGCAGGCCGTCGCCGTGCACTCCCAGCACGGGTCGACCCAGGGCGACCACCATTTTCCGATTGCCTACGAAACTACGAGTAGGCACGAATCGACAGCTGGCGAGCCGACTGCGCAAGCCGGTGCAACCTACAAGTAGAACCGGGTCACGAGTGTAGCGAGGGATAGGGCCTGCAGGAGAAACATCCCCCCCGCCATGGTCCACATAATCCCAGCCGGATTGAACCGCGGAACGAGTTGACTTAGCACGAGGCCGGCTCCGGCGAGGACCGCCGGCAAAGCCATGAGGGCGTAGCGACCCTGCAGCAGGTCGCGCACGCCCCCGTTGCGGACCCACATCGCCTCGGCAAGATGCAGGCTCCCGAGTGTGCTGACGACGCACACGATGAAGACAAGGGCCGCGGCCGTCTTGCGGTTCTCGATGATGCTTCTGCGCCTGGAGCCGCCACGCGCTAGGTCCACTGCAAGACGGCAGAGCCAAAGCCCAACGATGGCCAGCGCCGCGATGGTCGCTGCAGTCAAGATGTAGTAGGCGGGCGACGGTAGCGCCGTGTCAAGCGAAGAAAAGTCCCCCCAGAACCTTCGGACCCAGGTGGTGTAGAGGTAGCTCCCCCTATCACTGAAAAGGCCGGACAGATATGCCCTGGCACTCCCCCCACTGGCAGCTTCAGGTCGGTCGAGTGATGTCATCGGGAGTTGCAGAACCCGTGTTGTTACGAGCCAGGCGCCAAATGTGGCAGCTACCCCGGCACCCGCTAGCACCGCTGCCCTCAGCAGGCCGAGCCGCGGGCGGGATGTACGCCCCCAACCCAGCAGGAAGGCCAAGGCGAGCACCGGCGCCATGGCTATGCCATAAGGCTTTCCGAGAAGGCAAACTCCTAGAGCCAGACCAGCTCCTAGCTCAACTGCTTTCGATGGACTGCCCAGCATGCGCATGGCGGCCAGCAAGCAGAGTGCGCCTCCCGCGATGACCAACGCGTCGTTGTTGAACATGGCGGTCTGCTGGGACAACATTGGTTGCAACGTAACAGCCGCCGCAAGTGCTGCTCCTGCGCTTTCAGAACCGAATGCCCGCCGACCGACACCAAAGCTGGCCAGCGCGGTGACCACACCCAGCGCGACGCTCCACAGGCGCATCCAGGCCAGTCTTAGCGGGGCTGGCGCATCGATCGCAGCATTGATAACCGCCCCAGGAAGGTAATAGGCGGGCGAGTATCCGGCGGCCGAGGCAGCGCCGTTTGATCGTCGCTCTTGGCTCCGGGGCAGTTCTGTTGCGGATCGCATCGGGCCGGAAACGAAGGCCGGACGGTCTGTATTGGGTGCTGCTGCTCGATTGAGAAGCAGCTCAGCCCCCACCAAGTCTTCGCTGTAAAAATCCAGGCCCGGAAGTGGCGCGTTACGGACTGGCAGCTGGCGGTGTTCAGCCAGGAATTCAGAGTAGGCGTAATGTGCGGCTTCGTCTGGGCCTTCGAATGGGGGCAGGACAACAGTCCACAGGACACCCTTCGCCACAGCCAGAAGCACAACGCACGTGAGAAGACGCCGCCCCTTGCCAACAGTCATCCCGACAAGCGAGGCGGCAACGAATCCGAGCAAGGCCACTATAGTGACCGGGGAAACCCACCCGGGCCTCAAGTAACTCATGCGATCGAGCGCAATGCCCAGGTTGCCGCCAAAACGTGCTGAACCTGCGTACTGCATGTGCATCTCTACCGCAAACGGCTGTAATGCCTCTCCCGAAGTCGCTGATCTTCGATCAACAGTCCGAGGCGTGCCCCACGCAGCAACAGCCTCGGTAGAACTCGGCGTTGCGGCAATCTTCAGAAGGAACGTTTCCCCGGCGAGGCTCTCAAGCGTTCGGACGTCAGCAACGACACGTAGCCCGTTGTCCTCCAGTGTTGAGCACGGGACTTCCTGTTGCGATACAACCTCACTACCGCGGGCAAGCGACACGTCGAGGCTGCAATCATCGGCACCCCCGTACGTCCCAAATCGCACACTGACGTAAGCAAGGTTATCTTCCACGCTGTCGAATGACTGCACGAGGGGCTGCTCGCGTGTAATGGGCGGCAGGACAGCAACTGAAAATACCGGCGTCGTTGCACCGATCTGTATAGGACCTCCCGGTGCAAAGATCCCTAGTCCGAGCAGTAGGAGACACAGAACACTTATCGCTTTGGTTGCTGCTGGCAGGCGCGCAAACAAACGGATCGGTGTTGGCCTCTGCAGGTTAGGGGCGATCCGCCTCATCTTTGATGAGACTCGTTCGGCGAGCCATACAGGACTCTCGTGCGAGAAGCGTGCCCTCAGCCCACCGATTAGATATTTCTGTCGAGCCGTCATCTCAATGCACCAGCGACATTTCTCTGAGGAGTGACCCTACGGTGATCACGACAGGGCACAGGGCAACCTTATGCATTGGATGGCGGTTCACCCTCGGGAACATGCTCAGGCCGCACTTTTGAGGTATGTCCAAGTTGGCGTCGGACAAGTTCGAGTTCTAGCTTCATCAGTGCAGTCTCTTCCGCCAGTACTCGCGTTTTCTCTTCTATTGTTCCTGTCTGGTAGCTAAGCTGCATGATGACGGCGAGCATCGTTAGAATGGCGAGGAAGAACAACAGGTTCGACGGGGTCCGGACGCCAACGAGTTCCGCGAGAGTCCGCAAAAGAGCAGGCGCGGCTGCGAATGCTAGGCAGACAATTGAGAGAGCAAGCCACAGAACCGCGTACTTCCCCCGCAGATGCCTGCGGCGAAGCAGTTCCACAACGAGGACAACGACAACGGCTGCGCCCGCTAGACCCAGGGCATAGCTGTACCCGGTCATGCTTCTTCCTCGTACGGCCAGCGTCGTACCAGGGCGAGCATGAGAGCCGCGACAGCTCGGCCCAAGTACAGGACCGACCGACCGACGTTCTGACTTGCAACCCCCCCGGCGCGGGGACGCATCGCAACGGGCACCTGCACCACTGTCAACCCGGTTCGGCGCGCGATGACTAATGATTCGACAGTATCTCCCAGATACTCTGCCGGGTAGTGCTTTGCAAACACCCCGATGGCGCGCCTGTTGGCACCTCGGTACCCAGACGTACCATCAGTGACTGGAATGCCCATGATACGGCTGAGAAGCCAGGCGAGAATGCGGATCGCCCACGACCTAGGACCCGCAACGCGGTAAGCACCCACCCCGGCGAAACGGGCCCCAATAACGACGTCGGCCCTGTCGAGAGCGGCAACAATGGAAGGCAGGTACTCCGTGTCGTGCTGCCCGTCACCATCTACCTGTATCAGGACGTCGAAGTCATTGCGTTGTGCATAGCGGAACCCCGTGCGCATGGCACCACCCACGCCCAGATTGAACGGCAATTGCGCCACGCTAGCCCCAGCCAGACGAGCAACGTCCGCCGTTCTGTCGGAGGAACCATCGTCGACGACGAGAACGTGCGCCTCTGGGAGGGCGCGCTTGACGTGGGCTACGACCCCCCCGACAGAAGCCGCTTCGTTCAATGCGGGAATAACGATGAGTACACGCCTACTTGGCGCGGCCGTGCTCATGGCCCTCCAACGCGCTAAGACCACGAGCTCACATCAGCCGAGGCATGACCGACGGTACCGGTCGGCCAGGGCCCCGGCAAAGTTGCGATCTTGGGCTTGTTGGGGAGACACGTCGGTCAGGGTGTAGGAACGAGACGAGCACGGCTTCCGTAGGTGGTCATGACGGTTCTCAATGCCTTCGTGACCACCAGAACGAGATGCAGGCCCCGATCCGCTCCCCGTGGCACAAACTGTCCAGCTGAGGTCCCAGCGTGTGTGCTTCACATTGAACCCAACGCCGTCGAGGATGCCGTCCAAGGCTGGTCGCGCAACGCTGCGATGCGCCCGACCACGAGGGGGAACCACGTCTGCACGGAGAACCGCGAAGCTCGCTCTAGAGCGTTGGTGCTGAGCAGGTCCCAGAGATCGTCATCTTCGAGGAGGCGCGAGACTGCGGTCGCCCATTCCTCGGGATCGCTCGCATGGAGTCCCTCACGTTCATGTCCGATCAACGAGGCGACGGTCGGGGTCGGGGTGACCACACAGGGAAGGCCATGGGCCATGTAGAGCACCGCTTTGAAACCTGCCTTCCCCACCGCGAGAGGATGCGTCACGTCGATGGGGTAGAGGCCAACCCTGGCGCCCCGCAGAGCGGTGAACTCAGCCTCCTCGCTCCAGGGTTCCTGCACGACATCGCTGCGTTCGCTCGCCACGGTGGCCCCCAGGACCCGAATCCCCGCCGGCACGGGAGCCAGTTGAGGGAGGACCTGCTGCAGGAACGGTCCCGTAGACGGTGAACCCGTCCACACGACACCCGACCGTTGCCCACGAGAAAGTCGCTTCGAGGGCATGTCGACGACTGTCGGAAGGACTGACACCGTATGAGCCATCTGGCGGCACCATCGAGCGAGCTCCTCGCTGCCGGCCCAGACCTCAGCCGAGGCGGTCGCCACCCGGCGGTACTTCGCCGCCCCCCCGCGGATCGCGCGGAACGCCCCGCGTATGAACATGCCGTCGTGCTCGACCCACACTGCGTCGTCAACATCCCAGACCAGTTGCGCCCGAGACGCAGCGAACCTCTCCGGCCAGGAGCAGGCCAGAGGCAGCACCTCGCGTTGGACGACAACCACGTCAGCAGGGCGCAGCCGGGCCAGGACTGTGACGAGGGAAAGTGTCCGCCTGCCGCATCGCAGCAGACTCCGGATCCGATCCCCGCGGCGAACAGGCGAGAACCACGATTGAGCGGCCCGCTCATCGAACAGTGTCCAGAGGTCAGTCGTGAATCCGGCACGCTCCAGGTGAGGTCTCCATTGCTGTGCACGCAGTCGAGTGCTCGCCTGACTTGCCGGATAGACGGCGAGGAAGACCACGTGTCCGCCCGCCCCCCTCCTTCGCTGCATAGGCTCTCCCCGTGTCAGATCGGATGACGGCCTCAGTCGACGTCGTCATCGTGGCCTACCGCTCGGCTAGCACGATCGGGGGCTGTCTGGGCGCCCTGACGCCGGATCCAGCAGTCGCCTCTGTCACGGTCGTCGACAACGCGGCGGAACCTGCGGTCGAGGCACTGGTCACGGCCCTGCACGAGACGGATCCACGGTTCCGCTACACAGCAGAACGGAACCAGGGCTTTGCTTTTGCTGCCAACCGGGGGGCTGCGCTCGGAGGCGCGCCGTTCATCGCGCTGGTCAACCCGGACCTCGCGCTGACCAAATCCCTCGGATGCCTCACAAGCCTGATCCTCGACGACCTGGCGACGGTCGCCTCGGGCTACCTCAGCACGGACGGCGTGATGCCGTCGAATACCAAGCATCAGGTCAGCCTGCCCCGTGAGCTGGCGAAGTCCTTGATCGGCACCGCCCGCGCCTACCGCTTCGCGCCGCCCCCAGCGCCGCAGGGCTGGTGGTACGCCCCGCACGCCGACGGCGCTCTCCTGGTCGTCTCCCGAGCCGACTGGAAGCGACTGGGCGGCCTCGACGAGCGCTTCGAGCTGTATTACGAGGATGTCGATTTCACACTTCGTGCCGATCGGCGGGGGGTTGCCGTGCTCGGCCAGGAGGTCGGGTTGCACGCTGGCGGCGCTTCGGCATCCACATCGAGATCAGCCGTCTGGTGCTGCCTGCAGGTCAGTCGGGTCCGGTTCCTTCGTCAGCACGCGGGTCCCGTGGCCGGCCCCGCCGGTGCCTTGGGCCTTGGTGCATTGGACTGGTTGGTTCGCAGCGTCTCGCTTCAGCCCGAGGGGCAGGCTGCCCGCAACAGAGCCATGCGGCTTCTCGTTCGAGAGGTACGTGGGCCGGGGACCGTCCGCGTGCTGACTCCTGCTAACGGGCAACCAGTATGAGGCACCTATCGTGGAGCCAATGAAGGAGCCTAGGGACGACGATCTCAAGGTCCTTCCACGCGGCAGCAGCGTCGCCGACGTGATCCGAGCCAGAGAGCTCCTGTGGAACCTCACCCTCCGGGACCTTCGAGGTCGCTACCGCCGGTCGACCCTGGGCTGGGCCTGGTCGCTCGTGACGCCGTTGGCCACGATCCTGATCTTCACACTGGTCTTCCGATACGTACTCCGCATCCCGGTTCCGGCCGGCGATCCCAGCGGACTTGAGTCTTTTGCGCTGTACCTCGTGTGCGGACTGATCTCTTGGAACTTCATCGCCAACAGTGTGAACGGCTCCATGGACGTACTGATCGGCAACGGCAACCTGATCAAGCGGGTGTACTTTCCGCGCGCCACGCTAGTCATCGCGAGCGTTGGCAGCGCAACGGTGACGCTGGGAGTCGAACTTTCCGTGCTGGGGGTCGTGCTGCTCGTCGTCGGCTCGCCCTTCCTGCCCTTGCTGCCAATCCTCGTCCTCGTCATTGCCTTTCAGGCCGCTTTCGTACTGGGCTTGGCCCTTGCTCTCTCCGTGGCAAATGTCTACTTTCGCGACCTTCAGTACGTCGTGGCCATTCTATTGCAGCTCGGCTTCTATGCGGCGCCCATCATCTACCCGGTTTCGCTGGTGCCTGAGCGTGCTGTCGTCGCTGGGCTAGAGATTCCCGTGGCTACTCTCTACCATTTGAATCCTGCTGTGCGCTTCGTCGAGGCCTATCGAGACATCTTGTACGACGGGCGAATTCCTCCCGCCACCACGTTCGCGGCTCTCGTCTTGTCGGCGGTGCTGGCTCTGGGCCTCGGCATTCTTGTCTTCCGCAAGCTGGAGATCAGGTTGGCCGAGGAGCTGTGAGCACCGCGGTCAGCATCGAAGGTGTCTCCAAGCGCTTCCGGCTGTACGCCGAGCGGAACCAGACCCTCAAGGCCACGGTCGTCAATCGCCGCCGCGTTGCCTACGAGGAACTCTGGGCGCTCCGCGACGTGAACCTCGAGATCCCGGTCGGGTCGACGTTCGGGCTCGTCGGTGAGAACGGGTCCGGAAAGAGCACCCTGCTGAAGTGCATCAGCCGCATCCTGACACCGGACGAGGGCCGGATAAGCGTTCGAGGTGATGTTGCCGCACTGCTCGAGCTCGGAGCTGGCTTCCATCCTGAACTGTCCGGACGAGAGAACGTCTACCTGAACGGGTCGATCCTCGGCTTAAGCGGCCGCGCCCTCGACAAGCGCTTCGATGACATCGTCGAGTTCGCGGGGCTCGAGCGCTTCATTGACGCTCCGGTCAAGAACTACTCGTCAGGAATGTACGTCCGGCTCGGCTTTTCGGTGGCCATCAACGTCGACCCTGCCATCTTGCTCATCGATGAGGTGCTGGCGGTCGGGGACGAAGCCTTCCAACGCCGGTGCAACGAGAAGATCGCTGAACTGAAGGCGTCGGGGCGCACCATCGTGGTGGTCTCGCACGCACTCGGAGTGATGCGAGACCTGTGCGACCAGATCGCATGGCTGGAGAACGGCCGCCTACAGAACGTCGGCACGGCGGCCAGTGTGGTCGACGGGTACCTGGGTCAGGCCCATGTCGATCGGGTCGAGGAGAAGGGAGCCGGGACACGATGGGGCAGCGGCGAGGCCCGCATCGAACACATCGAGATCCTCGACGACTCAGGCAAGCCCACCACGTCTGCTCGGACCGGGCAGGATCTTGTTGTTCGGCTCCACTACAACTCGACTCGGCGCATCACCCAGCCGGTCTTCGGCGTGGCAATCTTCGCGCTCACTGGAGCGCATGTCACAGGACCGAACACGAAGGACGCCGGATTCGACATTCCTGCGATCGAGGGCAAGGGGCATCTTGACCTCGCGTTCCGTGACCTCCCGCTGCTGCAAGGGACCTACGACCTGAGCGCGTCGCTCTACGACTCGGCGGTCCTGTCGCCCTACGACTTTCGGCATCTCGCCGTCCGGTTCGACGTCGAGCCCGGCGCCCCCGCCGAGCTGCACGGCGGGGTGGTCAGCCTTCGCGGTGGCTGGAGCCTCACCCCGTACGGCTGACCACCCGTCGTCGGACGTAACCGGTCGCGCGCTTGGCGGTCTCGCGCACGCCGGACTCGCGGACCATGACCCGGGCGATGCGGACGAGTTGCAAGGAGCGCGACAGCCGGGCTCGCAACGGCGTGAGGGCTGCTGCGACGTGCCCGACGCCGGCGGTCCCGTCGTAGGGCTCCAACGTGAGCAACATGACCGGCTCGTCGTTGGCCAGAGGCACCCACGTCGAGGGTGCGCGAGGCGCGAGCATGTGCTCGCGACCTCGTTCCAGCACGGCCAGGTAGCGCGCGCCTTGAAGATGCGGCGATAGCTCGAGCAGGGCCTCCCGTTTCGCGCGGCGTCCCAGCCGAGCGCGTAGGTCGACGTCCTGCACCAGAGCGCTTAGCGCCTGCGTCCACTCGTCGGCCGTCTCAGCGAGCATCCCGCTAACCCCGTGTCTCACAGCTTCGCGAAAGGGCTGGGTGGGGGAAGCGACAGTGACCGTCTCGACAAGTGCCGCCTCGAGCCACTTGATGGCGCTCTTAGCGTCGTTGAAGCGGCTTGACGTCGCAAGGGGGGCAATGTTGACGTCTACCTGCCGCAGGACCCCGGGCAACACGGTCCACGACACAAACGGCAACCTTCGCACCCTGTCCTGGACGGCAAGCAGCCCGTCCGACTCCGCCAGATGGCCGCCGAGCCACAACTCGACGTCTGGGTGGCCTCGCATCACCTCCACGACGGCTGACTCTACTGAGCGCCAATCGTCGTCATGGGTACTAGTGCCGCTGAAGTAGCCAATGCGCAACGGACCAGGATCGCGTGCGGACCTCAGGGCCTGATCGCTGAGCCGCCCCAGTTGGATACCCACCCCGTTCGCGAACCGCGCGGCCGGCAGCCCTGTCAGAGCCGTGACGTACTCACACAGCTCGACGGTGCTACCAATGAAAGCGTCGCACGCCTCCAACGTGGTGCGGTAGCGGTGCACGCCCTCGGTGTACAGGCGCAGCTCGTCAGCGGGCAGCCTTGCGAGAGCGGGGATGCCGCCGAGGATGTCCGGGTCGAAGACGAGGTCATCGACATCGAAGAAGCTCGGTGTCCCCATCGCTCGTGCCCGACTGAGCAGGTAGAGGACTTGTGGCGTGGCGGGCACCCGGTACACAACGACGACGTCGGCAAGAGCGACGAGGGCCGGCAGGTCGGGGTCGCGATAGTGCCGGACGTCGCTGCGGACACCGAGCAGGGCCATGGACTCCGCTGGCAGTCGCGCCCGGTAGCGGAGAGGAGCTCCTTCGATGCCGACGATGAACACGACCCGCCGCACCTTCGACTCGGGCACGCACGTCTCAGTCCGGACGAGAGATCGGTAGATATCCTCAAGCTGATCGACTTGATCGTCGACCGTGACTGGTGCTTCTGCCGTCGCGTGTGTGCTCAGGCGAGACAGGAGACCTTCCTCGTCTACGAGCCGTCCCAGCGCTCGGGCCAGAGCCATGGCGTCGCCCGACGGGACCACGAGTCCATTGCGCTCGTGCTCCACCACCTCCTCGGGCCCCAAACAGTCACTCGTCACGACCGGAACGCCGCGCGCGAGGGCTTCCCGGGTGATCAAACTGTGCGACTCGCGAGCCACGGACGGGACGACCACGACATCGGCGCTATCGAGCACGGCGGGCAGCGCCTCGGGCGAAAAAGGCGCAAGCAGGCGAATGGCAGTCTGCTCTGGTGATCGGTCTGCCCGCTCAAACCAGGCACTGAGCCCATACGCGGTGATGGTGACGTCGTCCCTGCCTGCGAGTGCGTCTGCTGCCGCGACGAGCACGTGCGCCCCCTTCAGGTCGCTGGCCCCCCCCGTGTAGACGACTCGCAGCCCTTCCGGTAGTTCCGATCCCCGTGTCCGCCCGCCGCTCCCCGGCTCGACGGGCGGCAGCCCGTTCTCGTTGACGGCGAGGCGCAGCGCAGGCACGCCATTCGCGGCTAGCGCACGGGCCATCGAAGACGAGGGGGCGAGAATCGCGTCCGCGCCTGCAAGCGCCGCCCTCGTCCGCTCATTGCGCTCCCTCAGCCACGACGCGCTGACGTCGCACGGGCATTCTCCAGCATCTACGACCAAGCAGCAGGGTTTCATGTCCCGAGTCACGAGGAACTGCCGGGCACAGGACCACCAGAAGTCGTGCATGGTCACGACCACCTTCGCATCGGCCTGCTTTGCGACCGACACCAAACCGGCGCCCAGCGACTGCAAAGCGTGCAGGTGCACGATGTCGGGTCGCACTCGCGAAAGGTGTTCCGCGAAGTCGCGCGCCACGGCCGGGTTGTCGTAGTTGCGGCGATCGGACCAGCTTGTCCACGGCGTAGTAACGACCCACCTGACCGGCATGCCCGTCTCGTCGACGTCGCTCCAGGACTCCAACGGCGGCCGGTCGCCCAACCACCCCGCGTAGACACTGACATCATGGCCACGATCCCGCAGGCCGCGGGCAAGGCGCTGGGGTTGCAAGGTCCCGCCGCTGACGAAGTTGGGCGGGTAATGGGCCGAGACGACGACGACGCGCATGGTGTTCCTAGCGTACCGGCGAACTTCGTGGACACCCAGGCTCACAGGGTGTTGATCGTGACGCTGGACGTACTCGCGCCGCGGATGGCCGGCCCAGCTATCCGCGCCTGGCATCTGGCGGAACAGCTGACCCGCCAGCATGAGGTGGTGCTGGTCTCACCGAAGACAGTTTCGCTCCCCCCGGGACTCGTCGATGTGAGACAGGTCACAGAGCGCCAACTGCGCGATTTGATGGCATGGTGCAACGTCGTGATTTTCCAGGGCTTCGTTCTTGAGCAGTACCCCTTTCTTGCCAACGACGACACGATGGTCATCGTCGACGCCTACGCACCGCTTTACCTCGAGCAGCTTGAACAGTCGAAGGGGCTCGGGGCAGTGGCACATGGACACGTGGTCGCCAAGGGCGTCGCTGCGATCAATGCTCAGCTCCTGCAGGCAGACTTCGTCATGTGCGCCAGTGAGCGGCAGCGTGACCTCTACCTCGGCAAGCTCGGTGCCCTAGGCCGGATCAACCCTCAGACCTACGATGAGGATCCGACTCTGCGCTCACTCATCGATGTAGTCCCCTTTGGGCTCCCGGCCACCGCCCCGGTACATCGCCGACAGGCTATGAAGGGGGTTGTTCCTGGCATCGGTGCCGACGATCAGGTTGTGCTCTGGGGGGGCGGGGTCTACAACTGGTTCGATCCGCTGACCCTGATCCGGGCCATGGCGGCCATCGCAATCACCCGCCCCGGGGTGAAGCTGTTTTTCCTGGGCCTCGTCCATCCGAACCCGGACGTCGAGGAAATGGACATGGCGGGCCAGGCCAGGAGGTTGAGCGCTGAGCTTGGCCTCACCGGCACCACCGTCTTCTTCAACGAGTCCTGGGTTCCTTACGACCGAAGGGCTGACTACCTGCTGGAGGCGGACGCCGCTGTCAGTACCCACAGCGACCACGTCGAGAGCGCCTTTGCTTTTCGGACCCGCGTTCTCGACTACCTCTGGGCAGGTTTACCGATGGTCCTGACGGAGGGGGATTCTCTGGCGACGGTGGTCGCGGAAGCCGGCGCAGGGCGGACCGTGCCCCCCAGCGACGTTGAGGCCCTCGCAGCGACGATTCTCGAAGTCCTGGAGCCGAAAGCGGCCGCCGAGTGCCGCACCCGCGCGGTAGAGCTGGCTCAGGCTTTCACCTGGGAGCAGGCCGTCGGCCCGCTGGCGCGAGCTGTGGCATTTGGACGTCGTGCTGCTGACGGGAACCGGGCGTCTCGTGCCTCCCCGTCCGGTCCGATCCAGGCGCCCGGTCGTTCCGGGACTGTACGGAGAGATCTCTCTCTGGCTAGGTCCGTCGTGCGCACCGGCGGTCTCGGCGCGATGCTGCCACCGCTACGGCGGCGCTGGCAACGGCTCAGCCGCTGATCGAGACAGCCGACTACCCCGTGCGATCGTTGCGGGCCCGCATCTGCCGAGCAGCGTGCTCGACGCGGCGAAGCACTCTTGTGCCAGCGCCACCGCGGAGGTGTGCCTCAGTCAGCCGAGACTGGGTCTGAGTCAACTCATCCACGCGCACAGCTATTAAGTCGAGCCGGGCGGCCGTTGCGCTATCCAAGGCATCGAGTTGGGCAGCCACTGCACTGTGCATGGCAGCGAGCGCGCGGTCGTGTTCCTGCAATGCGGGGACGACGTCCTGACGCACGACCTCAGTGATGTTGGCTGACAGAAAACTGGCCAACAGAACTGGTGCGTCGGTCGCCGACCCCTCGCCTACTTGGGGTGCCCAGACGGGCTGCTGCCCTTGGCGGCCGGCTACGACGTGTCGGTAGAACGGAGCCGCATGCGCACGCTGGGCGAATAGGTAGTTGTAGGCGATGTCGTATCCGCCGTCGAGCGGCGCTAGGGCCGTGCGTGGCATCAGCTGGTGCTTCAGGAGCATCATGCTCACCCAGTCGTGCAGATTGCCGTTGCCCTGACTGCTCACCTCGAGACCCGCCTCTCGTAGGCAATCGACGGTCCGCGGCAGGTCGGGCAGGCCGTAGTCCCGATGCTCCTCAAGCTGTGCCTGCGGTCGACCGGTTGTCAACTGCGCGTATCTCCGCACCAGCTCTTCTGCGCCGCCCACACCAGGTGTGTCGAAAGGGGCGGCAACGGCGACGAGACCGCGGCTGACGCGCGTGAACTCCATCAGAAAAGCGTTGCGGCTATCCGGCGCCACGTGTTCAAGAGCGTCGCTGCTGATGACCGCGTCGAAGCTGTTGTCCGCGAAGGGCAGTGCAGCCCCATCAGCCAGGAGACGGCGAGCGCCGGGGAGTGGCTCGCCGTAGAGCTCGACATCGGCGCTGATGACATCCAGATCGTCGTCGAAGGCGAGCAGGTAACCGCTGGCATCTCCCACGTCCAACACCGCGTGCCGCCCTGGGCCTAGGCTCGCGCGGATTACGCCTGCCAACGCGGCGTAGCGCGAGTACCTGTCGAAGGAAGTCCAAACGGCGCGCGGGTGCTGCACGTGACGCACTTCCCGCCGCGTCAACTCCGCGTCTACGGCTGCGCCGACCTCCACCTGAGCCTCCCGACAGTCCGCCAGGCTGACGGGTCACCCACGCTACCGAAGTGCAAGCCCGACGTACCCCGCGCTCTTACAGCCGGTGGACGCCCGAGCGACCCCTGGGCAGCACGTCCCGGCAGTCCAGCACCAGCTCCAGCCCGTCCACCAGTACCGCGTGGTCGACCGCCGAGTGCGCCACGAGCACCCGCCCCAGGTCGACCCCCGCGCCGTCCCAGCACCGGACCGGCTCTCCCCCGACCGTCAGCTCCGGCACGAACGGGTCGGTGAACACGACGTTTGCCCCGAGCCGCCGCAGCCCGGCAATGACGTCGACGGCCGGCGTCTCACGCATGTCCGCCACATCCGGCTTGTACGTCACCCCAACCACGAGCACCCGCGACCCCCGCACCGCCTTGCTGGCGTCGTTGAGCAGCTCCTGCACCCGCGAGACCACGTAGGCCGGCATCCCCGCGTTGATGTCACGGGCGAGCGCGATGAACTTCGACGCCCCGCCGTGCTGGCGCACCTTCCACGACAGGTACATCGGGTCGACCGGGATGCAGTGCCCACCCACCCCCGGACC
>Ga0136611_10002079_pt1 | contig 13929 bp, 10 predicted proteins | sample AntDrymUQ2232306_2_FD_106645 | JGI IMG/M metagenome (GOLD analysis project Ga0136611, IMG submission 106645) | Polar desert sand microbial communities from Dry Valleys, Antarctica - metaG UQ223 (23.06) | ecosystem: Environmental > Terrestrial > Soil > Desert | place: Antarctica: Dry Valley...
GGAATGCCGGACTCGGTGCTGACGCCCGCGCCGGTGAAGGCGACGATGCGCCGAGCATCCGCCAGGAGCGCGCCGAGCAGGCGCGTGGGGTCGGACTGCCGCGGATCGTTCATGCCTGCTAAGCATACGCAACGGCGTGGGCGGTAGCGAGGTATGTTCGCCGGTTTGTCGATGCGCCACGCGTGTAGCGGGCGTCCCTATAATCGACGCGGGTAGGTGACGAACATGGCGTACGCGCGGGTTGAGACGGTGGGCATCCTGACGGCCGGCGGCGACTGCCCCGGACTGAACGCCGTGCTGCGCGCGTTCGTCCGCACATCCGCGCGGACCGCCACCTGGAAGATCCTGGGCATCCCGGACGGATACGAGGGCCTCGTCAACGACGCGCCGTTCCGCACGCTCGATGGGGACGCCGTGCGCGGCATCCTCCCGCGCGGCGGCACCATCCTCGGCACGAGCAACCGGTGCAACCCGTTCGCGGTCCGCCACACGGTTGACGGCGAGCTGACCGTCACCGACGAGTCGGAGAAGGCCGTCGCCAAGCTGCGCGCGCACGACGTCGATGTGCTCGTCGTCGTTGGCGGCGACGGCTCGCTCGGGGTCGGCCTACAGCTCCAGCGGCAGTACAGCATCCCGGTCGTCGGGATACCGAAGACGATCGACAACGACCTCTCATCGACCGATATCACCTTCGGCTTCGATACGGCCGTCGCGACCGCCACCGACGCGCTCGACAAGCTCCATTCGACCGCCGAGAGCCACCACCGCGTGATGATCCTCGAAGTGATGGGCCGCAACGCCGGCTGGATCGCGCTCGAATCGGGCCTGGCCGGCGGCGCCGACATCATCGTGATCCCGGAGATTCCGTTCCGCGTGGAGCGCATCGCGGAGGCCATCCTGGAGCGCGGCAGGCGCGGGATCCACTTCAGCATGCTCGTCGCGGCCGAGGGCGCGCGCCCGGTCGGCGGCGAGCCGATCCTCGCCCAGCGCGTCGGGCCGGACGGCTACCCGCGGCTCGGGGGCATCGGCGCGTGGCTCGTCGAGCAGCTCAGCCAGCACGTCGGCTACGAGGTCCGCGCCACCGTGCTCGGCCACCTCCAGCGCGGCGGCAGCCCGAGCCCGTTCGACCGCGTGCTCGCGTCGCGGCTGGGGGCGCACGCCGCGCTCCTGGTCGGCGCCGGCGACTTCGGCAAGATGGTCGGCGTGCGCGGACTGGAGATCGTGCCGGTGCCGATCGAGCACGCCGTCGGGGTACAGAAGCTGGTGCCGCCGTGCGGCGAGCGCGTCATGACGGCACGGCACCTCGGGATCGCCTTCGGAGACTGATGCGCGCGCCGCGTAGGGGCAGGGCTTGCCCTACCCTCCCGATGCGAGGGTAGGGCAAGCCCTGCCCCTACGTGATCGACGGATTGCGGGCGCGCGCCGGCAGCCCCGACCGCGCGCCCACGTCCATCGGCTGGCACGACGGGCAGGTGTACGTGCCGCGCCCGACGAACCGAATCTTCTGGATCGGCGTCGCGCACGTCGGGCACGGCGAGCCGGCCCGACCGTGGACCTTCGGGAAGTCGCGGTGCGGCGCCGCCTTGCCGTTCAGGATCTCGGCGACGCCCTCGCGGACGGCGTAGCCGAGCACGTCACGGATGCTCGCGTACAGCCGCTCCAGCCGCTCGCCGCGAATCTCGTCGGCGCGCGTGGCCGGGGTCAGCCCGCTCGCGAACGCGATCTCGTCGGCGTAGATGTTGCCCACCCCGCCGACGAAGTGCTGGTCGAGCAGGAGCGCCTTGAGCCCAGTCTTGCCGCGCTTCTGGATTCGCTCGCGCAGCACGTCCAGCGTGAATGACGGATCGAGCGGCTCCGGGCCGAGCTTCGAGAGCGCCAGCAGCCCCTCGACCTCACTGACCGGCAGCAGCCAGACGCGGCCAAACTGGCGGATGTCGGTCAGGAAGAGGCTGCCGCCGTCGTCGAGCCGGAACGTGAAATGGGTCGATTTGTGCGGCAGCGGCGCGCCGTAGGCCGGCACCGGGTGGCCGCCCTCGGCTAGGGTGATGCCGTCCGCCGTCCGATGCACGAGCTGCCCGGCCAGGCGCAGGTGGATCACCATCGCCAGCTCGTCGCTGAGATCCACGATCAGGAATTTGGCCCGCCGCCGCAGCGCAAGGATCCGCCTGCCGGCGAGGTCCGAGAGCACGAGGCCGGTCGGCGCGAGGAACAGCTTCGGCAGCCGCGCCTCGACAGCAACGATCGACCGCCAGACCAGCGTCGAGCTCAGATCCCGCCGCAGCGACTCGACCTCCGGCAGCTCAGGCACGCCGATATCGACCCATCATGCGTGCGCGGCCTGCTTCACTTGGAGCGGCTGCATCTCTTCCCAGTTGTCGCCGACCTTCATCTCGACGCGCAGCGGCACCGCGAGCGTCATCGCGCTTTCCATGATCGACTTCAGCTCGGCGGCGAACGCTTCGAGCTCGCCGCGCGGCGCCTCGAACAGCAGCTCGTCGTGGACTTGCAAGACCATCAGCATCTTGAGCTCGCGCTCCTCGATGTACCGCTGCACGCGGATCATCGCCTTCTTCACGATGTCGCTGGCCGTCCCCTGGATGGGGTGATTGATCGCCTGGCGCTGCCCGGCCGCCCGCACCGCGTGGATCTTATTCGAGAGCTCCGGAATGTAGCGACGCCGCCCGAGCAGCGTGGTCACGTAGCCGGTGGTCTCGGCCTCGCGCAGGATGCCGTCCTGGTACGCTTTCACCGTCGCAAACTGCTCGAAGTAGCGCCGGATGAACGCGCCGGCCTGGTCCTGCGGCAATCCGCTCTGCTGGGCCAGCCCGAACTCGCTCATGCCGTAGAGCACGCCGAAGTTGACGATCTTCGCGAGGCGGCGCTGATCGGCCGTCACCTCGTCGAGCGGCACGTCCATGACCTCGGCGGCCGTCGCGGCGTGGATGTCGCGGTCGTGCTCGAATGCGTCAACCAGCGTCGGGTCTTCGGTCACGTGGGCGAGGATGCGCAGCTCGATCTGGCTGTAGTCGGCGCTCAGCAGGCAGGTGTCCTTCGAGCCGGTCGCGAACGCCCGCCGCACCCGTTTGCCCAGATCGGTGCGGATCGGGATGTTCTGGAGATTCGGGTCGGTGGAGGAGAGTCGGCCGGTCGCGGCGACGGTCTGGTTGAACGACCCATGAACGCGCCCCGTCTCCGAATTGACCATCAGCGGCAGCGCGTCGATGTAGGTCGATTTCAGCTTCTGGAGCTGGCGATGCTCCAATACCAGCTCGACGACCGGGTGGATGCCGCGCAGCTCTTCGAGCACCTCCGCGCCGGTCGATGCCTGCCCGGTCCGCGTCCGCTTCGCGCCCCGCAGCTTCAGCTCGTCAAAGAGCACCTTGCCGAGCTGCTGGGGCGAGCCGATCGTGAACTCGTGCCCGACGCTGGCGTAGATGTCGGTCTCGATCTGCTTGAGGCGGTCGCCCAGCTCGCGGCTCATCTCGTGCAAGTACGGCACCGAGACGGCGATGCCGTTGCGCTCCATCCGGGCCAGCACGCCGACGATCGGCAGCTCGACCTCGCGGAACAGCCCTTCGAGGTCAACCTGCTTCAGCTCGGCGGCGAGCAGCGGCACCAGGCGGCAGACCGCGGCGCCCTCGTTCGCGGCGTAGTCGCCGACCGTTTCGATCGGCAAGTTGTCCATCGTCGTGGCCGCGCGGCCGGTCCCGAGGAGGGTGGCGGCGTTCGGCAGCTCCATCTGGAGCTTCGACCAGGCCACGTCGCGCAATGCCAATGCCCGCTGGTGGCTCTCTAGGAGATATGCGGCCAGCATCGAGTCGAAGTCGAGGCAGGCCAACTCGATGCCGTGCCGCGCCAAGACGATCTCCACAAATTTTGCGTTGTGCGCCCAGACTTTGGTCGCCGGATCTTCGAGGACCGGCGCGAGGCGCTCGCGGACCGTGTCCCAGTCGAGCTGCTCGCCTTCGAGGTGGCCGACCGGCACGTACCAGGCGTCCGATGGGCCAACGGCTAGCCCCACGCCAACGAGGTCGGCACGCATCGGCATGGTGCCGGTCGTCTGGACGTTCACCGCGAACGTCCCTGCCGTGCGCAGGTCGGCGATGGCCGCGTCCAGCGCGTCGAGATCGCGAATGATGCGCGCGTCGGGCTTCGGAGGATTGTCCTCCGCGCCCGAATCGTCGGCCTCGTTCGACGCGCCGTCGACGCCGAATAGCCCGAGCTGCCCGCCCGCCGCGCCCGCCCGGGCGCCGCCCATCGACCGCTCGATGTCGTTCAGCAGGCGCCGGAAGCCCATGTCGTGGAAGAAGCCGACGACCTTGGGACGGTCGAACTCCTTCAACTCGGCGGCCTTGATATCGAGCGTGACGGGCAGCTCGCGCACGATCGTGGCAAGCTCCTTGGCCATCATGACCTGCTCGCGCAGCGGCTCGAGCTGCCCACGCTGCTTCGCGGGCAGCTTATCGAGCTGCTCGTACAAGTTCTCGACGGTCCCGTACGCCGCGACAAGCTTGGAGGCGGTCTTGTCGCCGATGCCGGGCACGCCGGGGATGTTGTCGGAGGTGTCGCCGCGCAACGCCTTGAAGTCGGGCACCAGCGGCGGGTCGAAGCCGTACCGCTCGCGCACGGCCTCCACGTCGTACAGCACCGTGTCTGAGAAGCCGCGCCGCGAGGTGAGCACGCGCGTCTGGGGGCTCACGAGCTGGAGCGCGTCCATGTCGCCAGTCAGGATCACCACGTCGAGCCCGGCGTCTTCGGCCTGGAGCGAGAGCGCCCCGAGCAGGTCGTCGGCCTCGAAGCCGGGCAGCGTGAAGACGGGGATGTTCATCGCTTCGAGCAACTGGTACACGTGGGCGAACTGCGGCCCGACCCCCTCCGGGGCCGGCCCGCGCGTCCCCTTGTACGCATCGAAGCGGTCGCGGCGGAACGTCTGCGCCGACGTGTCGAAGGTGGCGACGACGTAGCGCGGCTGGAGGTCGCGCCAGGCCTTGAACAGCATCGACGTGAAGCCGAACACCGCGTTGACCAGCTCGCCCTTCGGGCTGGTGAGCGGCGGGACGGCGTGGAAGGCACGAAAGACCAGCGCGTGCCCGTCGATCAGGACGATTGTGTCACTCATGTCGGTCACCCACTCGGTCGTTCATCCCGTGCCCCGTCGATGCGCCCCAGGAGCCAGCATCCGCCGCCGGCAACTCAGTCGTGTTGGCCAAGATTTCGGCCGAGCACCTCGCGATTGCGCCGCACCGCCGACTGGAACGCATCGGATTCGATCGGGTCGGTCCACATGACGAGGGCATCCTCGTTATTGTCGCTGTAGTAGCGCCGTCGCAGGCCCATTTCCTTGAAGGTGTACTTCTCATAGAGGTTTTGGGCGACCTTGTTGGATACCCGCACTTCGAGCGTCAGCCAGCGGGCGCCGATCTGCTGGGCGCGGTCGATCAGGCCGATCAGGAGCAACTCGCCGATGCCGTAGCCCTGCGACTCGGGCGCCACGGCGATCGTCGTGATGTGGGCCTCATCGGTCATCAGCCAGAGGCCCGCGTACCCGACGATGCTCTTCGACTCGACCTCCAGCGCCGCCGAGGTCGGGGGCGGCTCGCCCGATCCGCGAAACATCCGCGCGAGCTTGCCGAGTAGCCCGCCCTCGTGACTCGCGCTTGTCGAGGCGGCCCCGGTCGCCGAAACCTCGGCCGGCTCAAGATCTGCGCCATCTTCGAGGCGCCGGACGATGAAGTAGTGGGCCATGCGGTTGCTGTGGATCTCGCGCCGGTAGGCGTTCTGCGGCCACGGCTGCGGGAAGCACCGCTTCTCGATCTCATGGACGGTGGGGATGTGCTCGAGGCGCATCGCCTCGACCCGATATCGCATGCGTCTCAGTCTCGTGTTCATCGGGTCAAGCCCGCGATCTCGTAAGCGTACAGGATAGCCCGGCGCGCCCACTCGCGAGCGAATCTCTCGCCGTGGGCAAGCCAGCGGGAGCGCCGTGAGCGGCGTGGCGTTGGACTAGCGGGCGAGGAGCGCCGCGCGGACGTACTTGGGGAGCGCGAACATCGAGACGTGCGACAGGCCATCGTATGAGCGGAGGTCGGTCACGCCACGCGCCTGGAGTATCGCGTCGATGGCCAGCTCCGGCAACGCGGCCGGGTCGCGCACGAACGACGCCGTGCAGAGCCCCCAGGAGTCCTTGAAGAAGGGCACCTCGGCCCGATACGGCCGCACGATCGGGAAGACGCGCCCCAACGTCCGCGCGATGCGGGCGTACCAGCCGAAATTGTTCAGCGCGAAGCTGTACGCCTGCGTGACCAGGATGCCGCCGTCATCCAGGCGCGAGGCGGCGAGGCGGAAGAAGCCCTCGGTGTAGAGCGGTGCGATCGGGCCGTCGTCGCTCGGGTCGGTCAGGTCGATGACGATAACGTCGTAGAGGTCGTCGTGGTCACGAAGGTGGGCGTGCGCGTCACCGATGACCACGTCGGCGCGCTCGTCGTCGAGGGCGCCGGCATGCATCGGCTGCATGAAGCGCCGCACGAGATCGACCAGCTCGCCGTCGATGTCCACCATCGTCGCCCGCTCGACGCTCGGGTGGCGGAGAACCTCACGCAGCGTGGCGCCCTCGCCGCCGCCGGCGATCAGGACGCGCTTCGGATTCGGATGGGCCAGCAGGGCCGGGTGGACGAGCGACTCGTGGTAGACGAACTCGTCGGCCACGGCGGACTGCGGCGCCCCGTCGAGGAAGAGCGCCAGCCCGTAGGCGCGGGTCTCGGCAATCTCGACGTGCTGGAACTTCGTCGTGCCCGCATAGATGGTGCGCACGATCTCGTAGGCCGCCCGCTCACCGGCCGCGAGCGGGAACTCCCGCCAATCGCCGCCGCGCGTCGCTCCGCCATCCATCAGTTCGTCACTCGCCATCGCCACGTCACCCGCTTCCGAGTCGATCCAATCGAACTGTACGGGGTGAGCGTCGCTCGGACCAGTCGCGCACGAGCCGCCGTGGTCCGAAAACTGGACGCAAAGCAAAAGGCCCGCTCTTGCGGGCCTACGCTGATGAATGCTCGGTTCGCGAGTGGGCCTTAGTATAGGCCGAGCAGGCGAAGCACGACGATGATGACGACGATCGCACCGATGATGTACAGGATCGAGTACATGAGATGAGTCCTCCTGAATACCAAGTAGATGCAGAAGGCGTGCCAGCCCATCCCATCTGAAACATCTCAGTTCATCACAGGTATATCTCGGTGGTTCTCGCCCGCTGCTCGCCCGACTACAGGCTCCTGTCGCGCTTCTTGGCCTTCGAGCGCTCCTCGGCGGACAGCAGCCGCTTCCGCAGTCGGTACGCCTTCGGGGTGACCTCCAGCAGCTCGTCGGCGGCCAGGAAGTCGAGCGACTCCTCCAGGCTGAACTTCAGCGGCGGCGTCAGGCGCACCGCGATGTCCGCGCTCGACGCGCGGATGTTGGTCATCTTCTTCTCTTTGCAGATGTTCACCGCGAGGTCTTCCTCGCGGATGTGCAGCCCCACCACCATGCCCTCGTAGACCTCGGTCTGCGGGTCGATGAAGGTCGTCCCGCGTCCCTGCGCGTTCGAGAGGCCGTTGGTGACGGCCGTGCCGGCCTCGGAGGCGATCAGCGAGCCGTTGCGCGTCGCCGAGAGCGACCCGCGCCACGGCTCGAAGCCGAGCAGCAGGCTCGACATCTGGCCCTCGCCGCGCGTGAGCGACAAAAAGGCGTTGCGGAAGCCGATCAGGCCGCGCGTCGGGATGCTGTACTCCAGCCGCACGCGCCCGCGCCCGTCGTTTTCGAGGTTCGTCATCTGGGCCAACCGGCTGGCGAGCTGCTCGGTGAGCCCGCCGACGTTCTCGTTGGTGGTGTCGATCACGAGGTGCTCGATCGGCTCCTCGGTCTTGCCGTCCACCGTGCGGACGATCGCGCGCGGCCGGGAGACCTCGAACTCGAAGCCCTCGCGCCGCATCGTCTCGACCAGGATCGACAGGTGCAGCTCGCCGCGCCCGCTGACCAGGAACACGTCGGCGCTATCGGTCTCCTCGACGCGCAGCGCCACGTTCGTCTCCAGCTCGCGCCAGAGCCGCGCCCGGATCTGGCGGCTGGTGACGAACTTGCCGTCGCGCCCGGAGAACGGGGACGTGTTGACGCCGAACGTCATCTGGACCGTCGGCTGCTCGACCTCCAGGCGCGGGAGCGCCTCCGGGGTGTTGGCGGCCGTCACGGTGTCGCCGATCTGGACGCCCTCCAGGCCGGTGATGGCCACGATGTCGCCGGCCTTGGCCTCATCGACCGGCACTCGGCTCAGCCCCTCGAAACGGTACATCGTGCTGCCGCGCGGCAGCTGGGCGACGGCCTCGCTCGTGATGCAGACGAGCGGGTCGCCGGCGCGGTAGACGCCGCGCGCCACGCGCCCGATGCCCGTCCGGCCGCGGTAGTCGTCGTAGCTGATCGCAGTGACGAGCATCTGGAAGCCCCCGTCGAGATCGGCGACGGGCGACGGGATGTGCTCCAAGATCGCCTCGAAGAGCGGCACGAGCGACGATTCGAGCGTCTCGGGGGTGGCGCCCGCGTGCCCCGCGCGCGCATTCGTGTAGATGACGGCGAACTCGAGCTGGTCGTCGCGGGTGACCAGATCGAGGAACAGATCGTGGACCATCCCGAGCACCACCTCGGGCCGCGCGTTCGGTCGATCGACCTTGTTGACGACCACCAGCGGGCGCAGGCCCAATTCGAGCGCCTTGCGCAGCACGAAACGCGTCTGCGGCATCGGGCCATCGACGGCATCAATGAGCAGCAGGCAGCCGTCGGCCATGTTCAGGACGCGCTCGACCTCGCCGGAGAAGTCGGCATGTCCGGGCGTGTCGATGATGTTGATCGTGATGCCGCGGAAGCCGACCGCCGTGTTCTTCGCGAGGATCGTGATGCCCTTCTCGCGCTCGAGGGCGTTCGAGTCGAGGATGAGCTCACCGACCGCCTGGTTCTCGCGGAAGATGTTGCTCTGCTTCAGCATCGCATCCACAAGCGTCGTCTTGCCGTGATCGACGTGGGCGATGATCGCGATGTTGCGGAGATCGGTGCGAGTGGTCGTGTCGGTTAGCATAATCCTCGTTCGTGAGTAGGCCGCCGGAAGTCGGGCGCCGCGCAAGCGACAATGCTCGCTCGCAACCCATGGCGCCGGATCGACGCGCTACTCTCACGTGACACACGAAAACGGCGCGGCTCAGGCGCCGCGCCGTCGGTGGTTGCGATGCTACGTCCAAGTATACCAGACCACGCAGAGTTGGATCGTCGCCTCGTATACTAGCGGCGAAATCGAGCCCCGCAGCCGATGGTGGCTCGAGGCCGACGATGGCATGGCCGACGATGGCATGGAAGGAGCGGCTGCGACAACCGTCGCCGTTATCATGATTCGACCTTCTCGCGTCTTCACCGTCGTCCCTTCGATCCCGCCCGCGCTGAACGCGCTGGTCGAGCTCGCCTACAACCTCCGCTGGGTGTGGGACCACCACACCGCCGAGTTGTTCCGGCGTATCGATCCGGCGCGGTGGGAGGCCACCAACCACAATCCCGTCCTGCTGCTGCGCACGACCGACCAGGCCCGCCTGGATGAGGTCGCGCGCGACCAGGGCTACCGCCGCGAGCTCGCCGGCGCCGCCGCCGAGCTGGCCGCCTACCTGGACACCGATCCGACCGAGCAGCAGGGGCGTGCGCGCGTCGCGTACTTCTCGGCCGAGTTCGGACTGGCCGAGTGCCTGCCGATTTACTCGGGCGGCCTCGGGGTGCTGTCCGGCGATCACCTGAAATCCGCCAGCGACCTGAACCTGCCGCTGACCGGGATCGGCCTGTTCTATCACAATGGGTACTTCCGCCAGCGCCTGAAGGCCGATGGCTGGCAAGATGAAGAGTACCTCCAGAACGACCCGCTGGCGCTGCCGATCCGGCCGGTCACCGATGCCGCCGGAAATCAGCTCCGCTTCGAGCTAGCTTTTCCGGGGCAGGCGCTGCACGTCCTGATCTGGCGCGTGAAGGTCGGGCGCATCTCGCTCTACTTGCTGGACACGGACGTCGAGGAGAACACGCCGGCCGACCGCGCCATCACCAGCCGGCTGTACGGCGGCGACCGCGACATGCGGATTCGGCAGGAGTTGTTGCTCGGAATCGGCGGGCTGCGCGCCCTCGACCTGCTCGGGTTGCGGCCCGAGGTTTGCCACATGAACGAGGGGCACGCGGCGTTCCTCTCGCTCGAGCGCATCCGCCAGCTGATCGTGGAACAGGGCCTGAGCTTCGCCGAGGCGCGGACGGTCGCGTCGTCGGGGATGATCTTCACCACCCATACGCCGGTGGCCGCCGGCCACGACGCATTCGAGCCGGGCCTGATCGACTACTACCTCGGCGACTACTACCGCGAGCTCGGGCTCTCCCGCACCGACTTCATGGCGCTCGGCCGGCAGCACGCCAACGATGAGAGCGAGCCGTTCTCGATGACGATCCTGGCGCTCCACCTGGCCGCCCGCCACAACGGGGTGAGCATCCTCCACGGCGCACTCTCGCGCCAGTTGTGGGGAGCCGTGTGGCCGGGCCTGTCGGAGTCGGAGGTGCCGATCGGCAGCGTGACCAACGGCGTCCACCTCAACACCTGGACGGCGCCCGAGTTCGACGAGCTGTACGAGCGGATGCCGATCCCCGCCGAGTGGCACGGCGCGCTCGACCGAATCGAGCGGAACCGCGCCGTTGACGAAGTGCCCGCCCGCGACCTCTGGGAGCGCCACGAGCGCCTGCGCTCGGAGCTGGTCCATTTCGCGCGCGCCCGCCTCGCCTCGCAGCTCGCCCGCTCGGGGGCCGGGCCGACGGAGGTCAGCCGCTCGGTCGAGGCGCTCGATCCGAACGCGCTAACCATCGGGTTCGCCCGCCGCTTCGCCGAGTACAAGCGCGGGACGCTGCTGCTGCGCGACCCCGAGCGCCTGATGCGGCTCGTCAACGACGCCAACCGCCCGGTCCAGTTCATCTTCGCCGGCAAGGCCCATCCGTCGGACAACGGCGGCAAGGAGCTGCTGCGCCAGATCTACCAGATGTCGCGGAGCGCTGCGCTGCGCGGCAAGATCATAGTGCTCGAAGAGTACGACATGGGCGTGGCCCGCCGAATGGTCCAGGGCGTCGACGTCTGGCTGAACACGCCCCGCCGCCCGATGGAAGCGAGCGGCACCAGCGGCATGAAAGCCACCGCCAACGGGGTTCTGCAAGTCAGCACGCTCGACGGCTGGTGGGACGAGGCGTACTCGCCGGGGATGGGCTGGGGCATCGGCGATCGGCGCGCGTACGACGACACGAACCAGCAGGACGTGGTGGAAAGCAACTCGCTCTACGAGCTGCTCGAGCGCGAGGTGGTTCCGCTTTTCTACCAGCGCGACGCGGCGGGCTTGCCGCTCCAGTGGATCGCGCGGATGAAGGCGTCGATGGGCAGCCTGCCGCAGATCTTCAACACCGAACGCATGGTCGGCGAGTACGCGCTCCGCTTCTACGATCCGGCCGGCGCCGACGTGCGCCGGCTGAGCCAGGATGGCCTCGCGCCGACCCGCGACCTGGCGGCCTGGACGGCGCGCGTGCGGCATGAATGGCCGCGCGTCGGCATCCCATGGGTGCGCTCGGTCGATGATACCATCGCGTCCGGCACGACGTTCGACGTTGAGGCGGACGTGGCGCTCGGCGCCCTCACGCCGACCGAGGTCGCGGTGCATCTCGCCTACGGGCTGCTCGATGGCGACAGCAACATCCTCAACGCAGTCGTGGTGCCGCTGGAGCCGGTCAAGGCGCTCGACGACGGCGTCCACCGCTTCGTTGCCCGCACGATTCAGGGCGAGCGCAGCGGCCGTCACGGGTACGCGATCCGCGTGACGCCCGTCCACCCGAGCCTGCCACTGCCGTTCCCGCTCGGGCTGGTGACCTGGAGCGACTAGCGATTGCGGGGGCATCGTCGCGCCCCGGGAGGCGGTTGCGATGGCGAGGATCAAGATCGACCCTGACCGGCGGCTCGGCACGGTCGATCGCAACATCTTCGGCGGCTTCGTGGAGCACCTCGGCCGCTGCATCTACGGCGGCATCTTCGACGAGGGCTCGCCGCTGAGCGACGAGCATGGATTTCGGCGCGACGTCCTCGACGCGGCGCGCGGCCTCAAGATGCCGAACCTGCGTTGGCCGGGCGGCAACTTCGTGAGCGGCTACCACTGGATCGACGGGGTCGGCCCGGTCGACGAGCGGCCGACCAAGGTCGATCTCGCCTGGTCCGGCGAAGAGGCGAACCGCTTCGGCACGAACGAGTTCCTCGCCTACTGCCGCGAGCTCTAAGGGGGGAGGGCGAACGCCTAGCGGCGCCGCCCTCCCTGTCGGATGATGACGGCGGAGGTGAGCCGTCATGCCGGCCGAGACGCCAACCGACGACCGAGCGTACACCCGCGAGACTCCCACCTACGACCCGAGCGTCCCGCGCCTGCTGCGCCTCGGCGACCTGCTCGGTGACCTCGAGGCGGACGCCGCCACGGCGCACGAGGCGTACACGAACGGGACACCGCGCGGCCCCGTCACCGGCTTGAAGGCGCTCGACCGCGAGCTCGGTGGGGCGCTCGCTACTGGCACGCACGTCCTGCACGCCGGGCCGGGCGCGGGCAAGACTGCGCTCGCGCTCCAGATCGCGGCGACGTGCGGCTTCCCGGCCCTGTTCGTGACGTGCGAGATGTCGGCCCTGGAGCTGCTGAGGCGGCATACGGCGCGCGTGACGGGCACGTTCCTCGGTCGGTTGAAGTCGGGCGAGCTGGGGCCGCTCGAGGCCGTGGCGCTGGCCCGCGTGGCCGCCGAGAAGGCCCCCCAGCTCGCGCTCGCCGACGCGACGCGCGCGTTCGCCCCGGCCGAGTGGGTCCGGACGATCGCCGAGCTGGTCCGCAGCGACGCTCGGAAGGCCCTCGTCGTCGTCGATTCCCTCCATAGCTGGTCCGGCGGGATGGGCGGCGACGCCGACGAGTACACCCGCCTCGGCGGGGCGCTCGGCGCGCTCCGTGGCCTGGCCGGCATCCTCGACTCGCCGGTCCTGATCATCGCCGAGCGCAACCGATCGGGCATGAAGTCGGGCGGCATGTCGGCCGGCGCCGGGCATCGCGGGATCGAGTATGGGTGCGAGAGCTTGTGGGAACTCGACCGCGACGAGAATGCCGTGGCCGGCCCGGCCGGCGAGGCCGACGTCACGCTGAAGATCGCGAAAAATCGCAACGGCACCCCCGGCAAGAAGATCTCGCTCCGCTTCCACGGTGCCCTCCAACGCTTTACTGAGGCCGCCTGATGCCCGCGACGAATCGCCTCCAGCCGGCGTACAACGGTCCCAGGTTATCGACCGACCGACCGACGCTGACGCTCGACGAGTTGGAGGGCCACGACCCGCACGCGACCGCACGCGGCACCGAACGCCAGTTCCTCTGCCCGCTGCCGGCCTGCCAGGACAAGCAGCGTGGCGTGCAGCATCGATCGTTCGCCGTGAACGTCGAGTCGGGCGCCTGGCAGTGCCACCGTTGCCAGGCCGCTGGCAAGCTGCGCGAACGATGGGCGTCCAAGCGAGATCGGGCGGACCGCCGGCTCCGCGCGGCATTTGGCCTGCGTGCCGCGACCACCGCGCCGACGCCCGCCACGGCACTGGCCACGAAGCCGGACGATCCAGCGTGGCTGGAAACGATCGGCGACGTCGAGCAACTCGTCGATACGCCAGGCGCCGCCTACCTCGAACGGCGGGGCATCCCGGCCGACCTGGTGGGCCTCGTCGACGCCACATACTCGGCGGACCACTACGGCCGCCCGTCGATCCTGTTCCGCGTCCGGGATCGCGCCGGGCGCGTCGTTGGCCTCATCGGGCGCTACGTCGACGGCCGCGATGATCCGAAGGGGCGAGACGCC
>Ga0136611_10002080_pt1 | contig 13923 bp, 13 predicted proteins | sample AntDrymUQ2232306_2_FD_106645 | JGI IMG/M metagenome (GOLD analysis project Ga0136611, IMG submission 106645) | Polar desert sand microbial communities from Dry Valleys, Antarctica - metaG UQ223 (23.06) | ecosystem: Environmental > Terrestrial > Soil > Desert | place: Antarctica: Dry Valley...
CGTGGCAGAGGCGGATGCCGGGGTAGGTGGCGGGTTGGGGGGTGAGGGCCGTCCTTGACGCCCCAGCGACCCCCGGCGTACCATCCGCCGCGAGTGAGTGGGCGTTGGCCGGATGTCGCTGCCGCTTCGTGGTTCCACGCTTCTGAGCGATGACTCGATAAGATGGTACAAACGGGTATGGAACTGTCCGATAAGGAGTTGCGACGCGGCTTGGTCGTCCTGGTGTTGACCGCGTTCTCCGTCAGCCTCTCAATGGGCATCCAGCAGTCGATCTCACCGAACTTCTATCGCGAAGTGATCGGCATGGACGGCGCGCAGAACGGCTATCTGGTCGCCTTTCGGGAGGTTCCTGGGTTCCTGCTGGCGTTCGTGGCCGCGCTGCTGCTGCGGCTTGGGATGGCACGCGCGACCGGGCTGGCACTGCTCATCATGGGGATCGGCTATGCGTCGTTCTCGGTCGGTTACTCATTCACCGCGATCGTCATCGCGTCGGTGATCGGCAGCCTCGGTTTCCATTCGTGGCTACAAATGCAGTACGCGCTCGGCCTCAGCCTCGCCAAGCCAGGCGAAGAAGGCAGCGTCCTGGGCCGCGTCAGCTCGATCGGGTTCTCGGGCCGGATGCTTGGGATGATCGCCGTTCTCGTCACTCTGCAGGTCGTTGGCTACCTGGCAGGCGCCAAGGAGGAGTGGCAGAGCACCGTCTTCAGGACGCTCTTCATCATCGGTGGCGTCTCGTCCGTCGTTGGCGGAATCGTCATCCTCCGCTTTCCGGCGCAGCCAAATGAGCGGGCGATCGCGCGGGCCGCGCCGAAGATCATGCTGCGGCGCGAGTACTGGCTCTACTACCTGCACTCGTTCCTGGATGGCTGCCGGATGGAGATCTACTTCGCCTTCGCGCCGTTCGTGCTGGTCGAGGAGTTCGGTGTCAGCGCGACCGCCATCACGACGCTGCTGATCTGCGCCGGGCTGATTAACTGGCGGACGGCTGGCTGAATTGGACGGCTGATCGACAAGCACGGCGAGAAGCGGATGCTGACGATCAACTACTGCGGTCACTTCGTCGTCTTCCTCGGCTTTGCGCTGGCCCAGAACGTCTGGCTGCTGTACGCCTTCTACCTCGGCTACAACTTCCTGTTCACCTTCTCGATCGGGACGACGACCTATCTGCGTAAGATCGCCCGCAAGGATGACATCGCGCCGAGTCTGGCGATGGGTGTTTCCTGGGCGCACGTTGCGGCCGTCGCGGTGCCGGTCGTCGGCGCTGCCCTCTGGACGCAGCTCGGCTACCAGTTCCCGTTCCTGTTTGGAACATCGTTCGTGCTGCTGAGCATCTGGTTCACTCAGAAGATCGACGTCCCGCGCCAGCGCGTTGAGGAGCCGCCACAAGTCCAGCTTGCTAGCGCTCCCGCCGGAAACGGCTAACGGACGATAGACGACATCCGGCTCGCGGCTGCCTCGGCAATCGCGATCGCATCGTCGTCGTCCAAGTCATTGGGGACGGTGTAAATCAGCGTTGTCAACGTGTCTGCTACCCGGATGATGATCCAGTAGCCTCCAACCTCCTCGTCAGCGTTGTCGAACGTGAAGCGAATGGCAAACGATTCATCTCCAAGCGCCGGGAACGCGCTGTCCGGTTCGAGGGTGACATCGGTGTCTCCGCTGCTGAAGCTGTCGCAGGACGCGGCTTCCTGCTCGTAGTCAAACGCGGCCTCGGCGATTCCGGTCGGATAGGAGATCAACAGTTGCATGAGCGTGGCGCTGTCGGCTTCAAACCCCTCGTAGAACTCGGCGGCAACTCGTGCGGTAGCCTCGCCTGCGTCCGGGAAGAGTTCCGCGTCGCAGAGGCCTGTCCAGCTCGCAGGGTCGGATCGATGCGCTGGCTGCGTCTGGTCCCAATCGTCATCCAGGTCGTCCAACGTCAACAGGCCGGCGATCAGCGTCGACTCCTCATCAGTGACGTTGTTACCTGTACCAGTCAGCGCCTCAATCTTTCTGGCGGCGCCTTCCGCCACGTCGCTTGAAAAGGCTGCGTCGTAGCCGCCAAGCTCCAGCGTCGTCACGATCGTCACGTAGCCGCCAATGCGGACGAAGGTGATATCGCCTTCCAGCCTGCCGGCGTCCGCGACCTGGAAGGCAACGTGGATCGCGTGCGACTCGTCACCCAGCGCGGGAGCGTCGGCTGGACTGATCTCGAAAACGGTCCCGGTGGCATCGGTCCACTCGCTGCAGGTTGCCGTCTCGCGGACGTAGGCCAGTGCCGCGACGGCGACATCCTCCGGAAACTGGGTGATGTTCTGGAGGACGAGACGCGCGCCGTCGGCGGACTGGTACTCGACCTCAACTTCGGCGATGCGCTCCACAGCCCGTGGGAAGCGCGGAGTGTCGCAGAATCCCGGCGAATCGCTCAACTCGGGCGCTTCGACGCTGAGTTGGTTCCACTCGCCAGGCAGTTCTGTCGCTGCGAGCAGCAGATCGAGCAGGGCCGCTTCTTCATCGGTGAAACTGCCTGTCTCGGGGCTACCGGTGGGAGCACTCGTCACGGTTGCGTCAACCGAGTCTGTTGCCGACGTCGTGGCAGTTGGTGACGCTGCTGCGGTCGTCACGGTTGGCTCGCTCGCGGCTGTCGTGACGGTCGCTTCAGATGTCTCAGTTGGTGTGTCACCGCTAGCTGCTGCAGTCGCCGTCGGGTCGTCATCGCCACCACCGCTACAGGCTGCAAGTGTGGTTGCAATCAATAGTGCCAGTAGCGCGGCTGAGAATGCTTTCAACATGAGCCGGTACGTCCTCGGTTCCCTATATATCGCTCTCGCGGACGATTCCAACTGTCATCCTGCCAAGTAAGCCACGAGCGATGTCGTGGTGACGGGGCGAAGTGATCCAGCCGGATTGACGATGATCCGGCGCGGATGTAGGCTAGCGGCGCGAAACCCCGAGACAAGCGCAGATCGCACCGCGTTCCAGCAAGTAGCAGTCAAGGAGATGCCGGTCGCAATGGCTAGCCACTTCCCTCGCTCAACATCTGTGGCCCCTGTTTCAGTCGTCGACGTTCAGGCGACGCGCCAGCCGACCGAGCGGGCGCACACGCTGCCGGGCCGCGTCTATCACGATCCCGCCGTCTTCGAGTGGGAACACGAGCAGTGGTTCCGGCACGAGTGGCTATTCGTGGGGCGCGAAGAGGACGCCGCCGAGACTGGCAGCTTCTTCCGCTGCGAGGTTGCCAGTGAGAACGTCGTCGTCGTGCGCGGCAACGACCGCGTCCTGCGCGCGTTCCACAACGTCTGCCGCCACCGGGGAGCCAGGATCGTCGAGGAGCCGAACGGGCGCATCGTGCGCTTCCAGTGTCCATATCACGCCTGGGTCTATGACCTGCAGGGCAACCTGCGCCCGCCGCGCCACACCGAGACGCTTGAGGACTTTTCGTGCGAGGCGTTCAGTCTCTTCCCGGTTCGCTGCGAAACGTGGAACGGGTTCGTCTTCCTGAACCTCGATCGGGATGCGCCCCCACTTGCAGAGCACCTAAGTGAGTTTCCCACCCACTTCGAGCGGTTCCCGTTGGCCGACCTGCGACGGGCCAAGCGGATGGAGTACGAGGTGCGCGCCAACTGGAAGGCGCTGATGGAGAACTATGCCGAGTGCTACCACTGCCCCGGCGTCCATCCGCTGCTCAACCACATGACACCCTACAACCTGGGCGGTTACCTGGCGGGCGCGGGTGAGTGGGCTGGTAGCTGGATGGAGTTGACCGGCGACTTCGAGACACTCTCGACCGATGGCTACCGGAATGGCCGCTTGGCGATCCCCGGCATGACGGACGACGATCTCAAGCGCGTGTATTACGCCTGGATCTGGCCAAACCTGCTCTTCAGCTTGCATCCCGACTACCTGATGACGCATCAGGTGCTGCCGCGTGATGCCGAGCATTCGACCGTGATCTGCGAACTGTACTTCCACCCTGAGACGATGGACCAGGCAGACTTTGACGCAACCGGCCCTGCCGAGTTCTGGGATTTGACCAATCGCCAGGACTGGCACGTCTGCGAACTGCAGCAGGCTGGCACGAAGTCACGCGCCTACGTCCCAGGCCGCTACGCGGCCATCGAGCGGATGGTGCACTCCTTCGATGCGCGTGTCGCTGACCGTTACGCGGGCGACGGCATCCGCACGGATGTCTCACGACCTTCCGTCAAGGAGTGGGGTTCTGAGCGCATGCGGCGCGGCGACCGAGATCGACAAACGGCGGACTGATTGATTGACGGATGGAACACACCATGCCAGCCCGAAAGCACACCCCCTACTATCACAAGTTCGTTGAACTCGGCGCGGAGATCGTCGACCGGATCGGGTTCGACGCGGCAGCGCGTTTCACCACCATCGAGGATGAGCATCGGGCGACCCGTGAGGCAGCCGGACTGTACGACGTGTACTACCAGGGGCCGCTCGATCTGAAAGGGCCGGGAACGACCGCGTTGCTCCAGCGCCTGCTGGTGAACGACATTGAGCGCATCGGTGATGGCGGCGTGCTCTACTCGTCGATGTGTAACGAGCAGGGTGGCATGCTCGATGACATGACCGTCTACCGCCACAGCCCTGAACACTACTGGATTGTTTCGACGCCGTCCCGCGCCGCGTTGATCGAACAATGGGTGACGGAGCACGCGCGCGGCCAGCAGGCGTATGTCACGAACTGCGTGTCCGGCACGGCCTACCTCTCGTTACAAGGGCCGAAGTCGCGCGACATTCTCGCGCGGCTGACCGATGCCGACCTCTCAACGACCGCGCTTCCCTACTTCCACGTCATTCAGGCAACGGTCGCGGAGGTTCCGACGCTGGTGTCGAGGACTGGTTACTCCGGCGAGTTGGGCTACGAGCTGTACTACCCGCGTGACTACGCCGAGCATATGTGGGACAGTCTGCTCGCGGCTGGGAGCGACGACGGCCTGAAGCCGTGCGGGCTGGGCGCGCTGCGCTCGATCCGGATGGAGAAAAAGTACCCACTCTACGGACTCGATCTGACCGACGGTAACTCGCCGTACGAAGCCGGATTGGGCTGGACCGTGCGCCTCAAGGCGGGCGAGTTCGTGGGTCGCGACGCGCTGGCACGTCAGCGCGAGCAGGGCGTCAACCGGCTGCTCGTCGGCATCGAGCTCTCAGGGCTGGACTTCCTGCCTGCTCCCGGTGACGCGATCCTCAGCGAAGGTCGCGAGGTTGGCCGCGTGTCGTCAGCCGATCTCGGCTTCTACCTCGGCAAGAGCCTCGCGATGGGTTATGTCGAAAAGACGATTGCCGAAGCAGGAACATCAGTCACGATCGCATCAGCCGCAACCGGCGAAGATTACGCCGGAACCGTGCATACTCGTGCCTTCTACGATCCGGAGATGTTGCGAGCGAAGGCGTAACTGTGGTCCTGAACCGCAGTGAAGGCCCTCCCCGTCTTAAGGCCACACGCGGTCGCGGCGGGGAGGTCCTTCACTGCGGTTCAGGACCACAGTTAGAGGACCACGAGCCGCGCCGCGAGCGTCAGGATCGCGATGATGCCGAGGGTGGCGACGGTGCCGGTCGTGCGACCGAGCCGCTGGCGCAGGATGGGGGTCAGGCCAAGTGCAAGCATCGCGGCGATGCCGAGGACAGGGTGATACCAGACGACGCTGCGGCCCTCGGCCAGCAGGATGACGCCGACCGCGACCTGTAGCGCCAGAATGCCGTGCGAGATGGCGGTCAGCCAACTCGGCACGTCGCGATCGCTACGCCCCATGAAATAGATAACCCCCATGACGATGAGATAGATGAGGAACAGCCCCTCACCGATCCCGCGATGGATCTCGAACATTCGTCCCGCCCCTTCCCTGCTCCGCTCCGGGCTGTTGCCCGGCCGTTGTGTTGGCTGAAGCGTACTCGACCCGACGATACGCGAACACGCCAGCGCGCTTTGGCGACCTGAGCGGTTGTCAACTACACTGCGCCGTGTTGAATCGTCGTCGATCAAGTAGAGGCGGTGTGACGGATGGCTCAGACCAACGCCGAGATTGCCGAGATGCTGCGGGCCAACGCTGACCTGATGGAGATCGCCGGTGAGAACGCATTCCGCGTCAACGCTTTTCGTCGCGCCGCCGACGCCGTCCGTGCCCACGACCGCGCCCTGACGGCTCAGGCTGACCTGACGGAGATTCCGGGCGTCGGGGCTGGCATCGCCGGGGTCCTGCGCGAGATCCTGACGAGCGGGACATTCGCGACCTTCGAGGAGCTGCAGGAGCAGCTCCCAGGGTCACTGCTGGCATTGCTTGACATACCGGGAGTCGGCGCGAAGACGGCGGCTCGTCTCTACCGTGAGCTGAACGTCACGTCGCTGACTGACCTTGAGGAGGCGCTTCGTAGCGGGCGGCTGGGGACGCTGAAAGGAATGGGGCCGAAGGCACAGGCGCGGATCGCCGAGGGACTGGTCTTCGTTCAGCGCCGCTCGGGCCGGACATCGATCGGGATAGCATTGCCGCTGGCATTGCGCCTGGCCGATCGGCTTGGTTCGATTACCGGCAAGCCAGTCTTCATAGCAGGCTCGGCGCGGCGGATGTGCGTGACGGTTGGCAACGTCGATCTGGTAGCCGTTGGCGATGACGTCGCGGCGGTCCTGAACGCTGCTGCCGGACTGCCGGACGTCGCGCACGAGCTTGAGCGCGATGGTGAGACGGCGACCTTCGATCTCCATCAGGGCATCATGCTGCGCGTCCGCGTCACGTCACAAGACCGTTTGGGCAACACGCTGATCGAGGTGACCGGCTCGGAAGCGCACCTCCGCAAGCTTGGCAGTGCGGCGTCGTTGCCGGCTGCGGCCACCGAGGAGGCGTGCTACGCCGCGCTTGGCCTGCCGTTCATCGCGCCGGAGTTGCGCGAGGATCGTGGCGAAGTCGAGGCTGCGCGCGAAGGGCGACTGCCACGGCTGATTGAGGTAACGGACCTACGCGGCGATCTGCACCTGCACACAACCTGGTCGGACGGCGGTGCCTCACCATTGGAGATGGCGGACGCGGCGGCGAAGCGTGGCTACGCCTATCTGGCGATTACCGACCACTCCGGCGGGTTGGGGATTGCCGGGGGGCTGAAGCCAGAGCGGCTAGCCGAGCAGCGCGCCGAGATCGACGGATTACAGGATCGCTCTCCGGTCCAATTGCTCGCAGGTTCCGAGGTCGAGGTCCACCGCGACGGACGGCTGGACTTTGACGATGCGATTCTGGCCGGACTGGACCTCGTTGTCGCCTCGCTCCACTCCGGCTTGCGCCAGCCCAGCACCGAATTTACCGATCGTCTCTGCGCCACGATCCAGAACTGCAACGTCGATATCATCGCCCACCCGACCGGGCGGCTGGTCGAGCGTCGCCAGGGCGCGGACATCGACTGGTCGCGCGTCTTCGCTGCCGCACGCGAGACAGCGACCGTCCTTGAGATCAACGCCGACCCGGCCCGGCTGGACATGGACGATGAGACGGCGCGCGCTGCATTTGCCGCTGGCTGCCTGATCTCGATCGACTCGGATGCCCATCACCCGGAGTCGCTGGCGCTCGTGCGCTACGGCGTTGGCGTCGCGCGCCGCGCCTGGATCGAGCCTCAGCAGGTCGTCAACACCTGGCCGCTCGACGACCTGCTCGCGTGGCTGCGCGAGCGACGGGTGCCGCAGGATGTGTAATGCGTTGACGAGGCCAACGGACGCAGTCCTCGTCAACGCATTACACACACCCATCACAATCGGGTATCGCTTTTTCAGCCATTTGGGAGTATTCTGTCAGAACCGTTCCTGGAGGGGTCCAGTGGCGGCATGATGCATTCAGTTTTTGACAGAGCCAACCCATCGCGCTTGATGGACCGTCGCGTGCTCGGTGAAGCCGCACCGAGATCGTGGCTTCGTCGTGTCTGTGTTTTCAGTTCCGTGAGGCCGTGCCATGCGGTCATGTGAGGAGGTGGTTTTCGTGGTCCGGACAGCGTTGCCCGCCTGGTGCGAGCGCAGAAGCAGCACTCAACCTGATGGACGCTATGTCGTCGCCTGCTATTACAATCGTGACGGTCACCCGGTGACGCGCGCCCGCGCCGAACGGATCGAGCTGGTGGAGTACGCGCCAGACGGCACGCCGTTGCGGTTTCAGGAAGGCGTCGTCGATGCGCCGGTCGAGCTGCACGACGAACAGGTGACGTTCTCAGCCTCGGGATACCAGTTCTCACGCTAGTGGAGATCAGGCATTGGTCGCTTCTCGCTCCAGGATCTGGCGCAGTTGTCCGGGGTCATCGGTGATGATCCCGTCGACGCCGGCTGCCGCCATCTCAAGCATGCGCTGAGGATCGTTCACGGTCCAGACGTTCACCTCCAGCCCTGCCCCATGTATCACATCAACAATGCGCCGCGTACTATCGCCACGACCGAGTGATGCGTGATGCGGGTGGATCGCATCGTGTCCGCGAGCGCGTGCGTACGCGGTTCGCGCATGCACGTCGGCACTTGGGCCACTGAGGTAGGCGGTGCGAATGTCTGCGTTCAGTTGCTTGACACCGTCAATAGCGTCGGCGTTGAACGATGACACCAGCACCCTGTCGACGGTGTCGGTGGAGGTCAACAGACCGACCAACCGGCGCGCGAGCCGGTTGGTCGGATCGTAGTCGATCTGATCCGGCAGGTTCTTGATCTCGACGTTGATAACGACCGAAGGATTCAGCGAACCCACGAGTTGGAGCAGTTCGGATAGTCGCGGAACGACCAGACCCAGACCGCGAAACGGGTGCTGCGCTGCACCAGGCGGCGTGAACCAGTAACCAGCATCGCAGCTCGCCAGATCCGCCATGCGCGCGCTCGCGACGCTGCCGCCACAACTCGTTGTCCGTCGCAGGTCCGCGTCATGGATTAGCACAACTTCCCCATCGCGCGCCAGATGAGCGTCGGTTTCGATCATCTCAGCGCCTGCTTCGATCGCGAGGCGAAATGCGAGCAGTGTGTTCTCGGGAGCAATTGATGATGCGCCGCGATGGGCGATCACGCTCGGGCGCTGGACCAGTCTGGAGCGTCGTGCCGGAGAAACGTATGTGGGAAGAATTGTCATGCGCTTGCATCTTTCACTCGTCAGAGTTTCAACAAGTGTAATACAGCATCGCATGAGGGATTTAAGCAATTGTGAAGCTGAAGATGCTGTTCGATGTGGCAGTGGAGATGGTGACAGTGCAGCAATGACGATCGTCGGAGATCCGTCGCTGTGTTGACGCTTCACCTGACCGATATAGAGTGACTGCGAGTCAATCGAAGTTGAAATCACCAAGATCGATGTCGGCAACAAGGCCGCCGACAGCTTCGATCGCTAAACCGACCAGCTTCAGTGCGTCATCGATTCCTTCAGCGGAATGTGCCACGAGCAACGCGGCGTCGAGGCCGTCGAAGACAGTGGTCGACGCTTGCCGGGCACGGCTGGCCGGAGCGGACGGCCTGAACCCACGCGCAGCCCTGCCAGCGGTGGCTCCGGCCCGGCGCAGGTGGCGGCCCGGACGCTGGATCTGACGCTTGACGTTCGATCCCAGCGAGAGGACGCCGTCTCCGGCTGCGCGCGCTCTGGCGGTGAGGAGTTCCTGCTGGAGACGTTGTAGCTCGACGAGTGTGTCACGCGCCTCACCGGCGCTACGGACCGTGATCGACAGCGCACCACTTGGAAGCGATGTGAGTCCGGTTGTTGCTCCGCTGCCGTCATTGGAAGCATCGTCGAGGGTCAGGAGTTTCGGAGCATCGTCGGCGTGTTCTCCCCGCTGTAGCAACCAGCGCATGTAGCCTCCCGTACCCTGCTTCTTCGACCGTCGACCTTGTGATTCCGAGCAAGTGAACAGGAAAAGTAACTCCCCCGCCAGTTGTCCGTCCGCCGTCTGGCGCGACGCTCGTACAATTGGAGCTTGTACCGTGCGTCGCGTGTCATGTCTGCGTCGCGATCGGCGCTCTAACCATAGGTCCGCAACCGCCCCAGGATGTGGCAGCGTCGGCTGCCTGGACAGGATCAAACACAGTCTATGAGTCAGCTTGCGTCTCAACCTCACCGCCTGTCACCGGCAGATCTGGCTACAGGTGAACCAATCATTGAGATCTGCGGCCTTGTCAAGCGCTATGGAACATTCACCGCCGTCGATACAATTGACCTCGCCGTTTACCCTAACGAAATCTTCGGCATCCTCGGCCCGAACGGCGCCGGCAAGACGACGACGCTGGAGATGGTCGAAGGACTACGGACACCGGATGCTGGCGAGATCCAAGTCGCCGGGATCGATGTGATCCGAGATCCGGTTGCCGTCAAGCGGGTCATCGGCGTCCAGTTGCAGTCGACTGCATTGTTCGATCACCTGTCGGTGCGTGAGCTGATCGAGCTCTTTGCCGCGCTGTCGGGCGGGAACACGTCGGCGGAATGGGTCGACCGGCTGATAGGCCTTGTCCAGCTTGAGGAGAAGGCCGGAGCGTACGTCAACCAGCTCTCGGGCGGCCAGAAGCAGCGGCTCTCGATCGCGCTGGCGATGGTGAACGACCCGACCGTCATCTTCCTCGACGAGCCGACGACCGGCCTTGATCCGCAGGCACGCCGCAACCTCTGGGACCTCGTCAGGCAACTGCGCGACGCGAACAAGACGGTCGTCCTGACGACACACTACATGGAGGAGGCCGAGTACCTCTGTGACCGAGTGGCGGTCATGGACCACGGGCGCATCATCGCCTGTGACACACCGCTCGCGCTGGTCCAGTCGCTCGGCGAGAGTGCAACCGTCCGCGCCCGCGTTGAACGGGATATGGACGGGGCGCTGCTGGCGTCGTTGCCGGGCGCGACTGGATCGAGCGTGACTGACGGCCAGCTCGAGGTCCAGACCGACGATGTCCCGACGACGCTGACCGCGTTGCTACAGCTCTCGGAGCGGCTGGGAATCCGCCTCGACAACCTCTCGACGACGAGCGCCACGCTCGAAGATGTCTTTCTCTCGTATACCGGACGGAGCCTGCGCGAATGAAGGCGCTTCGCCATATGATCCTCGCCAACCTGAAGATGAGCGTCCGCAACCGGACCGCGCTCTTCTGGAACCTGGCTTTCCCATTGATCTTTATTGTGCTGTTCCAGTTCGTGTTCTCCGGCGACGATGTCTCGATCAACATCGGAATCGTCGGCGAGGACACCTCACCGGTTTCGCAACAGGTCGCGTCGGAAATGCGCGGGGCTGATGGCTTCAACGTCTCATCCGGCAGTCGCGAAAGCGAACTGGACCGGCTGGACAACGGCGATCGTTCCGTCGTCGTTGTCTTTGCACCCGGCATGAGTGGCAGTGAGCTGGACGCCGATCTCTACTGGGATGAATCCGACCCGCAATTGGGTCAGATAGCCCTCAGTGCCGTTAACCAGTTCCTCTCGAACGCCAACGCTGGGATGGCGACCGACGCGCCGGTGATCGCCGTCGAGACGCAGGCTGTCGAATCGAGCGAGCTGGAGTACATGGATTTCCTGATTCCGGGTATCCTGGCGATGTCGATCATGAACTCAGGTATGATCGGGCTGGCATCGGCGTTCGTGACCTATCGCGAACGTGGCATCCTGCGCCGGATCAGGGCAACGCCGTTCCCGATCTCCTCGTTCATCCTGGCGCGCATCATCAGCCAACTGGTCGTGAGCGTCGCCCAGGCTGGCGTGCTGATCGGCACCGGGATGCTGATCGCGGGACTGACGATCAACGGCAACCTGCTCAACGTCTTCGTGATGGTCACGCTCGGGTCGCTTGCCTTCCTGTCACTGGGCTTTGTCGTGGCGGCCTTCGCGCGCAATCAGGAAACGGCCGACTCGCTCGCCAACGCCTTCACCTTCCCGATGCTGTTTCTCGGTGGCGTGTTCTTCCCGGTCGATTCCGCACCGGAGTGGCTGCAGCCGATCATGCGACTGATCCCGTTGCGCTACCTCGTCGATGGCCTGCGCGACCTGATGGTGCGCGACGCGACGCTGCCTGACGAATGGCTCAACCTGCTCGTCATGCTCGGAACCTGTGTCGTTGGCTTCGCGCTCGCCCTGCGCTTCTTCCGCTGGGAGTCGAGCAAAGCGTAGTTCGCTGAGGTCTTGGGTGATAGGTGTTAGGTGATAGGGAGACGAACTGTGGCATCACGACCGAGCACGCCGGAGGTCCGACTGGAGCGGCTGACCGGGCAGGCGGTCGCCGATGGCGGATTCGACAAGGCGATCCTGCCAATCGGTGCAACTGAATATCACGGCCCGGCCTTTCCGTACGGGACCGATTCGGTCACTGCCGAGACAATTGCTGAGGCGTTCGCGCGTGAGCTTGGTGGGACGCTCGTCCTGCCAACACTCGCCTACGGTGTCAGCCACCATCACCTCGCCTGGCCGTGGACGCTCTCGTTGCGCCCCGACACGCTGGCGCTGGTTGTCCGCGACATCGCCGAATCGCTGCTGCGGCACGGGGTCAGCAAGTTGCTGATCGTTTCCGCTCACGATGGCAATCCACCGGCGGCGACGGTTGCGGCGCGCATCCTCTCACAGGAGCACGACATGAGCGTCGCGATCTTCTCCGGCTGGCAGGGCAAGGCGCGCGCAGCGCTGGCTGGGGAGCGGGAGATCGATGAGGACCACGCGGGGCAGTCGGAGATGTCGATGGTGCTCTACGCAGCACCGGAGACGGCCCGGCTGGACCTGGCGACTCACCAGCCCAATCAGTTCATGGACTACCCCGTTGACCTGATTGGCGGCTTCGAGGGAACCGTCCCGCTCGGCTACTCGGGCAATGCCGCCGCCGCGACACCCGAGGAGGGCGAGGCGATTGTGACGGCGCTGACCGGCCTCGTCGTCCCGTTCCTGCGCGAACTGGATAGCCGCGGCTGGAAGCGTGGCACCTGGATGAGCCGGATCGAATAGCCTTTCTACCATTACTTTACCCGCACGAGACTTCGACAACGTCACCCTCCATATCGCTGCCCCACAGTGTACGTACTGTGGTACGGTCGCTGCCTGCTCAACACGCTTGTGTGGTGACCTGATCGTGATCCATGCTCGGCGATGTTGTGTTGTGACAATGAGACAAACGTTGACTTCCATGGAGAGGTGTAGGTACGCTGTGTACGTACGGACTTGAAAGGCTGGAGGAAGAGGTTATGACCATGGGTGTGTTCAGTCGTCACCGTGCCGCTCTCGTTGTGGCGCTGCTGTGTGTGCTGTCATTGTCAGTCGTCGCGCCGGTTCGCTCAAGTGCGGAAGAAGCGCATGTCGTCGCGTGGGGCGACACGGTGAGTGAGATCGCCGAACGCTACAACCTGACTGTCGAACAACTCATCTCGCTCAATGGCATCGCTGATCCCGATTTGATTGTCACCGGCCAATTCCTGTCGCTCACCAAGGGCTCAGGGGAGGTGCTGCAGGGTGGCCCGCAGCCAGCGCCGGTCGAAGAGGCTGAGGAAGTCGTCGAGGATGAGCCGGTCGCGAGCTCATTGGGTGATTCGTCGGAGTCCTGGGCGTTAGTGGACTCCGGCGCGCTACCACCGGCCTTCGATCGCGACCAGGTGCGTGAGTTGCTGATCGATGCAGCCCATCGCTATGGCTGGGACCCGTATCTCATCATGGCCCAGGCATGGCAGGAGAGCTACTGGTCGCAGAACGAGGTTTCCTGGACCGGCGCGATCGGCGTGATGCAGATCATGCCCGACACCGGCGCTGAAATGGAAGCCTGGTACTTCGGCTATGAGATGAACACCTGGTATTCTGCCTACGACAACATCGAGATGGGCGTCGCCTACCTGACGGTCCTCTACAACGAGACCGGCAGCGTCGACAACGCGCTGGCCAGCTACTACCAGGGCTGGGGCAGCCTTCAGAACGACGGCTGGTTCACAGACACCGACGAGTACGTCAACCGGATCTACATGTTCCGCGATATGTTCGCGGC
>Ga0136611_10002081_pt1 | contig 13917 bp, 11 predicted proteins | sample AntDrymUQ2232306_2_FD_106645 | JGI IMG/M metagenome (GOLD analysis project Ga0136611, IMG submission 106645) | Polar desert sand microbial communities from Dry Valleys, Antarctica - metaG UQ223 (23.06) | ecosystem: Environmental > Terrestrial > Soil > Desert | place: Antarctica: Dry Valley...
CGCCACCGCGGTGGCGATGCTGACCGTCGCCGAAAGGTCGGCGAGGTAGTAGAGGGCGAGCATCACGGCGACGCCGAGGGCGGCGGCGAGCAGGGTGGTGTGCGAGCGATAGCCGGCGAAGTGCTCGCGGACGGCGAGCTCGAGCCCGGCCAGCGAGCCGAGTCCGAGCCCGGTCGCCAGCAGCACGGTGCCGCGGGTTCCCTGGATGAAGAACCCCGCCACCAGCATCACCAGGGCTACGAGCACGACCAGTTCGACCAGCGGGAACGACCCCCACGGGGCCGGCGGTCGCTCGCTTTCGAGCTGGCGGCGCGGCCGCGGTTTGCTCGCGATCGCAGCTGGCTCGGCCGTGGCCGTGGCCTGCACCGGCTGCGCTGGGCGCCGTGGCCGCGGTTTGCGGCGCTTACGGGCCATCGTCGTCAGCTGGCCGGATGGCGGCCGGGGGCCGAAGCCCCATGGCTAACGGACAACCTGAGGAGAGCCGGATTCGCCACCAGCCGAAGAGCATGCCGAGGATGCCCCAGCGCGGTCGCGAGTGCCAGTGCCGACAGCCGGGCTCGCCGATGTCGTCGTTGGAGACGATCACCCAATGGTGGCGCTCGGGAGCCGCGATCACCTGCTCGAGCAGGCCGCGCTTGGCCTCCTCGATGTCGGCGCGGCGGCCGATCTCGGACTTGGCGTCGGCAATCCGCGCGGCGAGCGCGTCGCGGACTCGCTCGAGCTCGCCGAGCGGCAGCATCCGTGGGCCCCCCGGGGCACCGATCCCCCAGTCGATCTCGCGGCGCGGGAACGCCGAGGCGAAGAGCTGGCCGAGCTCGCGCTCGAGCGTGGCGATCTGGCGACGCAGGTCGGTGCGAGCGAGGCGCTCGGCGCCCTCGGTGACCGTCGCGCCGAACCCCTCGGGACCCTGCGTCGGACCGGTGAACTGTGTTGGTTCGAGCGTCTGCGGCACGAAGCTCCCTCTACCCCCTGGTTACGCGTTCAATTGTAGACAAAACGAAGCCTCGCCGGCACCGCCGGTTCGCCCCGATGCTCAGGTGCGAAGCACGCTGGCCGCCAGCCACAGGGCCTCCTCGACCGCGATCTCCGGCACGCCGGTGACCTGGACGGCGACCAGCAGCGTGCGCGAGCTTCGCTTCCCCACGCCGCGCCCGGATCCAAGCGCGCCGAACAGCAGCGACAGCGGTCGCTGCTCGTCGGCGATCACCAGGGTGCCCGTGGGCAGCTCCCCCGGGCGGCCCTCGAGATCCTCGCCGGGCTCGGAGGGGCGGATCCCGGGTCGTCCGGAGACGCGGTCGGCGTCGAAGGCGCGCAGCGCGACCGACGATTCGACGATCGCGATCGTCAGGGCGTCGTCGAGCAGGCTCTGGCTGCGAAAGCCGCCGTGGTGCATCCGCTCCAGCGCCAGCCCCTCGATCGGCGTCGGCTGCTCGTCGGGGTCGAGGCCGATGTGGCGGTAGAAGACCCGGTAGGCCCAGGGAATCGGCTGATGGCGCAGGTTGATCGCCTGTGCTCCCGAGAACCGGTTCGAGAGGGTGCGCAGGCGATCCTTGACCGCCCGCGGCGAGCGCCCGGAGGCCCCGTCGACGGTCAAGTAGCGAAGCTCGAGGCCGGGGAACTCCTCGCGCAGATGCGCCGCCACCCAGCCGGCCTCGGGCGCGGTCTCCTCGACACCGGGAAGCTCGGATCGATCGAGCCCGCTCATCGGGCGGTCTGCGCGCGCTTGCGCGACTCGTCGATCAAGCGCTCGACGGTGGCAGTGAGATCCTGCTCGGTGAGCGCCTCGTTGCCGAGCTTGACCTCGCTGAAGAGGCCGCCGGGATAGGCGAAGGCGACGGTCGGGCAGCCGCCGACGCGATAGAGGTTGGAGACCGCCCCGTCGGCGTCGTAGCCGACCGGGATCTGCCAGCCGCGTTCCTCGACGATCCGGCGGGCCTCCTCGCGATCGTCGCGGACGTCGACCGAGAGGAAGTTGGCCTCGCCCTCGAAGTCACCGGCGACCTCGTCGACGAGGTCTTGAGCGGGCAGGCAGTCGGCGCCCCCGGTGAACCAGAACGAGATCACCAGCGGCAGGTCGAAGAGGTCGCACACCCGGATCACCTCGGCCTCATCGATCTCGCAGGCGGGGACGCGCCGCTGCCCCTCGGGACACGGATTGGCGGCGCTCTCGCAGTCGTCCTGGAAGACGTTGGCGTCGCCTTCGGCGGAGCCGAGCAGCTCCGGGACCGCGAACTCGGGAAGCGGCGAGCCGCGGTCGGTCTCGTTGGTGCCGAGGATGACGTCGTCACCCGTGCCCAGGATGTTGATCGCGGCAAAGACCGCGAGGGCGATCACCGCGACCCCGACGTAGAGCGAGTTGCGATTTGAGGACGGCCGCTGCTCGGGAGGGCTTTCGTCCTCGCGGGCTTCGCCGGGGCCGCTCATCGGGTCTCGGTGGCGGGCCGCACCCGGCGGCCGCGAGCGACCCAGGTGTTCAACGGAGCGAAGCCCTGCTCGGCCCAGACCAGCGCCGCCGGCAGCACGATCAGCACCCCGAGCAGCGCCACCGATAGGTCGAGCACGGTGACGATGCCGAAGTCGCGCAGCATCTGGATATCGGTCGCGATCAGCGCCGCGAACCCTGCGATCGCCGTGATCCCGGAGGCGAGCACCGCCATCCCGGTCCGCGAGTAGGCGCGACGCAGGGACTCGCCCACCGAGCCCGCGGCGGCGCGCTCCTCCTCGTAACGGGCGGCGAGCAGAACGCTGAACTCGGTGGCGATCGCGATCACCAGCGCTCCGAGGGTCGCCGACATCGGGTTCAGGGGAACGCCGACGAGCTCGAGCACGAGGGCCGACCAGCCGGTGGCGAGCACGATCGGGATCAGCGGCACCAGCGCCCGCCTCGCCGACCGGTAGACGGCGATCAGCACCAGGGCCACCGCGGCGAGGCCGACGATCGTCAGCAGGTAGCGATTGCCCTCGAGCGCCGCGTTCGCATCGGCGACCAGCACCGGCAGCCCGACGACCTCGGCGGAGACCCCGGGGGGCGGCCCGTTGTCGGCCCCCGGGGGGTCGATCTCGGCTCGGATCGTGTCGATCAGGCGCTTCTGCTCGTCGAAGGGCATGACCTTGATCCCGAAGGCGATCACGGCGGTGTTGCCGGGCTCCCCGGTCTCGGGGTCGACCTCGATCACCGCCTGCGAGAAGTACGACGGCAGCAGCGCCAGCAGCGAGCGCACCTGCTCGGCTGACGGCGGCGCCTCGCCGGCGTCGTTGGCGAACAGGTCGGGGAGCGCGATCGAGGGGCAGAGCTGAGTGTCCTGCTGCTGGCAGAGAATCGCCTCCTCGCTGAAGCCCGCGCGCTCGAGCACCCGGCGCTTGTAGTCGCCCATCCAGGAGATCACGGCGGGGTCGGTGAGGTCGGGGGCGGTCACGGTCACGTCGATCTCGCCGGAGACGCCGGTCTCGTCCTGGAGCTGGTCGACGTTCTCGAGCTCGGGCAGGTCGCTGGGGACCAGCTCGCGAATGTCGGAGACGATCTCCGTCCGGGTGCCGAGCGCCCAGCCGGCCACGGCGATCACGAGGGCGACGACCAGCACCGTGCCGGGCGCCGCGATCGAGAGCGCGAGCGCCCGCCGGCCCAGAGCCCTGACCCGCGCCGAGACTCCGCGGCGCGCTTCCCGGACCCGTTCCAGCGATTCCGCTCCCGGAAGCCGCGACGGCCGCCGGCCCCCCCCGGTCGCGGAGCGGCCGCCGCGACGGCGCGCGGTCAGCGAGAGCAGCGCCAGGCCGCTGGTGAGCGCCAGCGCGAAGGCGATCGCGATCCCGGCGACGAGCAGCAGGCCGAAGGCACGGACCATCGGAATCGGCGACAGCAGGAGCACGCAGAACCCGGCACCGGTGGCCAGGGCCGCGGTGGCGATCACGGGGCCACCGCTTGCCGCCGCCTCGACCGCGGCCCGCGGGGGTGAGGCGCCGGCCGCCGAGGCCTCGGCAAAGCGCGCCTGGAACTGGATCGCGTAATCGACCGCGAGCCCGATCAGGATCGGCAGCACCGCCAGCGACGCCATCGTCAGCGAGCCACCGAGCGCAGCGAGCAGGCCGAAGACGATCCCCGCTGTCGCCAGCGCCAGCAACAGCGGCAGCAGCCGCAGCGGCGGGCCGAAGACCAGCGCCAGGGTGAGCGCCATCACCGCCAGCGCGGCGAACAGCAGGACGACGATCTCGCTGGAGAGCGTCTGCGCGAGGCCCTCGACGACGACGGGGACACCGCTGACCACGTACTCGGTGTCGCGGATCTGGAACGCGGGGTCGGCGACGGCATCGCGAATCAGCCCGATCGCCTCGCGGCGCTCGCCCTCGCTGAGGTCGGGCTCCAACCGCACCGAGATCAGCGCCGACTCGGCGCTCGGGAAGAGATAGGAGAAGCGTGACTTCGGCAGCCCGGGGGTGCGGCTGTCGAAGACGACCCTGCTGACGAAGGTCGGGTCGTCGAGCCTCGGCACGCCATTGAGTCCGTACTCGGTCCCAAGCGAGAGCAAGCGCTGGGTGAAAGCGGTCTGCACCTCCTCGGCGGCGGCCGACGCCGCCGCCCGCTGGATCTCGCGCGGGAGCCCCTGGTCGCGGGCCTGCGTGGCCGCCTCGGTCGCCGCCACCCGCGCCTGCTCCTCAACCGCCTGCTGCTGCCCCTCCAGGACCCTACCCGCCTGCTCGACGAATTGGTTGAGGAAGGTCGCGGGCCCGTAGACGACCCGCGCCGGCTGCGTCTCGGCGAGCGCCGCGCAAGGCTCGGGCGGCGGCTCGCCGGGGAAGACCTCGCCGCCGGGCGCGTTGCCCGAGAGGCAGCCCTCGAGTGCCAGCATCGTGCCCAGGTCGGAGGTGAGCACGAGCCGCTCGAGGTCGCCCTTGACGAGGACGACCACGGCGTCGTCGCCGAACTTGTCGCGAAACTCCTCGGTGCCGACGAAGGCTGGCGAGTCGTCGTCGACGAGCTGGTCGGTGCCGGCGTCGGTCTCGAGGCCGAGCGCCGCGATCGCCGCGACCAGGGCGACCAAAGCGGTCGCGGCCAGCACCGGAATCGGACGCTCCACGCACCAGCCCGCGATCCGTGCGAGCAGATCTCTCACGTATGGAAGGTTAGGGACGTCCGCGGATCAGCAAGCCGTTAGGGCGTGTCGGGCAAGGAAGCAGGGAGCGTGGCGTGCTTCGCACGCGAGCGACCACTGACGCCGCCCGGCGCGTCCTAGTCCATTGCGAGGGGGCCTTTGGTTTCTGCGTTGAGAAACTGCGAGACGAACTCGTTGCCCGAGTTGAAGAGCTCCTCGGAGGGACCCGACTCGACGATCTTGCCCTTCCAGAGCACCGCAATGAAGTCGGCGATCCGGCGCGCGGTGCCGAGGTCGTGGCTGATCACCAGGTAGCAACCGCCGTTTTCCTCGTGGATCTCACGGATCAGCTCGCAGAGCAGCGCCGTGCGTACCGGGTCGAGGCCGGAGTCGGGCTCGTCGAACATGACGATCGCCGGGTCGAGCACCAGCGCGCGGGCGAAGCCGGCGCGCTTGCGCATCCCGCCGGAGAGCTCGTTGGGCATCTTGTCCATCGCCTCGGCGAGGCCGACCTCGAGCAGGCGGCGGTTGACGATCTCCTCGATCTGATCCTCGCCCTTGTCGGTGTGCTGACGCAGCGGGAAGGCGGTGTTGTCGAAGACGTTCATCGAGCCGAACAGCGCCCCGTCCTGGAACAGCAGTCCGAACTTCTTGCGCATCTCGAAGAGTTCGTCGTCGGACATGTTCGGGACCGACTCGCCGTGCACGAGCACGTCGCCCTGGTCGGGGTAGAGCAGGCCGACGATGTGCTTGATCAAGACGCTCTTGCCGGTACCCGACGGGCCCAGCACCATCGAGATCTGATCGTCGGGAAGGCCGAGGTTGAGGCCGTTGAGGATACGCGTGCGGCCGAACTGCTTGACCACGTCGATGATCTCGATCGCGTCCTCGCCGCCGTGGTCGCGCTTCGCGCCAGTGTGCCAGACGTAGGGGTTCGATTCCTCGGTGTTGACGCCCGGGATCGAGTAGTCCTTGTGCAGCGAGCCGAGCTCCGGCGCCGGCTCCTCGTAATCCTCGGCCTCGCGCTCGCGCTCGCGGCCGGCGTTCTCGGCGAAGCGGTCGAACTCGGAGTCGGAGTCGTTGTGGCGGTCCTCCGGCCGCTGCGCGGCTGCCCGCTCGTCGTCGGTCCCGCTCTCGGAGCGCTCGTCCGTGCGTTCGTCAGCCAATTCGCCCACCCCTCCCTTTGATTCGCTTGGTCATCCGCCGATTGGCGCCCTCGGGTTGGCGCCCCAGAAGATCAGGGTCCCGAGCATCCCGATGATGTGGACCAGGATGATGTTGAGGACCATCGACTTGGCGGTGGCCGTGCCCACGCCCACCGGCCCGCCCGAGGCGGTGTAGCCGTAATAGCAGCCGACGAGCACGATCGCGGTCGCCATGAACATCGCCTTGATCAGGCTGAAGACGAGGTCGGGTGGGTTTTGGAACATCCAGAAGATCAGGAAGTAGCCGCCCGAGGAGACCTCGCCGATCTGCTGGACCACCGCGATGTAGGAGGCCAGGTAGCCGACCCCGATCGCCGCCAGGTACATGAACGGCAACACCATCCAGGCGCCCAGCAGGCGGGTGGCGCACAAGAAGATCATCGGGTTGACGCCCATCACCTCGAGCGCGTCGATCTCGTCGGAGATCCGCATCGCGCCGAGCTCGGCGACGATCCCGGTGCCGACCTTGGCGGCCATCATGTAGCCGAAGGCATACGGGATCACCTCGCGCAGATCACACCAGGCCGCAAACACGCCGGCATAGGCGGGGGCGCCGAGCGAGCGGTTGAAGTAGGCGCCCTCGATCCCGCAGGTGAGCCCGGAGATGAACACCAATCCCCAGATCACCACCGCCGATCCGAGGATCAGGATCCCGGCCTGGCGCAGCGCCTCGCCGAAGAATCGGAAGACCCTGCCCGAGTAGACGATCCCGAGCACGCGACCGCAGAAGCGGCCGATCTCGCCCAGGGAGCCGAGCCATTCTCGGGGCACGCTCAGCATCGGACCCTCACCCTCACTTCGGCACCGACAGCTCGGGGTGGGTAGCCAACAGGGTCTGGGTGAAGACGTAGTTGAAGGCAAAGACCCCGAGGAAGGCGATCACCACGGCCTCGTTGACCGCGCGGCCGACGCCCTCGGCGCCACCGGACGCATTCATCCCCTTGTAACAGCAGACGATCGCGATGATCGCGCCGAACAGGGTGGTCTTCAAGATCGAGCCCCAGAGCTCGGTCACCGAGGCATTGCTGAACAAAGTCGCGAAGAAGCCGCCGAGCGGCTGGTGGTAGGCGATCTCGGCGAAGATCCCGCCGCTGATCCCGAACAGCAGCGCGTAGATGTCGAGCAGTCCGGTGATCAACATCAGAGCCAGGAACCTGGGGACGACCAGGTTCTTGATCGGGTCGACCCCGAGCACCTGCAGCGCGTCGAGCTCCTCGCGGATCTTGCGGGCGCCGAGGTCGGCGGTGATCGCGGTCCCGGCGACCCCGGCGACGACCACGGCGGTGACGAAGGGGGCGAACTCGCGCACCGAGGCCAAGATGAAAAAGCCGCCGAGGCGATCGAGGGCTCCGAACAGCGAGGCGAAGTTGGCGGCCTGCAGTCCCGGCGCGCCGAAGCCGAAGGCGACGGTCGAGATCAGCAGCGGAAACCAGCACAGCTGCAAGGCGAACAGGAACTGGCTGATGAACTCGCCGCCGTAGGGAAACGGCGGTCTGACCGTAGCCGTGATCGTCTTGCCGGTCAGGATCATCATGTTCCCGACCTGCTCGAACAGGCTCTTGGCGGGCAGGAATGCCCTGTCAGCGACTGATCTGACCATATCTCTCCCGGCCGCCGGAACCACCCGGCGCCACCGTGAACAGTATTGGATGGCCACCACCGGCGCCACCCACAACCGTCGAGCCGACCCGCGGACGGCTGAAAAGTGCCGCTCACGGGGCCGCGCGGTGGCCGCGCGGTGGTATGTTGCCCGCGCCTTGCGGGAGGAGATCGCCACAAGCGCCGCGCTGCCGCGACGCCGCGCGGGCATGGCCGGACGGGTCGGCTCGCTGCTGACCGTCGCGGCGCTTGCCTGGGGCGGCGCGGGATGCGGCAGCGACGCCGAGCGCCAGGACGTCGACGAGCCCGAAGGCGAGTTCCAGGTCGAGGTGGTGGCGGCGAAGTTCCAGACCGAGCAGCGGCTGGCGCAGACCAGCGACCTGACGCTCGAGATCGAGAACACCGGGAAGGAGGCGGTTCCCGAGCTCGCGGTCACGATCAACACCGGCGACGAGGGCGCCAGCGGCCCCTTCTCGGTTCGCTCCGACCAGCCCGGCCTCGCCGACCCCAACCGCCCGGTCTGGATCCTCGAGAACGGCTTCCCGAAGCTGGCGTCCAAGCTCGCCTCGGAGGATCTCGGTGCCGCACCGACGGGCGGCGCCACGGCCGTCCAGACCAATACCTTCTCGTTCGGAAGCCTTCCCCCCGGTGACAGCCGCGAGATCGTCTGGCGGGTCACCCCCGTGCAGAGCGGCACCTACACGGTGCGCTACGAGCTCGCCGCCGGTCTCACCGGCAAGGCGAAGGCGGTGACCGACGACGGCAGCCCGGTCGAGGGCGAGTTCGTGGTCACGATCACCGACAAGCCGCCTCGCGCCCGCGTCGACGACGCCGGCAACGTCGTCATCCAGGGCGGCTGAGGCCCTCCGGACCGCGGCGGGCGCGTCGGCCGGTCCATTAACGTCCCCTGGGTGCGGGTGAGGCGGACGGTGGCGAGCTCGGTCGTGGGCCTGACCTGCTGCGCGATGCTCTTGGGCTGTGGTGACTCCGAGGAGGAGCCGATCACGACCTCGTCGCCGCCGCTCGAGGCCGGCGACCCGAACCCCGCCCCCGGCGAGGCCACGCCGCCGGTGGGAGACGGCGACGGCGGGGTCGAGCTGGCCGAGGTCGGCAGCTTCGAAGCGCCCGTGTACGTGGCCCAGCCCTCCTCGGGCGACGATCACCTCTATGTGGTCGAGCAATGCGGCCGGGTGCAGCGGGTACCGATCGACGGCGGTGCGCCCGAGCTCTTCCTCGACGTCTCCGAGCTGATCGTCTGCGGAGGCGAGCAGGGGCTGCTCTCGATCGCCTTCGCACCGGACTTCGCCGATTCCGGCCTCTTCTACGTCTACTACACCGACACCGAGGGAACGACGAAGATCGTCGAGTACCAACGCTCGGCCGAGGAGCCGGCGGCAGCCGATCCCGAGAGCGCCCGGGAGCTGGTCTCGATCGACGACTTCGCCGCCAACCACAACGGCGGCCTGCTCAGCTTCGGGCCCGGCGAGATCCTCTACACCGGGACCGGCGACGGTGGCGGCGCCGGCGATCCGGAGCGCAACTCGCAGGATCCCGAGAGCCTGCTCGGCAAGCTGCTGCGGATCGACACCGGCTCGGGGGAGGCGGAGATCGCAGCGCTGGGCCTGCGCAACCCCTGGCGTTTCTCCTTCGACCGCGAGACCGGCGACCTCTGGATCGGCGACGTCGGCCAGGACGAGATCGAGGAGATCGACTCGGTGACGGAGAAGCAGCTGAGCGGCTCCGACGGCGAGCTCAACTTCGGCTGGTCGGCGTTCGAGGGCACGCAGCCGTTCAACGCCGACCAGGAGGCTCCCGGGGCGCTGTTCCCAAGCCTCGAGTACGACCGCGACGGCGGCTGCTCGGTGACCGGCGGCTATGTGGTTCGCGACCCCGAGCTGAGCTCGCTCTACGGCCGCTACCTCTACGGCGACTACTGCGAGGGGCAGCTGCGCAGCTTCACCGCCGAGCCCGGCGAGCAGGCCACCGACGACCGCGAGCTCGGGCTCGAGGTACCGCAGCTGAGCTCGTTCGGGGAGGACGCCGCCGGTCGCGTCTACGTGGTCTCGCTCGAGGGACCGGTCTACCGGCTGCTGCCCGCGAGCTGATGAGCGGCGGCGTCAAAGTAGCTGGAAGCTGAGCAGCCCCGGTCGCTACTCTCGAAAGGCGATGGCGGGGCGCTCGGGCAGAAGGCTGGCGGTGGCGATCTTCGCTGCTGTCCTGGCTGCGGGCGGGCTGCTCGGCGGCAACGGCCCCGAACCGGCCTCGGGCCAGGGCGACGCGCCGCAGCTGAAGCGGATCGGCGAGTTCGAATCGCCCGTCCATGTCGCCGCCGCACCGGGAGCGAAGAAGCTGCTGTTCGTGGTCGAGCAGGCTGGCGTGATCCGGGTGCTTCGCAAGGGCCGCACGGTCGAGAAACCATTCCTCGACCTCGGTCGCCTGGTCCGCTTCGGCGGCGAGGAGGGGCTGTTGTCGGTCGCCTTCGACCCCGACTACGCGAGCAACCGGCGCTTCTTCGTCTACTACGTCAACGCCAGCGGCGACCTGCGGGTGGACTCCTTGAAGCGCAAGCGCAAGAGCGCGACCCGCGCCGACCTCGGCTCGCGCCGCAAGTTGATCGAGATCCCACACCCGGTCAACTCGAATCACAATGGCGGCCAGCTGCAATTCGGACCCGACGGCTTCCTCTACCTCGCCCCCGGCGACGGCGGCGCCAGCGGCGATCCCAACGGCAACGCCCAGAACCCCGAGACCCTGCTCGGCAAGATGCTGCGAGTCGACCCGAAGCGAAAGCGCGGCTACTCCTCACCGGACTCGAACCCGTTCGCAGCCGGCGCGGGTCGCGACGAGATCTACTCGCTCGGTCTCCGCAACCCGTACCGGTTCAGCTTCGACAGCGCCTCGGGAGACCTCTGGATCGGCGACGTCGGCCAAAACGCATGGGAGGAGATCGACCGCGTCGACGCCAACGCCGGGCCAGGCGCCAACTTCGGCTGGGACCTGTTCGAGGGCAACCAAGAGTTCGACGGCGACAGCGCCAACCCGCCCGCGAACTACGTCCCCCCGGTGCACGAGTACGAGCTCGCCGACGGGAACTGCGCGGTCACCGGGGGCTACGTCTCGCACGACCCGGCGGTGCCGGCGCTAGAGGGCCGCTACCTTTACGCCGACTTCTGCGGCGGCGATCTGCGCTCGCTCGACGCCGACGCCTCGAACCCCGGCGCCAGCGACGCCCCGACCGGGATCTCGGTCGAGAACCCGAGCTCCTTCGGCGAGGGCCTCAAGGGCGAGATCTACGTCGCCTCCCTGAGCGGGCCCGTGTACCGGATCGTCCAGCGCTGAAGCCAGGGGCCGAAGCGGTCGCGGAGTAGAGTCCGGGTCCGGCGCAGGCCCGCGAGCAAGGAGGATGTCGATGGAGTCCGCAACCGAGGCGAAGGCGAAGGCCGCCGTCAACGGCAAGCCCGCCACCGGTGAGACGTTCGAGGTTCATCGCCCGGTCGACGGCTCGGTGATCGAGACGGTCGCGATCGCCTCCCCCGAGAGCGTCGCCGCCGGCGTCGCCCGGATCCGCGCCGCGCAACCGGCCTGGGAGGCGATCGGATTCGCCGGCCGCAGGCGCTGGCTCGAGAGCCTTCGCGACTGGATCCTCGCCAATCAGGAGCGGCTCGACGCCCTGATGCAGGAGGAGACCGGCAAGGTCCGCGCCGATGCCAGCCTGGAGGCGTTCTACTGCCTCGAGGCGATCAACTTCTGGATCGATCAGGGGCCGAAGTTCCTCGCCGACGAAGTCGTCACCCCCCACAACCCACTGTTGCGAGCCAAGCGCTCGAAGATCGTCCACCGCCCCTACGGCGTGGTCGGGATCATCGCGCCCTGGAACTTCCCGGTGATCCTCTCGCTCGGCGATGCGCTGCCGGCGCTGATGGCCGGCAACGCGGTCGTGATCAAGCCCTCCGAGCTCACCCCGCTGACCCTGATCGAGATGGTCCGCGGCTGGAGCGAGGAGGTCGGCGCGCCCGACGTGCTCGCGGTCGTCAACGGCATGGGCGAGACCGGCGGGGCGCTGGTCGACGAGTCCGACTACGTCCAGTTCACCGGATCCGAGCGCACCGGCAAGGTGGTGATGAAGCGCGCCGCCGACACCCTGACGCCGGTCAGCCTCGAGCTCGGCGGCAAGGACCCGCTGATCGTCACCCGCACCGCCGACCTCGAGCGAGCCGCGAACGCGACCGCCTGGGGCGGCCTGCTCAACACCGGGCAGATCTGCATCTCGATCGAGCGCGTCTACGTCGAGGAGCCCGTCTACGACGAGTTCGTCGAGCTGCTGCGGGCGAAGGTCGAGGACGTCCGCCAGGGCGCCGACGGCAACACCTACAGCGCCGAGGTCGGGGCGATGACCTCGCCGGCGCAGACCGAGATCGTCTCCGATCATGTCGAGGACGCACGCGCCGCCGGGGCCCGGATCCTCACCGGCGGCAAGCGCAAGCAGGGGCCGGGCGACTGGTACGAGCCCACCCTGATCGCGGACGTCGACCACTCGATGAAGGTGATGCGCGAGGAGACCTTCGGCCCGGTGATCCCGGTGATGAAGGTCAAGGACGTCGAGGAGGCGATCACGCTCGCCAACGACTCCAAATACGGGCTCGGCTCCTCGGTGTTCGCCGGCGACAGCGAGGAGGGCGAGCGGATCGCCCGCCGGATCGAGGCCGGCGCCTGCAACGTCAACGACGTGCTCGTCAACTACAACGTCCTCGGGCTGCCGATGGGCGGTTGGAAGAACTCGGGGATCGGCGCCCGCCACGGGGCCCAGGGGATCCGCCGCTTCTGCCGCACCGAGGCGCTGACGATCCCGCGCCTGCCGCAGGGCAAGGCCGAGCCCGTCTGGTTTCCCTACAGCCCCCGCAAGCGTGGCTTCGTCCGCCGCCTCTACCGGTTCATCAACGCTCGCGGCCTCCGCGACCGCCTCGGCCTCTGAGACGCGCTCTCCCCCTCCTCGTCGTCCTCGCCGCGCTGGCGCCGGCCCCGATCGCCACCGCCGCGATCGAGCTGAAGCGGGTCGCCGCCTTCGATCAACCGGTCTACGTTCACGGTCCCCGGGGCGCCGGCGAGATCGTCTTCGTGGTCGAGCAGCCGGGGGTGGTCAAGGCGCTGCGCGGCGATCGCCGGGTGAACGGGTCGTTCCTCGACATCCGTGACCAGGTCTCCTGCTGCGGCGAGCGCGGCCTGCTCTCGATCGCCTTTCCGGATTTCAAGCGCGATCCGCGCTTCTACGTCTACTTCACCGACCCTCAGGGAGACGTGCGCGTGGTCGAGTACCAGCGCGAGCTCGGAACGCTGAAGGCTGATCCGTCATCGGCGCGCAACATCCTCGAGGTCCCGCACCAGCGCTTCTCCAACCACAACGGAGGCCAGCTCCAGTTCGGGCCCGACGGGCTGCTCTACGTCGGCACCGGCGACGGTGGCGGCGCCAACGATCCCGAGGGCAATGCCCAGAACAAGGACAGCCTGCTCGGCAAGCTCTTGCGGATCAACCCGCTGCGCCCTGGTGACGGCCACCCCTACGGGATCCCGCGCGACAATCCCTACGTCGGCAAGGACGGGCGCGACGAGGTCTTTGCCCGCGGCCTGCGAAATCCCTACCGCTTCTCCTTCGACGGCAGGCGGATCGCGATCGGCGACGTCGGCCAGGACGCGGTCGAGGAGGTCGATTACGAGAAGCTCGGCTCGGCTCGCGGCGCCAACTTCGGCTGGGACGCGTTCGAGGGCAACTCCTTGATCGAGGGACCGGCGCCCGCGGCCCACGAGAGGCCGATCCACACCTACTCCCACAGCGGTGGCCGCTGCTCGATCACCGGCGGCTACGTCTCCCGCGACCGCCGGCTGGGGGCACTGCGGGGGCGCTACGTCTACGGCGACTTCTGCGGCGGCGCCCTGCGCAGCCTGCGCCCCGATCCCGGCGGTGCCCGCGACGACGAGGCCCTGGGCCTGCGGGTCGACCAGCTCTCGAGCTTCGGCGTCGACGACCGCCG
>Ga0136611_10002082_pt1 | contig 13916 bp, 14 predicted proteins | sample AntDrymUQ2232306_2_FD_106645 | JGI IMG/M metagenome (GOLD analysis project Ga0136611, IMG submission 106645) | Polar desert sand microbial communities from Dry Valleys, Antarctica - metaG UQ223 (23.06) | ecosystem: Environmental > Terrestrial > Soil > Desert | place: Antarctica: Dry Valley...
GCCAGCGCGCTGGCCGAGGTAGGCTTCGACGCGCTCGGATTGTCGAACAACCATGTGCTCGACCGAGGCCCGGAGGGGCTGCAAGACACGCTCGCGCATGCCCGCGCGGCCGGCCTCCGCACGTTTGGCGCCGGCATGGACGCCGACGAGGCCGCCGCGCCCCTGCTCATCGAGACGCCCTACGGCCTCGTTGGCGTCGTCGGCATGGGCGAGGAGTGGAACTATGGGGTCGTCGCCGGCCCCGGCCAGCCGGGCACCGTTCCCTTCAGCGGCGAGGCCATCGTCCGTCTCAGGCAGGCCGCGCTCGCGGCGGGCGCACGGTGGGTCGTTGCATACGTCCACTGGGGTAGGAACTACGAGGGCGTGCATGCGAGTCAGCGCCGGACCGCCGCGTCCTTCGCGCGGGCCGGCTACGATCTGGTGATCGGGAGCCATCCGCACGTCGCCCAGGAGGTGGCCTTCGTGGACGGGATGCCGGTGATCTATTCTTTGGGTAACTTCGCGTTCGGGACGACGGGGCGCTACACGCGGAGCATACCCGGCCAGAGCCTGGTGGCGAAGTTGATCCTCGGGCCGAGCGGCTTCCAATCCATCGAGCTGACGTGCATCCTGACCGACAACGACGTGGTGACGTATCAGCCTCGCCCATGCCCCGAGGATGAGGCTCGTCAGTTGATGCGCCGCCTCGGTTCGAGCGTCACCCTCCGAGGTGACACGGGCGTGGTGGATCTGCGGAGATTGGGCGCGTAGCGTTCAGCGTGCGTCGGCGTCGAGGAGGAAGCGGCAGGCTTCATCGACGACGAGGCGATCGAGCCCATGGCTGGTCGCGGCGAGCTCGACATACTCGTGTTCGATGCCCGCGACGAGCCACGCCGCGTGCAGGCTGCGCGCGCGCCCAAGCCGGGTCGCGCCCGCGCGCATCGCCCAGGGGCTCTGATTGAGCCCCTCCAGCGCGATGTCGTCGGCACCGACCATCAGCAGCGTCCTGGGCCGTCGGACGGCCTCAATCTTGAAGCGCGAGCCGGCGAGCTTCCCCAATCCGGCGACCCCGACCGGCCACCGCTCGGACCGCGTTGGCAACGTCACCGTGCCGGGCGCGCCGACGATCACCGACCGCAGGCGATTCGGCTGCACGTACAGGAAGCGGTGCGCAAACTGCGCGCCGCCCGAATACCCGAACAGGTCGAAGTGGTCGGCTCGCAGCTCAAGCTCATGGCAGACTTCTTCGATGAGCTCCAGCAGCCGAAGATCCGCGCGCTCGCCGCCGATCCCCAGTTCCTGATAGCGGATTGTGGATGGAAAGAGCGGCGCAAGCACGACATACCGATGGGCGTCGGCGAACTCCGCGAAGCCCTCGGCGTATCTGTTGGCTCCGCGACTCTGACCGTGGATCGTCACCAGCAGCCGATGATCGTCGGCAGGGCGGTAGTCACGCGGCACGTACAGGTAGTAGACCTGTTCGGGACGGCGTATGGACGTCCGCTCGTGCAGTGGCCCGCTCGCGTGGGTCGATTCGGCGGTGAAGGCCATCCAAGCTCCAACGGGATCTTCGTCGAGACGCGCGCGCCGCTCGAGCGAGCGAATCGACTGCCGCAAGACCCGAGGATTCTAAACGGCCGACGCGCACGAGCTTCCGTTTAGGGCACCATCTGACTTGCTTCGACCGCGCGATACAGTCAGGTTTGCGCGGACTACTAACCGTCTCCCAGAAGCCGCATGTTCGCGGTCCTCAAAGTGCATTGCATGTGATGCCCAAGGCCGAAACGTGGCGGCGATGTGACAAACGGCACTCGACGAAAGATGTTACGATCACTTGAACCGAGCGCGTCGTCAGAACCTTCGCGTGTCCCTTACGTTTGATTGTGTGGTCACGCTCGGATGCGCGAGCGACTCGACGGTGGCGTGACCAGGTCGATATTTACGGCAGGACGCGGATACGCCCGATCTGTCCGGCGTCCCGAGTGTTCTGATCGCGCAAGGCGCGGCTGAACTCGGTCAAGCGCCAGCGATAGCCCACAGGTAGGTGGTCAAGATTCAATCCCTCGACCCGCACAACCACCGCTACAGTTTGGCAACGCGTCGTGTGCCGCTCGAAGCGATGGCCGGGCTCGTGCCACTCGCGAAGCGTCCGCAGCTCGGCCAACTGGTCGTCACCGAAGTGGTCAAGCTCGGGCGTAACGACTCCCTTGAAGATCGCGCGGGTCTCAGCACCCGCATCTTCGTCGGTGATCGTCTCGTTGGCGTCTTCGGGAACCGCTACGCCACGCACCAGTATGAGGGGTACATCCCCAACCGGACGACGACGAAGTGCGACTTGCTGTCGGTCGGGGGCGTGTGTGGGCGGGTCGTCTCGCAATATGTCGGCCTGCGGTCCCCCACGCGTCTGCGCATCGTTGGGTTGGTCGGCGATCGCAACGGCAGGCCGGTCAATACGCGGGGTTTCGCCATCGAGCAGCTGGCGGACGAGCCGACGGGGCAAGTCATCCTCGTGCTCGGCGCCTCGATGAACGCGGGCAAGACGACGGTGGCCGGGATGCTCTCGCGCGCGCTCACGCGGCAGGGCTTGCGCGTCGCAGCGGCCAAGGTGACCGGCACGGCGGCCGGGAAGGACATGCGGTTCTACGCGAGCTGCGGCGCCCGTCCGGTCCTCGACTTCATCGACGCGGGCTATCCCTCGACCTACCTGCTCGATCCCGAAGACCTCATGCGGGCCACGCGGGTCCTACTGTCACAGTTGCGGGCCACGCGCCCGGACTACATCGTCCTGGAAGTGGCCGATGGCATTTTCCAGCGCGAGACCGCGATGCTCCTTGGCAGCGAGGAGTTCCGCGCCGAGATCGGGCACGTCTTCTTCGCTGCCAACGACAGCCTGTCGGCCGAGAGCGGCGCCCGGCACATTCGCAACTGGGATCTGCCGCTCCGCGCCGTCTCGGGCATGCTCACGAAGAGCCCATTGGCGCAGCGCGAAGCGGAGGAAGCTACCGGACTGCCGTGCCTCAGTCCAACACAGATTGAGGACGGCGCCGCGTTCGAGCTTCTTGGAGTGCCGCGCGCCCTGCACGGGCGCGCTCCGCGCGCGCGGCCGCGCGCCGCGACGCGAAACGGCACGGTCCATAGGGAACACGCCGTCCACCTCGTCGGCTAGGGCTCTTCCGGCATGGCGCAACTCTGGTCCCGCGTCGGTCCGTTCACGACCGTCGAGACGGTGTGGCCGTTCGTGCGCCCGGACCGGCCCGCGCTCATCAGGACCGCTATTGCGACGTTGCTGCTGACTGCCGTCGAGATCTCGATCCCGCTCCTGACCCGAGCCTACGTCGATTGGATCACCGGCGACCTACGCTGGTACGAGCAGGCGGTGCCGGAGTGGGGGGATCGGTCGCTGATCTTCCTGCTCCTCGGAGCCGCGGTCGCTCGCGGCGGCCTGCTCACCTGGCAGCGCGCGCTCGCGGGCGGAATCGGCGAGCGCACGGCGGCGCGGCTGCGGAGCGGCCTCTGGTCGCACTTGCAGGGGCTGCCGATCGAGAAGACGCAGCAGCGCGGCTCCGGTCGCCTGCTGGTGCGCTTCGTCAGCGACATCCGAAGCGTCCAACGCCTCGTCACCGAGGTGGCGATCCAGGGAGCTCAGGATCTGCTCACGGCCGCGATCGTGCTCCTGATCCTGGTCTGGCTGAACTGGTGGATGGCAATCCCGGCGTTGCTCCTCCTTCCCGCGTACGCCGCGATCTTCGGGTTTCTCAACCCGGAGCTTCGTCGGCATAGTCGCGCGGCGCGGCGCCGTCGCACTCGCCTGGCTGCCTTCCTGAACGAGCGGATCGTGGGCATGAAGGTGGTCAAGGCACAGGTCCGTGAGGAGGCGGAAGCTGCGCAGGTGCGACAATTGACGCGCAACGCGGCGCGTCGCGGCTCGCGCCTGGCGGAATCAGCTGCGACGCTCCAGGGCGCGGCAGCCGGCGTGGTGACGTGCAGCGTGGCGTGTACGCTGGCACTGGCGCCCGGCGAGATCGCCGCCGGTCGCGCGACGGGCGGCACGCTAGTCGCCTTCATCATGCTGTTGGGGCTGCTCGCACCGATCATGCGTCGAGTGGCGACGCTGAACCGCTCGGCCCAGGAGGCCCACGTCTCGATCACCCGCGTGAAGGAGACGCTAGATCAGCGGGTCGAGGTGGGTGCGGCGCCGGTCTCGCGCCGCCTGCGAATTACCGGCGGCCACGTCAAGGTACGAGGTGTCCGATTTGCGGGCGACGATGGCTCGCTCGTACTCAACCGGGTCTCCCTGGACGCCCGCAGAGGCGAGCTGGTGGCGTTGGTCGGCTCCAGTGGCTCGGGAAAGAGCACGCTGCTGGATCTCCTGCTGCGCTTCAAGCAGCCGACGTCCGGACGGATCGTGATCGACGGGCGGCTCATCACGAACGTCTCCCTCTCGTCGCTCCGCACCCAGGTCGGATGGGTCCCGCAAGAGGCGGTATTGTTCGATGGGACGTTCCTCGAAAATATTACGTACGGGGTGCAGCGCCTGCCATCGACCGCCACCGTGCAGGAGGCCATTCGGCGAGCCGGGCTTGCGGACGTCGCGGCACGACTGCCGGGCGGGCTGGAGGGCAGCGTCGGCCCGGGCGGTCAATTGCTTTCGCACGGTGAGCGTCAGCGGGTCGCCCTGGCGCGCGCGCTCGTCGCCGATCAGCCCATCCTGGTGCTCGATGAGATGTTCGCCGGCGCGGACGCCGCGATCGGCAAGTCGTTCGCCGGCATGCTCCGCGAGCTCGCCACCGACAAGACGGTGATCGTGGCGACGCAGCAGCTCCCGATCCTGCTCGTCGCCGATCGGATCTACGTCCTGCGGCGCGGCCGGGTCGTCGAGCGGGGCACGCATCGAGCTCTGGTGCGAAGGGGCAGGGCGTACCCGCGGCTCGTCGCGACCGGCCGCAAGCGCCGCTCCGCGACCAAGACGCGGCGGCAGCGCGTCGCGCCGGCGCCCGCCGGCACCTGACGAGCCGACTGGCCCCAGAGGCTATTGCGCCGGTCGCGCCACGCGCCTGGTATCGCGCGGCGGCGGGTTGTCCTCGCACGCGACGCCATCGCCATTGCGATCGATGACGTTCGGGTCGGTGGGATCGAGGCGCAGGACCGCCTGGGCCTCGGCTTGCGACGCGAAGTCGGTGCATTCGTAGGCGTTGCCTTGGCCGATGAAGCGGCTCGGGTCGAAGGTTGTAGGTACGCGCGTTCGAGCGGGCGTCGGTGTCACGGACGGTACTGTTGGGGTTGATGCGGGCCGTTCCACCGCGTCAAGAGTTGGCGTCGGTAGATTCGGCGCGGAGTTCGTCGGTTCTGCCGGCGGGGACGAATCCGGCGTGGGCGAGTCGGCGGTCTCCAGCGACGAAGCAGTCGGTGTGGTCGCGATCACTGGCGACGCGGACGACTTGCGCGCGGCGGACGGCGACGGCTTGCGCGCGGCGGACAGCGATGGCGACGGCGACGGCGACGGCGACGGTTTGCGTGAGGAGCCCGGCGACGCGGCGGGCCTGCTCGCGGCAGGCGATGGCGAAGGTTTGCCCGAGCCGATACCGGCCGCCGGGACGACGGTGCCCGTCCGACGCACCGCCGTGGGTGGCGCTGCCCGCAATGGGTTCCCGGCCCCGGGGCTCATCGGTGCGGCTAGCGTCGGACCGGGCATGAACCCAGACAGGGAGGTCGGGGCGATGGCGAGGACAACAGATGCCGCAAAGACCAGTCCGGCCCACCCGGTTGCGGCCTTCGATGGCTCGGGAGCGCCGAGGACCGGGAGCCGGGCTCGGGCGCTCCACAGGGCGCCAAGCGCTACGCCCAGCGCGAGCCACGCGACCCGGCCGATGCCGCCGCGGTCGCCCACTACGAGCGAGAGCATCACGACAAGGAAGACAGTCGCTAAGAGGATCGCCGCGTACGTCGCCAAGCCGACGCCCCGTCGGCGACGCTGTGGAGCAGGAGGCAAATCCTCTTCAGACTCGGCTGCCGCGACACGCGAGCCCACGTTATCCGCTGTTTGCTCGGCCATCGAGACGGCTCCATCCCACCAGAGTGTGGCGCGGCGAGTGTCGAATCGCGCCGACGACCGGCAGGTTGGTCGCGGCGACGCGCCCTATCTTAGCCTGACGGCGTCGATCTCGCACGGCACCTGCTGGCTACGCGGATGGCGGCATTCGACCAGGCGACGTAGCGGCGTGCAGACGCTCACCTTGACACACCAACGAGTCTGGCTGAATGGCTCGCCCTTGCCGGTCGGGACTGCTGAATCGCGAGTCCAACTCGGCATCGCCACTTGGGTCGATGTCAGCTCTCTCCCCTTCGTTCACGAGACCGAGGCGGCCGATCGGGCGACGTCACATCGGCCCGAACAGTGCCACGCGCCGGTATCAATCATCGATCGCCTGGTACACCGAGGTCCAGAAGTCGTCGAGGATGCCCGAGGGAAAGCCCATCACCTGGGTCATCAAGATGGCGACGATGTCCTCGCTCAGGTCCGCGTACCACGAGCTTCCCAGCCCGCCTTCCCAGCCGAACCGTCCGGGCGCGGACGCCACATCGTCGCGCCGCGTAAATACGGATACGCCGAACCCCCAGCCACGATTGTCACCGAGGAACATCTCTGCCCCGATCTTCTGCTCGGGCGCGACCTGGTTCGTGGTCATGACCTCGACGGATGGTCGCGACACGATGCGCTCGGTCCCGTGCCTGCCCTTGCCAAGCAGCATGTGGCCGAATGCCAGGTAGTCGTCGATCGTCGAAACCAGGCCGCCGTCGGCATCGGGGAACGCGGGCGGGCGGCGCCATTGGCTGTCGCCGACCCCGTCGTAGAGCGCGAGCGTTCCGGTGTCGGCATCGACGGCGTAGCATGCCGCGAGCCGATCGAGCTTGGCCGGCGGCACGCTGAAGCCGGTGTCGTGCATGCCGAGCGGCTCGAAGATGCGCTCGCGCAGGACCGTCTCAAGGGGTTGGCCCGCGCCGCGGGCGATCAGTACGCCCAGTATCGAGAACGCCGTCGGGTACATCCACTTTTCGCCCGGTTGGTGCATCAGCGGCAGCGTCGCGAAACGCCGGAGCCACTCGTCGGGCACAGGCGGAGCTTGCGGCTTCGGCAGGCCGGGCATGACCCCCAACGCGGTCGCCGCCCGCTGAATCGGCGTGGCGTCCGGCGAGGACATCACGAAGCCGAATCCCAGTCGCATCGTCAGCAGATCGTGCAGGGAGACGGGCCGGTGTGCGGGCACCGTGTCATCCAACGGCCCATCGTTCGCGCAAGGACTGTGCGGTCGGCCAGTTCGGGCAGCAGCCGATCGACCGGCTCGTCCAGCCGCAGCTTGCATTCCTCGATCAGCGTCATCGCCGCCACCGCCGCGATAGGCTTGGTCATTGAGGAAATGCGGAAGATCGTGTCGCGCCGCATTGGGCCGCTGCCGCCGCCGATGTCCATCGTGCCGATTGCCTCGACATACACCTCGCCGCGCCGACTGATCAGCGTGACAAGCCCGGGAACGTCGCCGCGCTCGACGTAGCCGGCCATGACGGCGCGCATGCGATCGAGCCTCGACGTAGACAGGCCTCCGGCGCTCATCGGTCAGCTCCCGTGACAGTAGCCGTCGTCGCGTCGAAACCGCCGTTCTTGGATTGAGACGTTTCGGGTAGAAGATGGACGGGATCGACGGCCCGGCACCCGCCGCACCGTCGATCCCGCCCATCACGTCCCGAGTGCGCGATCACTGCGCACGCGCACCGGCGCGACCGTCCATACCGAGCACCGCCCGGCCGGGTGCTCCTCGGTGCGGCGCGAGCCGGCCTCGCCCATAGGCCACGAATGCCGCAAGTAGGCCAACGACCAGCGGCATGATCGCCAGCACGGCGTCCATGGTCAGAAGCGTCGTTACGACCGCGCCGATCATGATGATGACCAGCCCAGCGGCGGCCAGCGGCGTCAGCCCGGGCCGGACCTTTAGCAGGCCGGGCAGGATCAGACCGAGCGCGCCAAGTACCTCGCAGACGCCGACGAACTGGATGAGCAGTCCCGGCAGCGGCGTGCCGGCGGTCATCTCCTCGATTGGCAGGACGAGCTTCATGCCGCCAACGAATAGGAACATGGCCGCCAGCAGCACCTGCACGATCCACAATGCGTACGTCACGATCCGTTCCTCCTCTGTCGTCGCGGGACACTTGCCCCCGTTAGTACGTCGTTCGGCGAACCCTAGAATCGACATGCGGCCCGTCGCCGATGGCGCGGGCCGATGCTGACCACCGGCAGCGCGACGCCGATCGACGGTGCGCATCGATCGGCGTCGCGCTGCCCCAAAAGCGGCGTTTCGCTAGGACATGCGCCGATAGTGGGTCGTCATGAGCTCGTGCCACTGGCCATCTTGGCCCAAAGCCCGCGCCGTCAGCGTGCGATGGTCGTCGGACAAGAGCTCGACCACGTCGCGGTACTTCGTCATCGTGCCCTCGACCTCGAAGCTTGGACCGTCGCATTCGAGCGTGAGCACCCGCTCCGACGCGTCGAGGGAACCGTCGTACACCCACAAGTAGGTCATCATCGAGCCGAACCACGTGCCGACGAACCGACCTTTCTGGGGGTCGTAGCCCAGCGTCAGCACCGTTTCGCCCATGCCGCCATCGGGTCCGTCACCGCTCCCCTCGGACACCACCCAGAGGCCCGCTATCGAGCGGACGCGCTCGGTACCGGTGAAGGAGGTGAGCGGCCCGCCCGGCCCCGCCGGAGCTTCGAGCTCGTAGGTCCACTCGCCGACGAGCTTGTGGAGCCACTCGTGCTCCTTGACCGGCGTGGCCGACATGCCACACTGCTGCTCAGCCTGCTCTGCCTGGGCCTGCTCCGTCTCGATCATCTCGATTCCTTTCCCTGTCGGCGCACGGTCCGAGCCATGTCGCCGTCGTCCGCGTCAAACATGTGGCGTTCAGTCGGGATGCACAGCCGTTCACTGGCGCGCCGGCATCTACCGAGGATCGGCGAATGAGCGGCCAGTAGCCGCGGGCGCGTCGCGCAACACGCCCAGCGGCTTCGGTCCCATGCCGTGCAGTTTCCGCAGCTCGGCCTCGCTGACCTGCGTGAGCTGTTCGAGCTGCGTGTACCCGGCGTTCATGAGCACCCCTCGCGCCGGTCGGCCTATTCGAGGCGGAAAGTCGTCATTCGGTTCGCTCGTCATCACCGTCTGCGCCCTCATCCGCCGGCCATCGCCCCAACGACCAAGAACGGCTCGGCCCCCTTGGCGACCGCCTCGGGCAGCGGGTCGTCCGGCGACTCGTTGGACAAGTCCTGCTCGCACGCGAAGAACCGCACGAACGCCCGCCGCTTGAGGGTGGCCTGGTCGCGGATCGTGCCGCGCAGCATCGGAAAGCGAGCTTCGAGCGCATCGAGGGCGGCGCGCTGTGTCGCGCGGCCCCCGACCTCCAGCGATACTTCACCGTCGATGCGCGCGAGCGTCCGCAAGTGGAAGGGGAGCACGACACGGATCATGGCAACACCTGCACCTCGACGGACACGACCGCCGGCAGATCGCGGACGATCGGCGCCCAGGTGTCGCCGGCGTCGCTCGATGCGTAGACCTGCCCGCCCGTGGTTCCGAAGTAGACGCCGCACGTGTCGAGCGAATCGACGGCCATCGCGTCGCGCAGGACGTTGACGTAGCAGTCCTTCTGCGGCAGGCCGTTGGTGAGCGCCTCCCACTCGTGACCGCCCGTCCGACTGCGGTAGACGCGCAGCTTGCCGTCCGGCGGGTAGTGCTCCGAATCGCTCTTGATTGGGACCACGTAGACCGTCTCCGGCTCGTGGGCGTGGACATCGATCGGGAAGCCGAAATCGGTCGGCAGGTTGCCGCTCACCTCCTGCCACGACTCGCCGGCGTTGTCGCTGCGCATGACGTCCCAGTGCTTCTGCATGTACAGGACACTCGGGCGCGCGGGATGCATCGCGAGCCGGTGGACGCAATGCCCGACCTCGGCGTCCGGATCCGGGATGCCGTCCGACTTGAGGCCACGGTTCATCGGCCACCACGTCTTGCCCGCGTCGTCGCTCCGGAACACACCGGCGGCCGAGATGGCGATGAAGATGCGATTGGGGTCGCTCGGGTCGAGCACGATGGTGTGCAGGCCCATCCCGCCGGCGCCCGGTTGCCAGCCCGGCGCCGAGTCGTGGTTGCGCAGCGCCGACAGCTCGCCCCAGGACTTGCCGCCATCCGTCGATCGGAATAGGGCGGCGTCTTCGACCCCGGCGTAGACGGTGTCGGGGTCGGTCAACGACGGTTCGAGGTGCCAGACGCGCGCGAACTCCCACGGGTGCGGCGTGCCGTCGTACCAGAGGTGCGTGCCGGGCGTGCCCTCATACTCGAAGGTATTGCCGACCGGCGCCCAGCTCTTGCCGCCGTCATCGGAGCGCTGGATCAGCTGGCCGAACCAGCCACTGGACTGCGACGCGTAGAGCCGATGTGGGTCGGCGGGCGACCCCTTGAGGTGGTAGATCTCCCACCCCGCAAAGTGGGGGCCGCTGACGTCCCACTCCTTGCGTGCGCCATCCGACGTCAGGACGAACGCGCCCTTGCGCGTGCCGACAAGGACTCGAACTCCGGTCATACTCTCTCCTCCTCAAGCGATGGGAACTGCTCAGGGTCAGGCCGCGCCGTCGAGCGACCGCGCTCGTGCATACGAGCGGAAACCCCGGCCAACTACCAGGCCCACTAGCGAGCCGCCTCGAACACGGGCTGCGCAGATGATTTCGCGCGGTGTGGCACGAGCCGCCAGCGGCCGTAGGCGACGAACGCGCAGAGCAATGCCACGCCGGCCGCGAACAGCGCATTGCCCGGTTCACCGGATGCAAGCTGATAGCCGGCGCCGCTCAGTGCGATGAGCGCAAGTCCGGCGGCGGCCAACGGCGTTAGGCCCGGCCGGATCCCCAGGAGGCCGGGCAGGATCAGCCCCACCGCGCCGAGCAACTCGGCCGCGCCGATGAACAGCATGAACGCGCGCGGCAGCGGGATCGGCATCGGCGGCAGCATCTCGGGCGGCAGGAGCAGCTTCGGCGCGGCGCTTGCGAGACCGAGAAAGAGCGCGAGCAACCCCTGGACGATCCACAGCGTACGGTTCACGGGTGGCCCCTCCCGAGCGAGCGCTCCCGATGTCGCGACTGGCGAGTGGAGCGCGGATGGCGTGCATATGCACGCTTCCATCCTACGGGAAGAACATGCGTTCTGGAAGAGGTTTGGCGTTACGAATAGATCACATGTTCTGTCTTGACCTGTGATGCCGCTGACCGAGCGACTTGGACGCCGTCGTCAGCGACGGCGTCCAAGTCGCTCGGGACGGGCGCCGTCGCGCACGCGGTACGCTGGCCCTACCATGCAAACGGAAGGCGAGCGTGACCATCACCGGACGACGGCTGACGCTCGATGAGCTTCTCGCACTACCCGAGGTAGGAGAGGTTTGGTGAGCGAGCGCTACGGCTTGCACTCCTATGTGATGCACTCGCAGGTGACACCACGTGGCGCTCCCCAGAAAGCCCACGAGATCTCTGTGCAGCAAGTCGCCGTCAGCGGAACGTGATACGGAGGCCGTCGAGCTCCAGGCCCGAGAGCTCGGTGCTCCACGTCTGGCCGGGCTCGATGGGGAGGGCGGCCGTCAGGGTGCCGGTCGTGACGATCTCGCCCGCCTGGACGGGCTCGAACTGGGGCTGTTCTTGCAGCACCGAGAGCAAGTGCGCAAACGCCAGTAGCGGCGAGTCCAGGACGTTGGCGCCGCCGCCCGTCGCGCGCACCGCGCCGTCGCGCGAAAGCGCGAGCGTGAACCGCCGCAGCTTCGCAATCAGCTCGGTCGAACTCCCGAAGTCGCTCACCGGCCGCTTGGGTCCGACGACCAGGGCGCCATGCAGGCCGAACGCGGCCGCCGTATCCGGCGCCGTGAACTTCCAGCCGGGGAAGTGGCTCTGCACGACCTCCACGCTGTGGGCGATCCAGTCGATGCAGTCGAGGATCTCGGCCTCGTCGGCGGAGGCGGCGGGGGCGCGCTTGAAATGGAGCAGAATCTCGGGCTCGATCCTCGGCTCCGCGAGATGCCCGATCGCGATGCTAGCGACGCTACCTTCGACGAACGTCACCGTCGAGTCGTAGACGTGGGCCCACATCGGGGTGTACACGCCATACTCGGGCCAGATGGTGCGGTTCGTGAAGCCAATTTTGCGCCCGATGGGCGTCTCGCCGCGTGCCCGCCGGCGCCGGAGGATCTCGGCCCCGACATCGTAGGCCGCCGCGTCGTCGAAGTCGGGCAGGCGGTCGGTGAAGGGAGCGATCTGCACGTTCCGGTCGAGCGCGTCCAGGAGCTCGGTGGCGACGTCGTCGGTGGTCACGTCATTCTCCGTGAGGGCCTGCTCGTGGCGCTCGATGTCCGGAAGTCAATCCACTCGTACATCGTCATGCACGGATTCTACATCGACGGCTGTGGCGACGGCGGCGACTCCCTCAAGCGAGGAACGACCTATACTCGCGCGGCCCCGTGGCGGGGCACGCGACTGACGGGGGTACGCGCATGGCAGACGGACGGGTGCGCTTCGGGATCAAGACCGCGCAGATGGGCGGCCCGTATGAGGGCATGCTCGAGGCGTGGCTGGAGGCCGACCGCCTCGGCTTCGACACCGCCTGGGCGCACGACCACCTGCTCAACCAGAACGACGTGTCGAAGCCCGAGGAAGAGGGCTGGGTGATCCTCGCGGCGCTGCTCGCCCAGACGACGCGCGTGCAGGGCGGGCTGATGGTCACCGCCAACACGTTCCGCCACCCCGGCGTGCTCGCTAAGATGGCCACTACCATCGACCGCATCTCGAACGGTCGCTGCCTGGTCGGCCTGGGCGCCGGCTGGATGGAGGCCGAGCACGAGCAGTACGGCATCCCGCTGCCGGCCGCCGGCGAGCGGCTGCGCATGCTCGATGAGGCGTGCCAGGTGATGATCGCGCTCTGGACCCTGGAGCGGGCAAGCTTCGAGGGAGCGCACTACCAGCTCCGCGAGGCGTACCACGAGCCGAAGCCGATCCAGCGCCCCCACCCGCCGCTGGTCATCGGCGGCAGCGGCGAGAAGGTGACGCTGCGCATCGTCGCGAAATACGCGAACGAGTGGAACTTCAACGGGCGCACGGCCAACGCCGAGGAGTTCGTCCGCAAGTCCCGTATCCTCGACGACCATTGTGCCGCGGTGGGCCGCGACCCGTCCGAGATCGGGCGGTCGGTGCAGTTCGGGGCCGGCCCGAGCGCCGCCGAGTCGGTCGCGCTGGGGCACCGGTTCGCCGAGGCCGGCGCGACCCACCTGATCTATTCCTGCCCGCAGCCGTTCAGCGCCGAGGGCGCTAGGTGGGTCTGGGAGGAGGTCGTCGGCCCGCTCAAGGCGTAGCGTCGGCGCGCCCCCCAGCAACTGCCGGCCGGCACAAACATTGCGGCTCTGCCGAGGCCAGAGCCACGTGCCCCTCGGCAGGACGCCTGCCGCGTCACGGGCACGTGCGGAGAGGTGGCAAGCGCGATGATGGAGAACAGCGGCATGCGCGACTCGGTCGGCTCGATCGAGCGGTCGATGGAGAGAATCCAGGAGGGCATGACCGTCGTCGATCTGGGCAATGAGAAGGTGGGGAAGGTCGAGTACGTCCAGTTTGGCGACCCCGAGGCTGCCACCACCGAGGGCAACGACCTCGAGCGGCCGGCCGGCGGCATCCTCGGGGAGGCCGCGCTGGGCGTGCTCGGTGACGAGCGCGAGCCGGACGTCGATGAGCCGCTCCGCTCGCAGCTGCTGCGCTACGGCTTCATCAAGGTGGACGGCCCCGGCCTGACCGGCGCCGATCGCTACGTGCGCTCGGACCTCGTCGGGAACGTCTCAGAGGATACCGTGACGTTGAAGGTGAGCAAGGACGA